>ERZ772876.650-NODE-650-length-43883-cov-5.851008_pt1 | contig 43883 bp, 27 predicted proteins | sample MGYA00580584_ERZ772876 | MGnify/ENA primary metagenome ERZ772876 (study PRJEB29015, sample SAMEA2737728) | human gut metagenome | biome: human gut; feature: human-associated habitat; material: faeces | place: China | collected 2012 ... | reverse complement strand
TCATGCTGTTCTGCTTGAGCAGGTCGTCGTAAAATTTGTTCTGGGAGACCAGCTTCGGGTTGTGGGAGGCCTCGTCGTCGATCTCAATGGCCACCTTCCGCCCGCCGTTTTCGATCAGGAAGTCGGCAAACCGGCTGTTCTGGTAGATGTCGGAGAAGGGGTACTGGGAGTAGAGATAGCCGGCTTTCTCGGCACCAAAGGTGTCGGAGAACAGTTCAATGAACAGATCCTCGGCACTGCTGCCGGAGGCGGAGCGATAGGTAGGCATGGAGGTCACCTCACTTTTTTTCAATTCCGCCAAGCGCCCACAAGAGAAAATCCAGTTTTTTCGCTATGGACATGGATCGACTTGGAATAATCTGATCAAATGCGGCAAGCGGCTCTGCCATTTCAGCGGATGCTTCCAAACACTGATAAACGAAAGAAATCTGTTTTAAGATTTCTTCGTCTTGCTGGATTTTCAGTTCAATATCTGGCTCATAAGTGCGATGGATTTGCAGCGCCTGATCTACTTGGCTATCATAGATCGGGCGGCTGGGGTCAATCGTATGCAACATCTTTGAAATAAAGGAAAACTCATGCCGCCCGTCTACTTGGGAAAGATTCCTCGCAACATCTACGAAAGACAACTCTGCGTCATTTTTGATGGCCTCAAATAGCGCGAAAAAACTATCACGATACTGTTGTGACACGAAGCGCATCCGGTAATACCCAGCAAACTTTCTCCTGTATTCGAAGTCACGAGCAATATTTCTTAGATGCAAATTGTCCTGTAGCCAATAGTATGTATTTAACATTTGAGGGGGGATCTTCTTGATAATGTCCTTCTGGTTATTTAGAATTTTAAGAGCGAGATCGTGATAGTCAGAAGATGAGTGAACCTCTTTCAAAAGAACCTTTTTCTCAAATCCGCCCAGTTTGGTGGCTTTCTCTGTCCGCATTCGTTCTAGATCTTCCATCGTCCAGCCGCGGGCTTTCACGACCGCCTGCATGACTTCCAGAAGGTCGGCCAGTTCCTCCAGAGATTTGCTCTCCTGGTATTCAGCAAGTTCCTCGTTCAGCTTCTGATCCAGAAGATACAGATAGTCCTCATCAGAAAGCGTTTCGCAGACGCAGGTTTTCCCATCGGCTTCGATGATCTCCGGAATGCGGTCGCGGACGAGTTTATGATAGATTTTCGTAGGCATCTTTTAGCCTCCTTAAAATCTCTTCATCCGCCGGACAGAACGCAAATTGGTCAATCTCGTCCACCGTGATCCAGCGGATATCATTGTGCTCCAGCTTCTGAGGGGCCTTTTCAGATGTAAAAATGCAAAGGCAGTCTTACCGAGGGTTTCACTATATCAGTATGATAGAAATGTTTTGTATTACTTAGCCAAATTTGACTGAGCAGAAGAAACCATCATTGCATATTCGTCTTTGACTTGCTTTGGCCCTAGAATCTGGATTTTTCCACCAAATCCAAAAACCCAACCATAAAAAGTGGGACTGGCTGATACTTCTATCTTTAAACGAAATGAGGTCATGTCGTATGCAAGGACGGTCACATCTTCACCAAAGCGATCTATGATTACTTTCATAAGGGAATTATCGCATTTTAAATTAACAACGACTGTCTTCCCATCGTACATCGAAAAAACTTCCTTTGTGTATTTCGCCAAATCAAAACTGTTTGGAACAGGATCGGAAGCAATATTTAGTATTTTAGGTGTAGTCGCAATTCTATCAACGCGAAAGGAAACCACTTTGTTATGCTTATTAGAAAAGCCTACAACATAATAAAAATCTCCATTCCAAACGAGATGATAAGGACTGATACTATATATTTCTCCGTTGTTTTTTAGCACTTTTTTCTTCAGGCCCGTGTACTCGTAATATTGAAAAGAAATCTTTTGTGAGAGATTAATTGCTTCATTGATTGCATCAACAATGTAATAGATTTGCTCGTTTCCCGGTTTGATCCGATTTGCCGTATACATATTACGCTTAAGTGATTCTGCTTTATATTCGCTGGTAAGCTCCTTGATTTTGGAAATAAGTATTTCACTTTTCTCTGCTGTTATGAACTTTGATGCCTCAACAGCGTCAATTAGCAACTTGAGCTCTGGTTCCTCAAACTTTCGCTTTCCAATATAATACTTCGTTTGCGAGGATGTGATTGTAACAATATCCAAGCCGTATACTTGAAGAACAGAGATATCTTTCGGCACAGTAGTACGATGAACAGATATTCCATACAGTTCTTCAAGTTTTTGAATAATTTGACTGGTAGCCAAGGGATGATCCTCATCAGAAAACCTAGTAAGGATATCCATTAGATATAGTATCCGAATTTTTGCGCTATTCTCCATAGCATCCTCCTTACCGGCCACAGCATATGCTGTGGCCGGTGGTTTTTGATTAACGAGCTAAAAGTAGTTTTTTAAATGTTTGTTTTTCACTTTCTGATAGCTTGTCATACATCGCCAGCAGTCCATCTACTCGACAGCTATGCAATTGCGATTCAACAAGTTCTCTTGTCCTATTCAATCTTTCGATAATGGGTGCTTGGAGGTATATTGGATGAGATGCGGTTTTATCAAGCCAATTTTGACACTCTATGGCTGACATGCTCTTATAACTACGTTCTGCTTCCTCAATGTATCGTTTTACCCAAATAGCTTGTTTTTGAATCAAATCCGCCTGTAATGCAGTTGCTCCATGTTTAATTGCCTTTAAGCACCTGTGCTGCATGTGATTTAACGAATAGATGAATTGATTCAAATTATCGAGATTTTGTGGTAGCGTCTCAATTTGATGAATCGCATCGTCTATGTCAGATTGCACTTTGAGGAGAGTTTGTTCAGAATCCGGGCCAAGTTGCATCTGCATCAGCATTGAAATTTTTGAAATACTCTGGCGAAGCTGTATAACAGTTTCAGCTGTGGAAGCGTTATCAATTGCAGCCGTATATTCGTTCAACAGTTCCGCTTTCTTTTGACACAATTCGTTTTTGGCATTCTTTATACGTTTATTTAGCGGGGCAATAATATCAGTTGGCAATTCATTAGTTTTACTGAAGAACTCGACCCATCCATTTAGCTTAGCTTCCATTTCTTCGCAATCTGCAAGTTTGAAGAGATTTTTGCTCTGGGTAAGATCTCTTTCGCATTCAACAAGGGAGCTTTCATATTTTTGCTTTGCTCGGAGAGACTTTTCAATTTCGGTTAAACGATTCTCAGTTGCATCTGCATAATCCTCATATTTGTTTGCTCTTAAAATCTCCGCTGCATGCCTATATCTTTTCTGGTTTTCAGAAAGTTCCTCAAATTTAAAATCTAGCGCGCTCAACATAGGAAGATATAATTTGGGAAGCATTTGCTCTACAATGGCTTTCAATTTAAGTACATCGTTTTTTTGCTTTTCAGTATAAACATATTCCAGTCCATCCTCGATAGGATCAGAAATCCTAGGGATTAAATCGAATATTTTAACGAAAGAAAGAATTCTAAATTGTTTCTTAAGATCTTCAATATGATTTTGAGCTTTACGAAGTTGGTCAGTAAAATTTCTTTCCAACCGTATTCCTGCATCTAAATATGTAATAGCTTGCCCAATTTTATATTGATTTGATTCTGTTTCTCCTTCTTGTGCTACAAGCATAGTAAGACTATTTTTCAAGTTTGCACAATTAGAGATATCCGTATTGGACATTATTTTCTCACACAATTCAGCCACAAGATCTATGCCTGCATTTGCATTCTTTTGAATGTTGATCTTCTTGAATTCTGGAACCTTTAATTTCCCCTTATCTGTACTCCAGTGCTTTGGCATTAGTCTTTCCGTGCCGTAAAAATAGAAATACCGATTCTCTTGGAATGCAATGAAATATGATACCAACAATGAAATGGAGTTTTCATTCATTCCATATGGAGCCTGTACAAATTTGTAAAATAGCTGATACACAGAGTGGCGTTCTCCATCATCAAGAGCACTAACGACATTAGAAATAATTTCTGCAATGATTGGATTTCCAGGCTCAATAAGTTGGCATCGATTGTCATATACTTTCCATGAAAAAGGAGCCGATATAGACAATACTGAATTTACACGGTTCTTATCTTTTGAAGAAAGCGCATTATATCCTTGTTGATTCATCAAAAGTCGGTTGTACAAGTAACAACAAACCTGTGTAAGTGTTGTTTTTGCCTGAGTTTTTGATTTGTTTTCGAATCCATCAAAAACAAATGGAACTGCTCTCGTATAGAGTAGGTCAAACTTTTTCGAGCATAATGCATTAATACGTACGGCATAATTTTCTAGCCCATTTACTCCAATCATGTGCCGCTGCGAAACACAACTTGTGAACTTTCGGCAAAGTTTAGTATTCTGTGCACGCAACTGATTAGAAATATGTTTTTGGAATCTCTCTTTATCTGCAGTGGAAAATCTCTGCAATGATTTTTTTACAATCAATGCTGTAAGCATTTCCTTATCGTGATCATCCAAAAATAAAATAATAATCGGATAATTTCTTAGATTAAGATCACAATAAAGCCGACTTAAACGGTTAACCTCTGAAGTAATGTCCTCTGAGCAATAGGCATAAATCAGCAAGCCCCTTGCTTTTTCACCATCACAATTTTCCGTGATATTCCGAATTTCATTTCGTAGATAGCTTTCACTAATTTCGCTGCAGTCAATGAGACGCTTGTTAAACATCCACTCTGTTGATGAAATATGGTGATCCTGCGCAAATGCTGTTTCTACAGGAGTATCTAATGCCATGAGCTTTAGTGCAGACTCGTCGATATCATCAATGGACGCTTTTACTCCTATACGGTATCTTGTGAAGATCCGTTTAAATTCATTGAATCCATTCGCTTCTGCAATCAAGTCATAAGTTTTTGCATGGTCATCAAATGCAACAACGCCATGCATTTCTTCGAGCGACTTCAGTGCACTTTGTACTTCATCCTCTTTACAATTAGAGCACAGTTGAATTGCTTTTAATGCGTCAGTCTTATCGTGAAATGCCATCCTGCCTATATTGACAACCAGAACGGATTTTAGAACTATCTTTTCGAGCTCTGAAAGCTTATCGCCAACCTTTACGAGGATGTCTCGATAAAGCATACAGTACTGACTTGACACCAAACCCTTTTCTTCCGAGTTGAGCATTTCCCCAAAAATACCTGAATCAACGATTTGATATGGATAAACATATGGCAAAAATGTGCCATCTATTTCTGCTTCAGATACTGTATCAAACATTTCTGACACATATGCCAGTGTTGACCGTTGCTGCATCCATTGATGCGAACTGGATAAAAGCCAAACCGTAATGGGATGTAGTGGATAACATCCATTTAAGATCACGTTTTTATAGAGTTCGTCAGTTATCCAGACGCTCTTTTTAGTTGATGTGCGATCCCACCTTGAAAGGGCATTTTTGCTCTTCAGGTGATAGTTTTCATACCTAACTATCGACTCGCCAACCACTCTATTAAACGCTGGATTTGATTTTTTCAGAATATTAGCAAGGATTGTTTCAAAGTTTGACGATAGGAATAGATTTTTACTTGCCGTCTGATATCGAGCAATATATCGAGTGATGTTCGACGTTTTTTCAATTCTAGCAAGATACGCTTCCAACTCGCTTTGAATGAATCCAACAAATATAATATTTCCGTTTGCTAACTGAGCTGCTTCGAATATTTGCTGAAGAGATGCTTCGCCTGCAATTGCTGGATTTGCAGCTGTATATTCAATGTATCGACCGAACTCGTCGAATAGCAGGAGCACCTTATTGAATGGCTTCCCATTTCCGCACAACTCCTCTTGAAGGGTTAGCAAAATATCCCCTGCAGATAACCCTCGATCCCATGTAATATTGTCCCCGTTCACTTCCCTGTAAACATCGTTGATAGCGGTAAGTGCTCGGCTATCATTTTCGACTCGAGATACTAAGTAATCCTTCAAAGCTTGCCCACTGATGTTTAGGCCGACTTCAAGAGCATATTTTTCAAACTGGCTTTGATATATAGCAAAAGTCCGATCAACAAAATGACGAGCAACATCATAAGATTTTGTGAGTTTTTTTAGCAGTTCATCGCTAATACCATTTTGCGCAAGTGATAGCCTTGCACAGCGCAAAATCTCGGAGTCCAAATTAAAATTGTTCATACCGTTAAGAACAATGACAAGGTTCTTTTTCACATTGTTCTGTCTGATATAAGTACCAATCTCTTCATCAGCAGATGATATATTGGACGCTATAGATTCTGCGAGCTCACCTGTACCAGAAAACAACGCCCCAAGACATACTGCAAGATGCGATTTGCCAGTACCGTATCCAGCAATGGTCATTACAAAATTATTACCAGGGTTGGAAGAGTAGAGCTTGTGTGCAATTGTTTGAGCAAAGGAGGCAGTATCCATTAGACGATGTTCTCCAGCTTTAACATCTGAAGCAGATACACCGTAGTATTTAGGCCCATGGAAAACATAGCTTTCTGCAACAAGTTTTACTTTTGTCGCATCGTAAAACCATTCAGTTTGAACGGCTCCGTTGAAGAACGTTTCCTTACTAAAACTAACTAAATCTTTAACCTTCATACTGCCTCCTAAATCTTACAGCAAACGGCTATACAACAGAGGAATTACGCTTTCCACATTGGCAGTTCGAATAATCGTTGCTGGATATAATTGTCGGTTTACCATGAGCAAACCTTCGTCGCTTAACGAATCAATCACATAGTTGCATTCATCCTCATTAAAGCCAAACAGCTTTCCGAAGCCGATGCCGTTTTTTAACTCAAAGTCAGTAATTTCTCGCTTATCTTGGTATAAGCAATCCCAACTATCAAACAGCGCAAAAGCATATACATATGTTAAATCCATCTTTTCACTCTGTTCGACGAAGGAAATTGAATTATCCCATTCAATAATTCCTAAATGAGAAAAGATTCCGTCCGTGTAACTACCTCTAACGACAGAGAATACTTTTTTGTTCAAATTTGATACAGAAATTCCGCACCAAGTGTTGGCTAAAGTGAATAACCGGTCTTGGCTAAGAGACTCTCCAACGCCTGGATGTGCCTCGTGTATTAAATACGACCACTGCGGGACACCGATGGTTTTTCTGGTCATACAATAATGACAGATCCACAGTGTGAGGTCTTCGTGCAGGTACGGATCCTGCACGAAGACTTCCTCACCTAAAGGCGTTAACGACAAAGTGTAAACACCCTTGTCGCATGTGAAGTCAATTAGGCCCATGAAACAAGCATATTTAATGTGAGGCTCTACTTTCCCTTTTTGCTCGCCAGTAGGAATTCCACTAATACCGCTGATTTCATATTTTGTGCCAGAATAGTTCTCTGATGCTAATTTGAGTATTTTTGAGATATAAGGGGCCTCTGGCTTAAAAGTTTCATGAAACTCCAGGGAAAATTTGTTAGTCATGGTTCAACCTCTCCTGAAAACTTGTAACCTTCACAATCTTTGGCTCATACTTAGCCCATTTCCCATTTCTAACCATGTTTCCGCAAGTGACACATTCGCCTTTCTTTAAAGCTTTAAGTTTAGGCGCCCATTCTTTTGCATTCTGAGCGTCGATGTCAATGTTTTTGGCAACAGTCATTACACCATCATCGGGAGGGCAGAAATAGAGTTTTTGACCTGCTTGCTGGAGCCGCTGAATTTCGTCATCTGAAAGTTGCGGTTTCATAAACTGTGTTGCATACCATGCAGAAATGCCAAACTTTCGTCCTTCTGTTAGGAACTTAGCACTCGGAGATTCAGCATCATGACTAAGGTTCTGCGCCTCATCAAGCACAATTACGAAAGGATGTTCCTCATTTCCATTTTGCACGCAATAATTCCAGATATCCCACAGCAACAACTCTGTTAAAAGCAACTGCGTGGGGCGGTCAAAACCATCAAGCTGCATGACATAGACCATTCCATTACTGTCTCTAATTGATCCCCAGTTAAAATCTTCATCCTCAGCAAAAGGTTCCAAATCAAGGAATGGCTGGATTTTACTCAAAACAGTCTCAGCCTGCTTTGCGCTTACATCATTCAACTCATCCTCAAGATAAGCAAACGACATTGCATCCTTGTGATGCTGGAGGCCGTTCTTGATTGCCTTGTAGAGGGCACTCTTCTGTTGTCCTCCGAATCCATATACTGTAGCAAATACGTTTGAAATTCTTGTTGCAACAGAAACATCCTTTTCAAGGCCTTCAGATCCGCCAACCTTTACGATTTGACGAGCGAACGGATTGACAGGAATCTTATCTAGATAAACAACCCGTTGCTGTACTTTGTCACCAAGTTCTTGGATAAACAAGGGATCAAGTTTATCCGGAGTGAAACCACTGGTATAGTCAAATACTACTCCTGACACGCCAGAACGGACCATTTCCAACAAAAGTGTTTGGATACAATAAGTTTTACCACAGCCAGAGTTACCGTTAATAAGCAGATGACGATTGTTGAGGCTTTTGTTGCCGAACTCCCAATAGTACTTTTCCTTGGTCCTCAAATCCTCACCGATGAGAAACCTTACATCAGATAACAGAGGTTTTGGTGACTGCGCTGATGTATCGGCCTTGAAGATAACGGGATCGGCTTCAGTCGCAGAGCTGTCATTGTCATCACCAACCTTGTTGTTGGGGAAGGTATCTGAATCAGCACTTTTTAGAATTTCCTTGTATGCTGCGATTGCGGCTTCAAAGGATCGATTATTGAGGAGAGATTCAGCAACTTCCGCAAAGTTATATCCTATCTCGGTTAGATGAAAAGATCCTTTTTCGCTGTTCATTAATAATCCATGCCTTCTAAAGAGCGTAATGATTGCATCGAGAACAGTTTCCCACCTACGATTCCCATTCTCATAGGTGAGCTTCTGGTCGTCCAGTGAAATATCAAAAGTAGAACTAAACCATTGTAAAGATTCTTTCCGCGTATGAACTTTCCTGTCGTTTAGATAGTTCAAGAAGGGAAGATATGCTTTATCTGCACTGGGAATGCTTTCACCCGTAGCAACTGTTATAGTTGGGGACACAACCTCCGCTTGAATATCCTCTTCGATATCATCTTCATCTGGCTCATCCTCTACTTCGGGGTAGATAATTTCATTGAGGGTAAAAACGGAGGTACGTTCTTCGGGTGGAAGAAGCATTTTCTGAATATACATCTGTCCGCAACTGTGACAAATCATTTCATCCAGAGTAATACCGGCCTCAGATAGTTCAGCAGAAAGGGTTGATTCAATTTCCCATTCATCAGGTATCTGAGAATTGGAGTCCAACCAAAATGCGAAAATATCTCCACTCCATTCGATTTGATATTTACCACTTAAAATACCGTAAATTTTATTACGGATGGTCATATACTCATCAGAAGTATTGTCTAGATTAAGTGGAGAAAAAATAATTGCGCGGTATAATTGATTTAACCAATACCGATGCATGATGCTCTCATTATTGGGGTTCCAATTTGTACTCATTGTACGAAGGCCTTTTTCTAACTGAGCTTGTGCCTTTACAATGTGATTATCATTTTGGAATCCCATCTTACACTCAATGATTTTAATGTGAATATCCAGATTCTGTGCGGGATCTAGATTGTGAGCAGTTTTAGGAATTTCAATAAGCATAAAGTCGGGGCGTGTATTATCCTTGCTAAGTTCGTCGTCTTCGGCAAACCAATGCCTATAGGAATCGAGACTTACAAGTGCCCTGACAGCAAAATTATCATTGATTTTTGTAAGTCCAAGCATTTGCATGGTGAGAATATACGCAAGAAAACTATGGATCTCGTAGTCATAGGGATTTAGTGCTTTAAGAATACGGCTGCCGTCCATGTACTGCGACAGCTCATCCACACAATATTCAGATGCCTTTTTCAGTCGATCTTCATCCCAATTCGAGAACTTTTCTTTTATGCGTTTCTGAAGCATGTGCTTAATATCAGCAAGAATATCCTTTCTTGCGGAAACAGTCACATTCAGTTCGCCGTAATTCCCCTCACCAGTAGTGAAGCCGATAATCCTACTTTTTGTGTTTTCAAGCATTTTCCTGTCAATCGCTGGATCAACACATACAACCCATTTACACGCATTGTGAGAAATCTCAATAATGTGATTTTGAATATCAGTAAGTTCAAGTGTTCTGAAGGTACGATATATACCCTCCTGACTATGCGGATTTGCGACAATAAAGTTTGCTTGAGTCTGTTCCTTAGCAGCAAGGAATTGAAACTGAGAGATACTTACTTTGCGAGACATTCCATGTGTTGCAGATATTGTGTCTGGCGTAAAGGTCATAGGGAATTTAGCTTGATCCTTATCAATGATTTCATCACCAGTTTGGTCAAACCATACATCCGCAGCTTTGAGAATATCATAATTGAAACACAGGTCACAGTTTTCCAATACCTGTTCGAGTGTTTCTGTATCGGATTTGTCCGTAATTGTAATATTGCGGAGGAATGTATTTACAGTTACCCTACGCTCTTCATCAAAATAACTATCTAGCCACTTTTTTAAATAAGTTGCAGAATTTTTTTTGCTGTTCAAGCAAACAATTCTTAGGTTTATCGTAGCGGGTGTATCATCATTCTCTAACTGCTTTGCAATAGAATGAATAGCTGCAACAATATGTTGCATGTTAGAGGGGGCAATGAATGCGACATTGAGCCCGTCCACTCTTGCAGGGAAGGTTCGGATATAATCCATTACATTACGCACAACGATTCCAGAGACTGGTGTTGCATGGAGCATTGCAGCTGCATCCTCATCGTCTGTTACAATGGCACTGCCGAAGGCATTTCCAGAAATCAGATCACTGGAAGGGTCCGAACCAAAATAAACCCCATAATACTCCCACATATTCTTACATGTGAGGTTCGTAGAGGAACGTTTAATTACAAAATCTGCACCCTGGGTGATGGAGGACAGTTGAACTAGGCTTTTGAGTTTAGCAATGATTCTCTCCTGCCGAATATTGCTTTCCATTTTTGACGTTGCAAGTTCAGCAAAACCATCGCGAAGGAAAAGCTGCTGTGCGTCAATCTTTTCAAGCATAACAGGATGATATGCAGGGAACAAAACTTCGCCCATATCACATTTTTCAACCACATCTTCATTTGATGCAATTGTAAAACAATTAAGCAATAAAATAATTTTTTCCTTTTGGGCATCTGTGAAATTGACATAGTTGGAATGAATATATTGCATTAAATCAGTATATGTTTTTACAACTATGCGCAAAGAATCCAGTGCTGAGTACATTCCGTGGTCTGTAAGCGTGATAGCAAAGTTCTTAAAATCGCTACACAGCGTATCGAAGATCACTCTGGCTTTATCACCAGAAAAGTACTTATAAACCTCTCTGACATGTTCTTGTTGCAGCACTTCATCGTCCATTTGATTCAGTTGCGCGTAGAACTCGTCTTCACTTTCGCACCGCAAATAATCCTGGATGTTCTTGCACCAAACCAATGTTGGCAGAGTATAAATATCGCCCTGCCGGAATAGAACATCACCAAGATAGGAAAAAGCGTTTAACCAAGGGGCATATGGCGAAAATGCCCACTTGAATTCGAAACTGTGTGCCTTGTCATCATTTGATGCCTTTACAGTAAAATGAATTTTGCAAGGATCGCCCCATTTTCCAGTGCTATGAACTCGATCAATCACATATTTATGATTAGTAAAATCAAAGGGATCAATTTCGTCTTCGTAAGAGAAATTTACTTGCCTGTCTTCATACACAAGATTACAACTATCAAAAAAGGTTAAAATACCACCAAGAAAGTTGCATATATTCCTGAATGCTTCTTCTTTTTGCTCATCAATGCAGTCAGACAGAGAAATCCTATCCACCCGAACGCGAAAATGCGTAGGATATGAGCCATAGGCAATATGAAAGCGATTTGCGATATCCAAGAAAATCTGAGAATACGCATCCATTGGCGCTCCAGTTACTACTGGAGCTTTTTCAGAAGTTTTTGCCGGCAATTTTGTTCCAATAATTTGGTCAATGATCGCATAATCAACAGCAAGTAGTTTTGCACGGTTTGCTTTTAAATCCATTCCACACACAAAATTGATGACGCATTCCTCAAAGTCATTATAATTTGGGAAAAGTGGCGTATCCGATGGGAAAGGTGCAGTACAATTGATATCCTTATCGGTGGCAAACTTTGCAAATTTCTCTTTAAGTTTTTTCAAAGCATACGCAGACGGTATATCATCCGCTCGATTAATAAACCCAATAGCACTTGTGATTATTTTCGCGGAAGAAAGCCTTCCGCTGCTGAGATTATTCACCTTTGGAACATATTTTGTAGAGACTATACTGGGTACGTCCCAAACTACATTAAGTGTTTCGCAAATATAGCTGATCAGTTCCTGGCACGATGCAAATTGCATATCATGCAAGCCATCAACAAATTCACTGAGTTTGAAAATGTTGATATTTATACTGCTAAAAAGAGCACGGTAGAGCGTATGAATCGCCTTATGAGATTCATCATTATCGAACGAGTTCTCGGCAAAAACATCTGTAAACCAATTGCTATAATTTGCGTTTAGAAGTGCAATAATTTCTCGAGGTGAAATAACAAAGGTTGTATCCTTCAAACTACCTGCGTCATCGGGTGCTGCCTCAGTTCCCATTAATAGAATAAGGGAGGTCTGATTTGCGGGCATATTGGGAGATTCGTTTCTCCATTTTGTAATTGCTTGCTCAAAATCCACGAAACTATTTTGCGCGTAGCCAGCTGGATGGTTTTCATCATAAATGGTATTAGTGCCCTTATGAAGATACATAAGAGCCTGCGCCCAATTTGCATTTTCAGCGTCTACAAACTGAGTGTATTTTTCGAGCGTTAGCTTTGCAACAAAGTTAGAGACTTTAGCACTTTCTCGAAGCGCCTCACATACCGATTTATATATAATCGGGTTATCAAAGCTTTCCAAGCGAACCATATTTATTTCGCCTGATTTGATCTGGTGGAGGATCTGGTTTGTTATTACTGTAATCAACTGTCTCATTTAGCGGAATCCTCCGTTTCATAAGGATTTTCTACGATAGCCGTGGCATCAGATAGATCGCGCAAAAAGCCACAGTCTTTTAGCTTTTGCGCAAAAGCCTCTAGGTTGGATTCGAGGAATGAATAATCACCCACATCCGCAACAGAACCTACTGTCATTTCCGCTTTATATTGTTCTGGCCCAATAACCATACCGAAATGAACATATAGCTGATGAACAAATTCATCTAATGTAATCATCTGCTTTGGAGGGATAATAGATAAGACCAAGAATTTTATGATATCTTCCGATAGAGAGAATCGCATTCCTTTGCCAGTGTTCGGGATAATAACCCCAATCATTTTGCCAAGTTTTCTGAATAAACGGTAGGAATCATTTGCGGCATCCCGAATAAGAGCCTGATCGTCCTTTTTATCATCTAAAAGATGACGATATTCATCAAGCCCGTGATAGAGATAGGTGCTGATCACTTCTTCATTATGCTTAAATGCAGCAATAGCACGTTTTTTGGCCTCAATATTCTCGTGACCAGCACAGTTGACATCGATTATCCAACAGTTACTTTCGCTATCAGTGGCAGCAGCAAGGTACATCATTCTCATTATTTGCAAGATAATTCCATTCGCAAGGGTTTCCATTTTTTCAAATGGATGAGACTTGCTGTTCAAGAAATTTTGCAATTCGCTAAGAGTTTGTTCATTTCTCTTGGAAAAAGATTCCGGTATTATACCCAACTTTTTTACCTCGGGCCCGATATCTTTGCTTGCTACATAATATTCTTCCCAATTCTTTTGCACAAAATTACAAAGATAAGAGAATTGAGGGAAGCTTGTGATCATGTCATTTAAGCGCGATTCAATTACGGTTTTATATTCTGGATACTCCGCAATAGCATTAAGAAGATGTAAATAGTAAACTTCTCCACCGCGACACATATAAGTATATTTGTGATAATCAAATTTTTCGTCGACATCTGGATCGTTCACATTAAACTGCAGTTTCTGGCGCCAACGCTTGATCCCCATTCCTTCAGGTAAAATTACTTCGGGGCAAATTGGCAATATATTCTGGTCGAACCATGAACGACTTTGATTAACGGCACTAAATCCTGTAAGCAAATTTTGAATAATAATTATGCTGTTTCTCTTTTTTGTCGCATTACCGCCGATCATTTGAGATTCAAGAATCTTTACACATTCCCTATAAGCTGCTTTGTCCACCTCAGCTTTACCATCAAGCTTGCTCTTAGGTAAGAAAATAAAACGTTTCAGACCAATTCTTAACTTTGGTAGATATCGAAACTGTCCGTCTGCTGCTTGCGAAATAGGAAACATTTCTGTTGTGGTGAAGGTAGGAGCGTCCGAAGGCTTATCCCCTCCGCGCTTTTCTGCTATTGCAACTTGGAGAAATTCGATAAGATATTCATACTTTGTTTGACTGGGCTGGATGCGATGCCCAAAGAGAATGCTCTGAAGAGGGTATTCTTTTTTTTCGATTTTCACATCTGGATACATTTTCACATCCAATCCCTCCTTACTGAATGCTCAATTTATTGTTTTCAAAGGCAAAGTGTTCAACTTCTTGTCCTTTTGCCGTATTAATAATTACTGTTAATTCGCAATCTTCTTCTGATTCTGGAGCGTCTTCTCCAAACTGCTCAAGTAAAAGAGCATCAAGTTGGGCTATTCCGTGGGTAAGCGCCGGGTTATTATTAGAAGAAATTGCGCCATCAATTAAGTTATTAAAATATGTAATCATTGGGAGCGAAAGCTTAAAATTTTTTTCTCCAAGTTTCAAGTATAAATCAAACTTATTATCTACATCTTCAAATTGATTTGTTACCCGTTCTTGAATCACTTTCAGATCGTATTTACTGACTTCTCCCAAAACAATCATAACGTTTTGAAATACATCATCTTCTCGACGTAGTGTAAGCGGCAAAACGGTTTTGCCTTCGGGCAAGTAACCTGTATTCTTAATATAAAGGGCGTCAAAAATCATTCCTTGCATATTCCTAAGCATGATGTTAGATTGTTTGCTCGAAATTAGTTTTCGATAATCAGCATAGGACTCACCAAAAATTTGATTCATTATACGATCTATATCTGCATCTGATTCACACAGGCTGAAAAGCAGGTAAAATCGCCTAATAGCTTCACGAAGTCTGAGTTCTTCCTCGTGTTTCTTTCTATCAAGAAGCTGTTCCTCGTCAGTGATCTGATAGTGCTTTCGATATCTTTGCGTAAGAGCGGTTAGCTCTTTCTGTATTTTGGGCATAAAGCAGGAATAGTCGTTGCTGACAAACAATGAATAATCCACATCAAGTGCAATTCTATCTAATTCGAGGTTTTGAAGCTGTTCGATGCCTTTAATTTGAGCTGTATCTGTCGCTTTTTTTAGACCATGATACCCAAAGAACAGATTTGCAAAGTTGTAAACAAAGAAAGGCTCTTTTAGCTGCCTGCTTTCTATGTCATTACAAGAGAGGTTGCCGGTCAATGCATAGCTAATTTGTCCTACCATTTGCCGAATCGTCATGCGCTTATCATTTTCATAGAGAAATCGGTAATAATTTTCTATGAATTGTGCTACGCGGTCAAATTGGGTGGTAACAAGATCGTAGTTATTTTTAATTGGGCAGCGATTAGCATACGAGCATGTTGTGCAGGGAGCCCACAGTTGAGGAACAAGTATCTTCTTTAAAACGCGCACTGCGAAAGGAACATTGTCTACCCGGGCTATATTCACAAGAACGAACTCATATCCCTCAATCTGGAGGCTCTCGTCCTCGTTAATATCCAGTTGAGTGAAAAGCCTCGACTGTAATTCCATACGGTCGTTATCAGAGAATTGTTCACCAGAACTCTCTTTTTTTGCCCGCATTAAAGCCTCAAACGCTTTTAACAACGGTCCAGTATTACTGATTAGTAGGCTGGTTTTTCCCCTTTTAGGTGCTGTTACTGCCGCTTTGAGTGCTTCTACTTGCTTTTCTGCGGCAATTTCACTCATGTCTTTGTAGTAGAGAAAATCATCATACTCTTTTTGAACAAACAAGCCTTCACGGTCTTGTAACCGTCCTAGGCTTTTCAAGACCTGGACCAAAATACTGGTTTTCCCGTCGCCAGCATGACCGGTAAGAATGAATGCCTTATGGTTCCCGGATTCAACACAATCAGTAATATAGGCGCCTAGTTTGCGGTCGACTTTTACAGAGTCATAGTAACTACTTTTAACTTGCGTTTCAGCGAGAGAACCAGTGGAGTTGCCACCGACATTGTTTGTCGAGTTCAAATAATTTATAAAGTCATTCATATTTGATCTCCCATAATATTTGTTATAGCGGCTATAAGTGCATCAATGTCAGCCTCTGTGTTAAAGTACCCTACACTCACTCTTACAGTACCGTGTGTATCAAGCGAGCCTATCAACTTATGAATGAACGGGGCACAATGGAAACCAGTCCGCACCGCAATATCAAAATCTTCGCTGAGGATTATACCTACTTCATTTGGTTCGTATCCTGGGATATTGAACGAAACAACACTGGTATGTTTTGCATCGCCAGATGGCAAATACATCGTTGCTCCAGCTTCAAGCAGTCCGCCTATCAGCTTTTGGGTAAGGCTGTTTTTCTTTTCTTCAATGCAGCCAATGCCCACTTTGTTTAGCCATTTCAGTGACTCATTCAAACTTGCGATAGCGATAATATTAGGACTACCTAATTCAAATCCGCCTGGATAATCATTAGCCATTTTAAGATTCAAAGAATCTGATCCCGTTCCTCCCGCAAGAACAGGTCGGAGTTTATAGTCTGTATTTGTAATAAAACCTCCAATTCCCCAAGATGAATATAAGTTCTTATGCCCGGCAAAAATGAGAAAGTCTGCAGCTGTTTCTTTTAAGCTAAGCGGAAGGATACCAACAGATTGGGAACCATCAACAATAACCACAGATGAGTATTCTTTTGCTTTTTCCGCAATGGTTTTGATAGGTATAATTGCCCCCGTTACATTACTAACATGATTCATAAAAACATAATCGGGAGGATTCATTGCAAAATCCTGTTCGAGAGAGGCCATATCGATAGATTGTGTTTGAGAATCAAATGGCAACAATCGAACTTTTACTCCATACCGATCGCTTATTGTATTCAGAGGACGCGCAATGGCATTGTGTTCAAAAGGAGTTATATAAACATTTTTATACGAATCCCATTCCAGACCATAGATTATTTCGTTCGCTGCAATCGTAGCAGATGGGGCAAAGACAACACACTCCGGACCTGCCGCTCCCACAAACGATGCCATAAGTACTCTAGTTTCATCTACAATCTGCATTGCTTCAGAGGCGACACTATACCCACCCCGGCCGACATTAACGGCAATAGTGCGTTGAACGGTATTTACTTTGTCATACACACATTCTGGCTTCGGAAATGTGGTGGCAGCGTTGTCTAGATAAATCATATTGCTACTCCTTAATGGATTATTTCTCCGATTAACTTCGCAAGAATTGCAAGCTGCTCATCGGGTTCAAGGGCATCGTTATATTCTTCAAAAATGGATTTCAAATTATTAAATGCTGTTTTGCCAAGGGGAGAAATGGCTTCTGCAGTAAATGTTTTTTCGACTTGAACACCATCTATAGTGATAAGTAGTCGCCCGTCATCTTGGTCATTGCCTTTAGATTCAACGTACTCGTTAATCCGCCCGATAGCGTCAGAGATATCTTTAATAAATGCAGCTGCAGAATTATCGTTCCAGTCCTCAATGGCGATAGCTGCAAAAATGGAAATAAGAGCATCTAGCAAGTCATCGTCATTATAAGAAGATATAGCTCCAGCTGTAGTGAGCAGTGCGTTTGCATTGGCATCGAAAACATGTGTTTTAGTTGCTTCCGGCAATTTCTTATACCAAGCAATCATTGCGCGAGAAAGCCCACCTTGATACCCAGGCATAAACATTGCAGTTAGTTTTTTGTTGAGCTCCGTTCTGTACATACGTAGATGTGCGTCGAGCAATTCCTTTGCACCTTTGATCACTGCAAAGCACTCGTTCAAGTCTTCATTAGCACTTAATTTGGAAAGCCATGTTTCAAATAACAACTCTTGTGAGTTGATTTCAAAGCGAAGCAGATCATTGCGGACAGTTTCAATACCAGTGTCCAGTGTTTTCTCTTCGCCATTGTCTAAATAGCACTTGAACTTTTTGGTGTATTCAGGAAGAGAGCGTGCCCAATTTTGCATGCTCTTCACAATTGAATAGACGCGATTAATGCTGGGTGTTCTGGCATCAAAATGCTTTTCGAAAAGTTGCTGAAGCTCATTCAGATACTTGTCTCGATCTTCCGTACCAGTTTCTATGAGAATCTCATAGTCTGCAGGACTGTCATTTAAACTGCTAAGAGCGTTTGCAGAAAGTTCAATTTCCTTTCCCTTGAAGTACAAAACAATGCTTTCTTTGTATTGGCGCATAGTGTAGGCGATATATAGGGGAATTATGCCTCTACGCATACCATAGGGGGCAGATGTCAGCATCTGATACAACACTTGAAAATTACATTTCTTTTTCTCGCTTCCTCTGATGAACTCATCGATTTTGCTAAGAACTTCATTCATTCCAGGATCATCAACAGTCGCTGCAATATCCAATCCGGTTTTCTTAAAGGCAGACTTATAGATACTTACCTCTGGGCCTGAACCTTCCATGCAAGGGATAAAGTGATCCTCTGCATGTTGTAAAACCCACGCAATTACCAGATCTCTTGCTTTGGTGTTTTGCGTATTCAGTTTCCTCTTGTTAACCATTTCATTGTTTACAACTGGGGTTCTGCAATAGCATTTACTGCAAATATCAGAAATTGCATGGTTTAATTCCACCTGGCGACTAATGTCCAGGCTACCATTGCAAGTCCAGTAAGTGCTGTATTCGCTGGAAGGAGAATACATTGTATAAACAGCGCCTTGAATGCGCTTTTGAATATCCTCACCGAATACTTCCAATTCCTCAATAAAATGAGGATCATCGCTGCACTCTAGTAGCTTTTTGACCGCTTCGTACTGCTTGAGGAGACCCTCATACACAAACGGGTGAGTTGTGGTACAGATTACAATCTGAGGAGTTGTAGTAAAACTATGGATTCGTCTAATCGCTTTCTCCCTTGCAGAGGGTTCTGGGCTTACAATATTAATGATTAGACCGTCGTATGGATTATCGCTAAGCAAAGAATATCCATTTTTACATTGAGCAAATGCGCTCGCGTCCATGTAAATAGTCTTAAAGCAACGGAGCATGCTGTACTTGTCATTGTACTCACGAGGCATGACATAACCGAGCTCACATGCACTGGATAGAGTTTCACAAACATTGATTCTGGACAAAGAAGTCTTCACATAGTTGTCCACACTACGCTGTACATCTACTCCGTTGGCAGTTAGAAGAACAAATTCAGACGAATCACGCTGTGATAGGATGTGCTTTCTTAACAACTCACTAGTACTTTTGTCAAAGTCCTTGTCATCCATGAGGAGCGCAGCTTTGATGTGAGCGGGAACCGGCTTGAGCCTTTCGTCACCAATTATGTTGAAGATAGCTATTGCCTTCAATATCCTAAGCTGAGCCTGATCGGACACTTGCCTAATAGCAGAATCCGTTTTTGCCCATATACTATGCACGGAGACATTAAAGACCTCTTTCTTAAAAAGTTCCTCGAAGTAGTCATAGATATAGTCTACAGTAATCCATTGAAGATTTTCGTGTTCTTTTTCAATAAAGTCTCTAAATGTATACTTATCCTGTTGTGCTAAAAACGTAAATAAAGTTCGCTCGTTTTGCCCGACCAACTCGCTCACGTGCAACAATGCGAAGGAACTCAAAGGAGACAAGGGGAAACACCCGTAAACCAACTTATCGGTGTATGCCTCAGATGATAAGTCCGAAAAAAGATTCGTCATAGAAGAACGGTCTGCTACATGCTTGAAGGCATCTGCGTGAGTAGCATAGAACTCTGCAAAAGGATCTTTCTTGATAATAGCGTTAGCGATAAGCTCATAACTTTGCTCAGAAGAAGCAACGAATCGTACCTTCTTAAAACGGCCTTCTACCGTTTTAAAACTGTCACTTGAAGAGTAGTCAAGGATATCTTTATGTGTAATACATGTAAAATGAAGTTGAGCTTCTTTGCTACGTGACGCGGCTTCAGCCATATCCTGGATAATTTTAAAATTAAGCATTTTGCTTTTTTCAAGGTTTGCTTCCAGGAACTTACTAAATTCATCAAAAATAATCGTAATTCCACAGTAGGAAGTTTGCTCTTTAAGCGCTGCTGTTACAGCCATATAGAGTTTCACAACATCCATGTTTGTTAATGGGTTAAATTCTGTCCCCGCAGCAACTTCGGGATAGCACTTGCAAAAAAGACGATACGATTTTTGGTTGAATTGCCTAAGGCCGATACGAAGCTCATCAGCTGTGGTTTTTTTGTGTTTGAGTTCTTTCTTGAGCTTTGCGTAAGCATCTGGGAAACCTGCTTCCCATTTATCCATCACTGCAATAGCAGAGTCAAAATATGTGGTAGGCAGCAGTTGATGCAAATTTGCTTGGACAAGAGCATCGTTAATCGCCACAAGGAACGACTGGTTTATATCTGTAGAATTACTGTTAATAATAACAGGCAAGGTTCTAATTTTAGATTCGACAATTGCTTTTGCAAGTGCGCCAACTTCTTTATCCACCCGCTCAATTTTTTCACAGAGTTCCATCTGAATTTCGTTTGCCTTTTTACGTTCTTTGGCAGAATGAGCACGAAGATCTAGAGACGTTAGAGCGGACAGAACTAACAAAAGGTGAGATTTTCCCCTACCATAAGGACCAATTAAAACGGTTGCTCGATTTTGAGATTCTGCATTGAAGTAATACGAACGCAAGAAAGCTCCAAGCACTTTTACAGATTGCTCTGTAGGAATATAACTCTGGACTTTTCCAGTTTTATTAAGGTCGTATTCGAGATTGACTGAAGTTTGAAAGTCTTGATTGACCCCAATTAATCCATTATATTTCATAACTTATCGCACCTGAGCCTTCTTATAATACTCCGTCATAATGTCCTTAGGCTTCATCATAGTCTCAACGTATACCATATCCAAACCCGCAGTTCGATTAATGGTGAGATAACCAGCGATTCGCAACTGATCCAGATACTCATTGATGGCAACCCTGGATAAGTTAAAAACTCTGCCAATATTGTTGGGGGCATTTAAAAGATCATCAATGCTAACTGAGTTTTTTTCTTTGCTGATATTTTGAGCAATCACATATAGCACTGCAAGTTTATCTAAAGCTCCATGTGTAGGCATAGACTTGATAAATGCGCCTTTAGTTTTCGTGCTTTTTTGGATTAAACCTAATTCAGCTAAAGGACAGTCAAGGCTTTCCTCAGGATGGGTATCAATAATGCTATTTTTAGAAATCTGCTCTCCGGCCTGAGAATTTATGTACATTTTTATGATGCTCGAACAGTCGTCAACAAACGAACTTTCGGAATAAGTACATCCTTCATCCATTTTTTTGTCCAAGAGGACCTGACAAGCGTTTACCATGTTCTCTTTGGTAAAATCCTGGCCGTCGTACTCATTGAAGAAAATATTCCACACGATGCACAACGACGCATTTGAAACAATATGGTAATGTACGAGAAATAATGTAAACAGGTCATCAAAATACGGATCATATTCTGCAATAATGTCACCAAAGTCCTCGGTAATAAATTGAGAGCGACTTCTACCAGAGTTAGTGTATTGCTCCTCGGTAAGATGTGTTGCTTGAAGCCAGAATCGGATGGATTTCACCATTTTACTACCTACACCCAGCCGCTCCATGACATCATCTTGGGAGAAAAGATCCTCATTTTCTGCAACACACCGCATGCCTTTGCGCAGCCAGCCTTCCCTAAAATTAAATGACTCGTTGCCCTTTAGTTTTACTTTTTTCAATTTCTCATTCATATCTCAGAATATCCTTTCCCTCTGGGCAGCAGCACCCTGCGCATGTAGCAGCCACCAGTATAATGGTTGATGCATTCAAAGCAATGTATGCATTTTGACCCATCGATTTCGTAACGATAGTCAATATCTGATGACCCGGATTTTATAAGCCTGATTGCATTATATTTGCAAACATTTTCGCAAGCGTGACAACCAGCGCACAATTGATATTTTGTTATTTGACACTTAAATTTTAATTCGATTTCAAGATTTTTCGTTCTGGCTGCAATTGGGGTGTTGAGGATCGAAATTCTCAACTCTTTGCTGCCGACACGTCCTTGTAGTTTCATAATTGGTTGTTTAGTTTTGCTGTCCAAAATGTAAACCTCGCCCAACCGTGCCCTTCCCATGTCAAAGTTAAGAATTCCAAACGGCTTAAAAAACTCATACATTTCTGGAGAAATTGGCTTGTTGAGTACGTAGTTAAATGTTTTTGCATCTGTGGCGCAAGGCTTAAAGTCGATAGCAACATTTTTACTTAATTCCATACCAGCGCCACCTTGACGCGCTTTCCAGCCACCGCTCTTGACATATTCCTCAGGGTCTTGTTTGCCCATTTTTTTTGCAAAGTCTAACAGGATCCCATTAAAACGCTTGGATAATTCAGGCATATATATTGCAGACAAGAACTGTGCCCAGTATGTATTATTAGGACACAGCCAACATCCGACTCTCGTATACCCCAGACGATATGCGTAATTAAAATCGATCCCTGTTGTCAGCAAATACAGCCAGATATCGTAATCAATCCAGTCGATAATTGGAGAGGCAACCAGTTGTTTGCTTATTTTTTTCCCCTCTGAGGATCTTTCATAAGAATTGCGGCTGGTCGATTCGCTTCTACGAATACCGTAAAATGTTAAAATAGTTTTTTTGTCGCCAAAAGTGCGTTTGATTTTTTCTCCAATAAAGCCTGTTTTGAAAATCGTGCAACACCATCTCAGCGATCTGCTGGGTGGCCCAAATGTTTCGCAAAGAGTAAAGAAGTTTTGCTCTTTATTTTCTGCGCGAAGCAAAGGAGTTTTTCGATTGTCGCGCTTGAAACGTTCAATATATTTGTATGTTTCAGGAAACTCTAATGTTGTATTTCCAAATATGTGAATAATATCTGGCCTTGACAGCGCCTTTCTTACAAGATCACTTACAACGGTAGAGTCCTTGCCCCCAGAAAAGGAAACAAACATTGCGCAAGTATCATCATTTTCATACTTTGATGCTTTGCGTTGTATGTATTCTCGCGCTTCGTCATTAATGTGATGATATCGACCTTTATTTGCTAAAACCCACCGAGACATTTCTTCGTTGAAAGATTCGTAGTAATCTTTCGGATCATACTTGCCCAACTCAGCTTTCACAGTATCTGGATCCAGATTTTTTACAGACAAAACTGAAAATGGAAGTCTCTTGCCATTAACATAGTAACGATTTCCCGTTCCGTTCCAAACTGATTCCGTCATATACGCTAGTGGCTTCTTAAGAAGCACGCCTAGAAGTAGCCTTTCCTCAGGAAACACTGGCCTTGCATCAGAGGTAAAAATGTTGCCATGCGTACCACATTTTGGACAAACACAATCATATATGGGAATGTTACAGGTCGGGCACCAAAATAATTCACTGTGCATTTCAGCCCTTTTTCCACAATATGGGCAGTTACTATCTCTTCCTTGTAAATCTTCTGGAGAATATTCTTTTTGGCACTCTTTACAAAAATATTTAATCATATGTATTCCTCGTGCTTATGCATTGAATCAATGTTCGTTTTCCCAGATTAGTTCCATTATTTCCCCAATATCACAATGGAACACCTTACAAATTCTCATCAACGCCTCTAAAGGAACTGGTTCATTCTTATTTAGCTTTGTGGCAGTATAGCCACTTATATCCGCGGCTTTATATAAATCACTCTTTTTCATTTGATTATCAACAAGTAATTTCCAGAGCTTCTTGTAACTAATACCCACAAAACTGCCCCCTTAAATCTACCGTACTCGCTTGTGACTGAATATAATAATGCTTATATAGCTTAGCACATACACCAAAGAATTTCAATGATTTAAACCGGATTATTCTCGAAATTCAATTACTGGTGTCGCTTTTTTGCTCTTGATTGTAAAGGAACAATTCCATTGATGCATCTTTGATATAAAAATGTTTCGCTTAGTCTGATCGTCCGAAAATGATAAATTTTTTCCCTGCTTCTCCGTTGTTCCCATATACGATGGAATACTACCCCTATCTTTGAGTAACGCACAAATAATAAAACTTGCTAGACTGTAAATTCCCCGCTACAATAGCAGCAGAGAAGGAGGAGTGCCCTATGACGATTCGATGCCCGCACTGTGGCAGTCCCGTGAGGATCCGGGGGAACAGTTGGGAGTGCGGCTGGTGCCGGGATTACGGTCCGATTTCCTCGCTCCGCCCCTCGGAGCGGGCAAAGCTGGCGCAGGCCACGGCACCTTCCATCCGATTTACCGTCACCGTGACGGACACTTCTCAGGACGAGGAGGCCCCGTCCAGCTTCTCCCTCGCCGAATCAGTTCGTCCAGAGTCCGCTGATGCAGATGCTGAAGTCGGACGACGGCCTGGCGAGGCAGTTGTTCCAAAGCGCCTATGTGGGCCGCGCGCAGGAGGCTCTGCTGGAGGCCTGCGACTGGTTCGGAGAGCCGGAGCTGAAGGAGAAGCTGCTGGGTTTGCTGAAAGAGAACCCGTATTTTAAGGGCTTTGACTGACCGGCCTGACCTCACTATACTAGAAAAATTTTCCATTCCTCTGCCGCAAAATCCCGCCGCCCTATTCTTTGATATAGCGACGCAAACACTGGGCGGTTTTTCCCCTGAAAACCGCGCTCCTTTCCGGCGCGGAGCCGGGGGAGCGGAGGCGCTGAAACCAGCAAAGAAAACCGTTGCAACGAATCCTCGTCAGAGGTACAATGCCACCAATCAGAGGGACGAAAAAACACTTCCCGCCAGGACCGGCCATGGAACGCCGGGGCTGGCGGGAAGCGTGCGTTTGACCACATGTTTGACCACAGACAGCTCTGGAGCACGCGGAAACAGTGGATTTAAGAGGTTCAAAGAGTATGCGAAAACGAGCGGAAAGGACCGGAAATGCCGGTAAACACACAGAAAAAATTTAGTTCAACCGTTTGGGAAATGAGGGCAAGGGCTCGCCCATCTCAGCGGGAAAAGTTTGTCAAAAATGCAGTTGTATGTTGCCGGCAGCAGGCTGCAAATTGAGAGGAGCTGTGTGAAGAACCTGTCGACACTGATAGCTCATTCAGCCAGAGAGATCAATGTCTGGCACCACATAATTCCAGGAATGATCAAGGAAGAGCCGCAGGTTGGTGGGGGAGAAGGCGGATGAGGCGCTATTTTCTTCATTTCAATATCTACTGTAAAATAAAGGAGCAGCATTCTATCGACCGGAACATTGCTCAGATATCGGCATGACTGCCAATAGAACCAGATGGGAGCGAATGTGGCATTTCCCAGGCGCATGAACGCCATGCTCTCAGGAGTTGAAAGCTGCGGACGATAGGCGCATCCGACCGGAAAATTTGGCTCCGCAGTAGGTCTTCTTGAAGTGTTACGGGATGTAACAATATGTTACGGTACATTTAATACTTACTGATACAAATTAGCAGCTTGATAGCGGACGGTTCAAAAAAACAGACCGATATCTGTGGTATTACGACGTCTGGGCTGCTCCAAAATGTTGGCACAAAAATTGCTTAATATCCCGATAGGATAAGGCCCTCCTCTGGTCTCGCCCCCAGAGCGATAGGCCAATTCTGAAGGCATATTATTGACGGAAAAGGAAGGTTTATCATGGAGCACGAAAAAGGCCTGCTGGAAGGCATTGTTATTCTGGATCTGACCCGCGTGTTGGCAGGGCCCTACTGCGGTGCGCTGCTGGCGGATATGGGCGCTACGGTTATCAAGGTCGAGCAGCCTGGCAAGGGTGATGACAGTCGGAGCATGGGCCCCTTTATCAATGATCAAAGCGTTTACTTTGCCAACTTTAACCGCAGTAAGATGGGCGTCACCCTGAACCTGAAAGCCCCCGAGGCCAAGGAGATCTTCAAGGAGATGGTGAAGAAGGCCGACGTGGTGATCGAGAACTACCGTCCCGGCACCATGGAGAAGCTGGGCCTGGGATATGATGTGCTGAAGGAGATCAACCCCGGCATCATCTATGGCGCTTGCTCCGGCTTCGGCCACACAGGCCCATACAGCAAGCGTGCGGGTTATGATATTGTAGGTCAGGCCATGGGCGGACTGATGAGCACCACCGGCTGGCCTGGCGGCCCTGCCACCCGCTGCGGCACCCCCATGGGCGACGTGCTGGGAGGGCTGAACCTGACCGTCGGCGTGCTGGCGGCCCTGGTGAACAAGCAGAGGACAGGTCTGGGTGAAAAGGTCGACGTGGCACTGGTGGACTCTGTGGCCTCCGCTATGGAGAATATCACCATGATCTATCAGTCTACCGGCCGTATCCCCCAGCGGATCGGCAACCGTTATGAGTCCACCTATCCCTATGATGTGTTCCCGGCCAGTGACGGCGACGTGGTCATCGCCGCCGGAAACGCCAAGCTTTGGAAGATCCTGTGCAGTGTGATGGGCAGCCCCGAGCTGGCTGATGCCCCCAAGTTTGCAGGCATCCAGGAGCGCATCGCAAATCACGAGGAGCTGCGGGAGATCATCAGCAGTTGGACCAGAAACCATACCATTGACGAAATCGACAAGATGCTCAATGACGCCGGCTGCCCGGCCTGTCCGGTGAACACTATTGACCGTCTGGTGAAGGACCCCCAGATCGCCGGCGACCGCGGAATGTTCCCGGAGATCGACCAGCCCGGCATGGGCAAGCTGCAGATCACGGCCATGGCCCAGAAGCTGACCCGCACCAAGTCCTGCCCCAGAAAGGGGGCGCCCCTGCTTGGCGAGGACAATGCCGCGATCTACGGTGAGATGCTGGACTTCGACGAGGCCAAACTGACCGAGCTGAAGGAGAAAGGCGTTATCTGATTTTAGAGGAGGATTTCCTGTCATGAGCAAGCAAGTTGAAGTCATCGAAGTGGGGCCCCGGGACGGATTCCAGAGTGTCAAATGCACCCCGATCACCACGGAGCAGAAGCTGACCGTCATCGATCAACTGGTGGCTGCCGGAGTGAAGCACATCGAGTATACCTCCTTCGTCAGCCCCAAGGCCATTCCCCAGCTGGCAGACGCGGCTGACGTGACCCGGGTGGTGCTGGAGAAATATCCAGACATGGATCTGTTCGCACTGATCCCCAACCTGCGGGGCGCACAGAACGCCTATGAGCTGGGCTTGCGGCGGGTGTGCTATGTGGTCTCTCTCAGCAAGAGCCATAACAAGGCCAACATCAACCGCACCCACGAGCAGTCTCTGGAGGCGTACAAGGAAATCCGGGCTGCCTATCCCGACCTGGACATCATCGTGGATCTGGCCACCACCTTTGGCTGTCCCTTTGAGGGGAAATACGACAATCCCTCCGCCGCGGTAAATTTTCTGAAAGACTATGTGGACGCCGGTATGAAGACCTGCTGCCTGTGCGATACTATCGGCATTGCCGATCCCGCCCAGGTGCGCGCAGTGATCGGCGCCGTGAAGAACGCATATCCCGGTCTGGATCTGATGGTCCACTTCCATGATACCCGCGGCCTGGGCATGGCCAACACCCTGGCGGCCATGGATATGGGGGTTACCAAGGTGCAGGCTGCTCTGGGTGGTCTGGGAGGCTGCCCCTTTGCCCCCGGTGCCTCTGGAAATCTGTCCACAGAGGATGTGGTGTGGACTCTCAATGAGATGGGCTGCGACACTGGCATTTCCTTCTCCAAGCTGCTGGCTGCTGCGAAGGCCCAGATGCAGGCCATCCCTGGTACATACAGCGGCCACCATATCCATGTAGAAAAAGAGACTCCCTGCAAGCCTGAGCGATAAGTCATCTAACACACACTCCTTCCCGCCCCCTTCCCAAATGGAAGGGGGCGGGGTTTTTCTGCAGGGCTGGGCGAAGAAGATGCAGGCGGGGATTCTGCGGCGGCTTACGCAGAGCCCGTACAGAGAGAAGAACACAGGGGGATCGCACGAGAAAGGGCTGACGCACAGGGCTTTGGACGGGCTGGCCCTGGGGATTACAGACTCTGTACTCGGGGGTGTATGTACCCTATGATTCTCCTGAGGCCGCCTGTGAGACAGCTGGAAGAGACGGTGTGGATCGGTCCGCACACCTGTGCTGTGCCTGTGAACTCCAGCAGCTGGATCGCTGGAGCGGAGGAGCGGGGGGACAGGAAAGGGCTCCGCACATACTGTGCGGAGCCCTTGTGACAGATGTACCAGGGACGGTCAAACCGTGCCGACACCGAAGATGCCCATGGTGATGAAATACAGAACGATGGGGAAGATGATCAGAGCGATGAGCTTCAGGCCAAGGCCGCATTTCAACATATCTTTCAGCTCGATTTCGCCGGAGCCATAAGCAATGGCGTTGGGGGGCGTTCCGGGAGGCAGCATGAAAGCAAAGTTGCAGGCCAACATGCAGGCGATCATCATGGCAAAGGGACTGACTCCGATAGCCTCGCCCACACCGGCCAGGACCGGGATAAAGGCGGCCACGACCACGGCGTTGGTAGTCAGTTCAGTGAGAACAGCGGTGACAATACCAACCAGAATTACAATCAGGATGGAGTTCATGCCCGCCAAGCCGGAGAGCATATTGGCGATCCACTCCGCGCAACCGGCATCCCGGAAGGCGTTGCCCATGACCATGGAGCCGCCCAGCAGAATAACGGCGTTCCAGGGGATGTCATTGAAGCCGGTCTTCCAGTCGCAGACGTACTCACCTTTCTTATAATCCATAGGTGCAATCATAACCAAGATTGCACCGAACATGGCGATAGTTTCATCCGTGGCATAGGGGAACCAGTCACCCCAGACCAGAGAACGGGTGACCCACAGGATGACACACAGAACGAAGATGGCGGCAACCCACTTCTCGCCCTTGTTCATGGGCCCCAGTTCCTCATACTGCCTGCGGGCGATGGAGATGTCAGTAGGGGGCATCTTGTCGACCTTGAAGAACTTCACCATATAGAGCCAGAAGAAGGGGATCAGGATGACGGTGAAAGGCAGGCCGATCTTCATCCAGTCCAGAAAGTCGATGTCGATGCCAATGGTCTCACGGATCAGGCCGATGCCGGTGGGGTTGGTGGTGGTGCCGATGACAGTTGCCATGCCGCCGATGGTGGCGGCGTAGGGGATGGCCAGGACCATGGCTTTCTTTAGACCGGCGGCATTATCGCCCAAGGTGCTGGAAATAGCCAGAGCTACAGGCAGCATCATGACAGTGGCGGTCGTGTTGGACATCCACATGGACACAAAGCCTACGGCAATGATGAATCCCAGGATCAGAGTGGTGGGCTTCTTGCCGACCTTGCTGACGATGCCCAGAGCAATACGCTTGTGCAGGCCGTGCTTCACCATGGCGCCGGACAGGAAGCCCACGCCCACCAGCAGGTAGCAGGTGGAGTAGGCATAGTGCGCGAACAGCGTGATGTCATTCTGTCCCTTGGAGCCGGTGATTTGCATTACCGGGAACAGGAAGATCGGCAACAGCGCTGTGAACGGGATCGGCATGGCCTCAGTGATCCAAAAGACCACCATCAGTACGGTGACGGCCAGCACCCGCTGCCCCACCAGCGACAGCCCTTCAGGCGTCGGCATGAAGCCGATGACCAGCATGGCAACGATGCCGACAAGGAAGCCGATCTTTTGGACTTTTGTTTTACCCATGGAATCTCCTCCTAAAAGATAGTAGAGTCTTGCCACAGGATCCCCTGTGACCTGCCCAGACGCAGCTCGCCCACGACGTCAAAAGCTATTATTACAGATATAGCAAAAAATGTGCCAATCCTTCGGGGAAAATTCATATATTTGACTAAATGTTTGAAAAAGCTGTAGAAAATTTACAAAAAGGGGGTAAAAATGCACAAAAAACGCCTTGCCCGCGAATGAAAATAGGCAGACAAGGCGTTTGGCCGGGGGAGTGTAACGCGATTTGTTAAACGTGTGTTGCAAACGGTTAAAGGCGCAGCAGAAAATGAAACGATCACCGTTGGATGCCGTATTTTTTCATCTTCCGCCATAGAGTTTGTCGACTGCAGCCAAGGCTTCTGGCGGCATCCGCCATAGAGCCGGGGTGGTTGTGCAGAGCGGCCTCGATGGCGCGGCGGTCACGTGATTCCGTTTCCTGGCAGGGTTCCGGCGCAGGCTCAGCGCGGCGGCGCAGAATATCCGACACCGTCACGGAGGAGGCTCCGGCGTTCCTCATCAGAATATTGGCCCGCTCCACAAAGTTTTGTAGCTCCCGGATATTGCCGTACCACTGATAGGGACCGGCCTGTTCAAGCAGATACAAGAACTGGCTCTGCATGATGGGGTCCTTGCCGCCGGGCAGCTGGCGGAACAGATGGAGGCCTAAGATCTTCACATCGTCACCCCGCTCCCGCAGAGGCGGGAGCTTCAGGTCCAGCACGTCCAGACGGTAATACAGGTCCTCCCGGAAGCGGCCTTCCACGGTCTCCTGCAGCAGATCCTTGTTGGTGGCGGCGATGATGCGCACGTCCACAGGGATCACCCGGCTTCCGCCCACCCGGCGGATCTCTTTTTCCTGCAGGACCCGCAGCAGCTCCACCTGGGTCTCCCGGGGGATCTCGCCGATCTCGTCCAGAAACAGGGTACCGCCGTGGGCCAGTTCAAACACGCCCTCCCGGCCGCCCCGGGAGGCGCCGGTAAAGGACCCGGCCTCATAGCCGAACAGCTCGCTCTCCAGCAGGCTGTTGCTGACAGCGGCGCAGTTGATGGCCACAAAGGGGCCGTCCCGGCGGTCACTGGCGTTGTGGATGGACTGGGCGAACAGCTCCTTGCCGGTGCCGGTCTCCCCCAGAATCAGCACGGAGGCACGGGAGGCGGCATAGCTCCGGGCAATCTGGATGGTGCTGCGGATGGCTGGGGAGTCCCCCAGGATATCGTTGAAGGCGTACTTGGCCACCAAGCCCTTTTCGTGCAACTTGAGGCGGATCTTCTGTTCGCTGTTCTGCAGCTGCTTCACGTCCTGAAAGGTGGCCACTACGCCCCGGCGCTGGCCGTCCACCAGGATAGGGATCCGGTTGGTGTTGCACAGGGTCTGGTGGATCTGCATGATCTGGTCCAGCTGCTTCTCGCCGCTCTCCAGCACATCCGGCAGAAGGGTATTGGGCAGGACCGCCTCCACCGGCTGTCCCACGGAATCCGCGGCCCGGCAGCCCATGATCCGCTCTGCCGGAGGATTGAGGACCTGAATCCGGCCGTTTTCATCAATGGCCAGGATGGCGTCATGCGTGAAGTCCAGTACTGCCTGATACATCTCTGATTGAGTCTTAAAGAGGCACTGTTTTTCTGCTTCCTCCACCTGGACACGGCGCAACTGAGTGGCACTCTCCAGTGCATTGAGAATGGTCTCCACGGAATTTTCCACGATCACATGGGGAAGTCCCAACCTTTTGGCCCACGGATCGGTCCAGGCACCGCCCACACTAAACACCGCGCCGTCTTTCAGGGCACGCTCCACGCAGCCCCGGCAGTCGGCAAAGCTTTTGAAGATGTAGTTCTTTGTCTGCACCTCCAGCATCTCACACATCTGCAGAATATCAGAACTCATGGGATCATAGGAAAAAAAAGCAATCAGTCCAGGTGTGTGCAGACCACGCTCCTTCAGCATCCAAAGATAGTCAGAGAGGGAGTTGTTCAGGCTCACGACTTTCAGGTTGGTGACCTCTTCCACGATCCGGCGGGTCCCTTTGCGGGTGATAATGATTTCGGCACCCGCAGCTGCCAGCGTCTGTGCACACTTGACCGTCTCCTGGCGGCCGCTGGCGGCCACCACTACATCAATGTTCTGATAATTCTCCTGTTTGATCAGCATCTCAGCTTTTTCCGCCAACTGTAGGGTCGGGGCCATAACACAGATATCGTTGACATGCTGAACGTCTTTCCAATTCAATATCTCCACATATATACCTCTCTGCTCTACGTTTTGAACGCAGATACGGATGGACCGACTGAAATCTGTCCGCACTACGCGCCAGCGAAGGGATGCACCAGAAAAACGTTGCACTGGGATGGGAGTGATTTTCCCTAAAAGGCTCCCAAGTCCGGGGAAGGACCGGCGTCAGCAGCGAGTGAAACGCCGCTGGTGCCATTCTGTGCCGCTGATCCCTTAGACGCAGGGCTTCGTCTTGTACAGGGACATCAGATGGCTGACGATAGGGGCGTGGACATACTGTTGGAGCAGCAGCACCGCCTCATGGAGTGCATCGTTGTCGATGCCGGTCTCAATGCCCATCTCATGCATCATGTTCAGGGTATCCTCTGTGGCAACATTACCGGCTGCGCCGGGGGCGAAGGGACAGCCGCCCAGGCCGCCGGCCGCGGTTTCAAACTTGTGGACGCCCAGTTGCATGGCGGCCAGGGTGTTGGCCAGAGCCAGGCCCCGGGTGTCGTGGAGATGCATGACGAACTTGTCCGCTCCGAACTGGGCGGTGAGCGCATTCATCAGGTCATAGGTGCGCTTGGGATTGGACATGCCTACCGTGTCGGCAATGGAGATTTCCTTGCAGCCCAGATCCAGGCCGAACTGCACCATTTCCGCCACCCGCTCGGTGCGGATCTCCTCTCCAAAAGGACAGCCCAGAGCGGTAGCCAGAGCCAGGCGGAAGTCGATCTTGTGGCCGTACTCCTGAATCAGGGTCTTGAACTGTTCCATGGATTCCTCCGGCGTCCGGCGGACATTGGCTATGTTGTGAGAGCGGCTGACACTGATGACATAGGTCAGTTCGTTGATGCCGCACTCCACGGCGGTCTCCACGCCCTGGGCGTTGGGGACCAGCGCTACCGTGCGGACGCCGTGCGCCTTCAGCGTATCCCGCACAGCGGCCACAACCTCCTTGGCGTCGGCCATCTGGGGGATGGCTTTGGGGCTGACGAAGGAGACAACCTCCAGCCGCTTGAAGCCGGCCTCTGCCAGCTTCTTGATAATAGCGACCTTGCCCTCAAAGGGAATGATATCATGGACGTTCTGGAAGCCGTCTCTGGGGCAGACTTCGATCAGCTCAATGCGTTTCGGTAGATCCATTGTGAAAAACTCCTTTCCATATTTGCTGATTGGCATGATATTTGTTCGACCTGCGGATATAGTCCGCAGAGGATACGCTTGACCACCGGAGAGTTGCATGGCGTGTCTTATGTAACAGAGACAATGTTTCAAAACGTTACGGCGTACGCCCTATATGAGCCGCGCTGTGCGCATGGCAAAGATGATGGCTGTCATGGTGAACAGAGACATCAAGTGGGTCACTACTACGGCGCTGCAGGCCAGGGCTCCGTCGCCGCCCATCTTGTCTGTGATGATGTAGACATTGACGGCGGCCGGCATGGCGCCGACGATGATCAGGGTGACCAGCTGCTCCGCCGGAAGGCCGGCGGCGATCCCCATGGCAGCCCAGATGGCCGGCATCAGCAACAGCTTGACACCGCAGAGACGCATGAGCAGCGGCAGATCGTTCTTCAGGGCACTGAGACGGATGCTTCCGCCCACCACCAGCAGCGCCATGGTATTGGTGGCGGCCTGGAAATAGCCCAGGCTCTCAGAGACCACGAAGGGCAGCTGGATCTTGAAATAGGCGAAGGGGATGGCTGCAAGCACAGCCAGGATCATGGGGTTTTTCAGAACGTTCAGAAGCACGGTGGACAGGCGGAACCGGCCCTGGCGCTCCTTGACAGTCATCAGAACAACGCCCTGAATATTGTAAAGGGGGATCACCAGCGCCAGGATCAGCGTTGCGCTGGGCACATGGGAGACTCCATAGATATTTCGCAGAAGAGCCGTGCCCAGATAGACGAAATTGCCCCGGTAGGCGGCATGGGAAAAGGCGCTCTGCTTGCTGCGGTCCGGACACAGCAGCCAGCCGGCTGCCCAGGCCAGCGCGAACTGCAGCACCACGCCGCCCGTTGCCACCGCGACATATCTGATGTCAAAGGCGGTGCTGAGATCGCTGGTGGCGATGTCCAGAAACATTTTTCCAGGCAGCAGTACGTAGTACACCAGATTGGTGGTATGGGCAATGTAATTCTCTGTGAAAAACCCCTTGTGGGTGAGAATACAGCCCAGCCCCATGACGATGAAGAGGGGCAGGCTCATATTGAGGCTGAACAGCAGATTCTCCAGCAAAATCGGTTCCTTCTCTCCCGCGGTGTTCAACACCGCGTCAAAATTATTAAGCAATTTTCATGCCGGCTTTTTCAGTGGAGCGGTTCTTCTCCGGGGCCCTGGCAGTTCCCGGATGTCCGGGGTGGCTTCAAACCCAGCTTCTCCAGCTTCCGGTACAGGGTGGAAAGGTGGAGCTCCATCTTTCCGGCGGCTTTTCGAAGGTCCCCGCCGCAGGATGCCACCATGGCGGAGAGGTATTCCCGCTCATAGATATTCATGGCCTGCTGATAGGGCAGAAGGTCCGGGACTGGGCATTCGCTGGTTTTTGGAGAGGATATGCCCGGTGGGATTTCCCGGAAGGCCGCCGCATCGATGATGGAATCCCGGCTCTCCACCATCATCCGCTCCACGGTGTTGCGAAGCTCTCGGACATTGCCCGGCCAGGACCACTGTTCCAGAGCCCGAATCAGAGCGGGCATCAGATGTTTTGTAAAGCCATACTTTTTGTTGAAAAGCTGGACAAAGTACCGGGTCAGTGGGGCGATATCCGCCACTCGTTCCCGCAGAGGCGGCACGTGGATGGTCAATACGTTCAATCGGTAATACAGGTCTGCCCGGAATGCCTTTTCCTCTACCATCTCCCGCAGATTCCGATTGGTGGCGGCAATGATCCGTACGTCGCATTTCTGGATTCGGTTGCTGCCCAGACGCTTGACTTCGCCGGTCTCGATGATCCGCAGCAGTTTGGCCTGGAGTTCCAGAGACATTTCGCCGATCTCATCCAAAAAGATAGTGCCCTTGTCGGCGAACTCGAACAGGCCGATCCTGCCGTCCTTGGAACCGCCGGTAAAGGTGCCCCGTTCGTAACCGAACATCTCCTCTTCCAGTAAAGAGGGGGGGAGAGAGGCGCAGTTGATCGGGATGAAAACCTGATCGGCTCGGTCACTGCGGGCATGGATGTATTTGGCGAACATCTCCTTGCCGCTGCCGGACTCGCCGTACAGAATGACGGTGCTGTCCACCGCGGCTACATGATCGGCATACTCCAGCAGTTTCACCATGGCATCACTCTCCGCGATGATCATGGATGGAGTTTTGTCAGTGCCCTGCATGAAGCGAATGACGTTGCGGACGTTGTCCCGCTCCTGGTCGAACTTCTCCAGCAAGGTGTACAGCTCCTCCTCATCCCAGCTGTATGTAGGGACGTATTGCAGTTCCCCGTCCGGGCCGAAGTGAGGCCGGGACAGGGCAAGCACCTGTCGGCCGGAGGCGGTCAGCGTGTGGTTGCTGAGACACTCCTGCTTTGTTTCCAACGTCTTGATGGAAGAAGCGCTGGTGGCAAAGCAGTAGCCCTTGAGGGTATCATAGATCGAGAGCTGCAGCAGCGTCTCACGGTCGACACCCAAAAGGCGACAGGTGCCGTCGCTGACATAGAGAAAACGGCCCCGGTCATCCGTGACCAGCATGCTGCCGAAGTAGTGCTCCGCCAAGATCTTCAACAACTCATATTCCTTCTGAGCTGCGGGGGTTGAAGCCAGATCCCCGGCCAGATGTGTTTCCGGTCTCTGTACCATGCTGTGGTCAATTCCTTTCTGGAAAATTTGCGTTTCGCCGAAATGCGAAAAACAAATTCGCGAATCAGAGAAAATCAGAGGGCATTTTTTCTAATATATCTTGGAAAACGACAAAATTGCAAGGACAATTTAGGCAAAACGGACAATAAATGAATGGCATATCTTTTGCTAAAAAGAAGAGCAGCAAGCCGGACCGGAATCTGCCGGCCGGAAGAGAATTTTAAAGGAGTGAGAATCATGGAAAACAAAAAACTGTTAAATGTCGATCTGGAGAGTACCGACTATGACCCCGCCCAGGTGGGCAATCTGGACCGCCGCCTGGAGGTGGGCAAAAAAGACGCCGTGTTCTTTCACGTGCTGGGTGTGGTGGCCACAGTGATCGCCACCATCTGGATGTACGCCTTCGGAACCGGCGATCCCGCAGAGATGAGGTACTTTCTGGGCATGCCCATGTGGGTGTCTGGCGCAATCGTGATTTATCTGGCCATGTTTGTGGTGGGCATGATCTGGCTGGTCAAATGGGAGGAGTTTCCGCTGACCGCAAGGTTTAAGAAAGACAGTATGAACAAGAAAGAGGGAGGGGAACAAGCATGAGTTATGATCTGGGCGGATTCTCTGTAACCGCGTCCACATCTCGGGTCATGTTGATCATCTTTGCCGTTTACAGCGTTGTTATTGTGGGCTTCGGCTTCTACATCAAATATCAATCCAAAAAGGGCGGTAAAGACGGCCTGGCCTCCTTTCTGACGGGCGGCGGCGGGCTGGGAGCCTTTGCCATCGCCATGATCGCCGCTACAAATTCCATGGCCGGCGGCACCATGGTGGCCGCGCCCGGCCTTGGGTATTCCGTTGGATTCACAGCTGCATTGGTCTATTACGCCGGTTTCCTGACTGCTGCCTATGGCCTGGGCAGCGTGGGGCGCAAAGTGGCGATCCTGCGTGACCGCACCGGTGCCGTCACGTTCCAGCAGCTTTTGGGGCTGCGGTTCCAGTCTAAAAAGGTCGTGGGGGCGCTGGCTATCACCGGAGCTTTCGGCCTGACTTTTTTCGCCGTGGGTCAGATCACCTCCGGCGCCAAGGTCTTCGCCGCTGTCACCGGCTCCAACTCCTACTACTTGGGCATCCTGCTGACCATCGTCATCACTGTGATCTACACCGTCTCCGGAGGGATCAAGTCCATGGCCAAGGTGGCCAGCATTCAAGGTGTCATCATGCTGATTGCCACGTTCTCCATCATCGGTGTTCTGATTGCCGACAACGTGGAAAAGTACGGCAGTGTCCAGGCCGCCATGGAGTATCTGGGCACAGCCTTCCCCGGCGCGATCCAGGCGGACACAGGCTTCACCTTCTGGAACGCCATGGGCACTGCGTTGTTTGCCGGCGTGGGCCTGGGCGCTGTACCCCACGCCCTGTCGGTCACGATGACCTACAACAACCATAAGAAGTTGAAGCAGGGCGTCATCATTTCCTGCTGTGTATTTACTCTGATCCAGGGCATCATGTGCTTCACCGGCCCCCTGACCCGGGCCATTAACCCCGGCCTGGAGACTGCGGACTATACGACCATCTTCAACGCCACCAATCTCCTGCCCTCCTGGATGGGCGGCATCATTTTCTGCGGGATCTTTGCTGCGATCCAGTCCTCTCTCGCGGGGCTGGCCATGGCCGGTGCGTCCATACTGGCCAAGGACTTCGTGGTGGACTGCTGGAAGCCAAACACGCCTCCCAAGACCCAGAGCACCATCAACACCGCATTTGTATTGGGCATCTCCCTGGTGGCGACGTTGATCGCCCTGAAGCCCTCTACCCTGACCCAGTACATGATCAACTTCGCCCTGGCAGCCCTTGCAGCGGCCTGGTACTTCCCTGTTCTGGTGGGCATGTACTGGAAGAAAGCCACAGCAAAGGGAATGTTCGCCTCTACGGTGGGCGGTTTTGCCGCATACGTCATTCTTTATTTCATCTCCGGCGTGATCCCATCCACAAAGGAGTGGTGGGCTGCGGCGCTGGGGGGTGTCCACGCTTTCCTGCCTGCCTGGCTGATCTCTCTGGTGCTGTTGGTGGCTGTCAGCTATGCCACGCAGAAAGAACGGGTCAAGCTGGGATATTTCCAGGTGTTCTTCTGTGAGGACTATGATGAGAAGTATGCCAAGATCGATACATTGAAAGACTAAGAAAGGAAGTAGAGGTATGATCAGGAGCAAGGACAATTTCCTTCAGGTCAGCGACGGCGCCTGGATCTATTTTGAGGACTACGGCAAGGACAAGGGGGAGCCGATCATGATCCTCCATGGCTTTCTCTGCTCGTCCAAATTTTTCTATAAAAATATTGATGCCCTCTCCGCCGATCACCGGCTGGTGCTGATAGACTGGCGGGGGCACGGTTCTTCGTCAAAAACGCTTCAAAATCTCACTATGGACCGCTGTGCCAAGGATGTTCATGAACTCATTGAGTATTTGGGCCTGGAGGATGTGACACTGCTGGGCTGGTCTATGGGCAGCAGTGTGGTGATGGAGTACTACGAGCAGTTCGGCGACGAGCATCTGAAGAAGATCGGCGTCATCGACTCTGCCTTGTACCCTTTTTCGCCGGAGTCCTGGAACAGCCATTCTTTGGCGGGCTTCAACATGGACGCCATGACTGCCACCTTGGAGAACGCGCTCTCCCACCACGATGATTACGCCCGGACGTTTACCCGGCTCTGCTTCCATACACCGCCTTGTCAGGAGGACGAGGACTGGGTCAGTACGGAAATGAAGAAGCTGCCGGTATATATCGCCTTTGCTCTGTATAACGATTTTTTGTTCAAGGATTATACAGAGACTCTCTCCAAGATCGACATTCCCCTCCTGCTGTGCTGTGCGGACAGCCCGGCCATCCCCCGGGGGATCGAAATGGGGCGGCACTATCGGGATTTGGTGAATGGTAATTGCTGCTTCCACGAATTCTTGGATCTGGGACATGTGATGTTCCTGGAGGACCCGGAGCAGTTCAACAAGACCATCCTGAACTTTGTGGAGAATTACACCTGGACATAAAGCCCGCTCACCCGACCCTCACAGAACACAGGCTCCCGGCTACACCAGACAGCCGGGGGCCTGTGTTGGGGTACCCCGGAAGCGGGCCTGATCTGGGACCGTCACAAATAGGGCGCGGGGTCGGCGATGCGTCCCTCCAGCGCGGAGGCCGCGGCCACTGCGGGACTGGCCAGAAAAGTCCGGGCGGCAGGGCTGCCCATACGGCCGATGAAGTTGCGGTTGTGGGTGCCGACGACCACCTGCGCTCCGCTGACCAGACCGCCGCTGCGGCCCTGGCACAGAGAGCAGTATGGATGGGTCACCATGGCGCCTGCCTCCACCAGCGTCTTCAGGTATCCCAGCCGGGCGGCCTCCCGGTAGACAGCTCTGGAGGCCGGCGTCACGATCAGCCGGACAAAGGGGGCGATGGCGTGTCCTTTCAGCACTGCCGCCGCCGCGGCCAGATCCTCCAGACGGCCATTGGTGCAGCTGCCGATGAACACCTGATCCACCGGCGTGCCCGCTACATCCTCGATGGGGTGTACGTTGTCCACCCCGTAGGGGCAGGAGAGATAAGGCCGGAAAGTGCCTGCGTCATAGGTCAGGACCCGTTCGTACCGGGCATCCCCGTCAAAGCGAAGCCAGTCACAGTCCGCCAGGTCCACGCCGCAGAAGGCGGCGGTCTTTTCGTCCGGGGCGAACAGGGCCGCCTTGGCCCCGCACTCCACTGCCATGTTGGCGATGGCGGCCCGGCCGGAGATGCTGAGCTGCTGAATGGTAGAGCCTGTGAATTCCAGGGACTTGTAGATGGCACCGGCGGCAGTCAGGTCTCCCAGTACCCGCAGGATGATGTCCTTGGGAAAGACACCTTTGGGCAGGGTCCCGTTCACCACCACCTTGATGGCGGAGGGGACCCGGACCCACAGCTGCCCGCAGCCGATGATGGAGGCCATCTCCGTATAGCCGACGCCGGAGGCGAAGGCGCCCACGGCACCGTAGGTGGTGGTGTGGCTGTCCGTGCCGAAGATGATCTTGCCGGGGGCGGCCAGACGCTCCTCCAGCGCCAGCTGATGGCTGATGCCGTCCGCCACATAGAGGCGCTTCACGCCATACTCGTCCTGGAAGCGGCGGCTGTACCGGAAGCATCGGGGGTCATCATCCAGACAGGTGGGGTACAGATGGTCCACCATGACGGAGATCCGGTCCGGGTCATACACATGATAGAATCCCATGTCCCGGAACTGCTGGAAGATATAAGGGGTGTAGATATCATGGAGGACCGCCTCGTCCACCCGGACCGTCACCACGTCTCCGGGGCGTAGGTCCTGTGCGCCGGTGTTGTGGATGAGGAGCTGCTCCGCCAGGGTATGGCCTGGACGGTGGACGTCCCGCAGCGTGTCCCGTGGAGCGGGAGCGGCCGGGAGAGATTTGTCCAGCGCCCGCATCCGGGACACCAGGCCGCCGTAACGGAGGATATCCAGTACCTCCGTGCTCATACCGGGGACAGGGTAGGCCGTGCCGTTGCAGATGATCTGCCGGCCTACCTCCACCTTCACAGTGTCGCCTTCCCGGCAGCGGTCATACAGGTCCCGGCACTCGATCAGCAGCAGGCCGTTGTTGATGGCATTGCGGAAAAAGATCTTGGCAAAGCTCTTGGCGATGATGCAGCGGATGCCCGCGGTTTTGAGGACGGAGGCAGCCATCTCCCGGGAGGAGCCGCAGCCGAAGTTCTCCCCGGCCACGATGGCATCCCCGGGCCGCAGCCGGGCGGCCAGCTCCGGCCGCAGGGGCTCGAACAGATGGGGGACCATCTCCCGGAGGGAGGGCTTGGCCAGATACTTGCTCATGATGATGATATCAGTATCGATATTGTCACCCAGCCGCCAGATGCGGCTGCAAAACGTCTGTTCCATGGCGGACCTCCTCTCAGGAACCATAGAGACTGCCGGACAGCGCCGCCTGGGCTGCCCGGCGGACCGTGGTCAGGCAGATGCCGCTGTGGGCTCTGCCCGCCCAGCCGGCACAGTTGATGGAGCCGGTGGAAACGAACGCCTCCGCCTGATCGCACCGCCCCTGGCTCTGGGCCCAGCAGGCGGAACAGCCCTGGTTCATCACCAACGCCCCGGCATCCAGAAAAACATCCAGAAGCCCTTCCTCTAGTGCCTGGACATAGACAGAGGAAGTGGCGGGCGCCACCATGACCCGCACATAGGGGCATACGGTCCGGCCCTGCCAGAGGTCCGCTGTCTCCCGCAGGGCCTCCAGGCTCCCGCCGCCGCAGCCGCCGATGAACACCTGATTCACCCGCAGTCCGTCGGTTTCTCCGGCGGGAACGACCCGCGCGGCGTCCCCGGGCGGCGCTGCCATGGGCTGAAGGGCAGTCAGATCCACCGTCTCATCTGCCGGGAAGTCCTCCCGCACACAGAGCGCGGTCACAGCTCCGGCGGCGCCCAGCAGGCCGCACAGGTCCATGGCCTGGGCGGCGGTCAGCTGCGGCGCCCGGATGACCACGGCTTTTCCGCTGCACTGGCCGCTCCGGATCAGGGTCCAGGCCAGATCCCGGACGGAGAGATAGGGAGAGAGCGGGCCGGTCACCGCCAGCCGCAGCGGCGGAGCCGGGGACAGGGAGATCTGCCCGCTCTCCAGCGCGCCGGCCAGCTCCGCCGGAGGCAGGGACAGGCCCACCGCGCCGGCGGCTCCCACCGCCGCGGCATGGGCTCCGCCGGAGAGGACGATCTCGCCCTCCCGCAGCCCGGACTCCAGCAGCAGGGCATACCCGATGCCCCGGCCGGAGCGGAAGACGGCGCCGGTCTGCCGGGCCCAGTCCAGCAGGGCTTTCTGTTTTTCCGCCACCGCCACGGAGCCGGCGGGAGTGTCGTGATCAATGACCACCCAGACCCGGTCCGGCGCGGCGGGGGAGACAGCGGTGATCTGCTCCACTGCCTCCGGGGACAGGCCGTCCGTCACCAGGAGACGGTCCCACGTCACGGTCCCGCCGGACAAAAGGCGTTCCAGTTTGGAGATCATGCTGCCCCTCCTCACAGTCCCAGCTTTTCCAGCTTGCCCAGCACAGCGGCGGAGGTCAGCTGCCCCTGTCGGATCTCCGCCATGCGGCGGGCCTCGGACTGATGCCGCTTTTCACAGCCCTCCAGCACCCACTCCACCCATGTGGGGGGGATGACGGCGACGCCGTTGTCATCCGCCAGGATGATATCTCCCGGATGGACCGGCACACCGCCGCAGCTGATGGGGTGATTCAGCTGGCCGGGGCCATCGCTGTCCGCGGCGCAGGGAACCACGGCGGCGGCGAACACCGGCCAGCCGTGGGCGCGGAGCTCCTCCACATCCCGGACGGCGCCATCCACCACCAAGCCGCCGATGCCTTTGCCGAAAGCGGCCCCGGACATGATTCCGCCGATGACGGCCCTGCGATAGCTGCTGTTGGTGTCCAGCACCAGAATGTCCCCGGGCTGGGCGGACTCAATGGCCTTATGGAGCAACAAATTGTCTCCGGGGTGCAGACGCACGGTTACCGCACAACCGCATATGCATTTGCCCGGTACCACCGGCTGAATAGAGCCGTTCATGGCGTTAAAGCCCTTCAGGGCATCTGCCACCACGCAGACACCATAGGATTTCAAGCGGTTCAACAGTTCTCGGGGCTGCTGGGGAAAACTGGGTCCCATCCAAAATTCTCTGTCCATCACAGGGCAGTCCTCCTTTTTTGAATTCCGCAGAGCGGCGGTTGACTTTATTTTAGCACGTATTTTATAATAAATATAATATATAATATTTATTTAAATATCGTTTTTTTCGATATTAAAAAGGGGAGGCACCATGGGATGAAACTGATGCAGCTGCGCTACTTTTCCGCCGTTTGCCACTTGGGTGGGGTTACCCGGGCGGCGGAGCGACTCCACGTTTCCCAGCCGGCAATTACCGCGGCTATTCAGAACTTGGAAGATGAACTGGGGCTGCTATTGCTGAGTCGGGGTGGTCGGACGTTGGTTCCCACACTGGATGGTGAGGCGTTTTTGGCCCGCTGCGATGGCATCCTGACAGAAGTGGAGGGCCTAACAGCGGATTTTCAGGCCCGGAGCCAGCGCCGGAGCACTCTTTCCGTGGGAGTGCCGCCTATGGTGGCCTTTTTTCTATTCCCCAAGATTTTTGCGGAGTTCACCGGAAGTTGTCCGGAAGTACACATTCGGCTGACAGAAGCAGGATCTGATACAGCACGGGATATGGTGCGCGCCGGTCAGCTAGATCTGGCGATCATCGCCGTGGGAGAAACGCCACCCGCTGCACTGGCCGCTCATCCACTGATGCGGATGTCCATGATGTACTGCACCGGCTACGGCACCCCCATGGCCGGGCGAGAGAAGGCGGAGTTGAGGGAAATTGCAATGGCACCTTTAATCCTATTTACCAGCGGATATTATCACCAGACCCTGCTGCAGACCCGTTTCCGAGACGCAGGACTGACGCCTAATGTGTTGTTCTATTCCAACCAACTGCTGACCATCAAGAGTTTTGTCCGGCAGAATCTGGCAGGGGCCTTTTTATTACCCCAAGTGATCGAGCCCGGGGAGAATATCATAGCCCTGCCGGTGGACCCGCCGTTGCCGCTGAACATCGCGGTGGTATGGCGGCGGGACGTATTCCTTACCCGGGAGATCCGCCAGTTTATTCATTTTATGAGAACCCGCTTTGAGTGACCTCATCATGTTGGGGCATAGAAGGCTGGAACATTGTAATATAGGCGCTTTTTCCCAAAGAAGTACGCAGAACCAAGTCCCTAAAAGCATAGAAAATTAAAAATTATTCCTAAAAAAGTCTAAGTGAAAGGTGGGGAAGTTATCAATAGCTCTGTCAATAGAAGTCGCCGGATGATCAAAGGAGCTTAGGCCCGGCTGATTTCGGCGGCTTTCTTTTTCT
>ERZ772876.625-NODE-625-length-44612-cov-10.090401_pt1 | contig 44612 bp, 37 predicted proteins | sample MGYA00580584_ERZ772876 | MGnify/ENA primary metagenome ERZ772876 (study PRJEB29015, sample SAMEA2737728) | human gut metagenome | biome: human gut; feature: human-associated habitat; material: faeces | place: China | collected 2012 ... | reverse complement strand
GGGCTCGAACCTATGACCCTCTGCTTGTAAGGCAGATGCTCTCCCAGCTGAGCTATGCTCCCATTTGTTGGCCGCCGTTTTCTGACGGCTGAAATAAGATAACATATTTTAAGCCCGATGTCAACACTAATTTGCAAAAAAATTATTTTTTTTATTTTTTCGGTCTCGGCACCGTTTTATTATATATTACATTATATGAATTGTAAAGATTTTTGTTATTTTCCTCTTTTGTGTTTACTTTTAAGATTTAGTGTGCTAAAATATAAAAACAACAGGGCGATTTCATTATTGATTTTTGCCTGTTTTTTTCACTTTGAAACCAACTGCGCGTAATTTAAATATGCGGCTGTTTCGGCTCCTTGATTTTTGCCGCGGCAAGGGGCTCGCAAGACCAAAACAATATCGCGGTGCGAAAGGCATTGGAATTATTATGAACAGTAAATTAAAAAACGCCGATACGGACTTTCTTTTTGACTGCGTGCTCTCCTTAAAGACCCGTGAGGAATGTTATGATTTTTTTGAGGATCTGTGCACCGTAACCGAGCTTAAGGCTATATCTCAGAGAATAGTCGTGGCCAAAATGCTGTCTGACGATCGCGTTTACAGCGACATCGTAAAGGAAACAGGCGCGTCCACAGCCACAATTAGTCGAGTTAACCGTTCTCTTCAATTCGGCTGCAACGGATACGAAAAAATCTTTGAGCGCGTCGAAGAAAAAGACAAATAAATATGAGTTACGGTTATTTTGCGGAATTCTATGACAGCTTCACAGATGACGTGAATTATGACAAAATCGAAAAATTTGTATGCTCCCTGTTATCCCGAGAAGGAATAAACGGGGGGCTTTTGCTTGACCTTGCGTGCGGTACGGGTTCTCTCGCGGTGCGCCTTTCTGAAAAGGGATATTCCGTAATAGGCACTGACATGTCTCCCGAAATGCTGTCGGTTGCACAGCAAAAGGCGGCAGTTAAAAATGCCGACATACTCTTCTTGTGCCAGGATATGACACAGCTTAATCTTTACGGCACAATCATCTGCACCGTATGCACGCTCGACAGTCTGAATCACCTCAAAAGTCTTGACGAAATAAAGAAGGTATTCTCCCTCGTTTCGCTTTTTACGGAGGAGGGCGGAATTTTCGTTTTTGACGTCAACACCCTTTACAAGCACAAAAAAGTTCTCGGTAACAATGCGTTTATCTATGAAAACGGCGACGCTCTTTGCGCGTGGCAAAACAGCCTTGACGGCGACACGGTAAATATTGAGCTTGACTTCTTTGCGGAGGCGGATAACGGCCTTTACGAGAGATATTCGGAAAGCTTTTCCGAACGCGCATATGAGCTTTGCGACATAGAGGACGCTCTCACCGAAGCGGGCTTTGAAATCATAGGAATTTATGACGGATATGACAACACACCTATAAGCGACAATTCACAAAGAGCCGTATTTGCGGCTCGGAAAGGCAAAAACAATGGGTAAGCTCGTAAGAATGATAGACGAAGAAGGTACGCTTTCCGTAATAGCTGCGGACAGCACAGATATAGTACGCGAAATGCGCTCAATACACGGCACGTCAAAGGTTTGCTCCGCCGCACTCGGCAGAATGCTTACCACGGCCACCATGATGGGCAGCACCCTCAAAGGGAAAGACGATTCAATCACGGTAAAAATAAACGGCGGCGGTCCGTGCGGCACGGTTTTGGCGGTTTCGGACTCCGACGGCAATGTCAGAGGCTGCATAGGCAAAGCCGATATTTCTTTGCCTCTAAACAAAAAAGGAAAGCTCGATGTCGCCGGAGCTGTCGGCAAAAACGGCTTTGTAACAGTTATTAAAGACCTCGGGCTTAAGGAACCGTACATCGGCAAAACTCCGATAGTATCCGGAGAGATAGCCGAGGATATAACCTCATATTACGCCGTCAGCGAACAAATACCCACGGTTTGCGCGCTCGGTGTTCTCACGGAGCATGACAACGGCGAAATAATATGCGCCGGCGGATTTATGATACAGCTGCTCCCAACGGCCGACGACACGATAATAGAAAGAGTTGAAGAGAGCATAAAAGACCTGCCGCCCGTCACAAAAATGCTTTCCGACGGTATGACTCCCGAAGAAATATGTAAAAAGGCACTCTCAAAATTCAACCTGCAGCTGCTTGACGAAACGAATACGGCTTATCGCTGCACATGCTCGCGTGAAAGAGTCGAAAAGGCTCTCATCGCAACAGGAAAGAGCGGTCTTTCGGAGATGGCTGAGGACGAAACCACAGAGGTTGTCTGCAACTTCTGCCATAAAAAATATCATTTCTCAAAAGAAGAGATTCAAAAAATGCTCAAAAGAGTTTAAAATCAAATTCACAAGCGCATAAAAAGACCGATTCGCCAGAGCGAATCGGTCTTTTACATATATGCCGTATAAGCTTTTTTACTTTTTCACCGCTTTATAAGCCTTGGAAATTTCCGAGAGCTTTTTATCGAATTCCTCACCGCAAAATTCCTTAAGGCATTTAATGCGATAAGTCGAAAACAGATTGTCGTTTCCGCTTACATCCTCACGACTGACAATATAAACATAGTCGCCTGCGATAAACGCCCCTGTCTTGCCGGGTTCTATGGCAGAAACGCTGTCAAAAAAGCCGTCCGGATACGAGGTATCGTTTTTTCCTATTACAACGGTATCGGAATCGGTGTTAACGTTTTCAAGAGCCGCTCCGACCTCGTCTATGCTCGCACCGTCGTTAACAGCACCCGCATACTGCGTAAAATTCTGCAAAAGTGCCTGCTTTTCAAGCTCATCGGTATCGCTTCCCGACGGGAGATAGCCCGTTACGGCCTTAAAGGCAATAAAATTCTCGGAAAAATACGAACGCAGTTCATCGTCGGTAACAGGCTCGTCGCCGTTTTCCGAATAGTAATCCGCCATTACGGCATCCTTGTATTTTTTGCTCTCTTCAATTTTTTGGAGATCCTGCTTGGACACTCCGATGGTATTGTAGTATACGGAAAAGACGTGCCAATAATTATTGACATTTTGCGAAATCTCGTTTTTGTCCTCGGACGAAAGCGAGAGAGCACGGTTTTTAAATTCCGAATTTACAGCAACATAGGTTGCGACATCGGACAGCGCGGCGTCGGAAATCTCTTGCTGCGACTTGTCCTCATCGGAATTCTTTTCTATATCATAATAGTAATTATAAACACCCTCGGAAACGGGTACGCCGTTCACCGAAACGGAGCTTTTTTTATTGCACGACGAAAACGCCAATGTCGCCGTAAGAACTGTTATAAGCAAAATTACAGCTTTTTTCAATCGCCGAACCTCCGTTAAATCAGATATTGGTATCATTGTGTGCTTTGAGATATTCGTCGAGAAGCTGCCTTTTGAGCTTTTCCTCTTCTTTTTCTCTCATAAGCCTTGCGCGAACCTCTTTTTTATTTTTACCGATAACGCCGTTCCTGTAAAACGCCACGGCAAACATCCCCACAAGTGCTCCGCTTGCGGCACATATAAAGTCGCCCATTGTGTCTATAAGGCCGTAATCCGTTGTCGGTGAAGAGCACTGGAGCGAAAGCCCGTAGAGGTGATCCATGGTAAATTCATATATCTCCCAGCCGACGTCAATGCCGAGTGAGAAGCAAAGGCCGAACATCGCCGCGAGAGCCGGAGAAAGCTTTGAATAATTTTTCTCCTGCATAAGCACCGCAAAATCATAGCCGAACCACGCCGAGATAAAGCCGGAGCAGGTGTGCGTTACTATGTCGAAGCTGCCGAAATCGGTTCTGTTATTAAGAGTAGAGCCTATTACAACGCAAACAAACATGAACACGTTGAGCATTGTCTGATTTTCGTAGCCGATTCTTATAATAAACGATCTGCCGCCGAATACTTGGAAATAGTCCCAAAGATGCGTAAAAAGAATGGCAAATATCGCTTCGAGAAACTCCACCACGGAGCCGTGGAAAATACCGTAAATTCCCCAAAGCATCAAAGCGACGCGAATTAAAAGCCAAAGTATTCTGTGGCTCTGAGGCAAATAGCCGGGATAATTTTTCATCAACCAAAAGTCCTTTACTTAAATCTTGCTATCATACCCATGCTTGCGGAGCCGTTGCTGAGGTACTTTGAGCCTATCAGGTCGCCGTTGTCGGAGTATGTGGAGCCACAGGCTATTATCTGACCGTCGGAGAGCACGCATACGCCGCCGAACGAGTCGTCACGACTGCCGCCGTAGCTTTGTATGCTCTTGAGCGAGCCGCCGTTAGAGAAGGTCACAACGAGAGCATCGGAGCCTCCGCGGTTTCCTACCGCCTTGAGGTCACGGTTGCTTGAGCACGAGCTTCCCACCGCAACATAACCGTCGTTAGTAGCTTCTATAGCATTGAATTCCTCATCGAAATAGCCCTTTACGGCAGTATGCCAGCCGAATGAGCCGTCACCGTTATATTTCACGACTACCGCGTCAAAGGAGCCTGCGTTGCCGAGTGACGCAAGGTCGCCGTCCGAAGAATTGCTCTTTCCCGCTATAACGCATCCGCCGTCATTGGCGGGCGTTACCGACACAAAATTGTCTATGCCGCTGCCGCCGTACTGCTTGACCCACAGCGTATCGCCGCCGGAGCTTAGCTTTACTACGCCTGCGTCGGCTCTGCCGCGGCTTCGGAACAAAGCACCCGACTGGAACGCTCCGACCGCATATATGCTGCCGTCGGAGGCGGTCTTTACATCGTTGAAGGTGTCGCCGTTTCCGCCGAAGGAGCGAACGAAAATCACGTCGCCGGACGAAGAGTATTTTACAATGATTGCTTTGGAAGAGCCTACGGCGCCGGCATCCGACGCGTTACCGTCAGATGAAAACGTAATGCCTGCCGCTATATATGAGCCGTCCGGAGAAGCACTGACGGAATAAAAGCCGTCCGTTTTGCTTCCGCCGAAGGAGCGTATCCATTGTATATCACCCGATGAATTTAACTTGTATATAACAGCGTCGTAATCGCCGTAGCTCTGCACGCCGAGATCGGTGGATTTTGAGTAGCCTGCCGCTATTATATTGCCCGAAGAATCGGTATCGACGGACGACAATATTATACCGTTATTTGACGGGAGATATTTCTGCCATTGCAGCCTGCCGTTCTTGTCATATTTAATCACGACAGCTGCCGGAGTGCTTTTAACCGAAAGATTTTTAAGACTGCCATCATCGGAATTTGCCTGAACCACGGCAACAAAGCCTCCGTCGGGAGTTTTGGCGGTATCGTTAAACGAATCATTACCGCTTCCGCCGTAGCTTGAGCCCCAGTTTGCGCTGTTGTCGCCCGGCGTTGCGGGAGAGGTTGTATAGGTCATGGTGTATGTGACCGTTTCGCCACCCGGCTTTGTAACGATATTCCCGTTTCCGTCGGTTACGGGAAGCTCGGTAACGACGGGTCCGCCCGTGGTAGGCGGCACGATTATCATTGTGGTCTGCACTTCGCCGCGCGCATTGGTAACCGCCTTGCCGTTCTCATCCGTAACGGGGATACCGACTTCCTTTGATATATAGACAACAGAGGTCTTTACATTACCATCCTCATCATAGACAAGCTCGCCATTTTCGTTTGTTACATCAACTATGGTGGTATCAAGCACAACGGTTACCGCCTCGCCGTTTTCGTCGGTTATCGGCACGCCGTTTTCATCCGTGACTACCACAACCTCGCCGTTGCCGGAATTTGCGATGTTCTTTTTGCAAGCCGACATTACGCAAAATACGGCAAGCAGCATAACGATGGCAGCTATGACTATCTTTTTATTTGAATTCATCGTTTTAAACCTCCGTGTCAGATGAAGCACTTCAAAAACACATAAACATATACGTTTGTATTGTATCATATTGCATAAGCTTTTTCAATTCAAAAATCATAATATTTGTTACAATATTATGTAATTAAATACTATACATTATCCTAACATTATGATATAATACGATACTGTATAATTAGGTTTTTTATGCAGTACGGTGTCCACTGCGGCAGCGCTGCAAAAATCTCGGAAGGATGTATAAATCAATGGCTTACAGAACACACAACTGCAACGAGCTTACCTTTGACGATTTAAACAAAACCGTCAGCCTTGCAGGATGGGTAGACACCATTCGCGATCACGGCGGAGTAGCATTCATCGACCTTCGTGACCAATACGGCGTTACCCAAATAGTAATAAACAACGACGAGCTTTTAGAGGGCGTAAAAAAAGAAAGCGTTATCTCGGTTACGGGAAAAGTCGTAAAGCGCGACGAGGACACCGTTAACAAAAAGATTGCCACGGGCGAGCTTGAGGTGCGTGTAAACGAGGTCGAAATTCTCGGCCCATGCTCCGAAACGCTCCCCTTTGACGTTGAGACCTCAACCGACACAAGAGAGGACGTAAGACTGACATACCGTTTCCTCGACCTCAGGAACAAAAAGGTTCACGACAATATTCTGTTCCGCTCCGAGGTAGTAAGCTATCTCCGCAAGAAAATGGAGAGCCTCGGCTTCCCGGAAATAAACACGCCCATACTCACCTGCTCTTCTCCTGAGGGCGCAAGAGACTATATAATCCCCTCAAGAAAGCACGAGGGCAAATTCTATGCTCTGCCGCAGGCTCCGCAGCAGTTTAAGCAGCTGCTTATGGCTTCGGGCTTCGACAAATATTTCCAGATAGCTCCCTGCTTCCGCGACGAGGACGCAAGAGCCGACCGTTCCCCGGGAGAGTTCTATCAGCTTGACTTTGAAATGGCCTTTGCCACACAAGAGGATGTTTTCGCCGTAGCCGAAGAGGTTCTCTATGACACATTCACAAAATTCGGAGGCGGCAAAAAGGTAAGCCCCACTCCGTTCAGAAAAATACCGTTTGAAGAGGCAATGCTTAAATACGGCACCGATAAGCCGGATCTTCGCAATCCGCTTGAGATTTGCGACCTCACCGAGTTTTTCTCGGACGTTGACTTTAAGCCCTTCAAGGGCAAACCCGTCAGAGGAATCGTGGCTCCCGGCTGCGGCAAAAAGAGCAAGGGCTTCTTTGAAAAGCTCCTCGAATATGCTCTCTCGATAGGAATGAAGGGGCTCGGTTATCTTACCGTGCTTCCGGACGGCTCCTTCAAGGGTCCTATTGACAAATTCCTCGTTCCCGAAAAGAAGGCGGAGCTTAACAGCATGCTTAACCTCAAGACTGACGACACGCTCTTCTTTATAAGCGATAACATCAAGGTTGTAAATCTTCTTGCCGGTCAGATAAGAACGGCCCTCGGCGAGAGACTTGAAATTATCGACAAGGACCGTTTCGATATGTGCTTCATAACAGACTTCCCGATGTATGAAAAGACGGACGAGGGCAAGCTCGACTTCACTCACAATCCGTTTTCAATGCCTCAGGGCGGTATGGACGCTCTCGAAAATCAGGATCCGCTGACAATAAAGGCTTATCAGTACGATATAGTCTGCAACGGTGTTGAGTTGTCCTCGGGCGCGGTCAGAAACCATCGTCCCGACATTATGATAAAAGCATTTGAGCTCGCAGGCTACACAGCCGATGAGGTCGAAAAGCGTTTCGGAGCGCTGTTCCGCGCATTCCATTACGGAGCACCGCCTCACGCAGGTATGGCTCCCGGTGTTGACAGAATGATAATGCTCCTAAAGGACGAGGAAAATATCAGAGAGGTCATAGCTTTCCCGATGAATTCAAACGCCCAAGATCTTCTTCTCGGTGCGCCCAATACCGTTTCGGAGCAGCAGCTGCGCGAGGTTCACATAAAGCTTCGCCGCCCCGTGCCCGAAAAATAACCGACATACTAATCGAAAGAAAGTGATCTTATGACGATAGACAGAAGCCTTGTAGAACACCTCGAAAAGCTCGGCAGAATACACCTGAGCGAGGAAGAGCGCTCCGCTTCTGAAAAGGATTTGCAGAGCATACTCTCATACATTGACACTCTCAATGAACTTGACACGGACGGTGTTGAGCCGGCTTCCCACTCTTTCCCGGTTGCAAACGTAATGCGTGACGACACAGTTACAAACGGCGCCGATACGGAAAATATTTTGAAAAATGCTCCGCAAAGTCGCGACGGCTGCTTTGTCGTTCATAAAACGGTTGAGTGAGGTAAACTATGAATATTTGCGAAATGACGGCTCTTGAAATATCAAATGCCGTAAAAAATAAAGAAATTTCCGTAAAGGACGCAGTTGACGCATTTTTTGCGGCAATAGACGAATACGACGGAAAATATCACTGCTATAACACCCTCTGCAAAAAAGAGGCTTATGAAAGAGCCGAGGAAGTGCAAAAGGGAATTGACAGCGGTAAATATAACGGCAGGCTCGCAGGCGTACCGATAGGCATTAAAGATAACATCTGCACTAAGGACATTCTTACAACCTGCTCCTCCAAGATACTCGAAAACTTCATTCCCACATACAATGCAACGGTTGTAAACCGTCTGAATGACGAGGGAATGGTAATAATAGGCAAGCTCAATATGGACGAATTTGCCATGGGCAGCACAACCGAAACCTCGGCAACGGGAGTCACACATAACCCGTGGGACACAGACAAGGTTCCGGGCGGAAGCTCGGGCGGTGCGGCGGCCGCGGTGGCAGCAAGACTCTCTTCTGTGGCTCTCGGCTCCGACACCGGCGGCTCTATCCGTCAGCCCTGCTCTTTCTGCGGCGTTTCAGGCCTCAAGCCGACTTACGGTGCAGTTTCGCGTTACGGGCTTGTAGCCTATGCGTCGTCTCTCGACCAGATAGGCCCTATGGGTAAAACGGTTGACGACTGCGCTGCTCTTTTTTCCGTAATCCAAGGCAAGGACGAAAAAGACGGCACCTCCATGGTCTATCCGAAATTTGACTTTGATAAAGCCGTCAAAGGCGACGTCGGCGGCAAAAAAATCGGTATTCCCGAAGATTATCTCGGCGAGGGCATTTCGCCCGACGTAAAGGACGCGGTTCTTGCCGCTGCCGATATCTTCCGTGCAAACGGTGCTTCTGTTGAAACCTTTAAGATGCCGATAGTAAAATATGCAATACCCGCATATTACATTATTGCCTGTGCGGAGGCGTGCTCAAACCTCTCGAGATATGACGGCATAAAATACGGCTATTCAAGCCCCAGCGCCGACACGCTTATGGAGACATACGTGAAAACGCGTTCGGAGGGTTTCGGCATGGAGGTTAAGCGTCGCATAATGCTCGGCAACTTCGTTTTAAGCTCCGGCTATTATGACGCATACTACAATAAGGCTCTTAAGGCTAAAAAGCTTATACAGAACGCCTTTTACGACGCCTTCAAAAAATATGATATGCTCTTAGGCCCCGTAGCTCCCACTACGGCGCTTAAAATAGGTGAAAGCCTTTCCGACCCGCTTAAAATGTACCTCGGCGACATATACACGGTTATGATAAACATAGCCGGTATGCCGTCAATGTCCGTCCCCTGCGGATTTGACAAAGACAATATGCCGATAGGTATGCAGATTATAGGCAAGCCGTTTGAAGAGGCGGAAATTATGAGTGCCGCAAAGGCATTTGAAAATGTCACCGACTTTCACAATAAGCTGCCGGATTTAGGCTAAGGAGGTAAAGCTTTATGGAATGGGAAATAGTTATGGGACTTGAAGTCCACACGGAGCTTGCCACCAAGACTAAAATCTTCTGCGGCTGTTCCACCGAGTTCGGCGGCGAGCCGAACACTCACGTTTGCGAAATTTGCTCCGGCATGCCCGGAACACTTCCGCTTCTCAACAAAAGAGTTGTGGAGTTTGCCGTGAGAACCGGCATAGCAACAAACTGCACGATTACTCAAAATAACAAATTCGACCGAAAAAACTATTTTTACCCCGATCTGCCGAAAGCGTATCAGATATCGCAGCTTTATCTGCCTATCTGCCGCAACGGTTTTATAGAGGTCAAGGATAAGGACGGCAATCCCAAAAAGATAGGAATTCACGAAATTCATATGGAGGAGGATGCAGGCAAGCTCGTCCACGATGAATTTGAGGACTGTACTCTTGTAGACTACAACCGCTGCGGCGTGCCGCTGCTTGAAATTGTTTCGGAGCCGGATTTCAGAAGTGCCGAGGAGGTGCTCTCGTATCTTACGGAGCTGCGTTCGATTCTTCAGTACATCGGCGTTTCGGACTGCAAGATGCAGGAGGGCTCTTTAAGAGCGGACGTGAACCTTTCGGTTCGCCCAAAGGGACAAAAGGAATTCGGAACACGTACCGAGATGAAAAACCTCAACTCCTTCAGAGCAATAGCGAGAGCTATCGAGTATGAGGCCGAAAGACAAATCGAGCTTCTTGAGGACGGCGAAAAGGTAATGCAGGAAACGCGCCGTTGGGATGATAACAAGGGATACAGCTATGCAATGCGTTCCAAGGAGGACGCTCAGGATTATAAATACTTCCCCGAGCCCGACCTTCCGCCGATTGAAATCTCGGACGAATATATAGAAAATGTCAAAAACACTCTGCCCGAGCTTCCGGAAGCAAAAAAAGCTCGCTATATGTCACAGTTCGGTCTTCCCGAATACGACACCGGAATCATAACCTCGGACGTAAATCTCGTAAAGCTCTTTGAGCATACCGTTGAAATCTGCAATTCGCCTAAGGATGCGGCAAACTGGATAATGGGCGAGCTTATGAAAATGCTCAATGACACCGGCACCCTGTCAGAAAATATGTCGTTTAATCCCGATTCGCTCGGCAAACTCATAAATATGATAAAGGCCGGTAAAATCAACCGCGGCACGGCAAAATCGGTATTCGAAAAAATATTCACCGAGGATGTCGATCCCGAAAAATATGTTGAAGAAAACAACCTCGGTCTTGTCACCGACCTTTCGGCTATTCGCCCCGTAATTGAGCAGGTAATAGCCGACAACGAAAAGAGCGTAAGCGAGTATAAAGCAGGTAAAACCCAGGCAATGGGTTACATCATGGGTCAGGCAATGCGCGCTCTCAAGGGCAAGGCACCGGCTCAAGAGGTTCAAAAAATACTCAAGGAAATTTTAGGCTGATGAATACCAAATATCTTTTTCTTGACATAGACGGCACGCTCGTAGGTTTTGACGGCGTTATGCCCTCGTCGGCGTCGGAGGCGCTAAAAAAAGCTCACGAAAACGGTCACAAGCTCGTAATCTGCACCGGCAGACAACTCTCGCAGGTTTATCCGTGGCTATTAAAGGAGATTCCCTTTGACGGTTTGATTTTATCGGGCGGAGCTATGGTCATAAATGACGGCAAGGTGGCAGCTCATCACTTTATAAGTCAAAGCAGTCTCAAAAAGCTGACCGACTACTTCGAGAACAGCAACACTGCATATTATCTGCAAACACAGAATTTTCTCGTATCCAAAAAATGGTGCGTTGACCGCACGCTTTCGCTCTTTAATAAGCTTGGATACACCAAGGAGGATTTACTGACGCTCTTCGGAGAAACGGTAATCGATGATAACGCCGGAGGCAGGAGCGATATTGAAAAGCTGATATATTACGATTCGGGTGTTGATTTTTCCGAGCTGCAAAAGAATATAGGCGATGAATTCTATATTGTCGGATACAGCTTCGGCAATCTCGGCAATACAAGCGGGGAAATTGCGGCGCGCGGAGTCAACAAAGCCAGCGGAATTAAAGAATATCTCGATTGCTGCGGCGGAGACATAAACGACGCCTTCGCATTCGGCGACGCGGAAAACGATATCGAAATGTTTAAGAGCGTAAACACGGGCATCGCAATGGGGAATGCCTGTGACGAGCTCAAACACTTGGCCTCGTATATAACCGCCGATATCACGGATGACGGTCTATACAAAGCGTTTGCGCATTTCGGTTTGATTTGAATTTTGATTATAAAGCAAAAAAGCACGTTTGAGTTATTGCTCAAACGTGCTTTTACTGTTTATTTGTTATCTTCCGAGATACGGCATGGGATTAGTTCGTCTGCCGTTTACATAGACCTCAAAGTGAAGATGCGGTCCGGTTACGTTACCCGAGGAGCCTATATTCGCAATAGGCTGACCTGCCGAAACCTTTTGACCGACACGCACCTTAAACGAACCGGGTAGGGTGTGCGCATAGAGCGTTGAAAGGCCGTTGCCATGATTTATGACAATATAATAGCCCCAGCTCGGATGATATGTTGCCGTGGTTACGGTTCCCGAAGCCGCTGCTACTATTGTAAGACCGGTACTTCCGCCGCCCGGCTTTACTATATCTATACCGCCGTGACGTCTTGCTCCGCCGTAGCCCGAAGAAACGGACGTTGCGCCTATTGCCGGCCAAACGAATCTGCCGCCTGTTGTAATGACCTTGCCGCCTGAGCTGCCTTTTCCGGTGATCGGCGCCTTTGTGCCTATCTGTATAACCTCGTTTACAGGCTCCGAAAGAGTCACTCTTGAAACCTCTTTCGATGAAACACGAGTACCGTCAATATAGGTTACAAGCTCTGTAACCTGCTGAACTCCGTTCACACCCTTTGTTGTAACCTTTTTTGTGCCTGTATAGAGATTGGCATTATTTACGTTTGTGCTTGTATAGGCTATTGCTTCATTATGAGTTTCGGTCTTTGTGACCTGCACTCTGACATAGTTTACCTCACTCGAAACAAGCAGCTTGTCGCCGGAACGAATCGTCTCGGAAAGGCCGGGATTCAGCTGTACCAATTCGGAAACGGTGAGCCCGTTTGCGGAAGCGATTCCCGAAACGGTATCTCCGTCCTTTACCGTGTAATACACCGCTTCGCTCTTTTTTGATTTGAGCTTGGCGGATAGCTTTTCCGCGTCCCAAACCGTGGCCTCATTATCGGGATAAAGCCCCTGCTCATATGTTATGTTTTCAACGAAGCTCTTTGCCGCGTTGGGGTCGTCTATTTTATAATCGCTGAGTATCTTATCGAAAACGCTTGTAGCGTCCGTCTCATTTTTAACGGCGCACAAGAAATCACCGTTAATATATATGCCGCAGGCATTGGTGATATTGCTGTCTGAATTTTCTATGAGCTTATCGCACATTGACGAGGAGTCGGTAAGGTCGGTCTTATTTACGACCTTGAGCTGATACTGCGCAGGCTTAATAAGCTCCTGCTCCTTACCGGAGGCAGACGCAGCGGTTTTGAGCCTTGTTTTGGCCTGCTGCTCGGCGTCGAGATATTCCGACTCGTTTTTGGCATAGCCTATTACGGAGCCGTTATATTTTATCTCAAGAGCGAGCGTGGCTTTGTTCCAATAGCCTATCGTGGAGCAAAGCACACCGAGGCAAATAATCGGGACAAGCAGATTTACCGCAAAAGTAAACACTATGCCATGCCTCGAAAATGCCTTCTTTATATAAATACGCAGCTTCGCTTCGGCGGATTTTCTATCTGTATGGATAAGGGAATTTAAGCCTGAACTGACTCTTTTTATATCTGCCATAAGGAGCTTGAATTCCGCGCTTACGGTTTTGAAGGTCTTGAGTATAAATTTGTCAATCACAAGAAACACGGCAAAAAATACCGCTCCGACTGTTTTTACGGGACGCGAAAGCCCCCTCGACAACCATTTCCCGAATTTCATAAATCCGGAGCCTGCCGTAAAACCTATGTGATATATTAAGTTGTAAAGCTTTTCAAAAAACATAACAGCCTCACAATAAAATAGTAAAAGTTATTTTACCATACAATGCGACAAATTTCAACCTTACGCTTTTACATACCCGTTGCCGAACATCTTATCTATTTGACGTTTTATTCCTTTGTGCTCCGGCAAAAGCAAACCGCCGTCTGTCGCAATTATCATTTGAGCACTCTTTTGCGCCTCGTTGAGCATTCCGGTGTCCGTCAGAATATCCGCAATCCGCAGCGACGGCAATCCGTGCTGCTTTGAACCGAAGAAGTCTCCGGGGCCACGCATTTTAAGGTCCTCATCCGCTATTAAAAAGCCGTCGGTAGTCTTGCACATTATATCAAATCTGCGTTTTGCCTCATCGTTTTGTGCATCCGACACCAAAATACACGTGGAGGGCGCACTTCCCCTGCCGACTCTGCCGCGAAGCTGATGAAGCTGCGAGAGTCCGAATCGCTCGGCATTTTCGATGACCATAACCACGGCATTCGGCACGTCCACACCTACCTCGATAACCACGGTGGACACAAGAAGCTGTATTTTGCCGCTCTCAAAATCGCGCATTATGTTGTCCTTTTCCTTTGGCTTCATTTGACCGTGCAAAAGTCCGAGCCTGTAACCCCTGAATGCGGTATTTTGTAAAAGCTTGTAATACTCCTGTGCAGGTATCAGGTCGCTGTCGCCCTCCTCGACAAGCGGACAGACGATATATGCCTGAAAACCCCTGTCAAGATGCTTCTTTATGAATTTGTATATTCTCTCATGCAGAGCCTGAGACACACAATATGTCTCGGTTTTTTGCCTGCCCGGCGGCAGCTCGTCGAGCACCGACACCGAAAGGTCGCCGTAAATTATGAGTCCGAGCGTTCTCGGTATGGGCGTAGCCGACATAACGAGAATGTTTGGATTTTCTCCCTTTTGGGAAAGCGATGCCCGCTGTGCCACACCAAACCTGTGCTGCTCATCGGTGACGGCTAATCCGAGGCGGCTAAACTCAACGTCGCCCTGTATAATCGCGTGCGTTCCTATGACAAGCTTCGCGGAACCGTCGCGCAACTCTTTTTTTATTTCTCTCTTTTCCTTAGCCGTGCTGCTTCCGGTCAGAAGCACAATCTTTATATCTGTACCGTCAAAGATTTTTGAAAGAGTTCTGTAATGCTGCTCGGCAAGAACCTCCGTAGGTGCCATAAATGCGCTCTGCATACCGTTTTTTGCCGCGTTATATATAAGTGCCGCCGCCACAAGAGTTTTACCGGAGCCGACGTCGCCCTGAAGCAGACGGTTCATCGGCTCACCCGATTTCATATCGGACAGTGCCTCAAAGACCGCTCTTTTTTGCGCTCTTGTCGGAGAAAACGGCAGACGGTGATAAAACTCTTCAGTACAGTCATTTTTGATAACCATCTCGGTTTTTTCTTCACCCGTTCGTTCCTTGATGGATAAAAGTCCCAGCTGCAATATGAAAAGCTCGTCGAAAATAAGCCTTTTTCTCGCCCTGTCAAGTGACTCGAAGCTTTCCGGAAAATGGATGTTGCGTATTGCATAATCAAGAGAGCAAAGGTCGTTTTTCTCAAGTATTTCGGACGGCATAAAATCAGGTATCTCTTTGCAGCCTTTTAATGCCTGCATTGTGCATTTTTCCGTGAGTTTGGAGCTCACATCAGCCGTTTGCGGATAAACGGGACGTATTCTGTCCTTATCCTCTCCTTTTGAAATCAACGGCGATACCATTTGTCTTATGCCGTGCTTATCTACTGTGATTTTGCCGAAAAAGAGATACTCTTCGCCCTCCTTCAGCATACTGTCAATAAACTTGTTGTTAAAAAAGACAAGATTTAATATGCCTATGCCGTCCGTAACGCTTGTTTTTGAAAGCAGCCTGCCTCCGGGTAATCTTACCTTAGAGGGAGTGTAGCTGACAACGGCACGAATACAGCATTCCGTATCAACCGGAGCTTCCCTTATGGGAACAACGCGGCTCCAATCCTCATACGCGCGCGGATAAAAGCGCAAAAGGGCGCCGACCGTATCGACGCCGAGCTTTGAAAATGCCTCGGCACGAGCGGGTCCGACACCCTTTAAATATTGTATTTCGGTTGAAAAGTCCATTATGAACACATCCGAGAATTGTTTTTGAAAACGTCCTGTTATTCGACGGACGAAATGAAGTAGTAAACCGGCTGACCGCCGTTAATGACATTTACCTCAACATTGGGGAAACGCTCCTGAAGCCGCGCCGAAAGGACATTTGCCGAGTTTTCGTCGGCGTCCTCACCGTAAAACACGGTTATAAGCGAGCCGCCGAATTTTTTGACAAGACGGCGTGTAACTCTGTATGCGGCGTTTACAAGGTCATCCTCCACAAGGGTTATTTTGCCGTCCTCCATGCCGAGGTACTGACCCTCCTTGATTTTTTGTCCGCCGAACACGCTGTCACGTGCGGCAAACGTGACCTGAGCCGTATGAACGCTCTCGGCTGCCTTCGCCATATTCAAATGGTTTTCCTTGCTTGAAAGGCTCTCGTCAAAATTGAGCATTGCGGTAATGCCTTGCGGAACAGTCTTTGTTGCGACAACACTGACGCCCCTGTCAGCAAGATTTACGGTTTGCTCCGCCGCCATTATAATATTTTTATTGTTCGGCAAAACAAAAACGTGCTTTGCCGGAGTTGACTCAACGGCATTTAAAATATCATCAGTACTCGGATTCATGGTCTGACCGCCCGAAACAACTACATCACAGCCAAGCTCCTTAAAGAGCTCTGCCATACCGTCACCTGCCGCAACTGCGACAAAGCCGTAATCTTTGGTCGGCTGTACTCTATTGATTTCGGTGTCACGACTTAAATTTTCTTCTTTGTTGTCCTTTTTGGCATCCATACCGACATCGGCATTCGCGTGCTGATAACGCATATTGTCTATTTTTATATTTATGAGCTGACCTATTTTGAGAGCGGCCTGAATTACATTGCCGGGTTCGTTTGAATGGACATGAACCTTTACTATATCGTCATCGTCAACCACAACAACGCAGTCGCCTATCGACTCAAGATATGCCTTTAATTTGAGCGGTGTGCTCTCCGGATTTTTCGATTTGGTTATGAGGAACTCGCTGCAATAACCGTATTTGATGTCTCCCGAAGCCGCCGCCACGACGGATTTGCTTTCCTCGGCATTGCTCTTTGCGGGCGAGGCATCGTCATTGCTTTCTATAAACTTGCCCTCGTTTATATAGCCTCTGATACCGTCGAGTATATAGAGAAATCCCTGGCCGCCGGCATCTACCACGCCTGCCTCTTTGAGAACGGGCAAAAGCTCAGGTGTTTCGGCAAGAGCCTCCTGCGCCGCGCGGTAAGCCTCGTCGAGAACAGCACCGCAGTCATCTGAGGCGAGTGCCTCCGCCGCTGCCGCCGCCTTGCGTACAACGGTTAAAATAGTACCCTCGGTGGGCTTCATAACAGCCTTATAAGCCGACTCTTTGCCGAGAGTGAGAGCTGCGGCAAGGTCTTTGCCGCCTACCTCCTTTTTACCCTTGAAGCCGTTTGAAATACCTCTGAAAACGAGCGATAATATAACGCCGGAATTTCCTCGCGCGCCTCTCAAAAGAGCTGCGGCGGTTTTGGCCGCGACGATACTCAAATCCTCGTCATCGCTTACCACCTGAAGCTCCCTGACTGCCGCCGAGGAGGTCATTGACATATTTGTTCCGGTATCGCCGTCCGGTACCGGAAATACGTTGAGCGCGTCAACGTCCTTTCTGTGATTCAGTATATTGTTAGCGCCGGAAATGAAAGCGCGTTTAAACTGCTTACCTGTTAACAAAACTTGTACACTCCTATTATTCTTTCATTCCGTCAACAAACACATTGACTTTTTTCACGCCGAGACCCGTTGACTGCTCGACGGTATATCTGACCTTGTTTGTTATGGAATCCACTACGGTTCCGATATTAACGCCGTAAGTCACGATTATGTGAAGATCTATTATTAAATCGCCGCCGTCGGCACGCACGCCGACGCCCTTATCCGGATAATTCTTACGTTTAAAAAGAAGCGACCGAAGCCCCTGTGACGCGCCGCTGTTAGCCATACCCGCAACGCCGAAGCACGAGGTTACGGTTTGACCGATAAGCTCCGAAAAATAATGCTGATGTATCTCAATAACGCCGAGATAATTTTCAATTTTAATCATACATCGGTTTATATTGCAAAAGCGCAATATTCTCCTTTCCTGTGATGTTGTTATTATATACCATAAACCGCACAAATACAATATTGTATCCGAACGGCGGCTCAGCTTAAGCTCCAGCGGCAAATCCCCGCATAGAGATGGTCGGAGGAATACGAGAAATCCGGCTTTAGGCCCTTTTTATACGCCGCAAGGCCGCTCCTGTAACAAACGGGAACAAACGGCATATCGTTTAAGAAGCTGTCAAGGAACTCTGAAAGCCCTATGCTACCCTCGCAAAAGGCTTCGTAATCGGTAACCGCACGCAACGAGAAATCTATACCCTTTGACGCAGACCCCTTTTCCGAAAAGAACGGGCGCAAATCAAGATTTTCGGTAAGCTTGATTTCTCCTAAATACAGGTCAAAATCACCGGAAGCGATTTTCTGGTTGTATTTATCAAGCGGAACGGCATCAAATGTCACGGAAAAGCCTATGCTTCTGAGGCTTTCGGCTATGCTGTTCGCCGCCGCCGCGCGGAAGCTGTTTTCGCTGTTCACAAGAAGAGACACCTTAAGGTTCTGTGAGCCGTTTGTAAGAGAACCGTCCTTTGCATATTTATTATATCCTGTTTTTGTCAGTATGGACTTTGCCTTGTCGACATTTGCACTCTCGGCGAAATTGATGTTTGTAATTCCCGAAAGTTCTGAAAACGCAGGATTGAACAGAAGCGGAGCTGCTGTTGCATAGCCCTGATACGACGACGAAGCAATGTCTTTTTTATCTATTGCATAATATATTGCGGTTCTGACGGCGGACGATGAAAGAACGTCCTTTGAGTCGTTAATACCGAGAAAAACAAGGTTGTTCATATTGACCGTACTGCTGTCAACGGAGACATGGCGGTAAACGCTGTCGCTCATATCCTTGAAGAGAAAGTTCACATTGCCTATTTCGAGAGCATTTTCGGCATAGGTGAAATTTTCTATTTCATAAAGCTTTATCTCGGGTATATTTACGCTGCCGCCGTAATTTTCATTCTTGGAAAACACCCCGTCGCTGTACACATAAGGGCCGCTGCCTATCGGTATATTTTCCGTCTTATCGGCTGTACCGTTTTTTACAACGGGAAAACTGAGTGCATTCAGCACATACGGGTCCGGTGAAGAGAGCGTAAACGTAACAGCTCCGCCGGACGCCTTTGCCGACTGAATATTTGACAGCAGCTGCCCGTAGCGCGACGACGCCTTTGCCTTATTGAACGAATATACGACGTCCTGCGGCGAAACGGACGAACCGTCCGAAAAGCGCGCACCTGAGAGTGTAACGGTAACCGAAGTTCCGCTAATATCACCCTTTTCGGCTATCACATTTTCGGGCGTATAGTCTGCCTTGACCTTAAAAAGCGGGTCGTAGGCTAAATCCGTAAGGCTTATATTTTCCGTGCCGACGGCAAAAAAAGGATTCAGCGAATCATTATTGGAATACGGCAAAACAAGGTCGTTTGCCGATGAGGCGGTGCTGTCGCCCGAGGCGGCAGAGCCGGTCTGCTCATCCGAGCCGCCGTTGCCGTTATCCTTGCGGCAGGCCGAAAAAATACATACCGCAGAAAGCAAAAGGCATATTGCAGAAAATATTTTCTTTTTCACTGTCGCACTCTCCTTTTAAAGCGATATTCTCTGAATCCGAACGGTTTTTGCCGTGTCACGGCTTACGGTGAATATAACACCGTCAAGCTCGGCTTCACCGTCGGGATTTTGAAAGCGCACCGGCAAATTGGTTTTCATCTTTTCTATCGCAAGCTCGGGGGTAACGCCCAATACGGACATTTTAGGCCCGGTCATGCCTACATCGGTTATATATCCCGTACCGTGCGGCAATATTTGCTCGTCTGCCGTGGGCACATGGGTGTGAGTTCCAAACACAGCCGAAGCCCTTCCGTCAAGATAAAAGCCCATAGCGCGCTTTTCGGCAGTCGCCTCTGCATGGAAATCGACAATTATTATATCGGTTTCTCTTTTCAGCTTCTCCAATACACGGTCTATACATATAAAGGGATTTTCGAGCGGCTCCATAAACACCGTGCCGCAGAGATTTACCACGCCTACCCTGTATGCGCCCCTGTCAACTATCGTATAGCCTCTGCCGGGAGCCTCTTTTCCGTAGTTTGCTGGCCTTAAAAGAAACTCGTTTCTCTCAAGCTCGTCATATATTTCACGACGTCTGAAGGTGTGGTTGCCGCCGGTTACAACATCCGCGCCGCTCGTAAAAATATCATCGGCGGACATCGGCAATATGCCGTTCCCGACAGCGGAATTTTCGCCGTTTACCACCGTCACGTCTATATTATTTTCTCTTTTAAATTTCGGTAAACAATTCCTCAGCTTTTCGCAGCCCGACGCCGATACGACATCGCCCACGGCGAGGATGTTTATTGTATTTGACATAATGCACCGTTTCTGTTTGTTTTTTCGAAAAGCTAAGCCCCGATAACACTCAAAGTTTTTCTCTTTAAGGCATCAGGGCTTAAAAATTATTTCGCGTAATCGACAGTCCTGTTTTCGCGTATGATGTTGACCTTTATCTGACCGGGATATTCAAGCTCATCCTCAATCTTTTTGACAACTTCGCGCGCAACAAGTGCCATCTGATCGTCACTTATAACTTCGGGCTTAACCATTATGCGAATCTCACGGCCTGCCTGAATTGCAAATGACTTCTCAACGCCCTCAAACGACGTTGCTATTTCTTCGAGTTTTTCAAGACGCTTGATGTAGTTCTGAACATTTTCACGTCTTGCGCCGGGTCTTGCGGCTGAAATTGCGTCCGCCGCCTGAACGAGACAAGCAACAACCGTCTTTGCCTCCACGTCGCCGTGGTGAGCCTGAATTGCATGTACTACATTCTCGTTTTCCTTATATTTCCTTGCGTATTCAACGCCCAAATCGACATGAGAGCCTTCAAATTCACGGTCAAGCGCCTTGCCTATATCGTGAAGAAGTCCCGCTCTTTTAGCCGTTTTAACATCGGCACCGAGCTCTGCCGCCATAAGCCCCGCTATGTAGGAAACCTCAAGCGAATGATTAAGCACATTCTGGCCGTAGCTTGTGCGGTATTTTAATTTTCCGAGTATCTTGACAAGCTCCGGATGTATGCCGTTTACACCAGCGTCAACTACTGCGCGTTCACCGGTCTGACGTATGGTCTGCTCAACCTCGCGCTTTGATTTTTCGTACATCTCCTCAATGCGTGCGGGATGTATTCTGCCGTCGGAAATAAGCTTTTCGATAGTAAGTCTTGCTATTTCGCGACGAACCGGTTCAAAACTTGAAACGGTTATGGCTTCCGGTGTGTCGTCGATTATAAGGTCAACACCGGTTATTGTTTCAAGTGTGCGTATGTTTCTGCCCTCGCGGCCGATTATACGGCCCTTCATCTCGTCATTGGGAAGAGTAACCACCGAAACCGTGGCTTCTGCAGCCTGATCAGCGGCACAGCGCTGTATTGCGGTAGAGATTATCTCACGCGCAAGAGCGTCCTGCTCGTCCTTGGTCCTCTGCTCAAAGTCCATAATTTTAACGGCCTTGTCGTGAGTGAGCTCCTCATCGAGATTTTGCAAAAGTAAGGTCTTAGCCTGTTCCTTTGTATAGCCCGAAATTTTTTCGAGCATATCGAACTGGCTCTTTTTAATTTTTTCAACCTCTTCGAGTTTTTTATCGGCTGTTTTGACCTTTTCGTTTAAAGCTTCTTCTTTTGCTTCAAGAGCCTCTGTCTTTTTATCGAGAGACTCCTCTTTTTGAATTATTCTGCGTTCCTGACGCTGAACCTCCGCTCTGCGCTCTCTGTTTTCCTTTTCAGCCTCGGATCTCAACGAATGGATTTCGTCCTTTGCTTCCAAAATCGCTTCTCTCTTTTTATTTTCCGCTGTCTGAACAGCCTGATTTACAATTCTGGTAGCTTCCTCCGTAGCCGAGCCTATGGCAGACTCCGCCACCTTTTTACGGTGTACCTCGCCGAGTACAAATCCGACGACTCCGAAAACAACTGCAGCTGCGACTGCGGCTATTATAGCTATCGTTACAGGATTCAAAAAGTTCTGCACCTCCTTTTGGTTTTTAGTTTTCCGATTATCATGCTTGAAAATAAGAAAATTTATTGGTTTTTGACAGTGTAACGGTATCATTTGTAATACTGTTCGCATTTTAATACACTATCTAAGATATTTTATATCTTTTTATATAATAAGTCAAGAAAAAGCGGACCGTTAGGCACAAAAACTGTCGATATATAAGATACAAAAGACGCGCCGCAAAGGCCTACAGCCGTTGCGACGCGCCAAACACGATTTAAAATTTTTAACGTATAGCCGAAACCGAATTACGCGAGCTTGAGATCCTCCCAAAGCTTTGAAAGAAGATCAAGCGTATCCTGGTCAAGGTTGTGGAAGAACTGCGTTTTCACTTCCTGCTTGGGGTAGAGCACCTCGTTATCCTTGTACTCATATCTGTCATCGCTGAGAACAGCCGTAACGGGGCAGAGATAGCCGAGATAATTGGCGTTGTGGAGTGCTACCTCGGGCTCGCACATATAATTTATAAACAGCTCAGCAGCCTTTTTGTTTTCAGAGCTTGACGGGATGCACATTACGTCAACAAATTTATTTGTTCCCTCCTTGGGGTAAACAAATGCAAGATCGTCATTTTCCTGCTTCATTGTGAGGTAATCTCCTGCGTAATACGGAGCCATGGCGGCTTCGCCCGCCTCCATCTTATTAAATACCTCATCCATAACATACGACTGAATCAGCGGCTTTTGCTCCTTGAGTTTTTCCTCCGCAGCGCGCCACTCATCGGGATTCGTCGAGTTTACATCGTAGCCGAGTAGATACTGCGCCACACCGAATGCATCGCGAGAATTATTAAAAGTAAGAATTTCGCCGGAATATTTCGGATCCCACATAACGCTCCAGCTGTCGGGCGTTTCGGAAACCATGGTCGTATTATAGATAAGTCCGACCATACCGCCCGTGTAAGCTACTGTATACTCGTTGTTTTCGTCAAAGAAAAGGTTTTTGTATTCGTCGCCGATACCCTCATAATTGGTTATCACCGAATAGTCAAGCTTCTGTAAGAGTCCCTCGTTCTTTAAACGCTCTGCCATATAATCCGACGGAATTATAACATCGTAATTTACTCCGCCGCTCTTGAGCTTTGCATAAAGGTCCTCGTTACTGTCATACATATTATAGTTGACCTTTATTCCCGTGAGCTTTTCAAATTCGGAGATGACGTCAACGCTTCCGCCCTCGCCGTCGGAAATGTACTCACCCCAGTTATATACATTTATTTCGGTACCTTTGAGCTCCTCAATATTATAATTTCCGAGAAGAGCGGCCGTATCAAGCTTTTCGGTTTTAAGTGAGCAGCCCGAAAGCATAAGTATTCCCGCAAGCAAGGTCAATGTTAATACAACAGAAATTATCTTTTTCATTTTTCACGTTCCTTTCTCAACCCTCTGAGCCTTTGGCTCTTTTACGTTCCTTCTTTTCGCTGCGCGCCTGAAGCACATTCATAAGAATCATAAGCACAAGCACCGATACAAATATCAGCGTCGATAACGCATACATATCGGGTTTTACCTTCTTCTTTGTCATTGAGAAAATGACTATCGGAAGAGTCTGGAATTTTGCGCCGCTTACAAAATAGCTGATTATGAAGTCGTCCAGCGAAAGCGTAAAGGCCATTATAAAGCCGGTTATTATACCGGACTTGATATTTGGAAGCACAACCTTGAAAAACGCAGAGGTCGGTGTGCAGCCGAGGTCCTGCGCCGCCTCCGAGAGATGGCGGTCGGTCTGTCGAAGCTTCGGCAATACGGAAAGTATGACATAAGGCAAATTAAACGTGACGTGAGCTATTAAAAGCGTGGGGAAACCCAAAACGCTGCTCGATGACACTATTTTGCCGGCAAATACAAAAAGGAGCATCATCGAAACACCCGTAACTATTTCCGGATTCATCATAGGTACGTTTGTAACGGTCATAACGGCACTTCTCAGCCACCGTTTTTTCATTGCATTTATTCCGACTGCCGCCGCCGTTCCGATAATAATCGAAATAAGAGCGGAGGTAACGGCTAAAACAAGTGTGTTACGAAGAGCCGTAAGAGCCGTGGCGTTACGGAACATTTCGACATACCATTTCAGCGAAAAACCCGACATAACGCTTGTGCTGTTTGAGGCGTTAAACGAGAACACCACCATAACGAGCATCGGGGCATAAAGAAATAACATTATAAGAGCGATGTATATTTTTTTGAGAGCTTTCATATTATCATCGCCCCCTCTTCATTATCGGCAAAGCGATTCATAATAAGCATACATACTATTATGAGAAGCATCAGCACAAGTGAGAGCGACGCTCCGAGATTGTAGTTGTACGCTGACTGGAACTGCATTTCAATGGAGTCTCCGATAAGCAGAAATTTTCCGCCGCCGAGCTTTTGGCTGATATAAAAGGTACTTACCGACGGGACGAACACCATTGTTATACCGGAGATAACGCCGGGCAGGCTTAGCGGAAAGATGACCTTTTTGAGCACCTGAAGCTTACCCGCTCCGAGATCCTGTGCCGCTTCAACAAGGCTTTTATCAAGCTTTGACATAACGGAGTATATCGGCAGCACCATATACGGCAAAAAGTTATATACCATTCCGAGGATTACCGCGCCCGGAGTGTTGATAAGCTGTGCCGTGGGCAGCCCCACAGCCTTTAAAAGCGAATTTATAAGGCCTGTATTTGAGAGAATCGTTATCCACGAATATGTGCGGATAAGAAAATTCATCCACATGGGGAGCATTATGAGCATCATTATGGTTCGCTGAGTGTTCGCACGGCTCTTTGCCATAATATACGCGAGCGGATATGCAAGAATAAGGCAAATGACCGTAGCCAAAACCGCATACCACGCAGATCTGCCGAAGATAGCTCCGTAGGATGAAAGCGCCTTGATATTGTCAAGGGTAAATGCGCCACTGCGGTCGGTAAAAGCGTAGTAGATTACCATTATAAGCGGAGCCAAGATAAAAAGCACCGCCCATATCATATACGGAGCGTTTATGAGCTTTAAGGTGAGAGAAGACTTTTTCATGGCTTACTCTCCAATCTCGGAGACTTCGTCTTCATCCGTAAGCTCTGCATTGGGGTCGGAAAGCTCGTCAAATTCTTCGCTGAACGAGCTGTAATCGCCGTAAAGACCCGAATATTCGCTCTTTTTCATTATCTGAATTTCATCCGGCTTTATCGAAATACCTATACGGTCGCCGACTTCGGCTTTTTCGGTGGTCTGTATCATCCACTTAAAGCCTTTAATGTCAACGATTATTTCATAGTGAACACCCTTAAACGTAACAGAGGTAACGTCGCCGGAGAGCATACCCTCCCCGGGCGGCACCATATCTATATCCTCCGGTCGCACAACTACATCTACGGGTTCGTTAAGGCCGAAGCCCTTATCGACGCAGCGGCAGCGCATGCCCTGGAATTCGACGTTGTAGTCGGAGAGCATAACACCGTCCACAATATTGCTTTCGCCTATGAAATCCGCAACAAAAGCGTTCTGCGGTTCATTGTAAATATCGGTGGGCGAGCCTATCTGCTGAATAACGCCGCCGTCCATAACCACTATGGTATCGGACATGGAGAGTGCTTCCTCCTGGTCGTGCGTTACATATATAAACGTTATGCCGAGCCGCTGCTGTATGGCTTTGAGCTCGCTTTGCATATCCTTGCGAAGCTTTAAGTCAAGTGCTCCGAGCGGTTCGTCGAGAAGCAATACGCGCGGTTTAACGGCAAGGGCGCGCGCAATTGCGACGCGCTGCTGCTGACCTCCGGAAAGAGATGAAACATTGCGTTTTTCAAATCCCTTGAGGTTTACGAGCGAGAGCATCTCTTCAACGATTTTTTTAATTTCACTTTTTGACTTCTTCTGAAGCTTTAAACCGAAGGCGATATTGTCCGCAACGTTAAGGTTGGGGAACAGTGCATAACGCTGAAAAATGGTGTTCACCTGTCGTTTATGAGCAGGAACACCATTTATTTTTTTACCTTCGAAAATGACATCGCCGCTGTCCGGAGAGAGAAACCCGGCTATTATACGAAGTGTCGTCGTTTTACCGCAGCCCGAGGGTCCGAGTAAAGTGACGAATTCGCCGTCGTGTATCTCAAGACTCACATCTTTTAGTATAGGCTGGTCGTCAAAGCTTATTGAAATGTTCTTAAGGTCAATTATTACTGCTTTGTTTTCCAATTATGCAGCCCCTTTCCAACCGATAGATATTGTTGGGAAGTACAAAAGTATGCACTCCCTAATTGGTATGAGATAAATATAATTTGAAAATCATAAAAAGTCAATGTTTTTATCGAAAAACGGCGGAATATATTTTCCCGACGATACCGCCGAAGCCGAAACGAGTAAAAATGTGTGCTTCGCCGCATTTTCGGGGCATAAAAAAGTAAGCGGGGAAAATATCCTCGCTTACCTTTATTTCTTTAAATTATTCCTGTGCGGGAGCGCCTACCGGGCATGTATCTGCACAAGTACCACAGTCAATGCACTTATCTGCATCTATTTCATACTTGCCGTCGCCTTCGCTGATAGCCTCAACCGGACACTCAGCAGCACAAGCGCCGCATGAAATGCAGTCATCCGAAATCTTATATGCCATTTTACATGACCTCCTTTATTATGTTTAAACACATTGTAACATATATTTTTTGAATTTCAATACCATATTTGATAATGTAAAAAATTTTTTATCAGTCTTTGCTTTTTGCAAAAACGGCCTTGAGATTTGCGCCCTTTAAAATGAATATTTCGCGGAAAAGCATAACCGAGAGAAAAGAAATAGTACCGCCCATAAGCACGTCGCTGAAGAAGTGAGCGCCGACAACTATTCTGCTTACGGCAACAATTCCCGTGAACAATATCGGGCATATCCAAAGGGCGGCTCTTTTGCCCTTACTCTTTATACCGAGAGAATCCGCGAGCATTATAAGCCCGTAGCTCATTCCCGCGGCGCAGGTGTGACCGCTCGGGAAAGACTTGCACGCGTCTGTCGTGCCGAAGAGCGTCATCATTTGCGCCTTATCCATCTGACCGTTTCTCACATACCATCTTGTGAAATTCGCAAATCCGCCTATTGAAGCACCGCCGGCGGTATTCATAGCGCGGTAACGCATACGGCCGAACGGGATTTTAACTATCGCAACCACGGCATTTGCGAGTATTACGGTGCAAATCATTGCAAACGCAAAGTTTATAAGCTTTTTTATGGATTCATCGGAGAAATTCTTTACGGCAAGGGTTCCGAACAGCATAAAAAGCGCCGCCAAAAACAGCGCAATCCCCGACAAAAAAGCCGAGCCCTTGTAGCTCTCCGCATTCAGGTGTTGTAAAAGATAGCCCACGGTCTCACTTAAAAATGCGTAATATGCCGCAGTACCCGCTATGACGCCTATAACTTCAACAATATCCTTTATCGGGCGTTTTTTCCAAAATCTACGAACACCCCAAAAGAGTATCTGTATACTGAATGCAAGCATAAAATAAACAGGCGCGCTGCCGACGCTCTCAAATGTGGCACCGAACGGGTCGTTAGTGTAATACGAATGTGACGCCAAAGCATGCCGCGTCAGGATATCGCTCACCTGCAAATCGGTAAACGTAGCGGTTAAAAGAAGTCCGCCGAACAAAACTACAAACAGCAATATTGAAATCAGGGTTTTGGATTTTTTTGTCATTTCATGTACCCCTTTCGGATAGATATTTTACATAAATTTTACCATAAATCAACATTCAAGGCAATTAAAATTTTTATCCTGCCGTATGGTTTGACAATGCATTTTGCGTATGCTAAACTCTTCCTAAAAAATTAACGGAGAGATAAATGAAAACACTTTACATATCGGATATGGACGGAACGCTCCTGAATGACGGCGGGAAAGTAAGCCGCCGCAGCGTCGAAATAATAAATGAGCTTATAAAAAACGGTATGCTGTTTACCGTTGCTACCGCAAGAAGCGCAATGTCTGCCGCAGAGCTTTTGAAGGATATTGATATATCCGTGCCGGCGGTGCTTATGAACGGTGTGTTTCTGTTTGATTTAAAGAACAAAAAAGCGGTTACCTACCACGAGATACCGAAGGACGCCTTTTTTGCGATAACGGAAATATTTGTGCGAAGGAACAAATCGCCGTTTGTCTTTTTCTACGGCGACGACGGAAAATTCACAATAGAATACACTGATTTCAAATTGCCCATTCACCGTGATTTTTACGAAAAAAGGAAGGGTAAATTCTTCGGCGAATTTAAAAAAGTCTCCGAATACGAGATTTTAGACGATATGCACCCCGTTTTTATAAGTCTTTCCGACGAATATGACGAGCTAAAGCCCATCTATGACGCGGCGCAAAAAACAAACGGTGTTACCTGTTCTTTTTACGCCGACACATACACCCCATACTGGTTTCTCGAAATATACAGCAGTAAGGCGAGTAAGGCTAACGGCGCACAGGAGGTTATGGCTCTGGTCGGCGCGGACAAAATCGCGGCGTTCGGCGACAACAGAAACGATATACTTCTGTTTTCGCTGGCGGACAGAAAATACGCCGTCAAAAATGCTGTCCCGGAGCTTCGGCAGATTGCCGATGAAGTCATAGGGGAAAACAATGATGACGGCGTAGCTGAATTTTTGAAAAAGGATTTTAAGGCATAATATGTTTTAAAATCGGTATTTTTTTGATGACGAACGACAGTACGGCGCATATAATATATGCTATAAACGGCATAAACACCGAATAATACACGGGATGCTCCGCAAAAACAGTCACCTTGTCAAATGCATACAAAACGAGCATATGCGTAACATATATTCCGAGGCTGAGCGACGACAGGGCTCTTATGAATTTTTCTGGAATAACCCTGAAAAGCCGCTCCCATTTGATATATTTCGCTGCCGTAAACACGGCGGCGGACATAGGCAGGCAGGCTATCGACGTATAGTCCATAAACAAAGTGTCGGTTTCCCCGCTTTTTTTGCTGACAATATATGTTCCGAAAAACATCAGGGCGGCTCCGAAAATACCCGACATATAAATAAGTATACGCGCCTTTTTGGTATAATCCTTGTTTTTTATAAGCCATCCCATAAAGACAAATACCACATAGCCCGTTACTATAACCGGAGTCAGTCCACCGTATACGGGAATTACAAATCTGTTGACGAGCGGCAAAACCGAATTAAACACAAAGCCGAGAACGCACACATACTCTATAGTTTTGATGTTTTTCTTATCCGCGGCGAGCGAAAACAGCGGCAGGCACATATATACGGCAAAAATGCAATAGAAAAACCAAAATACATAATTTGCCTCGTTATTGAATATCGCAAGGAAAAGCCCCTTTGCGCTCATGGGCGCGGTTGCCTGTTTTAACACAAACGGGCGTACCCAGTAAAGCAGCGACCAAAAAAGAAACGGTGCAAGTGTTCTTGCGGCACGTTTTTTAAAGAACGTCTTTGTATCGTATTTTTTGCGGTAATCAAGTAAATTTGCACCGGTTATCATAAAAAACACGGGCACGGCAAAATGAGCTACGGTCTGCAAAAACATATATATGAACCAAAGGCGTGTTTTCTGATAATAAAAAACTCCGCCGGAGCAATGCAGCACCACAACGGCAAAACAAGACAGAATATTGAGAATATCGATATAATAAAGCCTTTTTGGGCTGTTTGTTCCATCGGCAGGCAATTTACCGCTCCCCATTTTATCAACTCCTTTTGATGTTTATATCATAAGTTACTTTGACCGTTTTGTCAATTACGCGCGCATAAAAAGGGTTTGACAACAACGCCGCTAAATGGTATTATAAACAGCGGAAATTAAAAATCTATACTTTATCGCTTCTCGGTAATGCGAGGCTTTGATTTTTAATATCATATGTTTTGTGCGGCAAATCGGCAGATACTGTGTCCGATAATGCGCCCACGCCGAAAACGTTAAAATCGCAGAAATGCGTTTTTATATTTGCGGAACAAGCCGAAAGTAAGATTTATCTGAAAGTAAGCTCCGCCTCGGATATCCTCGCCGTGTAAAATTCAGAGGACAAAATTTAATATGCGGGTATGGCGGAATTGGCAGACGCGCAAGATTCAGGTTCTTGTGGAGGCAACTCTGTACAGGTTCAAGTCCTGCTACCCGCACCACGTCGGAGCAAAGATCGCTTTGCTCCGCTTTTCTTTGTATGAAAAATATCCGCTTACAAACTGCTGACGTATTTATATCGTTTCGCGAAAGATTATATTTTATTCGTCGTAACATTGCCATAAGAAATGACAAAATAATCTTTTTATAGACAAAGCTCGCATTCTTATGTATAATCTTATCGTTGCATTCTCTGTAAGGTTCGCCTTGCCGATGTCAAGTTAAATCAAAATTGCGGCAAAACGGTGCCTGCAAGCATCCGATGCCCGAAAGGTGATGAATTTCAAAATGAAAAATTCAAAAGAAATCGAACCTCTCTCACAATATACGGAGAGCTCCGATATTGCGGTCGTTCCCGAAAATCGTCTTGCAGGAACGGTAGGTGCGTTCCTTTTTTCACTTGCGGGAGGAGTAGTGTATTTTCTGCTGTACCAAGTAGGCTATATTGCCGCAATAAGCGGACTGATAGGAGTTATATGTGCGTTTAAAGGATATGAGGTTTTCGCTAAAAAGCTCAGCAAATTCGGCTGCATAATTTCCGTGGTTATGGCTTTGCTTGTGATAATTCTCGCTTGGTACTGCTGTCTTGCAAAGGATGTTTACAGTGCCTATCAGTCGTGGTTTGCCGACGGCGAGATAGATTTTACGCTCACCTTTGCCGAGTCGTTGAGAAATGCTTACAGGTTTCTCAGTGAGCCCGAAATCTCCAAATCATATGTGACCGACCTGATAATCGGCATATTACTGTGTGCACTCGGCGCAGTCAGACCTATTATAAATATTGTAAAAGGCAATAAAAACAAAGCTGCCGAGGACAAAAACGAGCCCGCTTTTCAGGCTGAAAAATACAACGCTCCGGAAGAAAAGTCAAATGCGTATATGCCTCAAAGTATGCGTGCGGCAAGTTCCGAGAAGCCGCAGGATAAAAACGGCGATATGTAACCCTCGAAGCATTTAAAATTACATATTACGAATACGAAAAGCCGAAACGCAGCAGTAAATTTTACTTCTCAGTTTCGGCTTTTGATTTTGTCAGAGGACGGTTTCTTGAACCCGTCTTAATAACATTCTCTTTGTTTTGCTCATTATTATTTAAGTTCTGTTGTTAAACCGGAATTTTTAACACATAAACTCGGTCTTGACTATCCTACTAAATCGGTAGTATAATAGGGATATATTTTGAAACGGAGGATATGTTATGATTTCAACAAAAGGGCGCTACGCTTTGCGCGTTATGATAGATATAGGCCGCCACCAAAATGCCGCACCGGTCTCTGTTAAAGATATATCCTCAAGGCAGGATATATCGGTGAAATATCTTGAACAGGTGGTTTCAATTCTGAGTAAGGCCGGCCTTATACGCAGCTTTCGCGGCAATGCCGGCGGCTACAAGCTCAATGTTGACCCCGAAAAATGCACGGCGGGAGACATTCTCAGAGTCTGCGAGGGTTCGCTGTCGCCGGTGGTCTGTTTGCAGGATGAAAAAAACTATTGCGAGCGCAGCTCATACTGTGAGACACTTGATTTTTGGCGCGGCTTTTACGATGTTATCAACAAATATGCCGACAGCGTCACTATTCAGGATTTAATCGACAAGGCAGTAGGTGCAAACGGCTCTTACTGCATCTGATAAAAATAAATTCGAAATAACCCATATACGGAATCGCAGACAGCACGCTGCCTGTTGCGCAAAAATATTTATTATAATACAAAGGCGGAAATTATGCTGAATCAGTTTTCACGTACCGAGCTGCTTCTCGGAAAAGAAGCCATGGAAAAGCTGCAAAATTCGCGCGTTGCCGTATTCGGCATAGGCGGCGTCGGCGGCTACACCGTGGAGGCGCTTGCAAGATCGGGCATTGGTAAATTAGACCTTATAGACGATGACAAGGTCTGCCTTACGAATATAAACCGTCAGATAATCGCAACGCATTCAACAATAGGAAAATATAAGGTCGAGGTTGCCGAAGAACGCATCAAGGACATAAATCCGGACTGCGAGGTTACAACGCATCGGAAGTTTTACACTCCGGAAACGTCGGCGGAATTTGATTTTTCACAGTACGACTATGTTGTTGACGCCATAGATACCGTATCGGGCAAAATCGAGCTTGTTATGCAGGCGCAAAAAAGCCAAACTCCCATAATCTGCTCAATGGGCGCCGGCAACAAGATGGACCCGACCGCATTTGAGGTGACTGATATTTATAAGACTTCGGTCTGTCCGCTTGCGAGAGTTATGCGATACGAGCTGAAAAAACGCGGAGTTGAAAAACTCAAGGTAGTTTATTCAAAGGAAAAGCCGCTTGTACCAATTGAGGATACGGCGATAAGTTGCCGCGAGCACTGCATTTGCCCTCCCGATACGGCGAGAAAAAGCACGCAAAGACGCGCTATCCCCGGCAGTAACGCGTTTGTCCCGTCGGTAGTCGGGCTGATAATAGCAGGTGAAGTCGTAAAAGATTTGACGAATTACAGTGCAAAATAAATACACAAAATGGTGTTTGAATATGACAAGAGACGAAGCATACGCGCTCCTTACGGAATACAACAGGGAGCCGTTTCACCTTGAGCACGCCGAAACGGTTGAAAAAACAATGATGTATTTTGCCGACAAGCTCGGCTACGGCGACGACAGGGATTTTTGGGGAATCGTAGGTCTTTTGCATGACCTTGACTTTGAAATGTATCCCGAAGAGCACTGCATAAAGGAACAGGAAATAATGCGCGAAAGAGGCATTGACGAAAAGATAATTCACGCAACGGCAAGCCACGGGTACGGCATAACGGTAGACATTAAGCCGGAACACGAGATGGAAAAGGTCCTTTATGCGGTAGATGAACTTACGGGGCTTATAGGAGCCGTTGTAAAAATGCGCCCGTCGCACAGCGTACAGGATCTTGAGCTTAAATCCGTGAAGAAAAAATTCAAGGCGAAGAATTTTGCCGCCGGCTGCTCTCGCGAGGTCATACAGCGCGGTGCGGATATGCTCGGTATTTCGCTTGATGAGCTGATACAAAATACGATTGACGCCCTAAAGTCATTTCAGGACCGAAAGCATTAAAAATGTAATAATCAAAGCTTAGTTATTTTTTAACTAAAGGCGGCTATAAAAAACGGTGGGAACTAAATTTAAGCTCCCACCGATTTTTTATTTAATGCAAAGGATTGTCGCCGCCATCGTAAACTGAGCGGCATAATATAAGATATGGTTTAAGAATATGTTAAACTTTGTATTCTTGTTTTCGGCAAAGTACATACCCGAAAGCACGGCGTCGGACAGAGTAAAGAGGACACCGCCTACAGCCATAACAACCCAAACCTTTTCAAATCCGGTGGCAATTGCCGCTATGATAGCCGAAACCATAGTCAACGCCAGGAAGAAGGTATAGAGAAATACAATGAATTTAAACTTACCGAAATGATTTTTCATAAGCTTTTCGGTCAATATATTGCCGAGAGCTATAAGAAGCGATACACCTATCGAAACAGCAAGTGTTTTGCCGGTAAATCTGTAACTTTTATAAATCGCCACGTTAAAACAGATGTGACCTAAAAGGAATGAGATAAAGCCGGAATAAAGATATGAATCCTTATCCTGCAAATAAATCCATTTCAAGTCAAGCCAAATATCGCCGACCATTCCGAGTATGAGTCCAAACGCCACCCAAAGGCCGAATTGAAGATTGTCGCGGTTTGCGCTGGTTGCGGCAAAAGCGGTTGAAATAAAACAGAGACTCGCCGCCGCCTTGGCATACAGTGCGGAAATTCCGCCCTTTTTAACACGCAAGAACAAAAATATACCTGTCATAACAATGCCGATTGCCAAAAGCACCCAATATAATGTCCAGCTCATATTTATCCCCCAAATTTAATTTCTGTTTAATCAATGAGCAGATTATATAATATTTCAACAATAATTGCAATAGCTTAGGCTGTTTTTTTGTTAAATAAAAGACAATTTCCCAACAACGCTTTTAGTCTCGCCATCGTGCAGGACAAAAACCGCAAGCTCTTTTTATCGCGGAGGCAATTCATTGTACATTGCCTCAAAAAGCGCGGCTTCCATAATACGCTCCTTTGTATCTCCCGTCATAAATTCACTTCCAAATAGTAGTAACCGTTCGGTTACCCGTCAAGGCTTTTTGGGGAAAATTTAAAACACAGCGAACCGAACGCAAAATCCTTTTCTCGGTCTATACAAAGAAGCCGTTATGGTATCGCTATATAAAAAAGCCACGGAAAACCGTTGATTTCCCGTGGCTTTTGAAGTATTTGATTGAAAAATCGTAACCGATTATCTCTTTGAGAACTGCGGTGCGCGACGAGCGCCTTTGAGACCGTATTTCTTTCTCTCTTTCATTCTCGGGTCACGAGTCAAGAAGCCAGCCTTCTTGAGTGCCGGACGAAGATTTTCGTCGTACTGAAGAAGAGCTCTTGAAAGGCCGTGGCGAATTGCGCCTGCCTGGCCTGTTACACCGCCGCCCTGAACGTTGCAGACGATGTCGAATTTGTCAGCTGTGCCGGTAAGAGCGAGAGGCTGACGAACTATAAGTTTAAGTGTTTCAAGGCCGAAATAATCGTCGATATCACGATTGTTTATCGTTATTTTGCCTGAGCCTGCATAAACGCGAACTCTTGCAACCGACTTCTTTCTTCTGCCTGTGCCGTAAAAATAAGGATTAGTCTCGTACATTTATTTTTGCCTCCCTTTCTCAGAATTCTTTAACTTCGGGCTTCTGAGCCTCATGTGTGTGTTCGCCGTCTTTGAAGATACGAAGTCTTGTAAGCTGCTTTCTGCCGAGTGAGTTATCGGGAAGCATACCCTTAACTGCCTTTTTAAGAGCAAATTCGGGCTTTTCAGCCATAAGGGTCTTATACTGAATCTTCTTCATGTTACCGATATAACCGGTGTGATGATAGTACATTTTCTTTTCAAGCTTGTTGCCTGTAAGAACTATTTTGCCGGCGTTGATTACGATTACGTGATCGCCGCAGTCAGCGTGAGGAGCAAATGTCGGCTTGTGCTTGCCGCGAAGAAGCGTAGCAGCCTCCGCAGCAACGGAACCGAGGGTTTTGCCGTCAGCATCAAGAACATACCAATTACGGCTGATGTCGGCAGCCTTAGGCATATAAGTTGACATAAAACATAACCTCCGAATAATTATTTCTTTTTTATTGCCCGAATATATTATCACGAAGAAACGATTTCGTCAACACCGTTTTTTCAATATTTTAACGATTATATGATTTATCTCTCGTTTTCTCGCATTTCCTCTTGTTTCCTGCTATATTGCTTATTTATTATTTTTGAGTCTTTGCCTATCGCAAAGGCTCTTTCGGACAAAAGCGAAGCGGCGTTTTTCATACAATGCTCAAGGCTTATACCGTTTTCCTTTATTTTATGTATTTCGCATACTCCGAGTTTCTCGGCGGAAATATCGTTTTCGACGTCGCCGCTCAAAAGGATACACGGAACACCGAATTTTTCGGCTATGTCCGAGACCCTCTTAGGAAGCTTGCCGAATAGGGTTTGCCTGTCCGTCTTGCCCTCGCCTGTTATAACCGCATCGGAGCGACGTATTTTATCTTCAAGCGATGCAGCCCTTGCCAGCACATCAAATCCGCTTTGGAGTTCACAGTTCAAAAAGGCGGATAAACCACCGCCGATGCCGCCCGCAGCTCCAGCTCCCGGAAGATTTATAATCTTTTTGCCGGACGCTTTTTCGAAAATCTCTCCTATATTTCGTAAGCCGTCGTCCAAAAGCTTTACATCGTTCTTTAAGGCTCCCTTTTGCGGAGAAAAAACATAAGCCGCTCCGTTTTCTCCGCACAGAGGATTTGTGACGTCACACGCGAGAGTGAACTTTATATCCTTGAATCTTTCAAAATTCTCGGTTCGCCGTATTTTCTTAACTCTTATCATATTTTGACCGTCGGGCAAAACCTCGACGCCGTCCTCCGAAAAGAACCGCATACCGAGGGCATACAAAATGCCCGTCCCAGCATCCGTGGTAGCACTGCCGCCGAGTCCGAGAATTATATGTTTTGCCCCATGCTCCGCAGCGTCACGAATCAGTTCTCCGCTTCCCAATGACGACACCTTCACGGCGTCGCGCTCGCTGCTCTTGAGAAGTGTCAGCCCGCTTGCCGAGGCTACATCGATTACGGCGATACCGTCGGGCAAAACAGTGTATTCCGCCGTGATTTCACGAAGCAGAGGGTCGTGCACCGCCGCTTTTCGAAGCTGCCCTCCGAGTATATCGTAAAAACAGCGAGAGGTCCCCTCTCCGCCGTCGGCAAACGGCAGAGAAAGCACCTCAAAATTTTTGTTACACCGAAGAAGTCCGTCTTTAACCGCGGTGCAAGCATCCTTTGACGTAAGACTCCCTTTAAAAGAGTCGCAAACAACAGCTATCTTCATAATCAGAACACCATATATCCGAATATTTCCTTGAGCGTATCGAGCGGCGACTGACCATCGGCAATCTTTACCGCGATGTGCTTTTTGCCGTAATCCATTATAGACACTCTGCCGCGCATCATGGAGGACAGGTTCAAAACCGTATTTGTATCTATATCGTTCACATAAAGGATAACGGAATTGCCCTTTTGCCCTATTTCGTATATACCCTTTGCGGCGGCGGTATTACGAAGAAGCGAAACATCGATAAGACCCTGAACCGACTGCGGAATTTCACCGAATCGGTCGCGGAGCTCATCCTTAACGTCCTCGGCATCCTCGGTATTTTTAATGTCCGCAATTCTGCGATAGACCGCAAGCCTCTGAGGAATGCTCTTGATGTAATTATCGGGAATGTGAGCGTCTATCTGCATATCTATGAGACACTCCTTCTTACGCGAAATCGGCTTTTCGCCCTTTTCCTCCTCCACGGCTTCACCGAGAAGCTGCAAGTACATATCGTAGCCTACCGCCTCCATATGGCCATGCTGCTGTGCACCGAGGACGTTGCCCGCTCCGCGGATTTCAAGGTCACGCATGGCAATCTTAAAGCCGGAGCCGAATTCGGTATATTCCCTTATTGCCGAAAGTCGTCTGTTCGCTATTTCCGACAATTCCTTGCCACGCTTAAACGTGAAATATGCCGACGCTCTGCGTGTGCTTCTGCCGACTCTTCCGCGTATCTGATGAAGCTGGGCGAGTCCGAGCCTGTCGGCGTCCTCGATAATCAGCGTATTGCAATTCGGAACATCGACGCCCGTCTCAATGATTGTGGTGCAAACGAGTATGTCTATGTCGCCCTCAAACAAGTCACGCCAGATTTCAGACAGCTCCTCCTCGCCCATTCGGCCGTGCGCCACGGCTATACGAGCCGACGGCATCATTTCCTTTATCTTAGCCGCCGTGCTTTCGATTGATTCGACACGGTTGTGGAGATAATATACCTGACCGCCTCTGCGAAGTTCCTTCTCCATGGCCTCGCAGAGAATTCCCATATCATGCTCTATAACATATGTCTGAACGGGATATCTGTCCTGCGGAGCCTCCTCTATTACGGACATATCGCGTATGCCGGTCATAGCCATATTAAGCGTTCTCGGGATAGGCGTCGCCGACAAGGTCAAAACATCAACCGTTGGGAACAGCTCCTTGAGCTTCTCCTTTTGAGCCACGCCGAAGCGCTGCTCCTCATCGACTATTAAAAGGCCGAGGTTCTTAAATTTTACATCTTTTGAAACAAGACGGTGCGTGCCTACGATTATGTCAAGCGAGCCGCGCTTCAAATTTTTAAGTATTTTCTCCTGCTCCTTAGGAGTTCTGAAGCGTGACAGCATCTCTATCTCGACAGGGAAACCGTCAAATCTTTTAAGTATGGTACGGTAATGCTGATACGCGAGAATTGTTGTGGGAACAAGTATCGCGCATTGCTTACCGTCTGCCGCGCATTTAAAAGCCGCACGAAGCGCGACCTCGGTTTTTCCGAAGCCGACGTCGCCGCAGAGAAGTCTGTCCATGGGATAAGGCTTTTCCATATCGCCCTTTATTTCATCGATTGCTCTGAGCTGATCGGACGTTTCGTCATATTCAAACCGCCGTTCGAAATCGCTCTGCATATCTATATCCGGAGAAAATGCATAACCGGGGCTGTTTTGCCTTTTTGAATACAGGGCTATGAGCTGATCCGCCATATCCTTGACTGCGGCACGAACCTTATTTCTCGTTTTTTCCCAGTCCTTGCCGCCGATTTTATTCAGCTTTACTGTTCTGCCGTCGTCCTCGTGAGGGCCTATATATTTTGAGACAAGGTCAAGCTGCGTTACCGGGACATACAGAACGTCGCCCTTTGCATACTTGATTTTGATATAATCCTTGGTTATTTTGCCGACCTCAAGCTTATTGATGCCGTCAAACACGCCTATACCGTGGAGCGAATGAACAACGTAGTCGCCCTTTTTAAGCTCATCAAGCGAGTGGAGGCTCTGTCCCTTTTTAAAGCCGCTCCTGCTTTTTCTTTTTTTGGACGCAACGGCGTTTCTGCCATAGGTAAAGGCATAAAATTTTTCGTGCGGATAGCCGAAGCCGCCCGAGAGCGCACCGGGCAAAACCGAAACTCTGCCACGCGGAAATTCGGCTGGCTCGAGCGGAAAATAAAGTGCCGGAACATCCTCGTTTTCGAGATCCTCAGCAAGGTTTTTTGCAGCCTTTTCCGTTCCTCCCATTACTACAACCGTCGAGTCCTTTTGAACAAGCGGAGACAAATCGTCCAAGAGTATGTCGAGCTTTCCGTTCCATACGGGAAGTGTTGACGCCGTAAACGTTACAAGGTCGCGTACCGGTACGTCAAACGAACCGCGCGCAAAATCGTCGAGAAAAACAGTATCCTTTTTTTCATATTCGCGTGTAAGCTCCGGGAAGGTCATCGTAAACTCGTCGAGTCCGCGGCAAAGCTCGCCGTCCTCAAGGAGATATTTGATATCCTCGTTTTGGAGCTTTATTGCGGTGTTTGCCTTCTCCTTGACTCCGGCGCTCTCGCAAACAATAAGCAAAAGCGAATCGGCATAGCTTAAAATTGTCGCATTCTCTTCGTAAGCGAGCGGAAGATACTTATCGGCAGAGCTTAAGCTCACGCCGTTTTTGAGCCTGTCTATATCCTTTTGCAGCATTTCGCGAGCCTTTTTGGCTCCCTTACCCTTTACGGTATCATAAAATGCGGTAATCTTTTTCATTAAGTCGTCGCCGCCCGAAAAGACTATCTCGGTTGACGGCATAAGCGTCAGCTTATCAACATTGTCGGTTCTTCGCTGAGACATTATGTCGAAATGAGCCATGGTGTCAACGGTATCGCCCCAAAACTCTATTCTGACGGGATTTTGGTCGTCCGGCGAAAACAGGTCGAGTATTCCTCCGCGCACGGAAAACTGACCTACTCCCTCCACCATATCGGCTCTCGTATAGCCTGCGGAAAGAAGCACACTCGTTATGTCGCCGAGCTTAATATCCTCGCCTCGCCTTATCGTAAGCGAATGTTTTTTTAAGTCCTCGGGCGGAATAGTCCTCTGAACCGCCGCCTCTGCGGAGCAAACCACTATATCGGCGGTGCCGTTTAAAATATTTGTGAGCGCATTTATACGGCGCTGTTCATATTCGTGGGAACGATTTTCCGCCGAGGTAAACGAAAAGTCCCTCGCCGGATACAGAAACGAATTCTTGCCGAAAACACGCAAGTCCTCGCAAAGCTTCGTCGCAGCCGCTTCGTCGGGCATAATGACAAGAGCCCTGCGGCCTAAATTACCGCAGAGCGAATTTATAATATGAGCCTTATGGATTCCCGATACGCCGAGAACTCCGACAGGCAGTTTTTTGCTTTTTACCGCCTTTTCGAGCGTCTTATATTCGGGCGAGGTCTTTAAGACCTCAGCAAATGCTGACATATTAAATTAAAGCTCCTTCAGGAATTATATTTGTTCATAGCTTCGTCTGTTTTGCCGTCCAAAATAAGCTCCACCGCACAGCAGGCATTATCAAGTGCCTTTTTAAGCTCCGGTGCCTCGTCCTTTTTGTACTCGGAGAGAACCCATGCGGCAAGGTCGTAATCGGGATGAGGCTTTTTGCCGCAGCCGATTTTGACTCTCGGAAAATTTTGGCTGCCTATACAGGATATTATGCTCTTTATACCGTTATGACCGCCGTCTGAGCCCTTGCGGCGTATTCTCAGTCTGCCTACGTCAAGCGATATATCGTCAAAAATCACAATGATTTTTTCCGGAGGTATCTTATAAAAATCTGCCGCGGCCTTTACGGCCTCTCCGCTTAAATTCATATAGGTCTGCGGCTTCATTACAATGCAGCGGTGCGAGTTTATAACCGTATCGGCTATAACCGCCTTGAACTTGAGTTTATTTATTTTAAAACCGTGCTTTTCGGCAAGAAAGTCAACGCACAAAAACCCCGAATTATGACGTGTCAGGGTATATTTTTTCTCGGGGTTACCGAGCCCTGCCACTAAAAATTCGGGTGCGCCGACAGCTTCCGTTTTTTTGAATCTGCCTAACATTATTGTGTTTACCTGTCCTTATTTATCTTTTAGGCACCAGCCTATCTTATTAACCTGACGTGCTCTTGCTATACCGAGTGAATCGCCGGGAACGTCCTCTGTTATTGTGGAGCCTGCCGCGGTATATGCGCCGTCACCGACCGTCACGGGAGCTACAAGATTTGTGTTGCAGCCTATAAACGCATCGTCGCCTATGGTGGTTCTGAATTTCGCCTTGCCTGTATAGTTGACCGTTACCGTTCCGCAGCCGAAGTTTACCCTCTTGCCCACGTCGCTGTCGCCTACATACGTAAGGTGCGAAACCTTTGTGCCGGTATCTATATTGGAATTTTTCACCTCGACGAAGTTGCCGAGATGCACCTTTTCGCCTATCACCGAATTGGGCCTTATGTGAACAAACGGGCCTATGTTTACGCCGCTCATTATCCTTGCGTCAAAGCTTTGAACGCTGTTTAAATACGCATCATCGCCGACAGTTGTATTGTGAAGAAGCGTATTGGGCCCTACGGTGCAGTTTTTGCCTATCGTTACGTTTCCGCGTAAAATCGTGCCGGGCAAAATAAGCGTACCCTCGCCGATTTTTACGTTCGGGGAAATCATAACTCCGTCAAAGCACGGGATATTCACACCGCAGTCAAGCTGATGCTCTATCTCTCTTAAGCGAACAGTCTCGCTGATTTCGTGAAGTGAGCACATATCATAGACGGCACTCGTTTCGCATCTGCAATCGGTTTGGAACCGTGTTTTTTTATCACAGGCGCGAAAAAGCTCCTCGGCAGAGCGCGATGCGCCGTTTTTAATGAGTGTCATGAGTTTTTTTGAAGAGAACACATACGCTCCGGTCACGTCCTCGACATTAGGCTGTCTTGAAAAAACTGCGGCCGCCTCATTTCCCTCGTTCACGCAGAGAGAAAGAGCGTTTTTAAGAGAGCTGCCGCTCATAAGCGGTACATTTCCATAGAGAACATATACATAGTCAAATTCATCTGCAAAGCCGTCGGCTGCAAGCAGAAAATCGCTGTCATTTTCGGCATCCGGCGATACAAACACCCGGCTGTCGCCCTTTATTGCTTCAACACCGGAGCTGTCACTTTCAATTATAATTGCCGTTTTTTTCGCATCAGCCTTTTCGGCATACGACTTCACATACGAAATGAGTGGCAAAGACAAAGCCTCACACATATAAATGGGTTTTTCGCGTTTTTTATTATCTGCGGCTATAATCAGCGCACCTGTTTTAAGAGCCATAAGAGCACTCTCCCGAATATATTTGTATTCTGCCGCCGTATCTGCCCGATACCTTTGCAGCAACAATATTATTGTATCACAAAATGTCTTTTCTTACAATAAAAACATCCGCCTCATTGCACACAACAAATCAACACTCCGGCCCGACTTGTTAGTTTTTACCAATATATGCAGTTTAATTTTGTAGTGTTTTTTCGAAAAAAGCTCTTTTCTTTTTTTATTTTCTCTGATATATTATACACAGGAAGGATCCTAAAACCAATTTAAAAAAAGGAGAGATAATCCATGGATTTCAGTTCTATCTTTGAAACAATCAAGGGCTTCTTCGAGGCTAACGTGCTCCCGACTCTTAAGCCTATTATCGACGCTATAATGGGTCTCATCGGCGGCATCATCGGCGGCAAATAATCAAGCCACTCGACAAGCGGTGTAATTTCGGTTACACCGCTTGATTTTTTATAAGGATTTGTTATGAAGCACTTTAAAATCTCATTATGTATATTGCTGATGCTCGCGTGTCTTTGCTCCTGCGGCAAAAAAAAGCAGGAGGATTATACCACACCTGCCGTCTCATATCCCGAAACAACCGTTCCCATCGAAACGACAACAAAAAAGGTTGAAAAAACCACGGCCGAATCCACAAAGCCTCAAAGCACGGCTCCCGCCGCAGTCAGCACGGAAACAACGGAATACGAAGCTCAATACGGCGATTCGCAGCTTGACTTCGATACGGACAACAAATTTGTTGACGCCGTAGTCGCGAAATACGGAATTGACCGCGAAGGTCTTATAACCGCATATTCGGTAAAGGGCAGAGACAGTAACTACATCTGGCAATTTAACGGCAGCCGAGACGAAAACGGCAAGCTCATAAGAAACGCCGACACGCTTAAATACGTTTATTACGTAAACGCCGATTGCTCCAAGGTAAGCCGTACCGGCGGCTATACGGGAAATGACGGTTGTACCTTAAAGGACGGGCTGACGGTATTTTTACTTACACAAAAGGTTCTGATACCTAATTTGCAGGAGCAAATAGACCAAAACTCATAATCACAATATAAAAATATATCGGACTGTAAAAAGCACGTTTTTACAGTCCGATTTTTGTACGTATTTCAAAAAACTCTGACGGAGATTTTAAGACGCTGTTTTTTTGTCTCTCCGATTTTGCCGCAAAACACAAACCGTCCCTTGTGCCGCACCGATATTATCTCGTCCTCTTTCGGTATATATGATGAATTGACGGTCATTTTGCCGTTTACAAATATAAGCTTTTGCATAAAAAGCCGCTGTGACTCGCTGCGCGATATTTTATAAACCGCGGCAACCATCGCGTCAAGCCGCAGAGACGGCACCGTAACCGTCCGCTCCTCCGGCAAGGCTCCGACAGAGTCCGGAGGAGATAAGGTCATCTCACATCGCACCGTGGTGTGCTTGACCCTATCAAGATTGTCGAGCACAAAGCGTGCAACCTTTTTTTCGCAAAAAACGTATCCGCAATTATCATCCGTGAGAATATCGCCTATTGTCTCTCTCTTGATGCCGAGCCCCATAAGCGTACCGAGAAAATCACGGTGAGCGAGCTCGTCGGCAAACTTTTTTGCCACCGGTGAAATTTTCACCCACACAAAATCGCATTCGGCTGCTTTTTCCTCCTCACTCTTTTCGCCGAAAAGAGCCGCACGACGCTCGGCAAGTGGATAGCCGCCGTAAAGATACACCCTTGAAAACAGCTGTGCAGATGCTAAAGTGCTTTGCTCGTCAAGCGTTAAAAAATCGGAGCTTACGGTTCTTCGCTGCTCGACGGCGCGCAGCGAGGCTTCCTCTTCCGTAAGGCCGGAAGTCTCCGCGCCCAGAAGCCGGGCCAGTTCGGCAAAATCCGCTTGCGCGTGGGGGCGCATGAACCGCATGTATTCCGGGTAAATGGCGGCAAGCCCTTCACCGTGCGCGACGTTGAGCAGGCCGCTGATCGGATGTTCGATGCCGTGCGGGGCGGTACAGCCCGCGTTGCCTATGGCGATGCCCGCGAACGTGCTCCCCAGCGCCACCCGTTCCCATGTTTCGAGATCGGAGGGGTTGGCCTGTACCTTGGGCAGGCCTTCGCTCAGCCAGAGGATTGCCTGACGCGAATACAGCTTGCTGAACGGATTGGCGCGGACGGAGAGGAACGACTCGATGGCGTGGGCCAGCGCGTCGAAGCCGGGCCCCGCGATGCCCCTGCTGGAGAGCGTGGTCATGAGCTCCGGATCGACGATGCTTTCCTTGGGATACAGGGCGGGCAGGGCGAATCCCTTTTTCACATGGTCCGTGTCGGTGAACACGGCGGTCCAGTTGCCCTCGCTGCCCGTCCCCGCCGTGGTGGCGATGAGCAGGATGGGCAGGGCCTGCCCGCCCTGTTTGCGCCCGTAGATGTATTCGAAGATCGGCGCGTCGTTGTAATAGGCGAAGGCGATGCCCTTGCTTGCGTCCATGACGCTGCCGCCGCCGATCCCGATGACCATGTCGCACCCGTTGTCGCGGGCCGCCTGAGCACCCTCGGCCGCCATGGAGCCCAACGGGTTGGGACGGATGCCGTTGTAGTGCGCCCAGCCGAGCCCGGCGGCTTCCAGCGAAGCGCCCGCTTCTTCGGCGAGCGCCCGGGAGTGCGCGCTGCCGGTGGTGACGATGAGCGCCTTTTTTCCGTATTTCGCGGCCAGCGCCCTGATCTGGCGGCGCATACCGGGGCCGGAATGGATGCTGACGGGGTTGTGGAAGTGGCAATGCATGGGAATCCCCTCCTTACGTCGGTTCGATCGC
>ERZ772876.606-NODE-606-length-45866-cov-3.297199_pt1 | contig 45866 bp, 32 predicted proteins | sample MGYA00580584_ERZ772876 | MGnify/ENA primary metagenome ERZ772876 (study PRJEB29015, sample SAMEA2737728) | human gut metagenome | biome: human gut; feature: human-associated habitat; material: faeces | place: China | collected 2012 ... | reverse complement strand
CCGTCAAGGAGACCCCGGTAAGAGCCGTTTTTACCTGTCCACGGAGGACGACCTCATGCGCCTGTTCGGCGGCGAGCGCGTCAGCACCATCATGGATTCCCTAGGCGTCGAGGAAGACATGCCCATTGAGAACAAGATGATCTCCGGCACCATCGAGAACGCCCAGAAAAAGCTGGAGGCCCGCAACTTCTCCATCCGCAAAAACGTGCTGCAGTTCGACGACGTGATGAACAGCCAGCGCGAGATCATCTACGGCCAGCGCGGCAAGGTACTGCGCGGCGAGGATGTATCCGAAAATGTTCACACCATGATCCACGAGTCCATTGCGGCCAATGCCCAGCTGTTCCTGGCGGGCGAAGTTGCCGACGACTGGGATTTCGACGGCCTGCGCAGCCACTACCGCGGCTGGCTGGCCAAGGACGGCGATTTCCGCTACACGCCCGAAGCTCTGGGCGAGCTGAAGCAGGAGGACGTTGTGAAGGTCCTGACGGACCGGGCCGACGCCATCTGCGCGGACAAGGAAAAACGCTACGGCTCGCCTTTGATGCGCGAGTTTGAACGCGTCGTGCTGCTGCGCACCGTGGACACCAAGTGGATGGAGCACATCGACGCCATGGAGGAACTGCGCAAGGGCATCTATCTGCGCAGCTACGGCCAGCGCGACCCTGTGGTGGAATACCGTATCGAGGGCTTCAACATGTTCGACGAGATGGTGGCGTCCATCCGCGAGGACACCTCCCGCATGCTGCTCACCATGGAGCTGCGCACCGAGCAGCCTCTCCAGCGCGAACAGGTGGCAAAGCCCACGGGTGAATCCGGCGCGGACGACGGCAGCGTGAAAAAGCAGCCGGCCAAGAAGATCGCCAAGCCGGGACGCAATGACCCCTGTCCCTGCGGCAGCGGCAAAAAGTTTAAAAAATGTACCTGTGAGCAGTATAAAGACCTGCGCTCGTGACCGGTGAGCGGGCCGCCCTTTTGGGCGGACGTGTTCCGGGGACTTACAACTGAATCGTTACGCTTGGGAGTGGCGCCCGGGCGTGCGCTGCGTTGCCCTGCTGTTCCGCAGGGCAGGCGGCGCCGTCCCGCGCCGCTCCCCCTTTTCTGTACTTTTTGTCGAATTAAATCACTTTATTACAAATTGTATCGCAGATGCAGCAGCCGGAGGCGCTGTCCGGCGGCCTTTTGCACCAGACCCGGTGCAAAAGCGCTGTAAAGGCGTGCCGCTTGCCGGCCTGTTTATATAAATGCGCGCGGAGTGCCGTTACCTGCCGCGCGCCTGAACGCATTATCCACCGGGCGTGCGGCTGCGCCCCAGCACCGGCGCTTTCTCCCTCCCGCGCACCGTGAGCGGCGGAGCGGGGAACGCCAAAGGAGTAATCATGCAACCCGAACAGACCCATCCCCGGCCCCGCGGCTTCCGGCGAAGGCTGCTGGGCGACATTTTTCACGGCGTGAAGCGGTATCTTATCCTGGGCGTGGCGGCGACGCTGTGCGCCACGTTTCTCACCTACGTCACGCCGCTCGTCGTTTCCTTCACGGTGGACAGCGTCATCGGCGACAAAACGCCGGAGCTGCCCGCCGCTCTGTCCGCTCTGTTCCAGCGCATGGGCGGGCGGGCGTATTTCTCGAGCCACATCTGGGTGCTGGCCTCGCTTGTGGTTCTGGTGACGCTGCTGGGCGGCGTATTCACCTATCTGCGCGGCCACTGCATCGCCTTTGCGGGCGAGGGACTGGCCAAGCGCCTGCGCGACAGGCTGTTCACGCATCTGGAGGCCGTGCCATACAGCTATCATGTGGGCGTGCAGACGGGTGACCTTGTCCAGCGCTGCACCAGCGACGTGGAGACGGTTCGCCGCTTTGTGCAGATGCAGGCCATGGAGGTGGTGCGCACCGTGGTGATGGTTTGCACGGCCATTTCCATCATGCTGCCCATCAGCGGCGCGATGACGGCCGTATCCACCTGCCTGCTGCCCATTCTTGTGGTGTTCAGCTTCTTCTATTTCCGCGGCGTGCAGCGGCAGTTCACACGCTCGGATGAAGCCGAGGGCGCGCTTTCCACCACGCTGCAGGAAAACCTGACGGGCGTGCGCGTGGTGCGCGCGTTTGCACAGGAAAGCTCTGAGCTGGACAAATTCACCCGGCGCAACAAGGCTTACCACGATATCACGCTGCACCTCACCACCCTGATGGGCGCATACTGGGGCCTCTCCGACATGATCGGCTATCTTCAAATCGCGCTTTCCGGCGTGTGCGGCGTCTATTTCGCCGTGCACGGCGGGTTCAGCCTGGGCAACGTGCTGCTGTTCACCACCTACACCTCCATGCTCACGTTCCCCATGCGCCAGCTGGGCCGCATTCTGGCGGATCTGGGCAAGGCGGATATTTCCCTGTCCCGTTTGGAGGACATCCTTGCCGTGCCCGCCGAAGCGGAGCCGGGCAAAGCCCTTACGCCGCAGATCGACGGCAGCGTCGCTTTCGAGGACGTGTGCTTCGATTACGGCGACGGCGTGCCCGTGCTTTCCCATGTTTCGTTCACCGTACGGCCCGGCCAGACCATTGGCATCCTCGGCAGCACGGGCGCGGGCAAATCCAGCCTGGTGCAGCTTCTGCAGCGGCTGTACCCCGTCACCGCCGGACGCATCACGCTTTCCGGTGTTGACGTCAACGACATCGAACGCCATCACCTGCGCCGCAACGTGGGCATCGTTTTGCAGGAACCGTTCCTGTACAGCCGCACCATCGGCGAAAACATCGCCATCGCCCGGCCGGACGCGGATCTTTCGGACGTATATGCCGCCGCGCGCACGGCCTCGGTACATGACGTCATCGAGAGCTTCTCCGAGGGCTACGACACCGTGGTCGGCGAGCGCGGCGTGACGCTTTCCGGCGGACAAAAGCAGCGCGTGGCCATCGCCCGCATGCTGCTGCAGGATACCCCTGTCCTGATCTTTGACGATTCCCTTTCCGCCGTAGACGCTGAGACGGACGCCGCCATCCGCGACGCGCTGCATTCCCGCCGCCACGGCACCATGTTCCTCATCAGCCACCGCATCGCAACCATCCGTAAGTCGGACCTGATCCTCGTGCTGGACAAAGGCCGCGTGGTGCAGATGGGCACGCATGACACGCTGGCCGCGCAGGAGGGGCTGTACCGGCGCGTGTGCGCCATCCAGAACGAGCTGCCGCAGGCGGCGTCCCCGAAAGGAGGCGAGGCGTAATGGCACAGAATGATTTTGAAAACAAAAGAGACTCTGCCGACCAGAAGATCGACCTGCGGCTGTGGAAACGCCTGATCGCCTATGCCATGCGCCACCGGCGCACGGTGGTCTCCGTGATGCTCGTGCTGCTGGTGGTGGCGGGGATCGACCTTGCCTATCCGCAGCTCTCCCGCTATGCCATCGACCATTTCATCGAGGGCGGCACCACTGAGGGGCTTTGGCTGTACGGCCTTGTATATGCCGCTCTGGTCGTCGTCCAGAGCCTGGGCGTGTTCCTGTTTGTGCGCGGCGCGGGCCGGCTGGAAATGGACATGAGCTACGACATCCGGCAGGATGCGTTTGCAAAGCTCCAGCAGCTTTCGTTCAGCTTTTACGACACCACCTCCGTTGGCTGGCTGATGGCCCGCATGGTGAGTGATATCGCCCGGCTGTCGGATATGATCGCCTGGAGCCTTGTGGACCTGATGTGGGCGGGCGTGTTCGCCGTGGGCATCGTGGTCGTGCTGCTTGCCATGAACTGGAAGCTGGGTCTGCTGGTGCTGTGCATCACGCCCGTTCTGGCCGCGCTGTGCGTGTTTTTCCAAAAGCGTATCCTCAAATACCAGCGCGCCGTGCGCAAAACGAACAGCCGCATCACAGGCGCGTTCAACGAGGGCATCATGGGCGCCATGACCACAAAGACCCTCGTGCGCGAGGAGGCCAGTGCCGCCGAGTTCCGGGAGCTGACGGGCGCCATGCGCACGGCCAGCATCCGCTCGGCTTTGCTGAGCGCGCTGTTCATGCCGCTCGTCATGGCGCTGGGCAGTATTTCCACAGCGCTGGCATTGAGCCGGGGCGGCAGCCTGGTGTTCGCCGGAGCCATGGGCTTCGGCACGCTGGCGGCCTTCATCAGCTATACGACGCAGCTGTTTGATCCCATCCAGCAGCTGGCGCGCATTCTGGCCGAGATGCAGTCCGCACAGGCCAGCGCCGAGCGCGTCATCGACCTGCTGGACACCCAGCCGGATATCGTAGACAGCCCCGAGGTGGAAGCCGAATACGGCACCGCTTTTGCGCCACGACGCGGGAACTGGCCTCCCATCGCGGGCGGCGTGGAGTTCCGGGACGTCACGTTCGCCTACAAAACAGGCGAGACCGTGCTGCGCGATTTCAATTTAAAGGTAGAGCCGGGCCAGACCATCGCCCTGGTGGGCGAGACGGGCGCGGGCAAAAGCACCATCGTCAACCTGGTGTGCCGTTTTTACGAGCCGACCGCGGGCCAGGTGCTCATCGACGGCGTGGACTACCGTGAGCGCAGCCAGCTCTGGCTGCACTCCGCGCTGGGCTATGTGCTGCAGACGCCGCACCTGTTCAGCGGCAGCATTGCGGACAACATCCGCTACGGCCGCAAGGACGCCACATTGGACGAGGTGAAGCGCGCCGCCGCCATGGTGCGGGCGGACCGCTTCATCGAAGCCCTGCCCGACGGCTACGGCACAGAGGTGGGCGAGGGCGGCGGCCGCCTTTCCACAGGGCAAAAGCAGCTTGTGTGCTTCGCCCGCGTGGTCCTCTCCGACCCGCGCATCTTCGTTCTGGACGAGGCTACCAGCAGCATCGACACCGAGACGGAACAGCTCATCCAGAACGCCATCCAGACGGTGCTGACAGGGCGCACCAGCTTCATCGTGGCGCACCGCCTGTCCACCATCCGCAGCGCGGACAAGATCCTTGTCATCCGCGGCGGGCGCATCACCGAGGCCGGCACCCACGACGAGCTGCTGGCGCTGGGCGGATATTATTACAGCCTGTACACCCATCAGTACCGCGCAGAAGCCACACGGAACGCCTTCGAGGCATAAACCGCCGCGGCGCCCCTTTTCGGGGCGCCGCGGCCCATCCTTCCAACCGGCAAAGGGGGAAATTTGAAATGAAGCTTCAAGGCACCGTGCCGCTGGAGACCGGACGCCTTGTCCTGCGGCGTTTTTTGCCCGGCGACGCCCCCGCTGTCTTTCACGGCTGGGCCGGCCGGGAGGATTGCTGCCGGTATCTGCCCTGGGAGCCCTGCGCTGCTCTGCAGGAAACGCAGGTGCGGCTGGAAAACTGGCTGGGACGTTACGCGGAGCCGGATTTTCTCCAGTGGGCCGTCACGCTGCGCGAAAGCGGCACGCTGGCCGGCGTCGTCAATCTGCACGGCGTGGATGAGGCGCACTGCTGCGCCGAGACCTCCTATGCTCTTTCACCCGCGTACCGCGGCGCCGGGCTGATGCCTGAAGCCCTGGGGGCCGTTCTGCGCTTTGGCTTCGCACAGGCGGGGTTCAACCGCATCTGTGCAGAAGTACTGGCGGGCAATGCGGCCTCTGTGCGCGTGCTGGAAAAATGCGGATTCCGCCGGGAGGGCATACTGCGCCGACGCTACCGGAAAGACGGGTGCTTTGCGGACGCCTGGCTGTACGCCGTCCTTTCGTCGGAATTCTCCGACCAAAGCAAATGAAAACGACAAAAAGGCCTCCGTCGGAGGAGAAGGCCTCATAAAGAAGTTAAGGGCAAGACAGACCGCAATGGTTTGCCTTGTCCTTTTTTATTGTGTAACCCACTATGACACTTTCGGGGAAAATGCCAGCGGGGAGAACGATAAAGCTGTTATCTATCCCAATTTGTTCTTTTCGCCCCAGATGCACAGCTGGTCCAGAACGGCCATCAGGGATTTTCCTCGGTCGCTGAGGCTGTATTCTACCTTTGGTGGAATTTGCGGATACTCTCTTCTTATAATCAGCCGGTCTGATTCTAACTCTTTTAGGTTTGTACTGAGAGTTTTATCAGATATGTTTTTCAAATACCGTTTCAGTTCATTGAACCGCACGACTTCATACTCCATAAGGCAGTACAGAATGACCATTTTATATTTGCCGGATATGAGAGACAGCGTATAACTGAATCCGGTATCCTCAAAATTCGCGTTCTCAATAAAATTCTTTATCATCGTACACTATCCTTTTAAGTAGTACCTATCCAAAATGACAGTACTTGAATTGTTGACAACAAACACTATAATTATATATAGGATAGCTGATCCTGTCAATTCTAACGATGAAGTGAGGTAATGATGATGCGGACAAAGCTAAGCATCACAGAGGGCATTTTCCCGATGCCTGTTCTGATGGTCGCCACCTACAATGAAGATGGCAGCGTTAACGTGATGAACGCCGCTTGGGGCACCATGCAGGAGCGGGAAACCGTGGTTCTCAATTTAACCGAAACCCATAAGACTGTGAAAAATATTAAGGCACGCGGCGCCTTTACTGTCAGTATAGCCGATGCCGCTCACGTGATAGAAGCGGATTATTTCGGCGTGGAATCCGGGAACAGGACTGCCGACAAGTTTACCCGCAGCGGCCTTACCGCCAGCAAAGCCCAAATGGTAGACGCCCCTGTTATCAACGAGTTCCCACTTTGTCTCGAATGTGAATTTGTTGAATATCAGGATGGCAAATATGGCTGTGGAGTGATTGGAAAGGTCGTCAATGTCACTGCGGATGAAAGCGTTATGGAAAACGGCAAGCTTAATATGTCGTTGGTAAACGCCATCGCCTTTGATCCGTACACTCATGGGTATTACAAGGTGACGGAGCGTGTTGGTGAAGCATTCAAAGATGGTCTGAAGCTGAAAAAATAAAGTTAACGCCCGCTGGAAAGCAAACACTTTTCAGCGGGCGCTAATTTCCTTATGGGAGTTCTTCCGACAGCGGAAGCCTTTTTGTTCTATATTCTTCGCACACAGCACGGCAAAGGCGGCGCGCCCGGCCTATCCCCCCTGCTTTTGCCTGGCACGCGCGGCATAACGGCCGGGCGGCATGCCGTATTTGCGCCGGAACATGCGCGAAAAGGAAAACACATCCGGATATCCCGCCTGACGCGCCGCTTCTTCCTGAGACATGCCGTGCTCCGTCATGAACTGCGCCGCTTTTGCCAGACGGCAGGACACGATGTACTCCTGCGGAGAAAGGCCCGTCTGCTGCCGGAAGATCCTGCAAAAATAACTGCGGTTCAGGCCCAGCCCCGCGGCGATATCCTGTACCCGCATAGGCTGGGAATAATTCGATTTGATGTAGTTCACAGCCTGTCCCACATAGTTGCCGCCGTGCCCCTGCGCCGGGCCGCGGGCCGCGTCCAGCTCCGCAAACAGCTCATAGAGCTGCGCGCAGATGCGCCACTCCTTTGCAGGCATATCTCCGCAGCCTGCAATGCGCGAAAAATTTTGCAGCGCGCCGGGCAGGCGCAGCACGTCCTGCTCCAGCAGCGCCGCAAAGGGCGGCGCGCAGTCAAATCCGGCCCACATGTATTCCCACGGGTCGCGCATATCCGCTTCGTAATATGTCACCTCGCCGGGGCGTATCACGAATATTTCGCCCGCCTGCAGTGTGTACTCCCGTTTCCCGCGGCGGAATATTCCCTTCCCGCGCACAACATAATGCAAAAGAAAGTATTCCCGCACCGCCGGGCCGAAGGAATGCCCCGGCGCACACGCCTCCACTCCGCATATCCTCGGATTGATGTCTGCCATGTGCAGATTGTCCAGAAGCGTATCCTTCATTTCTCCCGCCGCCCTTCCATCAGTCACATTATGCCAAAAATACAGCGCAGTTTGCAATACCCTTTCCCGTATTTTTTTGCTAGACTGTGTGTAAGGAGGCGGTACAATGATAAAGATCACATTTATGGGCGCAGGCAGCACGGTCTTTCTGCGCAACGTTTTGGGAGACTGCATCTACACGGATGCGCTCAAGGGCATGGAGATCGCCCTGTATGACATCGACGGCCAGCGTCTGGAACAGAGCGCAGCCATTCTGGAGGCCATCAACAAGGGCAACGGCTGCCCTGCTTCGATCCGCTCTTATCTGGGCGCAGAGAACCGCCGGAAAGCGCTTTCCGGAGCGGATTTCGTCATCAACGCAATCCAGGTGGGCGGCTACGATCCCTGCACCATCACAGATTTCGAGATCCCTAAAAAATACGGCCTGCGCCAGACCATCGGCGATACGCTTGGCATCGGCGGCATCATGCGCGCACTGCGCACCATCCCCGTGCTGGAGGATTTCGCCCGTGATATGGAGGCGGTATGCCCCAACGCATGGTTTCTGAACTATACCAACCCCATGTCCATGCTCACGGGATATATGCTGCGTTATACAGGTGTGAAAACGCTGGGCCTGTGTCACAGCGTACAGACGTGCAGCAAAACTCTGATGGACGCCATCGGCATGAGCGACCGTCTGGAGGGACGCCGGGAGCTGATCGCCGGCATCAATCACATGGGCTGGCTGCTGGACATCCGCGACCGGGACGGCAACGATCTGTACCCTGAGATCCGCCGGCGTGCAAAGGAGAAAAACGCCTCCGAGAAGCACCATGATATGGTCCGCTTCGATTACATTGAAAAACTGGGTTATTACTGTACGGAGTCCAGCGAACACAACGCCGAATACAACCCATTTTATATCAAGGCGCGTTATCCGGAGCTGATCGACCGCTTCAACATCCCACTGGACGAGTATCCCCGCCGCTGCATCCGGCAGATTGCCGAGTGGGATAAGGAATACGCGGACCTCAGCAGCAAGGGCGTGCTGCCCCACGAGCGTTCAAAGGAATACGCATCACGCATTATCGAGGCTATGGTTACGGGCCGCCCCTATAAGCTGGGCGGCAACGTGCTCAACACAGGCGGGCTGATTGAAAATCTTCCCCGTGAGGCCTGCGTGGAAGTGCCCTGTCTGGTGGACGGCGCCGGCGTAGCCCCGTGTTATGTGGGCAGGCTGCCCGTACAGCTCGCGGCCATGAACCAGACGCACGTCAATGTACATCTGCTCACCATTGAGGCCGCCGCGACGAAAAAGCGCGAGCACATCTATCATGCCGCCATGCTGGAGCCGCACACCGCCGCCGAGCTCTCCCTGGACGACATCATCCGCTTGGTCGATGACCTGATCGAGGCTCACGGCAGCTGGCTGCCGCAATACCGGTAACGCCGTCTGCTGTCCCGGCGAAGCCCCCCGGCAAAGTCTGGGGGCATATCCGGGCAAAGCCCTATATTGCCAGCATGCGCGCCAGATGGCGCAGGCAGGGTCCGCCGGCCACGGAAATTTTACTGTCGGCTGCCCGCAAGCGGGCTTATTTCAGCATCGTCGGCGGTTCTCCTGCTCCGCCTTTCTCCCTCTGATGTTCGACGCGCTCCACGATTTTTATCGCATTCTTTCCTGCTGTGTTTGCGTAATATCCTCTGCGCCAGAATTCCCGCCTTTTTTCTCCGCAAAAGGCTTTCCTGCGATATTTTGGCGCAACCGTAATATGATATTTGCAATTCCAGCCTGTATCCGATAAATTATTCATCTGAACGGCCCGCCCTGTTTTTTCGTTTGTGCAGTTGGCCGGCCGCACTTCCCTATCCTGTCACAGGGATTTTTCATCGTCGGCATTATCCTTCTTTTGTACCGCTCGCCCAGCGAGTGGTTTTCTGCATACAAAAAGGGAGGGGCTTAGGCCCCTCCCCTTTTTTATTTTCTCCCTTATTCCGCCGCCGGCAGCTCCCGCGTGGCCACGACGTCCACGCCCGTGCCGCACACGTCCGCCAGCACCACGTCTCCGCAATGCACAGGCGCGTGCAGGCATACGCCGTCCAGCGCGTCCATCACGGCAAACATTTTCTCCTTGGGCACGCTGCCCGCGGTTTTCACCGGGCAGCGGCAGATATCCGCGCCCTCCACACGCACGGTGCTCGTCACCACACGCACCGGGTGCGTCAGCTCGTTTTTGCCGTACTCCGCGCCCCGCGGGCAGCCGTTCCCCGTCACAGCCAGCGTGTTTTCATCCACTGTCAGGCGGCAGCCCTTGGGGCACACGATACAAATGATATTCGCCATTTCTCATGCCTCCTCCACGCTGACGGTGATGCAGCCGTCCGCCTTTTCCAGCAGTGCCCTCGGCACGCTGATGCGCTCCATCTCGCCGGGGGCCAGATGCTCGCGCTTGTATGCCGCCAGCTGTTCGCTGCCCGCCGTCACGCGGATAACGGAATTGCCGCACACGCGGTTCACACGGAAAAATACCTCCACGGCTTTATCCACATTGGCCAGGCGGATCTTTCCGGGCACCGTATAGGTGACGGACGCACCGTTTTCCACCTCCAGCACGCGCCCCTCAGGCGCAGGACCCTGCCGTGCGAACCGGGCCGCGGCCGCGCCCGCGCGCTGGCTCTCGCCCGTGACAAAATCCACAAGGTCATGTACATGCACCACGTTGCCCGCCGCGAAGATGCCCGGCACACTGGTCTCCATGTTTTCATACACCATGGGGCCGTTGTGGCGCCGGTCCATCTCCACGCCCGCGCCGCCCGAAAGCTCGTTTTCCGGAATGAGCCCCACGCTCAAAAGCAGCGTGTCGCAGTCGAAATGCATCTCCGTGCCGGGGACGGGAGCGCGGTTTTCATCCACCTTCTGCACGGTCACGCCCGTCAGGCGGCCCTCCCCCTCGATCTTCGTCACCGTGTGGGACAAATACAGCGGGATATTATAATCGTGCAGGCACTGCACGATGTTGCGCGTCAAACCGCCGGAATACGGCATGACCTCCACGCAGGCCAGCACCTTCGCGCCCTCCAGCGTCATGCGGCGGGCCATGATAAGGCCGATATCGCCCGAGCCCAAAATCACCACGCGGCGGCCCACCATGTAGCCCTCAATGTTCAGATACCGCTGGGCCGCGCCCGCGGTGAATACGCCAGCCGGGCGCGCGCCCGGGATGGAAATGGCGCCGCGCGTGCGTTCGCGGCAGCCCATGCACAGCACGATGGACGCGGCCTCCAGCACAATGTAGCCATCCTTTTCATTGACGGCGTGGACGCGTTTTTCCGGCGTGACGGCCAGCACCATCGTGTCCGTCTTTACCTCTATGTTCGTCTTGCGCACCAGCTCGATGAAGCGGCCCGCGTACTCGGGGCCCGTGAGCTCTTCTTTAAAATAATGCAGGCCGAAGCCGTTGTGGATGCACTGGTTGAGGATGCCGCCCAGCGTGTTGTCGCGCTCCAGGAGCAGGATGCGGCCCGCGCCGCCCTTGTGCGCGGCCTCGGCCGCCGCCAGCCCGGCGGGGCCTGCGCCGATGACGATGACGTCGTACCGGTTATTCTCCATGATGCAGGCCCCCTTCCTTCGTGGTGCCGGTGATGATATAGCTGCCGGCCCTGTCCTTCAGGACGTCCTGCTGGGGGATGCCAAGCTCCCGCGCAATGATCTCATGCACCCGGGGGCCGCAGAAGCCGCCCTGGCAGCGGCCCATGCCAGCGGTGCAGCGGCGTTTTACGCCGTCGATGGTGCGCGGCGGGATGGGGCGGTGCAGCGCGTCCACGATCTCGCCCTCCGTCACGGTTTCGCACCGGCAGATGACACGGCCGTACAGCGGGTTTTCCCGGATGGCCTCCGCCTTCTGCTGCGGCGTCATTTCGTTGAATCGTTTTTTGGTGCGGGTGTGGACGAAGCTCTCCTTTTTCTCCAGCGTCACGCCCGCGCCCGCAACCAGCGCCAGCGCGTCCTCCGCAATCGCCGGCGCGCTGGAAAGGCCCGGGCTTTTGATGCCGCCCAGCGTGATGAAGCCGGGCGCGGTCTCCCCAATGATAAAATCGCTTTGGTCGGTATTGGCGCGCACGCCCGCAAAATTGCGGATATTTTCCCGGAAGTTTACGCCCGGCACGCTCTTGACGGCCTTTTCCCGCACGAATGCCAGCGCGTCCGCCTGTGTGGAAACGTCCTCGCGGCCGCTGGGCTCCGCATTGGGGCCGACGATAAGGTTGTAGTGAACCGTAGGCGAAACGAGCACACCCTTGCCGTCGCGGTTGGGACACTGGAAAACAACGTGGTTCACCACATAGCCCTGGCTTTTGTCCAGAAGGTAGTATTCACCCCGGCTGGGAATCGTGGTAAAGCCCGGTTCACCCGCCATCGCGGCCACCAGATCCGCCTCCACGCCCGCCGCGTTCACCACGGCACGGGCTTCAAAATCGCCTTTTGCAGTATGCAGCCGCCAGCCGCCGCTGATTTTCTCCGCGCCTGTCACAGCTGTTTCCAAATGGAGTTCCACGCCGTTTTCTACGGCGGCCTCGGCCAGCGCCAGCGCCAGATCCCACGGCTCCACAATGGCCGCACTGGGCGCATACAGCGCGCCGCACACCGCATCGGAAAGATTCGGCTCCATGGCCAGCGTTTCCTCCCGCGTCAGCACGCGCACACCGGGCACGCCGTTCGCCACACCGTTTTCGTACAGGCGGCGCACGGTTGCCATTTCCTCATCGGAAAAAGCCAGCACCAAGCTGCCGATCTGGCGGTATTTGACGTCGAACGCAGCGCACTGCTCTTTCGTCAGCGCACTTCCCCGCACATTCAGCCGCGCCATGGCGGTGCCCGGTTCAGGGTCGTACCCCGCGTGCACGATGGCGCTGTTGGCGCGTGTGGTGCCCATGGAGACGTCGTTCTCCTTTTCAAACACCGCCGCGCGCAGTTTGTGCTGCGACAGCAAATAGGCCACGTTTGCGCCCACGATGCCGCAGCCGATGACGGCCACATCCAGCATATCGTTTCCCTCCGCAGCGGCCCGCCGGCGGCACAGCGGACCAAAACCGCCCGCACCGGGGGACACGCCTTTATTTGCCGCACGCGCTTTGAGGCGCGCCGGATTTTCCGTTGCTCCAGGCAAACTATGTTTCCCATCGCGCACTTCGCGTACCGCTCGTGTTCACTAAGAAACATGGTATCTATGCCGCCAGGCTCATGCTTCGCCTGCGGCTCGCATTCACCAACCGGACATATTATACCACAAACGGTCCGCCGTGTCATTCGGCAATTGGCGGAAATTGTATGGCGCACGGCCTTTCCCTGTCCCTTGCCCGCACCGCGCAAAAAGCACCCCGCCGCACGGCGGGGGGCTTTTTGATTTTGCTATGCAAACAGGCTGCAAACCAGGCCCGCCGCCACGCCGATGCCGTACAGCAGCGCCACGATAAACAAATTCTGTTTGGCGTTTTTGTTGGCGCGCAGCAGCACCGCCAGCCCCACGCCTGCGCCCGTGCACAACCCCGCCACCACGCCTCCCAGCGAAAGCTGGCCCGCGGCATACAGCTGGGTGATGAGGACCGAGGACACACAGTTGGGAATGAGCCCCACAAGCCCGGCCAGCACAGGCTGCCACGGGCCGCTGGCCGCCAGGAATGCCCCTATGGCCTCCTCGCCCACCAGAGCCACCAGCGCGCCCAAAGCAATGTTGAACAGCAGAATGAACAAAAAGATGTGCAGCGTGTGCTTGAGCGCCGCCGCCAGGATGCCGTCCCGTTCCTCGTGCTCGTGGCAGTCCACAGCGCTGCTGCTGCCTGTGTAGCCGCCGCGCACGCTCTGAGGAATCAGCCTTTTGAACACAAAATCAATGCAGAAGCCCGCGGCAAGCGCCACAGCCAGCTTGATGCCGAGGATCAGCGCCAGCGACCGCCAGTGTTCCGGGTTTGCGATGAGCAGCGGCACCGCCTCGTCGGACGTGGCAAGGAACACCGCCAGCAGGGTACCCAGCGTGACCACCTTGCTGGCGTACAGGTTTGCCGCCATGGCCGAAAACCCGCACTGGGGCAGCAGGCCCAGTACGGCGCCCGGTACAAAGCCAAAGCGCCCGCCGCCCGCCAGTGCTTTTTCGATGCCCTCCGAGTGGCGGTGCTCCACATATTCGATCAGCCAGTACGCCGCGAACAGAAAGGGCAGCATTTTCACGCTGTCCAGCAGCGCGTCCAGTAAAAGTTCCAAAATCAAAACAGGGTTCTCCTTTTCTCACAGCCGGCGCATGCCGCGCCGGAAAATCATACCACTCCCGTATTATATGCCCTTCGCCCGGCCTTTACAAGAAGCCCCCGAGGGGCATCCGCCCGGCGCTGGGCAGATGTACCACTATTTTTTTGTGCGGAGCAAAGAACTTTGTCACGGCGCGCACTTGCGCGGCTTTTTGCACTATGGTATGATATTTTTGTAACAGTCTGTCCACACCTGATTGATAAAGGAGTTTTCACACATGCGTGGTATTTATTCTTCCGTTACCGACATCCGCCGCCAGGTATTCACCGAGGTGGCCCGTATGGCATACGAAGGCGGCGATTACAGCCGCGTCGAGGAGCTGCCGTACAAGATTTTGCCGGGCGAGGTGAGCAAATACCGCGACAGTATCTTTCTGGAGCGCGCCATCGTGGGCGAGCGCCTGCGCCTGTCCATGGGTTTGCCGCTGCGCCCCATCGACGAGCACGCGCCCCTTTCCACCGGTATCGAGGAGGCCGCCCGGCCGGAGAAATACTACGAGCCGCCCCTCATCAATATCATCAAATTCGCCTGCAACGCCTGCCCGGAAAATGAGGTTCGCGTGACCGACGTCTGCCAGGGCTGCATGGCGCGTCCGTGCGTCGAGGTCTGCCCCAAGGGCGCGGTTTCCATCGACCCGTTCACCCGCAAGTCCATCATCGACCAGGAAAAGTGCATCAAGTGCGGCCGCTGCGTCGATGTATGCGCCTACAAGGCCATCAATCACCAGAAGCGCCCGTGCGCCGCTGCCTGCGGCATGGACGCCATCCACTCGGACGCAAACGGCCGCGCGGATATTGACTACGACAAGTGCGTTTCCTGCGGCCAGTGTCTGGTAAACTGCCCGTTCGGCGCGATTGCAGACAAGTCGCAGATTTTCCAGATGATTCGCGCCATTCAGGCAGGCGAGCGCGTTTACGCGGCGGTTGCGCCGGCGTTCGTCGGCCAGTTCGGCCCCAAGGTCACGCCGGGCAAGCTGCGTGCCGCGATGAAGCAGCTCGGCTTCGCCGACATCATCGAAGTCGCCATCGGCGCTGACCTGTGCGCGGCGCAGGAGGCGGAGGACTTCGTCAAGGAAGTTCCCGAAAAGCTGCCGTTCATGGCAACTTCCTGCTGCCCGGCGTGGTCGATGATGGCGAAAAAGCTGTTCCCGGAGCAGGCAAACAGCATCTCGATGGCGCTGACCCCGATGACGCTGACCGCGCGACTCATCAAGCACCATCAGCCGGGCGCGAAGGTCGCCTTTATCGGTCCCTGCGCGGCAAAGAAGCTCGAGGCAATGCGCCGCACGGTTCGAAGCGAGGTCGATTTCGTGCTGACCTTCGAGGAGATGGCGGGCATTTTCGAGGCGCGTCACATCGACGTCAACACCCTCAAGGACGACCCGCACGGCGTCAACGACGCTTCCGCAGACGGCCGCAACTTCGCGGTTTCGGGCGGCGTCGCGCAGGCGGTCGTCAACGTCATCAAGGAGAAGTACCCCGAGCGCGAGGTCAAGGTCGCGAACGCGGAGGGTCTGAGCGACTGCCGCAAGCTGATGATGATGGCGAAGGCCGGCAAGTACAACGGCTACCTGCTGGAGGGCATGGCATGCCCGGGCGGCTGTGTCGCCGGCGCCGGCACCATGCAGCCGATCAAGAAATCCTCGGTCGCGGTCAATATGTACGCAAAGCAGGCCGAGCATCAGGTCGCAACCGGCACGCATCACGTGGCGGAGCTCGACAAGCTCGTAGACTAAACAGAATACAGAAAGACTCCCGTTTCTGCAAGATGGAAACGGGAGCCTTTTTTCACGTTTTTTCAGCTGTCGGACGGGGTTTCGGACGTATTTTCGTCCGTGCTTTCGCTCAGGAACAGATTGTTGTAGCGGTAGAGGAAGGTCACGATATGGGTGCGCTTGCAGGTGTTGTACGGCCCGAAAATCGTGGGCGTGATGCCCTTGATGAGGCCGGTCTGTGCGCCCCAGGCGACCGCCTGCGCGTAGTCGTCCGTGGTCTTGACGTCGCTGAACGGGGAGTCGGACTCGGACGGCGAACCGGCGAGCCGCCAGAGATAGGTGACGGTCATGGCGCGGGTGCAGGGCGCTTCCGGATGCAGCATATCGCCCGTGACGATGCCCTTTTCGTGCGCCCACGCGGTAGGTTTTGCGTACCATTTGCCGTCCGGGACGTCCTTGAACGGGTTGCCGCCTTCAGGCTCGGGAGAGCCGCTCATGCGCCAGATAAAGGTGAGGATCTGCGAGATGTTGCAGGTGTAGTCAGGCATGAACAGACCGTCATACATACCGGTCGTGATGTTGTTCTCGACCGCCCAGTTGATGGCGGTGACGAACTCGGGACTGGTCGGCATATCGGTGAAGCTGACCGTGGTTTCGGCGGGGGCAGCGGTGTTCTCGGCGGCGAGAGCCGGAACGGCGAGGTTTGCGCAGAGCAGTCCGGCAAGCAGGAGAGAGGTGATTTTTTTCATGAGGGGCGTTCCTTTCAAAAACAGGGGGAGCGGGTGATGCACAGGAATTATCCACAGCTTGTGGAAACTTTCGGTGGATTGGGATTTACAGCGTTGCGAATACAGGGAAAAACCGGCTCAGCAGGTAGAACACCACCGGCAGAAAGACCGCCGGGAGCAGGTTGCCGACCTTTATTTTATCCTTGCGGATCATGTTGAGGCTGACCGCAAAAATCAGCACCGAGCCGACGCAGGACATCTGCTCGATGAGCGCATCGGTCATCCATGGGCGGATAAACCGCGCGAGTAGGGTGATTGCGCCCTGATACACGCCGAGCGGCAGGACGGAGAGAAATACGCCCTTGCCGAGCGAGGCCGCGAACACGACCGCCGCGATGCCGTCGATGATGGCCTTCGCGATGAGCAGCGAGGCGTCGCCCGAAAGGCCGTCCTGAAGCGAGCCGACAATGGCCATTGCGCCGATGCAGATAAGCAGCGAAAAGCTGACGAAACCCTCGACAAAGTGGCTGTCGCCGCTGCTTTTCAGCCGGTTCTGACAGAAAACGCCGAAGTCCTCCAGGTGCTTTTCAATGTTGAGCGCTTCACCGATGAGTGCGCCGAGCGCAAGGCACAGAATGAGCAGCATGGTGTGCTGGGTGGAGAATTTGCCGTCCTCAATGGTCAGCAGCGTGCTGACCGCGCCGCCGATGCCGATGAACATCGTGCACAGGCCAATGCCCTGCATGATGGTTTCCTCAAAGCGTTTGGAAAGGCCGTTTTTGAGCAGTATTCCGATGGAGGCGCCCGCGAGAACGGTGCCGCAGTTTACGATGGTTCCGAGTCCGATCATTGGTTGCTTCCTTCTTGTTCCGAGAGATAAAATGGGGTTTTGCGGTAATGTTCGCCGCCGGGGAGCGGCGCGGGCCGCGCAAGGTCGTACAGGTCGTCCGCAAAGGCGTCGAGCCGCAGCGCAGGCTGCATCTCGTCCGGCAGGCGCTTTTCCGTCGATGGTTTGACGATGAGCGGAAAGCCGTCCGTCCGCCGCAGAAGCGCTCTGCCGCGCGGCCCGAGGGCGAGTACGCGGGCGTACTGCGGCAGGGGGGAGGCGGACGGCGCAAGGCCGAGTGCGGCGCGGAGCAGCGCCCGGCGCACCCGTGCGGCAGGAAAACGGCGCGTTCTGGCCTTTTCTACCGCGTCCGAGAACGAAACCGCAGAGAAAACCGCGCTTTGCAGCCGCTCGTCAAAGCCGTCCGCCGTGCCGCTCGCAAGCACGCCGCGAAAGAGCGCCGACCGCAGCAGCGCGAGAAGCGTGCTCTCTGGGAGGGATACCGGCGCACCGCCGCGTTCGCGTTCGCGCCGATAGATTTCGGCGGACGCCTCGGGCAGATAGGGCAGGCAGAAGCGCTCGTTTCCCTCGCGCAGCGCCCGGCGCAGCAGACTTGCGGAGGCAAAGCCGCCGGAGGGGGCAGCCTCGTCGTGGCCTGCGCCGCGCCGCTCGACCGCAACCGGCCGCATCGGGAACCGTGCAAGCGCCCGGCAGTATTCGATGCCGAGGGTGTTGTTCGGACTGGAAAGCAGTTCGGCCGCCGCAGGGCTTCGCCCGGCAAGCTCCTGCTGGCGCTGTGCCGCGAAGGAAAGACCCGACCGGCTGCCGCCGGTGAGCGAAAGCGCGTTCAAGGCGTCCGCCGCCTGAAGGAAAAGCGAAATATCCGCGTTTTCCGCGCCGAACGACAGCGTGTCGCAGCCGATTTTGTGCAGCAGCGCGACCGCGCCCTGCGCGAACCCCTCGGCGGAGCTGAGCGCCGCCGCGAGCGGCAGCTCGAGCACGAGGTCCGCGCCGCCGCGCACTGCCATTTCCGCGCGGGCGTACTTGTCCAGCAGCGCAAAGTCGCCGCGCTGCACGAAATTGCCGCTCATCGCGCAGACGATCATCGTGTGCTCTCCGAGCATTTCGCGCGTCCGCTCGATATGAAACCGGTGCCCGCCGTGAAACGGGTTGTATTCTGCAACGATGCCGCAGACAGAGGAAGAAAAGTTCATCGTATCACCATAAAATGCGCACGTAAGTGCGCCATTCAATAGAATTTGCTTTGCAAATTCCAAAAAAACGGGAGCATGTATCACGGTTTTTTGACCCTGAGAGAGAAAATAGTTTCCGCATGGGAACTATTTTCCGTCCGTGTCCGGCGAAGTCCGGACACTTATTCGCTGTAAAACGGGTTTTACAGCGAGCGCGAAGCGCAAAAAGGTCTTGTACATTTGCCTGAAATCGTGTAAAATAGGAATATAGCATTATTATATAGGCTTCCGCGGCTTTATGCAAGCCGCCAAATACGGCATAAGGGAGTTTTCACAAATGAAAGTATTGGTAATCAACGCTGGCAGTTCTTCGCTGAAGTACCAGCTGCTCGACACCGCCTCCGGCGAGGTTATGGCCAAGGGCCTGTGCGAGCGTATCGGTATTGACGGCGTGCTGACCCACACCGGCAACAAGTCGGACGAGAAGTTCAAGTTCGACATCGCAATGCCGACCCATAAGGAAGCGATCCAGTCCGTTATCAACGTACTGCTCGATCCGGAAAAGGGCGTTATTTCTTCGATGAGCGAGATCGACGCTGTCGGCCACCGCGTCGTACACGGCGGCGAGTTCTTTTCGGACAGCGTTATCATCACCGAGAAGGTCCTCAAGGCAATCGAGGACTGCGTACCGCTGGCGCCGCTCCACAACCCGCCCAACCTGATCGGTATTCAGGCCTGCCGCGAGGTTATGGGTCCGGACGTTCCGATGGTAGCTGTATTCGATACCGCATTCCATCAGACGATGCCCCAGTCGCACTACATGTACGCTATCCCGTACGAGTACTACGAAAAGTACAAGATTCGCCGCTACGGCTTCCACGGCACCAGCCACAAGTACGTTTCTCAGCAGGCAGCTGAAATGCTTGGCCGTCCGCTCGAGGAGCTGCGCCTTATCACCTGCCACCTCGGCAATGGTTCTTCCATCTGCGCGATCAACGGCGGCAAGAGCTTCGATACCTCCATGGGCTTCACCCCGCTGGACGGTCTGCCGATGGGCACCCGTGCAGGCAACATCGACCCGGCCATCATCGAGTTCCTGGCTGAGCACGAGAACATGGACGCACACGAGGTCATCAATATCCTGAACAAGAAGTCCGGTATGCTCGGTATCTCCGGCGTATCCTCCGACTTCCGCGACCTGGACGCAGCAGTTGCTGACGGCAACGCGCGCGCCGCTCTCGCGAAGGATATGTTCAACCTGTCCGTTAAGAAGATCATCGGCTCTTACGTTGCTGAAATGGGCGGCGTAGACGCTATCATCTTCACTGCCGGCGTAGGCGAAAACGACCGTTCGGTTCGTTGGGACGTCTGCGAGCACCTCGAGTACCTCGGCATCAAGATCGACCCGGAGAAGAACAAGTACCGCGGCAAGCAGATGGATATCTCCATCGACTGGGCTCGCGTTCGCGTACTCGTCATCCCGACCAACGAGGAACTGATGATTGCGAAGGACACCGAGCGCCTGGTAAACGCTGCAAAGTAATTTCAGAAAAAACGGGGCGGGCTGCGGCTCAGCCCTGTTTTTTTCGTCTGTGGGAGAAAAATATGGAAGACTTTGATCTGAAGCAGGAGCGCCGCTACTGCGCACGGCTCGGCTTTGCGATGCTGTTCGTCCTGCTCTGGACGCTTGTCTGGCAGTACGGCCTTCTGACGCTCGATACGTTCGTGATACCGGGCGTTCTGCCGGACGCACTGTATTACGGACTGATACTCGTGGGCGGCTACGCGGTGGCGCTGCCCGTGGCGTTCCGTATCTGTAAAGATATGCCGCCGATGCCGTTCTGCAAGGAAGCGCCGCACCTTCGCGTCTTTGTTCGCTGGGCAGTCATCGGCTTCGCGCTCATGTGGTTCGGCTCGCTCATCGGAAACGGCGTGACCGGCCTTATCGGTTCGCTGACCGGCAGACCGCCCGAGCCGCTCGTGGACGAGATGATGAACGCGCTGCCGCTGTCGATTGAGCTTGTCTGCGTCTGCGGCCTCGGGCCGCTGTGCGAGGAGCTGCTGTTCCGCGGCCTGCTGGCGGGACGGCTCGCGCGGTACGGTCAGGCGCCCGGCGCGTTCGTTTCCGCGCTGCTGTTCGGCCTGTATCACGCAAATCTCGAGCAGTTTTTCTACGCCTTCCTGCTCGGCCTGCTGCTCGCCTATGTGTACTACCGCACGGGAATGCTGCGCTTTCCGGTTGCGCTGCATATGGTGCTGAACTTCTTCGGCGCGGTCGTGCCGAGCGTTCTGCCGGAAAGCCCTCTGAGCGACATGGCGCTCGGCGTGTTCTGGCTCGTCATGGTCGTTCTGGGAACGGTTTTCCTTGTGCGCGGCAGAAAAAAGCAGACCTGGCTGCACGGCCCGTGCGCACCGGATATGCGTGCCGTGTTCGGCAACCCCGGCATGGTGCTCGTCATTCTGGCGTGCTTCATCGAAACCGCGCTTACATTCTAAAGAAAACGAGGGAGATTTATGCGTGTTGACCTGCACATGCACACCGGTTACTCGGCGGACGCTGACTATCCGCAGACAATAGACGACAAGATCGCGGCCTGCGAGAAAGCCGGACTCGACATCATCGGCCTGACCGACCATCTGGACTTCTACCGGCGCATTCCCCCGGCGGAGAACCGCGACGCGGAGGCATGCGTTCGCGAGGCGTGGGAAAAGCGCCGCCCGGCCGGAAACGGCGGCATCGAGGTGCTCGCCGGCATCGAAATCGGCCAGATACACGCCGACCCGGCGGCGGACGACTTCGTGCGCACCCATCCGCTCGATATGGTCATCGGCTCGATGCACGCCATGCCGAACGACCTCGACATCTATTTTCACGAGTACGACAAGCTCGACTGCGACGCCTTTCTGCACGAATACTTCGATGAGGTGCTCAAGATGGAGGAGCACGGTGGCTTCGATGTGCTCGCGCATATCGACTATCCGCTGCGCGTGATGAAGCACGGCGACTACATCCCCTCGTTCGACCACTACATGGATCGCGTCGAGCAGGTGCTCCGCTCGTGCATCGACCACGGCTACGCGCTGGAGCTGAACGCGGCCGGTCTTGGCGGCTGGCAGAAGCGCGTGGGTCCGCCGCAGAACGTGCTGTATGAATACCGGCGCATGGGCGGCGAGCGCATCTCCATCGGCTCGGACGCGCACACGCTGACGGCGGTCGGGCGCGGCTTTGACGACAGCGCGAAAAACGCGAAGGACGCCGGCTTCACCCACGTGACGGTGTTTCGCGAGAGGAAGCCGTTCTTCGTACCGATTGGCTGAGAAAAGGAAAAAAGGGGCGAAAACTTCATGATTTTCGAAAAAAAACAACAGGAAACGCGGGAGCGCACCATGATTGAGGCGCGGGCGAAGATCAACCTGACGCTCGATGTGACGGGAAAGCGCGAGGACGGCTACCATCTGGTCAAGATGGTGATGCAGTCGGTCGACCTGCATGACGATGTGCGCGTGACCATCGTGCGCGGCGAGAAAAAGTCGCGCGGCATCGTGCTTTCGTGCAGCATGCCGTTCCTGCCGACCGACAGCAGCAACCTCGCCTACCGCGCGGCTGAGCTGTTCTACAAGGAAACCGGCGTGCCGCTCGAAACCTGCGAGATCTTTATCGAAAAGCGCATCCCCATCGCGGCGGGACTCGCGGGCGGCTCGACCGACGCGGAGGCGGTGCTGCGTGCGCTCAATGAGCTGCATGACACCGGCCTGTCGCGCGACCGCCTGTGCGAAATGGGCCTCAAGCTCGGCGCGGACGTACCGTACTGCTTGATCGGCGGCACGATGCTCGCCGAGGGCATCGGCGAAAAACTGACCGAGCTTTCGCCCATGCAGCCCTGCTATGTCGTGCTGTGCAAGCCGCCGTTCGCGGTTTCGACCAAGGAGGTCTATCAGGAGATCGACAGCGTGGATATCCTCGAGCATCCGGACAACAAGGGCATGATGGCTGCACTCGATCAGGGAGATTACGAGGGCGTGTGCGCGTATCTGTCCAACGTGATGGAGACCGTTACGGCGGCAAAACGCCGCCAGATCGGCGAAATCAAGTCGTTTCTCGCAGAAAACGGTGCGGACGGCACGCTGATGAGCGGCTCCGGCCCGACCGTGTACGGCCTGTTCTCGGATGAGAGCCGCGCCAAAACGGCAGCGAAAATGCTGCGCCGCCGTTTCGCAGATACATTCCTGACGGAAACCTGCAATTAAACGGGTATAGAAAGCCGCCTTTCGGGCATACTGGGTACACCGGATGCAGAAAGGCGGTTTTGTTATGCAGAAACAGGATAGAAAGGCACTTGCGGCAGTGCTGACAGCGGTTCTTGTGCTGTTCTGGTCGGCGTTTGCGCCGCAGAGTCCTCGTGCGGCATGGTGGTGTACGGCGTTTTCCATCACCTGCGAGGAGGCGGCAGGTGAGAGCAGAACAGGCAGCGACCGGGTGGAATTTCGGTCACTTCTGGCAGACTTGCTGCTTCACAAAGATAACACTTAACTTTTCAGTCGCTCTATGGTATAATGACACAGTGAAACACGAAATTCATTTGCCAACGGAGGAAATTTATGAAGATCATTAACGAAAAGGGCAAGCTGTTCGGCCTGATCAACATCGTTGATCTGCTCGTGCTCGTTGCGGCGATTGCCGTTGTGGCCGGCGTCGGCTACAAGCTGTTCGCCCCCCAGATCAAGGAGTCGGTTCAGCCGCAGGTCGAGCTGACCGCCATCGTCCGCGTGCGCGGCGCAACGCCGTTCCTCGTCACTGAGGTCGAGCGCAACAGCCAGGTCGGCAAGCAGCTCGTCAGCGGCAACTCCTATGTCAACGGCACCATCGAGGACATGAAAATCGAGGACTACGCACAGCAGGTCACCACCGCCGACGGCCGCATCGTGACCGCCGTTGACCCGGACAAGAAGGACATCGTATTCACCATCAAGACCACCGTCCCCAAGGGCACCGCTACCCCGTCCATCGGTACGCAGGAAGTGCGTGCAGGCCGCACCTTCATCGTAAAGACCAACGATTTCGAGACGAGCGGCAACATCGACTCGGTCGATATCGCAGACTGAGCCTATGAAAGCGATTTTTGAAAACAGCCTTCTGGTGCGGGCGATACTCTGCCTGTGCGCCTGGTACCACGAGGGCGCGATCGCGCATTTCTTCGCGCGTATCCGTGACGCCTACGCCGACTCGCGGTTCCGTCGCCTGTGGGAGCGTTTCTGCGCCGCCCCGGGCTGCACCACGGCGAACAGCGGCTACGCCCGCCTTGTGATGGCGCTGCGCCGCCTCGTCGAGTGCATCGGCACCGCTGCGCAGAACAGCCTTATCTACCGCCTGTGTCTGGCAATCTGGCGTCCTATCGTGCGCTTAACGAAAGACGGCATCATCGGCCGGGCGCTCTCCTTTGTCGGAATGCGCGGCCTGCTGCTCATCTGCCTTGCGATGTATCTCCCGCTCGATTATTTCATCCGTCTGGCGGCGAACGCCGGCTTCCTGCCCTCGTTCATCGCGAGCGGCTGGGACGAGATGCTCATGCTCGCGGCGGCCTGCTATCTGCTGTGGCACACCGCGATGAAGCGCGCGCCGCTCCAGCTTCGCACCACCCCGATTGACGCCTATCTCATCATGTTCATCGCGGCCGGCTTTTTCCTGATGTGCGCGGTATCTCCTTACCCGTCTATCGCCCTCGCCGGCTATCGCGCCGTCGTGGAATACCTGTTCTGGTTCTTGCTCGTCACGCGCCTCATCGAAGATGACCGCGACTTCGCCATCTTCTACGGTGCGCTTATCGCTATGGCGCTCTGCATCGCCCTGCACGGCATCTATCAGTTCATCATCGCCGCGCCTATCCCGGCGTCGTGGGTCTCCCAGACCGAGCAGAACGTGCGCACGCGCGTCTATTCTCTCACCGGCAGCCCGAACATCATGGGCAGTCTGCTCGTGCTGTTCGCGCCGATGGTCGCGGGCATCGCCTATTACAGCCGCAAAATGTGGGTCAAGGTACTCGCCATCTGCGGCACGGGCATGATGTGTATGTGCTGCATCTTCACCTTCTCCAAGGGCGCGTGGGGCGGCCTTGTGGTCGCGGTGCTCGTGTTCGCGATTTTCCTTGACCGCCGTCTGATCGCCCTGATGGGCGTTGCCGGCTGCGGCGCACTGCTTGCCATCCCGTCTATCGCCAACCGCATCACCTATATGTTCACCTCGGACTACGCCGCTGCGAGCCAGCGTGCGGGCCGCATGGTGCGCTGGGCGACCGGTCTGGACCTGCTGCACGAGAGCAATCCTCTGCTTGGCTTCGGCCTCGGCCGCTTCGGCGGCGCGGTCGCCATGCAGAACCAGATCATCGAGCAGAACGAGGAGTTCTCCTACTTCTACATGGACAACTACTACCTCAAGACGCTCGTCGAGATGGGTTATATCGGCCTTATCGTCTTTATCATCCTGCTTGTCGGTATGTCGCTGTGGTGTCTGCGCTCGATCGGCCGCACCAAGCTCTGCGAAACCGACCGCACGCGCGTCCTCGCGGTTTCCCTGTTCTCCGGTATGTGCGGCGTCATGGTGCACTGCTACTTCGAGAATATCTTCGAGGTGCCGTACATGATGGCCTACTTCTGGAGCATGGCCGCCGCGGTCATGTACCTCGGCTACTTCCGCAAGAAACGCAGATAACTGTCGAAAAACTTCGTTTTTCCGACAAGTTGTGTTTTGACTTCGCAAAACACGGACGTCCGAAAGTTCCCATGCGGAAACTTTCTCCCTCTGAGAGAATAAAAACCGTGATACATGCTCCCGGTTTTTTTGACTTTGCTTTGCAAAGTCTATTTTATGCGCGCTGTCGCGCGAACGCGCAGATTATATTCGGCGTCACCCATCAGACCCGAATGGTTGATTCGCGCTGTACACAGCCGTGAATATTTATGCATTTATTTATCCCCAGATTTCTGTGGAATCCACAGGGATAAGCCTGTGGATAAGGAAAGGCGGTTTTTCCCGTGTGGACAGTTATTTTTTCATCCACAAACAGCTGTGGACGACATTTCCCGCGCCGCTGCTGACGATTTCGCAGTTATCCACAGGCTCCACAGCCTCTATGACGACTACAAAAACCTATCCTTTCAGCTGAGGGGTTTTCTCTGTCCGTCCTGCGCGGACACTCCCTGTACGGCTGTTTCCAGTAATAAAAAGGCATTTTCATTCGTCCTCGGAAATACGCCTCCCGGCTTGCCGGAGGATTTGACGGATGAAAATTCAAATCCTGCATTTTCAAGAGAAAGGAATCAAAATGAAGTTTTCCTGCGAAAAAGAAATCCTTTTGGGTCTGCTTGGTACCGCATCTCGCGCCGTTACCGGCAAAAGCTCAATGCCGCTGCTCGAGGGTCTGCTCATTTGTGCCGACGCCTCGACCCTGACCGTAACCGGTTATGATATGTCGATGGGCATCCGCACCACGACCGAAACCGATGTTGTCGAACCGGGCAGCATCGTCATCAACGCGAAGCTGCTGCTCGACATCGTACGCAAGCTGCCGAACGACGTTGTCTATATCGAGACGGACGACAAGCTGATGACCACCATCAAATGCGGCCGCGCCGTGTTCAATCTGGCGGCGACCGAGGCGGACGAGTTCCCGGCTCTCGCCGAGGTTTCCGACACGACCGGCTTCTCTCTGCCGCAGAATATCCTCAAAAGCATGATTTCCCAGACGATTTTCTCGGTTTCCGACAACGAATCCAAGCCGATCCATACCGGCTGTCTGTTCGAACTGGAGGGTTCGCGCCTGAACGTCGCGGCAGTGGACGGCTACCGTCTTTCCGTGCGCCGAGAGACCATCGAGGGTATGTCCGGGGACATGAAATTCGTGGTTCCGGGCGCTTCCCTGCGCGAGATCGAGCGCATTCTGAGCGATGGCGATGAGCCGGTCGAGATCTTCCCCGACCAGAAGAACATTCTGTTCCGCATCGGCGGCACCACGCTCATCACCCGCCTCATCGAGGGCGAGTTCCTCAACTACCGCGCGGCCATTCCGAACGACTTCGAGCACGTGGTTTCCATCGACCCGCACGAGCTTATCACCTCGATCGAGCGCGTGTCGCTTATCGTGTCCGAAAAGCTCAAAAACCCGGTCCGTTTCCACTTTGACGGCAATTATGTGCAGCTTTCGTGCGTTACTGCTATCGGCAAGAGCTACGACGAATGCCCGATCGACGGCTGCATCGAGGACCTTGAAATCGGCTTCAATAACCGCTATATGCTTGATGCGCTGCGTGCGGCCGGCACGGACAAGGTGCTGCTCCAGCTCAAGGGCTCGCTCAACCCGATCGTTATTTCCGCGACCGAGGGCGACAAGTTCACCTATCTGGTCCTGCCTGTGAGGTTGCGTGCAAATGACTGAAATCACGATTAAAACCGAATTTATCAAGCTCGACGCCCTGCTGAAGTTCGCAAATCTGGTATCCTCCGGCGGCGAGGCGAAGATCCGCATCGCGGAGGGCGAGGTGCTGGTCAATGGCGAAAAATGCACCATGCGCGGCCGCAAGCTGCGCCCGGGCGATAAGATCGAGCTGGGCGGCGAGACCGTTGTGATCGCATAAACGCACACGATGTACAATAACGAACGCGATTTTGCGTGTACGGAAACGCACAAATTTACGAATAACGCGGAGTGAACCGGCAGAATGCACTTGAAGACACTGAAATTACAGAATTTCCGCAACTACGAGGACGAGAGCTTTGCGCTCGACCCGGCGGTCAATCTGATCTGCGGCGAAAACGGGCAGGGCAAGACCAATCTGCTCGAGGCGGCGGCGGCCTGCTCGACCATGCGGCTGTTCCGCACCGCCCAGAAAAAAGAGGGACTGCGCTTCGGAGCGGACGATGCACGCATCTGCGCGGAATTTGAGGCGCAGGGCCGCGACCACACGCTCGAGCTGCGGCTGTCGCGGCTCAAGGCGATGGAGATCTACAAGAACGGCGTGCGCCAGAAGCGCCAGAGCGATGTGCAGGGACTGCTGAAAACCGTGCTGTTCTGTCCGGAAGATCTGATGCTCGTCCGGGCGGGCGCGGCGGCGCGGCGGCGCTTTCTCGACACCGCGCTGTGTCAGCTGCGGCCGAACTACGCGCGTTATCTGGAGGAATACAACCGCCTGCACGAGCACAAGACGCGCATTCTGCGCGACAGCGAGGAAAAGCCGTCGCTGCTGTCCATGTGGGAGGACTTTTCGCTGCGCATGGCGCGTATCGGCGCACAGATCATCCGCTATCGCGCCTATTACTGCCGCAAGCTGCTTAGCGCCGCGGCGGCCGTCTACTCCGACATCGCGCCGCACGAGACCCTCTCGGGTGAATACCGCACGGTGAGCAGTGTCAGCGACCCGTTTGCTCCGGCGCAGCAGATCGAGCGCGAGCTTATCGACCATGTTTTTCGTCACAAGGCGGCGGAAATCGCGGCGAAAAGCTGCCTTTCCGGCCCGCACAAGGACGATCTGGAGCTGATGCTGGACGGGCGGAGCGCGGCCTCCTTCGGCTCGCAGGGACAGGTGCGCACCTGCACGCTGTCCTTGAAGCTGGCCGAGCGCGAGCTGTTCTTCGACGAGGACGGCGAATATCCGGTGCTGCTGCTCGACGATGTGCTGAGCGAGCTGGACCGCCGGCGGCAGGACTTCGTGCTCAACCGCATCGCCGCCGGACAGGTCATGATCACCTGCTGCGAGGACGGCATCTCGGAAAAATTACGCGCCGGCGCGGCATTTCATATCAAAAACGGCAAAATTGTATAAGTCTCCGATACACAAACGCGCGAAAATGTGGTATAATAGATAGAGTGGAGAGTTGAGAGTGAAGAGTGGAGAGACGACACGGGAGGACCGGCGTCCCGGCTTTTCGCCTTCGACCGTCAACCTGATGGAAAGGGCTGCTTATGTATTTACACCTTGGTCAGGATTACATTGTGCCGCTGCAGAATGTCGTAGCGGTTTTTGATATGGATACGGCAACCATGTCCGGCCGCACGCAGCGCCTGCTCTCGCGGCTTCAGGACGAGGGGCGCATCATTGAGCTGTACGACGATCTGCCGCGCGCGGCCGTGCTGTGTGAAAGTGCGCTGGGCGAGACACTGTATCTGACGCAGCTGTCGCCGCAGGCGCTCCAGCGCAGAGCGGAAAAGGCATACGCGATATAAAAATATTGAAAAACCTCGTTTTTCGATAAAATGGCGCGCTGATGCGCGATTTTTCTGTTATCGCAATTTTCGAAAGGAAATTTTATCATATGAGTGAAGATATCGAAATCAAGGACGAAGTGCTCGATCTGAAGGTCACGGAGACCTACGACGAGAACCAGATCCAGGTCCTCGAGGGACTGGAAGCCGTCCGCAAGCGCCCCGGCATGTACATCGGTTCGACCTCGGCGCGCGGTCTGCATCATCTGGTGTATGAGATCGTCGATAACTCGATCGACGAGGCGCTCGCAGGCTACTGCACGCACATCGAGGTCACGATCGAAAAGGGCGACATCATCCGCGTTACGGATAACGGACGCGGCATCCCGTGCGGCATCCATCCGCAGATGGGCATTCCGACGCTCGAGGTCGTTCTGACCGTGCTGCACGCAGGCGGCAAGTTCGACGGCTCGGGCTACAAGGTTTCCGGCGGCCTGCACGGCGTCGGCTCGTCGGTTGTAAACGCGCTGTCCGACTGGCTCGAAGCCGAGGTACGCGACGGCCACACCAAGCACTATATGCGCTTTGAGCGCGGTGTTACGACGGTCAAGATGCGCGATACACCGTGCGAGAGCGAGACCGGCACGACCATCCGCTTCCACGCCGACCCGGAGATTTTCGAAACCACGGTCTACGAGTACGATGTGCTCGAAAAGCGTCTGCGCGAGCAGGCGTTCCTGAACGCGGGTCTTAAAATCACCCTGCGCGACGAGCGCGACGATGAGCCGGTCGAGGAGGTCATGCACTACGAGGGCGGCATCCGTCAGTTTGTTGAGCACCTCAACCGCACCAAGACCCCGCTCCACGAGAACGTCATCTACATGGAGGGCAGCCGCGATACGTCCATGGCCGAGGTCGCCATGCAGTACACCGACAGTTACAGCGAGCTGATGCTCTCGTTCGCCAACAACATCAACACCACCGAGGGCGGCACGCACGAAACCGGCTTCAAGGCCGCGCTCACCCGTGTGCTCAACGACTACGGCAAAAAATATAAGCTCTTAAAGGACGACGAGTCGTTCAAGGGCGAGGACGCCCGCGAGGGCCTGACCGCCATCATTTCGGTCAAGCTCCAGGAGGCGCAGTTCGAGGGCCAGACCAAGACCAAGCTCGGCAACAGCGACATGAGAACGCTCGTGGACGCGATGGTTTCCGAGAAGCTGATGACCTTCTTCGAGGAAAATCCGCAGGTCGCCCGCACCATCATCGAAAAGGCACAGACCGCCGCGCGTGCCCGCGAGGCCGCGAAGAAGGCGCGTGAAATGACCCGCCGCAAGTCGGCGCTCGACTCGGCTTCCCTGCCGGGCAAGCTGGCCGACTGCATCGAAAAGGACCCGACCTACACCGAAATCTACATCGTCGAGGGTGATTCCGCAGGCGGCTCCGCCAAGGAGGGCCGCGACCGCCGCCATCAGGCCATCCTGCCGCTCTGGGGCAAGATGCTGAACGTTGAAAAGGCACGCCTCGACCGCGTTTACGGCAACGACAAGCTGACCCCGATGATCACCGCCTTCGGCGCGGGCTTCGGCGACGATTTCGACCTGACAAAGCTGCGCTACGGCAAGATCATCCTCATGGCCGATGCCGACGTTGACGGCAGCCATATCCGTACCCTGCTTCTGACGTTCTTCTTCCGCTTCATGCGTCCGCTCATCGAGCACGGCCACGTGTTCATTGCGCAGCCGCCGCTGTTCAAGAACGAAAAGGGCAAGGACGTCCGCTACACCTACACCGATGAGCAGCAGCGCGAATGCGTTGCGGATATGGGCGACGGCGTGCGCGTACAGCGCTACAAGGGCCTCGGCGAGATGGACCCGCAGCAGCTCTGGGAGACCACCATGGACCCCGAGCACCGCACCCTGCTTCAGGTAACGATGGAGGACGCGGCGGCGGCCGACGAGACCTTCGCGCTCCTCATGGGCGAAAAGGTAGAACCCAGACGCGAATTTATCGAGAAAAACGCAAAATATGTCATGAATCTCGACGTATAAAGGGAGAAAAAGTCATGCTGTTTTTTGAAAACGATTACGGTTACGGCGCACACCCCAAAGTTCTGGAACATCTGATGGAAACCAATATGGAAGCGGTTTCCGGCTACGGCAACGATAAATTTACCGCCTCGGCGGCAGAAAAAATCAAAAAGGCGTGTTCCTGCCCGGAGGGACAGGTTTACTTCCTCACCGGCGGCACGCAGACCAATATGGTCGTCATCGACACGCTGCTGCGCCCGTATGAGGGCGTCGTGGCGTCGAGCTGCGGCCACGTAAACACCCACGAAGCCGGCGCGATTGAGTCCACCGGCCACAAGGTGCTGACCGTTCCGCATAAGAACGGCAAGCTCGATGCGGACGACCTGCGCGACTATGTGCAGACGTTCTACGCGGACGCGAGCCACGACCACATGGTATTCCCGGGTATGGTCTATATCTCTCATCCGTCCGAATACGGCACGGTTTACACGAAAAACGAGCTGGAACGCATCTCTGCGGTCTGCCATGAGTTCGATATGCCGCTGTTCCTCGACGGCGCACGCCTCGGCTACGGTCTGGCATCGGACACCGACGTGACCCTCGCGGACATCGCGCGCCTCACCGATGTGTTCTACATCGGCGGCACCAAATGCGGCGCACTGTGCGGCGAGGCGGTCGTCTTTACCCACGGCAATATGCCGCGCCAGTTCGAAACCATGGTCAAGCGCCGCGGCGCGATGCTCGCCAAGGCCCGCCTGAACGCGGTGCAGTTCGACGCCCTGTTCACCGACGGTCTGTACGAGGAAATCTGCGCACCGGCGGTACGTCTGGCGCTCCGTCTGCGCGACGGACTCGCCGCGAAGGGATACCGTTTTTCCATCGACTCCCCCACCAATCAGCAGTTCCTCATCATGGAAAACGACAGACTGCCGGCGCTGGGCGAGAAGGTCAAATACAGCTTTATAGAGAAATATGACGCGGAGCACACGGTCATCCGTCTGGCGACGAGCTGGGCCACGACCGAGGAGCAGGTAGACGAGCTTCTGAATATACTCTAAGCGTTAAACTCAGCTGAGAATAACCAAAACAGCTGAATAAGCCAACAATTCTGGAGGCAAAGAATGAGTCAAGAATACGAACAGCAGAAAATTCAGCAGGTCGATCTCGAACGCGAGATGAAGAAAAGCTACATCGACTATGCAATGAGCGTTATTGTCGGCCGTGCGCTGCCGGATGTGCGCGACGGCTTAAAGCCGGTACACCGCCGCATCCTGTACGCGATGTACGAGGACGGCCTGACCTCGGACAAGCCCTACCGCAAGTCGGCAACGACCGTCGGTAACGTGCTCGGCCGCTATCATCCGCACGGCGACGCATCGGTTTACGACGCGATGGTGCGCATGGCGCAGCCGTTTTCGCTGCATTATCCGCTCGTTGACGGTCACGGCAACTTCGGTTCCGTGGACGGCGACCCCCCGGCAGCTTACCGTTACACCGAGGCCCGCATGGCCAAGCTCGCGAACTTCATGCTCGCGGACATCAAGAAAAACACGGTCGATTTTCAGCCGAACTTTGACGAGGAGCGTCAGGAGCCGGTCGTTCTGCCCTCCCGCTTCCCGAACCTGCTGGTAAACGGCTCGTCCGGCATCGCGGTCGGCATGGCGACCAACATCCCGCCGCATAACCTCACCGAGGTCATCGACGGCACCTGCTATGTCATCGACCACCCCGAGGCCGAGCTGGACGAGATCTGCCAGTTCATCAAGGGCCCGGACTTCCCGACCGGCGGCGTTATCATGGGCCGCAGCGGCATCCGCGCCGCTTATGCGACCGGCCGCGGCAAGATCAAGGTCCGCGCCAAGACCGAAATCGTGGACCTGCCGAACGGCAAGAGCCAGATCGTTATCACCGAGATTCCGTACATGGTCAACAAGGCCCGTCTGGTCGAGGCGATGGCGAACCTCGTCAAGGACAAGCGCGTTGAGGGCATCACCAACATTCAGGACCATTCCTCCCGCGAGGGCATGCAGATCGTGGTGGACATCCGCCGCGACGCGAACGCGCAGGTCATTCTGAACCAGCTGTTCACCTACTCGCAGCTGGAGGACACCATTTCGATGATTCATATCGCGCTCGTTCCGGGTGCGAACGGCAAGCTCCAGCCGCGTGTGCTGACGCTGCGCCAGATTCTCGACCAGTATATCGGCTTCCAGAAGGACGTCGTTGAGCGCCGCACGCGCTTCGACCTCAAGAAGGCACGCGACCGTGCGCACATTCTGGAGGGTCTCAAGGTCGCGACCGACAATATCGACCGCATTATCGCAATCATCCGCGCCTCCAAGAACGAGGCGGAGGCCAAGGAAAACCTGATGGCGGAGCCGTTCTGGATCGACCAGATCGCCCTGCTCGGCATCGTGGACGGCTCGGAGCACTTCGAATTCCACCTCGACGAGCCGCAGGCGCAGGCCATCGTTGATATGCGTCTTGGCCGCCTGTCCGGTCTGGAGCAGGAGAAGATCAACGAGGAGTACAAGGACCTCGAGAGCCGCATCGAGAGCTTTGAGGAGATCCTGTCGTGCGACGCGAACATCCTCGCCGTCGTCAAGAAGGAGCTTCAGGAGATCAAGCAGAAGTACGGCGACGAGCGCCACACGCAGATTGAAAACGTCGCGAACGAAATCGACATCGAGGACCTCATCGAGGAGCAGGACTGCGCGTACACCCTCACTCAGTTCGGCTACATCAAGCGTCAGCCCACCTCGGTCTACCGCGCACAGCGCCGCGGCGGCCGCGGCATTTCGGCCATGAGCACCCGCGAGGAGGACTTCGCGAAGAATATCTTCACCGCCTCGACGCATGACACCATTCTGTTCTTCTCCGACCGCGGCAAGGTCTACAAGCTCAAGGGCTACCAGATTCCGGAGACCGGCCGCTCGGCCAAGGGCATGAACATCGTAAACCTGCTTGAGTTGGAAAACGGTGAAAAAATCACCGCAATGTTCCCGATTCAGGAGTTTGCGGACGATAAGTTCCTGTTCTTCGTCACAAAGCAGGGCGTTGCCAAGCGCATCGTGCTGAGTGACCTTCAGAACATCCGCCGCGCGGGTCTGCGCGCGCTGAACCTTAACGAGGACGACGCGCTGGTTGACGTCCGCCTGACCGACGGCGAGCAGAACATCCTGATTGCGACCCACGGCGGCAAGGCAATCTGCTTCGACGAGAACGAGGTTCGCGCAATGGGACGCATCGCTACCGGCGTTCGCGGCATCAAGCTCGCCGAAGGCGATTATGTTGTCGGCGCGGCTCGTGCACGCAAGGGTGCGTTCGTGCTGTCCGTCACCGAAAACGGCTACGGCAAGCGCACGCCGGTCGAGGAGTTCACCGTGCATCATCGCGGCGTCAGCGGCATAATGCTGCACAACCTGACCGAAAAGACCGGTCTGGTGGCCGGTATCGCGGTCGTTGACAACGAAAACGACGTCATGATCATCACCGACGACGGCGTTGTTATCCGTACCGGCGTTGAGGAGATCCGTGAATGCAGCCGCGGCTCGCAGGGCGTTATCGTCATGCGCACCGGCGCGGACGTCAAGGTTATCTCGATTGCCCGCACGGACAAGGCGGAAGAGGACGAAACGGCTGAGGAAGCCGCAGAGAGCACCGAAACGGCGGAAACCGTGACCGACACCCCGGAAACCACCGGCGAAGAATAAATTTTATCGGGAAATCCGGTTTCCCGCGACTGAGAGCATCGTTTGAAAGAACGGTGCTCTTTTATCGTGTTTTTGTTTCGATATTGAAACCTGCAATGCCTTGACAATGCAAAAGCGGAAACGTAAAATAGAGGATAGTATGAAGGATACGGCGCATCGTCAGGGAAGAGTCAGTGCGCCGCAGGAGCAAAGCAATAAAAAAGGGGATATTTTCAGTGAAAAAACGGATGATAAGCGGCGTTCTGGCCGCTGTGATGCTGCTTTCCACCGCATACGCGGCTGAGGGCAGCACGCCGGACGGCACCGCCGCAGCCGATACCGCTGTTTCGGCGGACGCGGCAGAGCAGACCGTAAAGCTCGTATTCAAGGCGGACATGCCGCTCACCGGCGCAAACGGCGACATGGTGACGGAAATTCTGAAGAACCGTCTCGCCGCGCTCGGCTACAAGGACTACACCGTAACCGTGTCCGAGGACGGCACGGGCATTACCGTCGCGTTCCCACAATCGACGCAGGTTTCCGGCCTTGCGGACTACCTCGTGCAGCCGGCGGCCTTCACCGCGTCCGATGCGGACGGTAAGGTCTGGCTGACCAATGAGGACTTAAAGCAGGTAACGAGCAGCAAGGGCAGCAAGGACAGCACCGGCTGCATCGTGCTGACGCTCACGACCAAGGGCCGACAGAGCCTCCGCGAGGCTACCACCGACATCGCCTCGCGCGACAGCGACCGCAAGCTGTACATCAAGGTGGACGGCAAGACCATCGCCTTCCCGACGATTTCGGGCAAAATCGACAGCAGCAGCGTCAATATCGAGAACAATTTTACTGAGCAGGTCGCGGAAAACTACGCACTCCTGCTGAACGCGGGCGCACTTCCGGTCACGCTCACCGTTTCGAGCGCTCCGGCAGGAAACGACAAGCCGATTGACGGCGACGATAACAACGGCGGCACCACGACCGAGCCGACGAGTCCGACTACCCCGACCAACCCGGACACGCCGGATACCTCGGACACGACCGAATTTCCGGATATGAAGGGTCACTGGGCGGAAGCCGCCCTCAAAAAGGGGATTACCCTCGGTCTGCTCAAGGGCTCGAACGGCAAAATGCTGCCGAACGACCCGGTACGCGGCTCCGAGGCGCTGACTATTCTCAACCGTGCGCTCGGCGCGAGCGAGCAGGACAGCACGGCGTCCCTCGCCGCCTCTCAGCAGAACCAGTGGTACATTTCTGAGCTTGGCAAGGCAATTCACCTGAACCTCATCGACGCTGCCGACAGCCGCAATTTCGCGAACGCCGCGACCCGTGCGGAAGCCTTCGTCTATATCGTGCGAGCCTTCGTCTATGACCGCGCAGAGTCCGGCACGGACGAGCTGAGCGTGTTCACCGACACCGGCTCCATGACCACCGCGCAGAAGCAGGCGGCGGCGGCTCTCGTTGCGTCCGGCGTTATCAAGGGCGACACCGCGACTACCCTCGCACCGGATAAAAAGCTGACCCGTGCGGAATTTGTCACCATGATCACCCGTATCACGGGCAATATCTCCGCGGAGTACACCGGCGCGGCCGGAGGCAGCATCGTTTCGGGCGATACCACCCTCACGGCATCCAACCTCACCGGCGACCTGATTTTCTCGGCCCCGGTACATACCGTAAACCTCTCGGACGTTTCCACTCCGAACCGCGTTGTGCTCAAGGGCTGCGACAACGTGACCCTGACGGCGGACGGCCAGGCAGGTATGTCTGTCCTCGCGGCTGACCCGGCGGACAGCGCGAACATCACCCTCGGCGACTCGGTGAGCGTCAACACGCTCGTTATCGCGGGCGACGGCGGCGCAGTCACCTTCTCCGGCAAGGCGGCGAACATCGAGATCACCGCAAGCAACCGCGTAATCGACCTTTCCGGCATGACGGCGGACACGCTTACCATCACCGGCAGCGGCAACACCGTCAACCTCGGCGGCACGGTCGGCGCGGCGGCCATCGAGAGCGGCGCGAAGAACACCCGCCTTTCGGTAGACGGCTCGGCAGGTTCGCTGCTCGTAGCGGGTTACGGCTCGACCGTCGGCGGCGCAGGCCATGCCGACAGCATGGAAATCCGCGCGGCAGGCTGCAATGTAACGCTTGCGTGCGATAACAGGGTCGAGAACATCGACACCGGCATCAAGAACGTAAAAATCAACATCGGCGTGCCGACCAAGGTCACGGCAGGCGGCTCTCTCGTGTCGCAGGCGACCTTCTCGGGCGTCGAGGGCACGAAAATCTGCAAGGCGCAGTGGTATCAGGACGGCAAGCCGCTCGCCGGTCTCGGAAACGATAACTTCGAGCTGACCGACGGCAAGGTTTCCAAGCACACCGCCTACTTCACCTTTACGAAGAACATGAAAACCTCGGTCACGACCGGCTTCAAGCTGACCTACGTCAACCCGTCCACGGGCGAAACCGAGGAGGTCTACGCGGAAAAGACCGTTCCGATCGAGAACTACTCGAACGAGTGGTATCAGCAGCGCGATGTTGACCGCGTGCTCAAGCTGGTTTCCTCGACCTACCGCGGCAACTACACGACCTCCTACGCGGTCAATAACGACTACAAGAGCTACGAAAAGGAAACCTGGGTCAACGCCAAGGGCTATTCGAGCAAGTCGAGCTATCTGGTCTGGATCAACCGCGCTTATCAGCACGTAAACGTCTTTACCGGCTCCAAGGGCAACTGGAAGCTCGTCAAGAGCTTTGTCGTCGGCACGGGTGCGGCAGATACCCCGACCCCGACCGGCCTCACCACAGTCACCTACAAGCTTAAGGCAGGCTGGACCACGAGCACCTATACCGTTCGCCCGGTCATCGGCTTCTACCCCGACACCGGCTATGCGTTCCATTCGCGCCTGTGCACGCCGAATACGGATAAGGAATACGACTTCAGCAGCGGCTACCCCGTATCGCACGGCTGCGTCCGTATGCAGAAGAATGACGTCAACTGGATCTACGACAACGTGCCGATTGGCTCGACGGTTGTAATCTTCTAAGAGCTGTCGCAAAACCACAGCATTTCAGAGCAAACACAAAACCCCACCGTTTTTGCGGTGGGGTTCGCTTTTTCATCTCTTTTTATACAAAATCAATTCGGGGTCGGCGCCGTCCTTGCCGTAGGCGGACACGAGGAGAAAATCCGTTCCGGCGAGCACGCCGAAGCAGCGGGTTTCGTCGGCATCGCTCGGGAGCTGATTGCCGAGGTAGGTCTTATTATCGTCCAGAAAGGCGGCAGTCCGGCCGCTCGGGAGCGGATAGGCGAGGTTGACATACCGACCGACCAGCGCGTTCAGGTGTTTGAGCGGGGGCATTCCATCGATGTGAAGCGCGTTGATTTCGCGGATAAGCTGCGCTTTGAAGGCTTCAAACTGTCCGTTGTCGCTGAGTTCGCCGTGGCGCTTCCAGTAGTCGAGCTGCGGCAGACGCTCTTTCAGGTACGTCCGCGCCTGCTCCTCGGTGAAGCCCTCCCCTGTCATGTGCGGCACGCAGACGCGGATTAAATCGTCCATGTCGTGATAGGCGTAGGTGCCGTCGGCGTAGCACCATTTGCAGTAGTCCTCGTTCAGGGTGCCGTCGCTGTCGCGGCCGAGCATATCGTCACTTTCGAGCGGCATGCCGCAGCACTGGCAGACAAGCTGCCGCGGCGAGCCGAGAAGCGTGTTGATGGACACATCAAACAGCCGGGAAAGCAGCTTGAGCGTTTCGGTATTCGGCACCGTGTCACCGTTTTCCCAGCGCGATACCGCCTGCCGCGTGACAAACAGCTTTTCGGCAAGCTCGTCCTGTGACAGTCCCATCTTTGTCCTGAGTTCCAGAATCATATCCTTTGTATCCATACGATCATCACCTCACGGTCATCATACCCCAAAGTTATCGGTATGACAAGCAACCTGCTGTTGCGGAATGCATGATGATCGAATACGCTGCCCTTGCGGGTAACGCGGCACAGCGGTACATCATGATCGTTTCCCAATTATATGCAAAAGGCTCTCTGGCAATATGCCAGAGAGCCTTTTATGCGGAGAGAGTATGGTAAGAGTAAAAACAGAAAACGGATATGTAACCTCAGTTGTTTTCCTGAGTCGCTGCTGCATTTGAACTTGTACCCATACAAGACGAGATTACATCAGAAAGCAAGGTTTGCTTTCACGCCAATTTCATGTTTCGTGCTGATTCTGACCGACAATTACTGCTCAGCCAGATGCTTGTATTTGGCATAGCGCTGAGCGCAGAACTCCTCGGCCTCGGCAAACAGGACCTTGGCAGTCTCGGGGAAGGTTCTGGTCAGAGAAGCGAAACGGGTCTCGCCCATCATGAAGTCCAGCAGCTGGCCATTGGGCTCCTTGCTGGTCAGGATGAACGGATTCTTACCCTCGGCCTTCAGCTCGGGCACATAGCGCCACAGGGGCCAATAGCCGCACTCGCTGGCCAGCTTCTCCTCCAGCTGAGCCTGGCTCATGCCCTTGGAGATACCGTGGTTGATGCAGGGAGCGTAAGCGATGAGGATGGAGGGACCGTGATGTGCCTCAGCTTCCTTCAGAGCCGTGATGAGGTGCTGCTCGTTGGCACCCATAGCGACCTGAGCAACATAGACATTGCCATAAGTCATGGCGATGGCGCCCAGATCCTTCTTGCCGGTTCTCTTACCGCCGTTGGCGAACTGAGCCACGGCACCCAGCTGAGTGGCCTTGGAAGCCTGACCGCCGGTGTTGGAGTACACCTCGGTATCGACAACCAGAACGTTCACGTCAGCGCCGGAAGCCAGGACATGGTCCAGACCGCCGAAGCCGATATCGTAAGCCCAGCCGTCGCCGCCGTACATCCAGACGCTCTTCTTGGGCAGAGCATCCTTGTTGGCCTTCAGGAAGGCGATATCATCAGAGGTCTCAGCAGTGGCGTTCAGAGCAGCCACAACAGCCTCGGACAGAGCACGGGTCTTGTCGCCGTTATCGCCCTCAGCCAGCCAAGCCTCAAGAGCGCTCTTCAGAGCAGCGTCGGAGGTAGAAGCCACCACAGCCTCAGCGTGAGCAGCCATCTGACGACGCATCTGGTCAATGGACAGCTTCATGCCCAGGGCATACTCGGCGTTATCCTCGAACAGGGAGTTGGAGTTGGCAGGACCATGGCCCTTCTCATTGGCCACATAGGGGAAGGAAGGAGTGGAGGAACCCACAACGTAAGCGCAACCGGTAGCGGAGGTAACGAACATCCGGTCACCGAACAGCTGAGACATAAGCTTCATGTAAGGAGCCTCGCCGCAGCCGGCGCAGGCGCCGCTGAACTCGTACAGAGGACGCTCGAACTGAGAACCGCGGACGGTGAACTTGTCCATGGGGTTGGTCTTGGTGGACAGGGTCAGGGCATGCTCCCAGTTCTCCTGCTCGGGCATCTGGGTATCCAGCAGCTCCATGACCAGAGCCTTCTCCTTGGCGGGGCAGACATTGGCGCAGGCGCCGCAGCCCTGGCAGTCCAGAGGATCGACCTGCATACGGAAGGTCAGGCCCTCAAAGCCCTTGCCCTTGGCTTCCTTGGTGACGAAGGCGGCAGGCTTTGCAGCCTCTTCCTCCGCGTTCAGCAGGAAAGGACGGATAGCAGCGTGGGGGCAGACCAGAGCGCACTTGTTGCAGCCAATGCAGTTCTCGGGGATCCACTGAGGCACCTTCACAGCGATGCCGCGCTTCTCATACTTAGAAGTCTCAGAGGGGGTAACACCATCAGCGTAGGGCATGAACTCGCTCACGGGGATGGCATCGCCGGCCTGCTTGTTGACAGGGATCTGGATCTCACGGATGTAGTGAGGCAGGCTTGCATCGGGAGCCTTGGTGTCGTCAGCCAGGGTCTTCCAGGACTCGGGAACGTCGATCTTCACGGCAGCGTTAACGCCCTTGTCGACGGCGGCGCTGTTCATGTCAACGATCTTCTGGCCCTTCTTGGAGTAGGACTTGATGATAGCGTCCTTCATGTACTTCACGGCGTCCTCGATGGGGATGATGCCGGAGAGGTTGAAGAAGGCAGCCTGCAGCACGGTGTTGGTGCGGTTGCCCAGGCCCAGTTCCATAGCGATAGCGGTAGCGTCGATGGTGTAGAAGTTGATCTCACGCTCGGCGATCTGACGCTTCACACGGTTGGGCAGGTGCTCCTCCAGCTCAGCGCCGGTCCAGCTGGTGTTCAGCAGGAAGGTGCCGTGAGGCTTGATCTCGGAAACGATATCGAAGTCCTTGATGTAAGAGGTCTTGTGGCAGGCCACAAAGTCAGCCATGGTGACATAGTAGGTGCTGTGGATGGGCTCATGGCCAAAGCGCAGGTGGGACTTGGTAACGCCGCCGGACTTCTTGGAGTCATAATCGAAGTAAGCCTGAGCGTACTTGTCGGTGTGGTCACCGATAATCTTGATGGAGTTCTTGTTGGCGCCCACGGTACCGTCAGAGCCCAGACCCCAGAACTTGCAGGAGATGATGGACTTGCCGGCGGTGACGATGTTCTCGCCAACGGGCAGAGACAGGTGAGTGACATCATCGTTGATACCAACGGTGAAGTGGTTCTTCTTCTCACCCTTCATGTTGTCGAACACGGCCTTCATCTGGGCAGGAGTGGTATCCTTGGAGCCCAGACCGTAGCGGCCGCACAGAGCCTCGATGTTGGTACGCTTGCCTTCCCACAGGGCGTCGCACACGTCCAGATACAGAGGCTCGCCGGGAGCGCCGGGCTCCTTGGTGCGGTCCAGAACGGTCAGGCACTTGCAGGTAGCGGGAATCTTCTCCAGCAGACGCTCCATGGAGAAGGGACGGAACAGGTGGACCTGAATGAAGCCGACCTTCTCGCCGCGCTCCACCAGATAATCAACAACCTCCAGCAGGGTCTCGCAGACGGAGCCCATAGCCACCACAACGCGCTCAGCATCGGGAGCACCGTAGTAGTTGAACAACTGATAGTTGCGGCCAGTGACCTCGTTGATCTTGCCCATGTACTCCTCGACAATGGCGGGCAGCGCATCATAGGCGCTGTTGCAGGCCTCGCGGGACTGGAAGAAGGTATCGGGATTCTGCAGGGTGTTGCGCAGAGTGGGATGCTCGGTGCTCAGGGCATGATCCTTGAAGCGCTGAACAGCGTCCCAATCCAGCATCTTGCCCAGATCCTCATAGTCCAGAACCTCGATCTTCTGGATCTCGTGAGAGGTCCGGAAGCCATCGAAGAAATGCTGGAAGGGGATAGAGCCCTTGATGGCAGCCAGATGGGCAACAGCGCCCAGGTCCATGCTCTCCTGCACGCTGGCGGAAGCCAGCTGTGCCCAACCGGTCTGGCGGCAGGCCATGACGTCGGAGTGATCGCCGAAGATGTTCAGCGCGTGGGTCGAAACAGTACGGGCGGAGACGTGGAACACGCAGGGGAGCTGCTCAGCTGCGATCTTGTACATGTTCGGGATCATCAGCAGCAGGCCCTGAGAGGCCGTGTAGGTGGTGGTCAGAGCACCGGCGCCGAGGGAACCGTGCACTGCGCCGGCAGCACCGGCTTCGGACTGCATCTCGACGACCTTGACCTGGCTGCCGAAGATGTTTTTCAGGCCATTTGCAGACCACTGGTCGACCAGGTCGGCCATCGGGGAGGACGGCGTAATGGGATAAATTGCCGCAACTTCACTGAAAGCATAGCTTACGTGAGCCGCAGCATTATTGCCGTCCATGGATTTCATTTTTCTTGCCATAAATGAACCTCCTATTTATTTCACCGTCAAAAAACGGTTCTTCTGCGTGTGAACGCAAAATTCAACGATGACACTATAGCACACTTTTTTCGCTATGTAAACGCCTTGTTCCCGCAAAAACATTCACTATTTTGCAACAATAGGTTCAATTCCTTTTATTTTTCGAGAACTTTTGCGAGGATTTATTGATTTTGTGCAAAATGTGCAAAAATGCGCGGAGGGGGATTTGCCTGATGCAAAAAATGTGCTATACTAATTGCAAACTGTGCGATTCGATGCGAAAGAGGGAGGAAAACAGTATGGTCACAGCGGTGCGCTCGCTCGGCCTTCAGGGCATCTCGGGCTACGAGGTCACGGTGGAATGCTTTTTATCCGGGGGCCTGCCTGCGTTTGACATCGTCGGCCTTGGCGACACGGCTGTCAAGGAATCGCGCGAGCGCGTGCGCGCGGCAGTGAAAAACTGCGGTGTGAAGTTCCCTGTCTCGCGCATCACGGTGAACCTCGCCCCCGCGGGTCGGAAAAAGGAGGGCACGCTCTATGACCTGCCCATCCTGCTCGGCATCCTTGCCAGCGCAGAGGAGATCAAGCCCCCCGCGAAGGACGCGGCCTTTGTCGGCGAGCTGTCGCTCACGGGAACGCTTCGCGCGGTGAACGGCGTTTTGCCGATGGCGATGGCCGCGGTGCGCGCGGGCATCAGGACGCTCTACGTCCCCGCGGCGAACGCAGCGGAGGCGACGCTTGCCGACGGCATGACCGTTTACGGCGTGCCGGACGTCGTGTCGCTCGTGCAGCATTTGAAGGGTGAAAAGAAGCTCTCGCCCCAGCCGAAGTGGCAGGCGGAGCAGACGAGCGAGACCGGCCCCGACTTTTCCGACGTCATGGGGCAGGAAAATGTCAAGCGCGCGCTGGAGATCGCCGCTGCGGGCGGACACAATATCCTGCTCATCGGCTCGCCCGGCGCGGGCAAATCCATGCTGGCGCGGCGGCTTCCGTCGATCCTGCCCGACATGACGCGAAAGGAAGCACTTGAAGCGACCGAGATCTGGTCAGTCGCGGGATTGACCGACAGCTCGCACCCGATGCTGCTGCACCGCCCGTTCCGCGCGCCGCACCACACGCTCTCCGCCTCCGCGATGACCGGCGGCGGGCAGACGCCCAAGCCCGGCGAAATTTCGCTCGCGCACCACGGCGTGCTTTTTTTAGATGAGCTCCCCGAATTCCACCGCGACGTGCTCGAGGTGCTGCGCGCGCCCATCGAGGACGGCGAGGTCACCATCACCCGCGCCGCGGGCAGTATCACGCTGCCGAGCCGCTTCATGCTCGTCGGCGCGATGAACCCCTGCCGCTGCGGCTGGTACGGCCACCCCTCGGGGCGCTGCCGCTGCACCAAGCAGCAGGTGGAAAAATACGTCGAAAAAATCTCCGGCCCGATGCTCGACCGCATGGACTTACACGTCAACGTGCCGAGCGTCGAGTTCGAAGCCATGCGCCGGCGCGAAAAGGCGGAGTCCTCCGCCGACGTCAAAGCGCGCGTGAACGCCGCGCGCGACATCCAGAAGCAGCGCTTTTCCGGCACGAACATCACCTGCAACGCGCAAATGACACCCGCGATGGTGGGCGAGTTCTGCACGCTGGACGCCGCGGGCGAAAAGCTGCTCAAAGGCGCGTTCGAGCGCCTCGGCCTCACGGCGCGAAGCCACGATAGATTACTGCGCGTTGCGCGCACGATCGCCGACCTCGACGGCAGCGAGAAGATCGAGGCGCATCATCTGGCCGAGGCCATCCAGTACCGCAACACGGATATTTTACAGGGGTGAATGAGATGAAAAGGTATGACTACATCCAGTTTGGCGCGCTTTCCGTTTTGAGCCATATCGCTCAGGGCGCGGCTTTTATCCTGCTGTTCGCGGCGTTTGGAGGCACGGGGACGACCTCGTCCTTTACGTTTGCCACGCCCGTCGGGCTCGCGCTCGGCGTCGTCTATGTGTCGGCGCTTTCGTTCCTGTTCGGCTGGGGCCTGCGGCCGGACCGGGGCATCGACAAAAATTGCTGCTGGAATGCGGCGATCGTGCTCTATGTGCTGAATCTTGCCTCGCTTCTTGTGATGCCTGTCCCGTTCGGCTCGGGGAGCATCCTTGCGATGATCTGGGAGCTGCCGATGGCGCCCGCCATGGTCGGGATCAACGGGGTGAGCGGAGAGGGCACGATGTTCAGCTATGCGCTCTTTGCCCTGCTGGCCGCCGTTGAGCCGCTGTGCTTTACACTGGGGCTCACCCGCAAAGGGAAAAAGCCTGCCAAATCCGAAGACAACGAAAATTCAGCCGCATTTTCCGCCGATGCGGAAGCGGCCATAACAAATGAGGAGAACAATACCAATGCATGAAATGATCCTGTGCAAGCTCGGCGAGGTCGTGCTCAAGGGCCTGAACCGCCGCAGCTTCGAAGATAAGCTGATGTCGAACGTCAACCGCCGCGTGTCGAAATGCGGCAATTTCCGCGTCTACTCCAAGCAGAGCACCATCTACGTCGAGCCGAAGGACGACGAGTGCGACATCGAGGCCGCGTTTGAGAGCTGCAAGAAGATTTTCGGCATCATCGCCGTTTCAAAGGCGCTGCCGTGCGAAAAGGACATCCAGAAGATCATCTCCGCGGCGAAAAATTACCTTGCGTGCGAGATGCGCACGGCCAGGAGCTTCAAGGTCGAGAGCAAGCGCGCCGACAAGACCTTCCCCTTGACGTCGATCCAGATCTCCCAGCAGGTCGGCGGCGCGCTGCATCAGGCGTTCCCGACGTGCGAGGTCAACGTCCACGACCCCGAGCTCGTCGTGCATATCGAAATTCGCGACGATGCGGCCTATGTCCACGGCCCCGCTGAAGAGGGCGCGGGCGGCCTGCCCATCGGCATGGGCGGCGTGGCGGTCAGCCTGCTCTCCGGCGGTATCGACTCGCCCGTCTCGTCCTACATGATCGCCAAGCGCGGCGTCAAGCTCGAAATGGTGCACTTCTTCTCCCCACCGTACACGTCCGATGAGGCGAAGGAGAAGGTGCTTTCCCTTGCCAAGCTCTTAGTCCCCTGGTGCGGGCGGCTGACGGTGCAGATCGTGCCGTTTACCGAGATCCAGGAGGAGATCAGAAGAAACTGCCCCGAGGAATTCTTCACGCTCATCATGCGCCGCTTTATGATGCGCATCTCCCAGCGCGTGGCCGATCAGGTCAAGGCCAAGGCGCTCGTCACGGGCGAGAACCTCGGTCAGGTCGCGTCTCAGACGATGGAGGCCCTGCGCGTGACCGAGGATGTCGTCGATCTTCCCGTCCTGCGCCCGCTCATCGGCATGGATAAGGAAGAGATCGTGCGTTTGTCCCGTAAGATCGGCACGTTCGATACCTCGATCTTACCCTATGAGGACTGCTGTACGGTCTTCACCCCGCGTCATCCGCGCACGAAGCCGAACCTCGACGAGGTCCGTGAGGCCGAGGCTGTCCTCGATATCGAGGGGCTGATCGACCGCGCAATGACGAATCGTGAGTTCGTGCGCATCAAGCTCTGAAAGGAAGTCTTATCATGGCAGAAAAAACAGTCGAACAGCGCTGCTATGAAGCGCTCAAGGCGCGCGGCGTGACCTTCGCCGCGGCGGAGAGCTGCACCGGCGGCCTCATCGCCAAGCGCATCAC
>ERZ772876.594-NODE-594-length-46369-cov-3.468411_pt1 | contig 46369 bp, 64 predicted proteins | sample MGYA00580584_ERZ772876 | MGnify/ENA primary metagenome ERZ772876 (study PRJEB29015, sample SAMEA2737728) | human gut metagenome | biome: human gut; feature: human-associated habitat; material: faeces | place: China | collected 2012 ... | reverse complement strand
CATATTCCCACTCGTCTTCAAAGATCGTCAGCATATCGACGATAAAATCTACCCAGTAATCCGGCCGCTGCTCTCTGATAACGTCCGTGCCAATATGCTGAAGGAGCGATCTACCGTGGTGGTCTTTCAGCCCATTCCAGTGAAAGAACGCAGTGCAGATATACTTGACAAGATCCCCGTAGTGACACACCAGAACCCGGTGCCCTTCGTGTACGAGCCTGTCTTTAAGAATTGTTGCGCAAGTGTCCTTTCCGTTTTGGGCGTGCCCGGAAATCAAAATTACCTTCATGCAGTTTCCTCGCTGCGACGATACTGCACATTCTTTCCGCAGCAGTTAAATTCATCGCACAGGCCGCCCCGATAGGCACACAGCGGGACAAGCAACTCCTTAAACTCCGGGTTTGTCTTGATTACTTCATCACAAATCATTTGAACGATTTCCCTAGTTTCTTTGGATGCCATAGAGCAGAGTCTCTTATGCGCAATTGTAATCAGCTCCTCGGCATTCATGAACCAGCACATTGTCACCGGCATATTTTGCGGAGCTTCTCCCCTGTCGTACTTGTCCTGGCGGTCGTTTCTTTGGGTCGAAACAAATGGCGTGGCATGAACATGCCGAACAAGATGAACGGAAACCCAATATGGGATATCCGTCAGTCGGAAACAAAATTCCAATGTCCTAACCGGAGAATGGTTTGCCTTCAAGAGTTTGACTTTCCACGCTCCCGTTGGACTAATATCAGAATCCTTGGAAACCGTCACAAGTGTACATTTCTTGCACAGCAGCCAGTCCTCCTCAGTTGGATGTTTCAGAACTTCAACCTTCATGCCGATCCCCCGATTATTCACCGAGCAAGTTCCTGAAATTCTGGATGATCCTTGCGTTCTTATCATTCGCTTTAGTAAGGCCGTCCTTCGTTTCCTGAAGGCGCGCCTGATATTCTTCAATTTCCGCAATCTTCTGCTGAGTTTGTTCGCTGATGGCTTCAAGCCTTGCGATGCTTCCAGTCACAACACTTACCGCATCATCGAACTGCTGTGTAAACAGCGCCAGTTCTCTTTTCTTGTTTTCCAACATATCCCGCTGAAATGCCATATAGTTTATTCTCCTTTATGTATATTGTATAATAATCTTGACAAATTAAAAATCAACTATTTGCAATTGGGCAAACCCTCATGCTGTCAATCAGTTTGTCGAAGCAGCCAGCGCAAATATCGACTTCGACATGCGCCCCATCATACTTCGAGCCATACCCAAGCGTTTCGCTGATTGTAACAACACCGCACTTCCCAATCTCGTCCATTTCCTTCCCACAACAATTGCATGTAATTCTTCTTGCCATTTCGTCCTCCATCAGTTAACAATTTTTAATGAATCAAGCCATGCATTAAGCTCACTCATAGCTTCCTGTTCCCCAAATAACCATAGTGGAAGCATGTCAGTTAAATTGCACGCTTCCGCCATACGCAAGATGCGATCCGTTTCAAAGAACTCATCACCATCTGTGCAAATAATGCACCTCGCAGCGTTGCTGATTGGTATTCGGCTATTTGAATAGACAAAAATCAGTGATCCGCTTTTGAAAGAAATAATATATGCACTGCGAATAAACTCTGGTGGATCTATGAGACTGTAGATACCCATAATCCCATCGTACTTGTATTTCGGAAATCCGTCCTTTGATATAGTTATTAGCCCATGCACATATTCTCCTGCTGCCGTTTCGTCTTGAGCGACTACAGTGGCAATATCCAATGATCCACGCTCACAGGAATAGGCTAAAGCACCAAGCGCGCTGCTTGTTCCGAGTATCAATTCGATTCCTCCCTCTATACCACTCTTGAATATCCGGTCAGTCTAAAGTACTGGCCGTCTTTCTCAAATGAAGTACAATATATGATGTCGCCCTTGTTAATTGGGAGTGAGTTATATACCTTATTGTGAACCGTAAATCTCGACTCAATCCCGCTTCCAATCGACTTGGTTATAACCGAATAGCCGAACTGTTTCCCGTCCCGTTTTCGGACTAGCGGATATACATCTATCACGTACAACTTACGCCTGTCCTCTTCCTTCCCAGAAACATACCCGGCGTATCCCATAACATCCGCAAAGTTTTTAACCTTTAGAATATCTCCCAAATCGTCCATGCCAAGTCCCAGAATCGCATCTTCCGCCTCCACAAGTATGGAATGCATATCCAGTATCGTATAGCTCTTTGAGCTTACCCCAGATTTTGTAACGCCCACCGCATACTTCTCAACAATTTTGCCCAAAGGCGAACCATCAATTTTCGCTTTCTGTATCTGCTTTGCCTGCCCTTTCTTGAATGTCTCAAAAAAGATGTCGCTAATCCTGAGCAATTCCCGTTGGTTTCCAAAAGCAGAGAAGAAATCTATTTTAATCAAAATATCCAACTGTCTCGTATCGACGGATGTCTTCTGTAAATCAAGCAATACGTCTACGAAATGAGAATACAGCCTTGACCTGGATAGGTTAAATAATTCCTCTGCAACGCCAGCGCTCATGTACTTAACGGAAGATAGCCCCTTAGCAATAATCCGTTCCTCTGTATTGAAGAAGTACTCTCCTTTGGACAGTCCCCATTTTGGCATGGTGATTTTGATTCCAACCTTGTTGGCATATGCCGTTCCGTTGCGGATATCGTCTTCGTTCGCCGCGTTGTTCAGGAAGGATGCAATAAATTCCAGTGGATGGTAGTGACGGAAGTAGGCGCAGAGGTATCCCAGCATACAATACGCAATCGAATGATTATAGCCAAACTGATAGCTTGCGCTATCTTCAATAATCTGTAAGAATTCCTTCGCCTCTTCCTCCGCCTTTTCCCGCGACCCTGGTGACTTTGTACAGTATCCTTCCAGGATGGATGGCATTGCCTTGTCCAGCCTGTCTTTTTGTTTTCTACCGATCGCACGTCGTATATTGTCAGCCTCGCTGCCGGACAACCCACAAATCTGTTGTAGAAATTTAATTGTATCCTCCTGATAGATTAGGTAGCCAAGGTTATCACTCAGAAGTTCGTCAATGATTTCTGACGGGTTTTTATGTACTTTCCTGGACAACAATTCATCTCTGTAAGACTGCCCGGACGGACGGATACAGGCCGTCACAATCGACATATCGAACAGGCTGCGTGGCTTGAATTTCTTCAGACTGTCAAAAGCGAACTTACTTTCAAACTGGAAAAGTCCTGCCGGACTCTTTACCATGTCATCCCACACTTCCGGATCATTCCAGTCGATTTCATGTGACTTTGGATACGGCCTACCAAGATACTTACAAGTATCCCGAATTACCTGTACCGTCTTCAGAATCAGGAAATCGTACTTGGCAAGCCCTGTGAAGTCGTGGATGTTTTCCATGTCCAGCATAAGACAGGTTTCACCATCTTTATCGAACGTGCCATAGTTATCGCCCAGCGTGATGGGACTTATAACCATTCCAGCTGGATGAACGGACTGGGAAACCTTGGTTCCAACCAAGCCACGGAAGTAATAGAACAGCTCCGGATATTTCTTCTCTGCTTTCCGAAAATCCTCGTATTCCCAAATTGGCTTGTTTTCCTTTTTGGAAGCTTCATCAGATGAACTGATTTCACTTTTGATCCTAGCGATATTTTGAAGTGACCACGGATTGTTTATTTCATTTGGATGGAGCTTTGACCACCGCTGTGCTAGGACTCGACCGACTTCATCAATTACGCCTTTATTTTGTAGCGTACCAAACGAAGCGACCCGAGCTGTCTTGTCGCGTCCAAACCTACCGACAATATATTTGAAAATTGTTGGACGGTCTGACTCGACGCAATCAATATCAATATCACCTATTTCTTTTCGGTCTTCGTTACAAAACCGAGAGAAAACAGTGTGCCATGTTTCGGGATTCAGATCGATGATGTCCGTTACATAAGCGACACGAGAACCTCCAACGCTACCACGAGCGGTGCCAATCGACATTTCCTGCTCTTTGCACCAGCTAATCAGTTCCGACATACTGAGCATGAACCCGTCCATCTGAAGCTTTTGGAAAACACGAACTTCCTCTTTGATAGCCTCTCGGAATGCCGGCTCCTGAGATTTAGGAATAACACCAGTACTTAGCTTTTCTTCGAGCTTTCTATCGATCGTTTCCAGGAATTTCTGTGAGTCCGCCTCTCGTGAACCGTACAGAATTGGGTACTTGATGGATGTATCGAGAACGATTTCCTCCGTCATATCTGCCAGACGGTTTGTATTCTCGATTGCCTCCAGATAAACGTCGGCAGGCAACGCCCCCTGCTTCTCAAACGCTCCAACCAGCTGATCGTATGTCTTATATGTAAGATCAAAAGCGTCCTCGTCACCATAGGATTTATGTTTTGCCTCCAATAAAACTCTTCGGCACTCCGCTTTATAAGGCGATGAGCTGTGAGTATCTGTTCCTGCAATCAAAGGCTTCCCGATTTTCTTCGATAATACATACAGTCTTTTGTTGTACGCAATCTGATCCGGATGGTCGTGCGGCTGAACTTCCAGAAAGTCATACTTCATTGCCAAACGCTCATACATCGGGTGTGAGTCTGGAAGTCTATTTAACGGCGATGCCAAACACGCGCTCGATGAGATAATATTTTCGGATATCCCCAGGAACTCCTCGAAGGAAATGCGGTTGGTATAATAGAAGTGATCTTCGTCACACGACCTGCTTACCAGCGCGTTCAGTTCCCGCAGGCCGTCCATATTGCGCGCCATTAGAACCGTGTGGTAATTGTCACGCACCCGTTCTTTCAAGCTTTCCGTCAGGTAAATTTCCACGGAGTGTATGTATTTAATTCCGGCCTTGGTACAGGCGTTCCATTTCTCTGTCCATTGCAGCGGTTTGCCATGCTCCGAGATAGACAAGGCTTTCATGCCGTCTCTTACGGCAAGATCCACATAATCCTGATATCGTGTACAACTATCCAGTAAGCTGTCCTCTGTGTGGCAGTGATACATTACGTATGACCCCAAAGGATTCCCCCTATCTTAATTTTTTACGCCCCATATAAACATTTCTGAACACATCGATCCCCTTGTCAACAGGCGCGTCTTTTTCCGCAAGGAGATTTTCAGCATCGAAAACAGTTTCTACATTCACAAACTGCTTGAGTTTTTGGATATTCTTATCCTTCCGAATATCAATCTCCTTATCCAACGCGAACACGACCCGGCAGCCAAGTCTTGCAAGTATTTTCATTTGGTTTGCATTTAGGTGACTCGTCAGAAGTGCCCCGGTGTTATGAATTCCCCACGAGGAAGCAATCAGGACACTCTTACAACCCTCAAACAGTATGATCTCCTTCTTTTCAAGAATGGAATCCATATTTTCCGCAAGGCCATAGATAGTATCCATCGTTCCCCATGAGTAAAAATAGCAATACTTCCGCAGTTCTTTTTTCTTCCACTCCGGGTCGAGCGTTCTGCCTCCGATATTGACGATCTGACCTGAGAGATTCCGTATTGGATAGACAAGCCTGTCAGAAAACTCGTCGTATCGAACTTGGAATTTCTCCAGTGCTTCCTTCGAGATTCCCTCAGCCTCCCACGCAGAAAGCTTTTCCGAGTTTGCAGAATACCGCTCCATGAAATTGTCAGGCAGAACGGTTGCCTTCGAAGATTTCTCTGTCGGTTTCTTTCGCATATACCGTTTGCAATCAATTGTCGCCGCCATTTTTTCTCGCGGTTTAACGGACTCTGCATCCATCCCAGAGAACCGAACCATTTCCTCTACAGCTTCTGCCGGAGTACAGTGCTTGATTTCCATAATAAAGCGGTAGAGATTGCCACCAATTCCGGAACTGTAGTCATAAAAGAATGGCGGATCTTTTCGGACGGAGAACGATGGGGTGTTTTCCGACTTAAAGCAGCTAAGCCCCCACCATTCATCCCCCTTCTGCGTGAGTTCGACATACTGGGAAATATACTCAACAATATCTATCGATTGAATCAGTTCTTCAATTTCCACAGATATCTCCTCGCAGTCCGTATAATCACCTTGACAAATTACAGTTAATCATCAAAGTGGTAGCACATCTGCGGATTGTAATATGTATCTCCGGGAACAAGATCAAACATGGAAAAGCTCTCTCGGAATGTGTTCTTCCCAACCGCAAATTCCACAAGATGATATCTGTTTTCCGGGTGGATATAAACGATTCTCCCCTCCATTGGTGCCACATCGTCGTATCTGTACGGACGAGGGTATATCGTGATTGGGTGCCTAATAACAGTTTCTCCGACTTTCAAATTCGTTTCTCCTTAATATGGTTGTACTGGAATATGCTGCTTCGCTTCCTCGTAGGAAATGTGATTCCCATCAAATGCCATATCTATGTATTCTCCACTGGCGTGCTGCATTCCGTTGCGGTTCAGGACAACCCGTAGTTTCTTGTTTCCGCATTCCGGCCCGTCAGCCGCAAGTTCGTCTGGCGTTTTATCCTGAATCATTGCGATGGTGCTTGCGTTTCTTCCGATCTTTGCAGAGTCGGCCACCTTACCATTGATTGTTGCCTGCGCAGCTCCGATTCCACAAATCTGCATTTCGCCGCAGATTTTGTTCTTCACCATGTCCACAAAGCGTCCAAGCTCTTGATACGAGTCGAAAGCATCGCCGTCTCCACTTCCCTTAAAGTAATCCACGATCAGAACGTCAAGCCCTTGGGTATGCTTTACTTTCTTTACTGCCGTGTAAATACTCTGCTGGTCGAACATCGGGATGTAAATATGCGTGAACTTTCTGGTCTTCATCCATTCCTTGGCCGCCTGAATCTGCGCAAGTTCCTCCGGAGAATAGTTTCCCGAAACAAGCCGCTTGTATTCTACCCCAGACAAGTGCGCCAGAACACGCGCCGTAAACAGCCTTGTGTTTAACTCACTGTCCAAATACAGGACTGCAAGATCTTTTTTCAGAAGATCGATTGCACAGTTCAGCAACATCATGGATTTTCCTTGTTTCGCCTCTGCCGCAAAGATAAACAATTCCCCTGGCTCGATTGTTGCAAATTCGTTCAGCGTCGGGAACTTGAACGGAATTCCTGCATACCCGTTGCCTTGACGAGACTGAATTTCCTCCCAGCACTCGTCAATCACTTCACGGTACTCCGGGATGTCGTTGGACGAGCTATAGTCTGTCATTACCTGATCAACAAGGTCATAGATTTTCTGTTCAATATTTTCCTCTCCGCCACGGTAGCACATCACTTGACACTCTTCCAAAATGTGAAACGCATCTCTCCGAAATGCCGCGTTCACTACGTTTGAAACGAGCATTTTATACTCCTCTACCGTGTGGCGCGCCAGGACATCGCTCATGTCCATCAGCTCGTTCAGCTTATCAATGGAGAGTTCACTGGCAAATTTCCTGGTTGCCTCGTTGGAATTCAGGAATTCGATGATGTTGTAGGAATCAATTGTAAAGATCCCGCTCTTTACCAATCCGGCAATTGCTGTGTAGACGCACTGGTTTTCCTTATTCGTAAAATGATTCGGAAGCAAATGCTCTGAATAGAAATAGAAATCCGGGTGATGAAACAATGTCGCAATCACACCGGACTCACTTTCGAGGCTATTGATATCGTCAGCTCTCAATCAAAATACATCCTCCTCTCTGTTAGTACATATCCTTATAGATGCAGTCGTAACTAACATCGCAAAGAAATTTGCAGAAGAAATACTCCGGATTCGGATTGAAATCCTCCTCTGACTTTATCTCTTCAATTCTTTCCTTCGCCCACCGTACCGCCTCATCATACCGCTCCTTTTGAAACGGCTCCCGGATAAACACACCTGTCTTAAAGCAATTGAAGCAGAGCGCCGACGGAAATTTCCCGTACTCGGACTTAACGGCACCGGCATAGATGTATAGCTGACGAAGCATTTCATCCAGTGTTCTGTCCTGCGCAGTTGGTTTCCCTCTATGACTTCTCGGCTTCAAATCTCTCGACTTATTATCAACGATAACAAGCTCCCCGTTTTCCTCACCAAGAATGTCGATGATCGCTACCATTGGAATCCTGTCTATCTCAAACCGGATTTTCTTTTCTACTTCCAGCACATGAAATGGAACGGGGCGGAAGTTCTTGAAATACCTGATTCCCGCCGCAATATACTTTGTGACGATGCTATCGCTTGGTCTTGTGCCAATAACGTTACCTGAAAACCCGGAGACAAATGCGTCTTTCAGTTCCAACGCTGTAAAGATTCCTCTGTAATACAGCTCGATCAACTTGTGGATAAATGTGCCATAGGAAGCATAGAATTTCTCTTCTTTTTCAGTACCATGGATGTACCTCAAAAACCACCCATACTTACACTGTTCGAAGGAATGCAGTCTACTATACGACCACGTCATGCCCTCAATCAGAGGGCGATAAATCATATCGCCCATTGAGCGTCAGTTCCTTTAGAACGGCAGCTTGGAGTCGTCAACCTCTCCATCATCAACCGCAGGCTGCGGGCTATCTGACTCCTGCTGTACAGAATTCTGTGTGCCGTTGGCAGGCTCAAAAGAATAAACAAGGAAATTGTAGTATTTCACCTTCTTTTCCGGATCGTACTTATTTTTGACATCGCAGTCACCAATCTTGATACGATCCTTCTCCCGCAGAGCCATCGCCTTGTTCGCAGCTACCGTACCGGAAAAGGCAATGAAATCTTCGAACTCAGGTTCATATTTCCCAGTCTCTCTGTTTTTCCTACTGATTGACACTCTTGCCTTCACGAACGTGTCAGTGATGCGTTTGATTTCCCAAATCGTTGCGTATGCGTCTTTCCTGAATCCCATCTTACTGCTCCTTCAGATATGTATTTTCAAAGTCGTCCTTCAGCTTTGCAGCTAAGGCCGGTTCTTTGATTGTCAAATAATTTGCGTTCTTCGCATACTTGGAGATAAACTTCTTAGTTTCCTCTGCCTTATCCGGGTTTGTTGCCAAGAATTCCCTCAGTAATACGTCAAATGCGTTGATAATTTCCTCAGCCAGTACCTTATCCTCTGCCACACTTGCAGCCTTCTGCTTACTGCGATAAGCATCCACATCACTATCTGCCCTGGCAATCTGGAAGTAGCTCGTCAGAAAGTACCTGGTACAATAAGTTAATCCGGAGCCGAACGCCTGAGACGGGTCTTCCTGAGAACCAGTAATAAACCACGGCACTTCAATTGTTTCGTTGGGATTCTCATCGTTAACCCACCGAAACAGCATATCGGCAGAATAGAGCATTTCCGTCGTTACATTTTCGTATGGTTTACCTGTCTTGTCGACCTTCGTTTTCCTGACAACGTTCTGAGACACTTCGGATGTACCGGGAATGATCGTTGGGATAAGCGTTACGCCATATCGCTTCATGCCGGTCGTCACGTTTGCCAGGATTTCCGTGATGTCTTCATAGGAATAGTTGTAGCCGCGTTTCGACTTCGCCACCGCATCTGACATCGCGCGAATCTTTGCCAGTTTCTGAACGAGATTTAGTTTTTCCTGCATTCAAATCCTCCTGTTGCATTGTGTATAATCACTTTGATTCTATACAAAAAGGCACCCGTGAATCGGGTGCCAATGTTGTATTCATTATATGCGCTGTATCAAGGCTTCCGAAACCGCCACCCAGTGTGGCCAAATCGTGCTGTCTAAATGTCCAACACTAAACGAATTACACGGAATATGCGAGTTTCCATCGTTCATAATCCCGCAGATAATCGTTGGCGATCCATCGCTTCTTTGCCCCAATCAGGTTCCTTCCGCTGGAAAGATTGTATTCCTTCCCCTCCATGAATTCCTCAGCCAAGTAGGTGAAGTCAACGCTCATACCAGAGCGTTCATTCTCCAGCATGGAAAAGAATCTGCCAGACAACCACACTCTGTCAAAGGATAGCGAAAGATTCAGGGATTTATCTTCTTTCATATCAGCGGGAAGAAACTTCCTTTCCTTCTCTTTCTTACATATTGTATTACGAAATACCTGTAACGAAGGCGTGTCCTTAGATCCGCGCAAAAGTTTTGTCCCAGGAGCACGTTCCTTTGCGACCGGATCATAGTTTGGGTGGATATACCGAAAGGATTCTAGCGTCGCGCACTTTTTAATAGCCGGAATTGCTTCCCTGTAGAATGGATAATCCTTTCCCTTGAAATGAATGGCCATATCCCCGAAATCAACATCCGAGACATCGACAGCCAGCGCATCCTCTTCCTTCATGATTCCCATATAGGCAAGCCAAAAGAAACAGCGATATATAACATCCACCGTCTCTTCGGACTCCTTTTCAAAAATGCTGTCCAGATATCTCTGCAAGTGCTGCGGACTCGCAACAGACTGACGACGCATCTTATCAAGCCCGATATTCCCAAAGTCAACATCCATAATTGTAAGAGTAGCACCGTCAACATGATTATCAACGCACCACTGAATGTATGCGCGCAATGATGAACTCCTTGTATTCTTGCTTCTGTAGCGATAGCCAATAACCTCTGAAAGAGCCTGGTTGAGTTCCTCCTCATTCATCTGGCAGATATCTTTCCCTATCTTTGTCTCGCATTTCCCAAGCGCTTCGAACATCACATACAGCGTTTTCCGCTTTGACTCATCTTTAGAATATGCAGCAACAAACTGTTCTTTTAGTTCCGCATTGTACATATTGTATAACTCCTCTTCTACATTACATTGGAAGTGACGGAGCATTAAGGGATGATGCCTGCTCCCATATCTTCCGCAGTAATTCTGGATTGATATACGAAATTGCAGATGACGCAAACAAATTTGCTATTGCAATTTTTTCCATGTACTCATCGGAGAGTGTTGTGATATAAGCCCCAAGACGATCCTTAGACATGCGTTCAGGATTCTCGCACAAGACCATGCTATCTTTACGCAGCCCAGTTCCGTCAGATGGAACCAACACATGTGTCGGCTGTTCGGACTTCTTGATGGATGATGTGAACGGGAGCGCGATGATATTTGGGCTGTGGATGTTTCCGGTATTGTTTTGGAACACAAGCCCCGGCCTCCAACCGGCTTGCTCGCTTCCGGAGCCGGCAAACCGCATCAAATAAACATCGCCGATTCTTGGATACTTGCCTGTCATAACGATACCACACTCCTTTGTAGTCTTCGTATGGCTGGATTATACCACAAATGCATATGAAAGTCAAGGTTAATTTACGGTTTACATCTTGCATTTTTTATCGACAATGATCTTGTAGGTGATCTCACCACCATTCTCAGGATCATTGTCGCAGACAATCCCAAAAACCATACCAAACGCTTGCGATTCTTCGTAGTAGTTTATTGCTTTCACTCGATTGAAGCAGATCGTTCCTGCCTCATTTCTAAAGCAAATACGGTTGGGGTTGAACATCATTGACATTTTTGGGTAAGTAGACGTTAATTCTACGCTATTAAATTCTCGCACTGGTTGATTACGGATAGAAAACGAAAATTCTGCCGGGGATATCTCTTCGCATATTTTTCTGAACTTAAGCATGGATATTCTTTTCATGTCGCACGATCCTCCTATCTGCCACCACTCACGAACTTTTGTTCTAAAATGATAACATAAAATCGAATCGGTGTCAACAATAAAAATTCTCGGTTCATAACTGGGCGCTCACTCTTCCAGCCTCTTCCAGCCTGACGCACCTCTGCCAGAGTTTACCACGAACCGTAGCGCTATAAAAGTACATTCACCGGTATATTGACGGTATTCTGTCTTCGTCATCATCTCAAGATCGTAGGCGTGATCCGGGTGCTTTTCAATGAGCATTTTTTCAATAGCGAAGGATATCTTCTTGAAAATTTCCATCGACTCTTCCTCTGAAAAGTAGCTGAATTTAGGACAACTTGCCAATCGACCACCGAACCCATTATACACTTTGCCAGTTTTTGCAAGGAACAGGTGGAAGCACACATTTTTGAATTCCCTGTATGGCTGAGCAGTCGCCTCTCCGGGAAGTTTGTCCCATACCGTATCACGCAAGCCTGTCCAGTAATACCATTCATCTCCAAAGATATCATCGAGTATATCCTGTATCTCCGCGAACCCGCCTCTTCTGTTTTGCGGACTTTGGAACACTCGTGTAGCGGCGAATACCTCATCGTCTGTCGCGACGACATCCTTTGCGACCTGATTGTAAACGCCTTCTTTGTGCGACTCGAAAAGCCAGACGGCGCCCTTTCTGATATACACGATCAGCCAGAATAACCCCAATAGTATCAGAAGTACAACTTCCATTTTCTCCCATCCTGTTCAAACCGCTGCGTCCCGGATTTTATCCGATGCGCTATCGATATCTTCTATCGCAGACTCCAAAAAGGATACTGCATCTTCCATCTTCTCGCATCGGTCGCTTCCCTGAAGATTTTCAGGGAGGTTATCCAAGCTGTCCTGCTCTTGCTCTGCCGCCATGTTGATAATCTGACTTGCTGATTCCAACATGGATAGCGCACGCTTCAAGTTTTTTCTGCGGCTATCGTTCACGAAATACCCCTGATCATTTCGATCCCCAAATTCCCTGCGCCCGAAATCGCAGCTCAATCCCATCCTCCATATCAGGAGATTTCTGGATCGCAAAGGATTTCACGTTCATCAGGATTTGATACAGCGGATGATCCCTTCTGTCTGCAACAATTTCCGGGCAGGAAATACTCAGAAGAATGTCCATTGAGTTTTCGTCGATATCGACCGAAAAGCTTTCCGCGTCAACGAGTTCGGTCAAAGCATCGAGATCTTTGCACAGCTCCCTCACGAAATCCTTCCTGGATGGGATCTCTCGTATGCCGCAGAACTGCTTTGTTGCCTCGTCCGTAATAGATTCCACAACGTCATAGCACTTCATTTCCATTGCCACGCACCTCCAATCATTCTACTTTATCTGTAAACCCGTTAAAGGTAAAATTGACCTGGGTACTGCCATCCATGCGGGCATACATCTCCACATTTGATGCTATGTTTGAACACAGTGCAAACCATTTAGGATAATCGAACTTTAACTCTTTCCCGATCACCGATATATATGCCATGGATGCGTATGGCTTGTTGAGTTCGCATATAATTTCAAGCTGTTTTCCACTTGTTATATATTTCAGAAGTTTATACACGAGCTTAACATCTTTCAACCGCTTGATATTTGTGATATGAGTTCCTTCTTCGTCTTGCTGAACCATTTCGGCAACTGACTGCAATGCTTCTTCGGCAGCGGCAACCGCTTCTTCTTCACTCATGAATTGTTCGCTATTCAAATCGCTCACCATAATTTCACGTCCCTTCTATAATAATAGAATACCATAAAACGGAGTTCCAATCAACTGTAATTCGAACAGGAATTACCAGATGTGAAACTTATTTTCCAGCTCCAGGGGCAACGGTCCCCTACCAATCCTGCAATATCCATTCTCGCCGATCTCATATAGCGTGTATATAATTCCACCGCCCATAAGTTTAGATGTAATGATATACCTATCCGCTCCATCTTTGCGGCAAGTGACCTTGACTGTTTCAGATGCCGGTATCTTGGAAATCTTCTCCATCAGCTTCCGCTATTCGCAGAGGACATACCCAATAGTAACGCACTACATGATACGATTTCATTTGCAGCAGTCACTACTTCCTCTGTTGTATTATACTTTGAAAAGGAAACACGGATGGTGCTCATTGCGTCATCTTTACTCAAGCCAATTGCCTTTAAGACATGGCTTGACTCAACACTGCGACTATTACATGCGGAGCCAATACCAACGCAAATTTCCTTATTGTTTAGCAGCATTGCAAGCGCTTCGTTGTCAACGCCGCAAACAGTAATGCTGACAATCTTCCATGTCTCAGACATTCCATTTACAATCAACTTATCCGAAAGGCCATTTTCATTTGCAGCTTTCTTTAAGGAATCGACAAATGGATACAGAAGATTATAGACCATGCGATTGAACGTCACGTCTCTATCATCAATCTCGAAACATGCCTCTCCAAAGCCTACGATACCAGGGATGTTTTCCGTTCCGCCACGCAAACCAAATTCCTGGTTATTCCCTCCATAGACAAGCGGATTGATTGCGCCTAGATGCTTTACTAGGTCGGATACATACAAACCACCAACTCCCTTGGGGCCGTGAACCTTATGTGCGGACATGGAAAGAAAATCACACTGCATTTCCACAACGTCAATATGAACGCTGCCAAGTGCTTGAACGCAATCGGTGTGGAATAGCGCACCGTTCTCATGGCACAAACCCGCAATCTTACTCATGTCATGTTGAACTGTACCTATTTCATTATTCACATGCATAATAGACACGAGACCTACGCTCTTTGTACTCAAAACCTCCTGCAATTCCGCAGGATTGATATGACCGGAGCTGTCAACGCTCAAAATATGCAAGTCAAATCCGTGTTTCATACACATCGCTTCCGCTGACTTGAGGACGGATTCATGCTCAATTGCGGATACGACAACCACATTCTTCATATTCTCCTTCATCCAGTCCGCAATTCCAAAAAACACTGTTGCGTTCGACTCACTGCCACCGGATGTAAAGATGATCTGATCCTTTCGCGCTCCAATGCAGTCCGCGACCTGTTTTCTGGCGCGGTCTAAAAGGTTTTTTGCATCTTTCCCAAGGTCATAAAGCGTTCCTGGATTTCCGAAGCTCTCTCGCATGGCTTTTGTAACTGCCTCCAGGACGCTGGGACTCATCTGTGTTGTTGCAGCATTATCAAGATAGATCATTTACAGTCTCCACGTCCTCACCGGTGCCCTCTTCAACCGTCTTCGGTTCTACAACATCCATATCGCCACACCAGAACAACCATCTCGGCTGCTCCTCCAAGTGGATCAGCTCCGCCCGCTCACAGACTGCAGTGTAGACAACGCCTTCGGAGTTTTCAACAAACGTCCGATAAGCTGGGTTCATAATGCCAAAATTCTTCTTCGTTTTCAGCTCTGCAACTTTCAACATTACCTTGTCACCGGTATGAATTTCCTGTGCGGGGGTGTACCGGTTTCCCTTTGTATCCATAATCTCTGCAAACTTCTCTGCGTTCGAGCGTGACATTCCATTCTTTTTAGCATTCTTGACGAAATTCCGCTTTTGTTCTCTGTTCATTTATCCCACCTCCTAGTGTTCTTTGAATACAATTTGCTGCCCATGTTTCAGCGTCCAGCAGCCAGCGCCCGTTGTCGCGCAGTTTGCGCAGTTACCGCCACATGGGATATACCCCTCGGAGGCAGTTGTCGTTCCATCACGGTAGAGGACGTGTGCTTCCGGCAGTCCGTATGGATTTTCCATTTTCAGATTCCTCCACCCAGAAAAAATCATATGGAGGTTATCCGGAAGAACTCCATCGGTCGACTTCAAATATTGATTGACGATGTAAAACTTCTTGGTGAAACAGAGTATCTCACAGTGCGGATTCCTCTGAGCGATGGACACCATATGCAAGAGATAGTCTGCGTCCGGGATATCACCTGACACATGGAAACGAAAAAATCGAGTCATCATTACAGATGCCTCGACTTCTCTCCAATATACCTCCGGGTTTTCTTCCAGCAATTGATAGTTTGACTGGTACGCTTCCCGCACCGACTTTCGGATCCTCTCCAATTTCCTGGCATAGCATTTTTTACAGCACTCACAATCATGCCGGCAAGTGTAGTATGCTGGAAGCGAAACGCTGGGGACTGCGCCCATCTTTGCATTCCCTGGAGAAATTTTTACGAGCATGGTTAGCTCTCCTCCGCCGGGATCTTCCCCATTAGAACAAGTTCCCCCGCAAGCTCAGGATACTTTTGCGCAAATACTTGCAGCCTGGCCTGTGAAACTTCCGGATTCCACCCGCACTTCCTGCAATTACGCCGATATTCCGGGCACTCAACCATACTATTATGTATACATTCTGGTACTTCTTCAAAGAATGTCACTTTGATTCCTCCGTTTCTTCTGTAAAGTCAATTGGGTCGTCTCCAAATTTGTCAAACATGGTTGTTTCTCTCAACCGCCGCATCGATTGTGATCCTATGGATGTCTTTGATTCCGGAAAGCAATCCATGTCGGATTGCACTCTTCAGATTCAGTGGGAGATAACCGCATACATTCGCAGCGCGGTTCATACTGGAAAAACCTGACGGGTCAAGCCTCACCACTTTACCACCGCTGTTCCTGTCATTATGCACATGGCCATGAATATTAACCGCTCCAGGTACAAGAAGCGGCTCATGCGAAAGCAGAATTTTTCTTCCAATGTACACCGGCCCGTCGAAAATCTCTTGAAAATGTGACTCGCAATCGCTCCGCCTATCATGATTTCCCATGATAAGCACCTTAGTTCCCGGAAGTTTGTCCATATAGCTCACGTCTCCCACATCCCCAAGGTGGATGAGCGTATCATTCCATGTCACATATTTCTTCAGAAGCGCAATATGCGCCTCCGGCGACGGCCACTGCGGGTCGATTTCCCTGCACTGCGGATCCCCGAAGTGGGTGTCGGAGATGATATATACAGCCCCATGATAAGACCAGCTCTGAAAAGTCTCATATAGGCAGTCAATCATTTTGCTCGGCTCCGTCAGATATGGCAGTCAACAATATGAATGTCCCAACCATTTTCGATTGCCGGGGCAAGAAACGTATCATAGTAAGCGTCTACCCACTTGATTATATCCTCCGGCTCCTCGGAAGAGCAGGCGAACCATCCCATCTGCCCGACCTCATGCCACTCACCATCAGGCGTAACAACAGCTCTTGTCCAGAACGTCGTGCGGATTCTTTCGTATATTTCCTTATCCGGATACATGCGTTTCATGTATTCCGTTTTGTACCACCCGTTGTTAAATACCTCCTCGTATGGTTCCATCGACTCTCGTGCAATGCGTCCCATTTTGATAAGGTCAATTCTCTCCGCTGGAATCTCGTCTGCCTCTTCCCCGTCATCAGAATCTATCAACATACCAGAAAATCTTCCACCTATATCATACCAATCCCATTTAGAGTTCGGGTTGTATGTGGAATAAACATTTCCATCTTGATCTTGCATATCATCTTCATAGGATTCCAATTCGCGCTTCAAAACCTGCTCGTCTGTTTCGTTGTACCGCCTCATAAATTCCGACGATATATACACATAGTGAGGGTTATCTGCGTCCCCATGGCACACTTTCTCCAAGTAGGCAGCCGGATCTTTCAGATACTCTGCATACTTTGTCGTGCGAAAACTCTCCAGCCTATCTCGCGCATTTTTTATAAGCTGTTCTCTCGTGTATTCAAGATATCTATCAACTGAAATTCCCTCACAATAAGGTTCAAGTAAAGATTCAATGGTCGTGTTTTCATCCGTAAAAACCGCTACTGCAAAATGACTCATTGCTACACCTCCTGATAACTATATCGGTTACTTTCACCGCTCGAAGCCGGAGTTAATTTTTCAGCGTCAAACGGCTTCGTTACAATGATTCTCGCATCACGCATGATGCGGCCATCCAAAAAGTAGACGCCCCAGATATCCTCCAAGTCTTCTCCACTTCCCTCTAATGCAAACAAAAAATCCGGGAATCGTTTGGACAGCAGCGCCATATCTTCTTCCCAGTCGTACCATTTTGCATTCGCCCACCATCCAGACACATAGTCCCCGCCATAGTCGAATACGTTCATCTTTTGGACTTCTTCTTCAAGGCGTTTAATGTTTTCTTCCGTCTGTCCAGAGCGATTCCTATACGGCTCCGCGCTCAGACTATAATCTGTGTAATATCCCATGTTGTCCTCCTATCGCAACTGATTCGTCTTTATATTTCTACTCGTGTACTACGGAATTGGCATAAATATGATAAATGAATCCAGTATCATCCCGAACCGTCGAAACGTACTGATAACCATCAGGAACATCATCACCGGTTTTTATCATTGCACACTTAATACGGCTTTTCATACACGAAGGAACTACCTCGGCCCATATGGCAAGCTGGCTTCCGGGTTGAATCTTTGCACTCAAGAATCTCTTAACAATACCGGTAGACTCGACCGATATTTTCATTTGACCTGTATCAAACCAAAATTTGAACACCTTCGGATTTGTAATATCTTCGATTCCCAATACAAGGCCTCCATTACATTGCGTCACTTTCCACAATTTCACTGTCAATAGGAATACCGGCATACCCTGTTCCAAGATTCAGTCCCTTGTAAGCTTCGCTAATTTCCTCTTGAGTTAAGCCAATGTATTCCAATGTCTGAGCCGGAGATGAGTGGTTTAACATCTTCTGCAACAAGAGAAGTCTTCTAGAATCATTCTGTCCATATACCATCATCCAATAGCAGAATGTCTTTCGCAGCGTATGCGTTGATACCTTTGTACTGAGTGACAAGTCAGTAGCTATCCCTTTTAAAATCCTATCAATTGACTTGACGCTCAGCGGCTTATTCTCATTTCCTCCATGGTTGGACTCACTGCGAAACATATAGTCACTGAGAGTCACGCCATCCGTGTGTTGCAAATACAAAGAAACCGCTTCCATCACTGCATTGTTTACCGTGATGTAGCGGTTTTTCTTTCTCTTTCTGGTGTTCCTAGTCTTCTGTTCAAAAATCGGGAAGCTGTTTTTGAATACCAGATTGTCGTTAATCAAATTGGAGAACCGAAGCATCCGAAGGTCGCTTGCCCGAAGCCCAAAGTTGATGCCAACGATGAATAGCATATTATCCCGATAACGTTCATTCTCCACAAGAAACTTTGTGATCCGGTTGATGTCATCAATACTCTTGATTGGTTCCGCCGCATGTTCCGGAGCGATCTCGCAGCGCACCTGTTCGGAAGCTGGAGCAATCATTCCTGCCGCAAGCTTCCGACTGTTCTTCTGGAGCTGGGAAAAATCAATTGCTCCAGACTTATTCTCTGAAAACTGAATGACTGCCATATCCAACCTCCTTGTTCAAATACAGAATTTGACTTGACTTTACGACCAAACGGTCGTATCATATAGAAAACAACCAATCGGTCGTAAGAAAGGAATGGGCATTATGTTCGATGAAAAATTTCAAGATACATACAAGACGCGCAGTGAAGACCTGTCAAAGAACGGAAGCGAATGGTTCTTTCTGGAAACAGAAAGGGACATTCTCAGGAACAGGCGCGAAGAGCTTAGCCTAACGCAGCAGCAGGTAGCGGAAGCTGCACATATTCAGATACGCCAATATCAGCGACTAGAATCCGGCGAACGCAATATAAGCGGCGCAAGTATGCGGATCGGGCTTTCTGTATGTGCAGTTTTACGGCTCGATCCCTATCGATTCCTTCCAGAATTCCAGTGGAACAGGATCAAGTGAGAGATTTTCTATTCACATCCATCACAAATTCCTGGATCCTTTTCATATTCGGTCGGGACGGAAGGCTTGTGTTTGCTTTTGCGTACTGTAACCTCTTCTCATAGTCCGCAACCATGTCAAAGAATTCCTGACGATAGGTTCCGTCTTCTTTCATGAATGCACCGCCACGTATATCCAGAAGAAATGGAATGTCATTTTCGCGATATGTAATAATGTCTTCTTTTTCGAGGATGTCCAAGCACATAAGGTACAGCCGAATCAGGTGCATAGCGTGCTTATTCAGATGAGCATCATCCTTCTTATGGTTCCTGCGATTCAGTTTCCCGTAAGATGTAAGGACGTTCCCAAGTTCATTGAGAATGCCACCGAACTCTCTCGCCGGGAACCTTTGAAGCGAAATATCCGCAAAGATTTCGGAATCGAGTTCTTCTCTTTTGCTATCCGCCACATACAATCGGATTGCTCCATCTTCAAACTCCCCATACCGATCCCGGAACGACTTCATGGATGACTGCATGGCGTGCAGCATGTGTTCTTCCTGTCTTCCCTGGGATAGTCTATCTCTGGCAAGAGCATTTTCCAACCTTTTAAGTTGCTGTGTTGCATATCCGCCGAAAGAATCAGCCGCTCTTTGGGAAAGGAACATTTTCCGGTTATCAATCATTGCCTTTCCAATTTCTGTCTTCACAAAATAATGCTCCGGTTTACACCCGAGTATTTCGATTGTATTGGGATTGCACGATACCAACAAACTGATAAGCCGATTGAAACTATAAACTGTTGTATCGGTGGTAGTGTTCACGACCTGCTCAAAGTTTGTCATTCCCAGAATGTCTGATGGGGCATTGAGCGCACATCCCCTGATATCGACGTCCGAAGTTTCAATATTCGTTCCGTAAGCATAGCTTCCGCCAAGCGTCAACAGCACAATTCTGTCTTTTAGATGTTCGTCTTCTCTCAGGAAGTCATATTCCGAGCTGCAAATCAGCCGCAGAATCTGCTCAGTTTCCATTATCGGATTCTTGAGCGGCGCCGGACAGTGCCATCACATATACGCTGTTCTTTGTTGTGATTTGGATTGCGCCATTTTCTTCGGTGATGTCTTCCACCGATGACGTACTGATCATATGCGTATCTTGGTCTTCTTTGTACGCAATCAGGATAGCACTCTTTCCACACTCAAGATACATCAGCTGGATAGTATCTGCATCCATGAATTCATTGCGAGCCATTTCGTTCCGCAATTCATTGTGCCTGCAGCAATCCCTCTTTTTATAAGACACGGGCTTATACAGCCCACTATAATGATAGTCTTGTTCCATTTTTACAGCACCCTTTCTATGTTATCGAATAGGCAGGTATATTTCCCAAAGTACCGCTCGTCATGATGATAATGCCCAAAATACCAATGTTCGAATTTGACTTTCTCTGCAATCTCATCGAAGAATTTTGTAAGTGAATCTGGCTTATACATTCCTGCCGAAAAATATGCCGCCAGATTCTGGGGGCAGCAATGGGTAATAATGTAGTCGACGGAATTCCCACACTCCGAAAGCATTTGTAAACCGAACTCCATCTCCTCCTTACTTGGAAGCTCCTCTTTCCACCAGGAAAGGTGATTAACACGGAACATTCGCCCCTGATTGCTCCAATTCCTATACGCTTCCTGCAGAGCTTCCGTGCTATCATAGTCAGCCGGATTCAAGATTCCGTCTCGGATATCATGGCTGCTTGCTCCACCGAACGCAAAGAATTTCTTACCGCAGAGTTCATAGACGCAACCGCGCATAAGATGAAAGATGTTTTCCCGAATTTGGTGAGCCTTTCCTCCGTGGAAATCTACGATTGTAAATTCGTCCCCATACAGCCTGTCAAAGTTCTCATGGTTTCCGTCCACAAACAGGATGGTAAAGTTTTTCTGTGACAGCCACTTTAGATTCTCTTTTTCCGTCCATGTATCATGCCAGATTCCAAAGTCGCCACAGACAATTACGAAATCCTCTCTTGTCATCTCATATTGTTCTGGGAAAAGTACCGTATCGAATTTGTAATAATCCGCGTGGCAATCCCCTGTTATGTATACCATATTGTTCTCCTTTCAGCCCTCTGTTTTAAGCAGGAAACTTCATTGATAAACCGAGAAATGAAAATAAACTGTCTTAGCTATGCGGATAATAAGCTATTCCAGCAAAGTTAAGCCGTTTACAAGAAAATCATCATCTAAATTTGCATTAAAATAAAAAACCAAAGTTTTCCAAAAAATCGTGGCGTTTGGTTTTGGCGCTTGTCGAATTGAGTAACGGACGCCCTGAATAGAGCGGAGTCGTGCAGAGCTTTATTAACGCAATTTCGAAATAACGATTATCGAGACGGCTCACGACCAAGAACGGATTCTATATCCATTTGACCGAAGTGGTCGCAGTTATATCATCTTTTTCCACCCATCACCGCAGGGCGGATAAAAAGCAAACACATCGCTGTGCAAGGTCAGTTACGCACTGACGGGCGCCGGTTATCAAATTCATCCTCCTGCTTAAAACAGAGGGCTGAATGCTCAGCCCATTAGCCTGCTAGAAACTCCTGCATCACGTCATCGAAAGTGTCGTTGACGTTGAAAGGCGGAACGTAGTCCACGTTAGTATTGACAAGCGCCATTTCCACCTTGGTAGACATTGTATCGGACTCATCGACAAGGCGGCGCATGATTTCCTTCGCCGTAGCACGGTCAAAATTGTCCTCATCCACAACTTCCATATCATAGACATAGGAAACCTGCACCTGATTGATGTCAAACTTATAGCCTCTCGCCTGGGTCTTCCGCTTCCCTGGCTTACACCCAAGCATATACTTAATCCCCATAACGACATTCTGACGGAACTTATTCGTTTCAATCTCCGCATCAATATTCACACCGCAAGAGAGCTTTGCCTGTGTGATTGCGTATGACAGCGTCTTCTTCTCATCAATCAGCTTGAGTCCAAGCCGGATTACATCGTCGTTCTGATAGAACTCGCCCTTGTTAACTTCCTCTACTCTGTCCTCGGCTTCCGGATTTGCCGCAGAACGAAAATGGGTTTCTGTTGTTTTCAAGGCATGATCCTTCTGGGAAATACTGTCCCGGACGGACAGCATCATTCTGTCCAGAAAATTCTGATAACGAAAAGCCTCTTTTAGATTCATATTATTCCCTCCTAATTATTCGTCACATGTCATATAGAACTCGCTTCGCAGATTGCAAATGTCTTTCGGCCCATTGTATTCCAGGCCAGAGTCCTTGAAGCTCTGATACTTCTTGCGACACCATCCGTAGAATTTATTGGCAATGTCCGTCGTCAGCGCAGATGTACGAGTGGAATACCCCTTCTTAAATACCTCCGCCGCAATAGAGCGCATGAATTTCCAGAACTTGTAGTATGCCAGCTTCAGCTTGACCATTTTCCCGTTCGCGTCCTCAATAACAAATCCTTCGATCAGCCTGTCGTTGTAAGTATAATCATCTGCAGTGACGCGGTAGTACCAGTCATAGAATTCCTGCCATGTATTCAGTTGGAACGCAAGTTCCTTATGGTGAATTCCGAATTCGTCCGCGATGGCGCAAAGCTCTGCGTAGCTCTTCTTTTCAAACTTCAAACTGTTGGACACGACGTCAAGCAGTATCAGTTCGTCATCCGGATAGGCTATGACGTGTGGATCATTTTGCATGTCTACGCACTCAAACACAAAAGATACATCATGTTCTTTAGTGTAGTTCTTGATTTTCCCCAGTGCTTCGGTGCTCAACTTCTTATAAAGCATAGCCCTCAAGTACTGTGCATACTCTCCGCCCGGATTGGACTTTGTTGTTATGAACAGGTCGTCCGCTTCTGCGTTGTAAGAAACGATTCCGAGGAATCCGTTCTCCTTTACATAGGCAGTTACAGGGAACGTAAGATTTCTCTGGAGCGTATCAAACTTCGTTTCTTCTCGTTCATTGATATTGAAGAACTTATCGTAAGCTCTCGCCACGATTCGCTGAGTATCCAAATTGATGTACAGGCCACGGGCTTTCATCGTCTGGGCATTCCATGCTTTTTCAAAGAACGCGCTGGGTGTGAAGTTGAAAGAGGAGATATTGCCAAAACGATTTTCATAGATGTATTTATTGCCACGCATTTGCAAAACCAGATCCCCAACGGTCTTCGCTTCTTCCTGATTCTCACCATCATGCTGGTGTTCCCGGAATACCGTATTACGGATTTCAAAATTCTGTTCCGTTCCATCCTGAGAGAACTGAACCACACGCAGGCAGCCGCCGAACTCGACCTGACCTTCTAGGTTTCTGACCTTATCATTCACACGGATAGGCAAATCTTTCGTATTCCTATGCCCATGGATCATGATACAGTTTTCGGGAGATTCCTTCGCAAAGGTTTCAGAAACTGTCTCAAAATCATTATAAGAACCGACGCCTTTAATCATTTGCTCCGTGCCAACCAGCGTCAGATTCTCCGGCAGTCTGCTGATACCACCATGGCAGACGAAGAATTCCTTACCGGCGTAGTCGAACCATGCGCACTGTCCGATTCTTCGATAGAACTTACGACACTCTTTCTTATCTACCCCTGCATCTTCCAGTTGGCGTCTCGTGAACAGCTCGAATTCTTTAGAACGGGTCGTTTCACCGTTCGCCCAGTTCCATATCCACCGTTCATGATTACCCTCAAGAAGTCCCACGTTAGGGCGGTTGTAAATGCTGAGCAAAAAGTTTAGAACTTCAACGTTCTCGATTCCCCGATCCAAGTAGTCACCACAGAACAGATAAAATTCATCGTCCTTGATTCCGCCGTTGGCTTCCAGATAGGAACTCAGTGCCGTATAGCAACCATGCACATCTCCAATGATGTGCATTTTTTTGTAGCTGGACATATCCAACTTTCGCCGCCACACTTTATCCAGCTCGTCTGGCTGAATGACAGTGATTCCCGCTGGGATTTTCTGCGTTTCAAACCTTGAGTACATCTTATCGATCGCTGCATCCGGGACAACTTTGTATGCAGAGCGCTGGGTATTCCTCTCCTTCGCAACCTCAATAGGAACGGATGTGAAATCCACGCAGTAGATACGGTACCTGTAATCCTCGCAGAGCTTCTTGTACCGATTCATCTCAACGGTCTTGGAATTTGTCGCATCAATCACCGTGAAGTCGCCACGGCGCATTCTGTTTTCCACGACCTTGAAGAGCGTGTCCCAGACAAATTTGTCGCTATCCACGGCGATCTTTACGGAACCGTCCGGGAACATTGCGGGAGCGGAGCACATCATCCGGATATCGTCAGCGGAAACCGCATAGTTCGCCAAACCGTTCTGCTGAATCCATGTGGTTTTCCCGCAGCCGGGAGAACCTCTCAGAAGTAAAAGGACTCTCATTTATCTTTCCTCTTCTCTTTTAACTTTCTCAAATAAGAAAATGGTAGTGCAAACGGGATCGTCACTGGGAAGGCGAATCCGACAATCACTGCTAACAGTACATCGAAATCATGGTCTACATCATAGTAGTCCCTATTTATCCGGTCCCAATAAAACCAGCCAGCCGCAGCGGCAGCAAGCAAAATATAAATGATGTAAAGCATTGTAAATTCCTCCTTAGCAATAGCTCACTTCTGTTTTATCCGTCCGAAGCGTTACAAACACCGGGAACTGGAGGCTCTCCGCTCCTGTCGATTTATCCTGTGAGATTTCCTTGTATTTTACCTCGCACAGGATGCCGACAAGCTGTTCTCGTTTTCCCCAGAATTCAGCACGCTGTGCGTCCGCGAACCCAGTTCCCACCTTTACTTCATTCCCTCTGAAATCAAGTACGAATGCGCCAAGCGTTCCGGTTAGCCTCCCACTCCCCTCTTCCACACGGATGATCGGCAGATCCATGGTATAGAACCGTTTGATTTTCAGGATTCCCTTGTGTCGGGTTCTTCTGTATGGGACATTCGTATTGAGGATCAGCCCCTCCTTATCCTCCCGAACCATCTGATCGAGGAAACTATCAATCACTGAGGTATCGCTACCGTGATACAAGACCGGCAAGATTTTCACCGCATCGCAGTCGAGCTGCTTTACCATGCCATCAAGCATGGCTCTACGCCCCGCATAATTTGTATTCTGTCTGCCATTCAGGAACTCATCTCTTGGAATCACATCAAATATCGTATATGAAACGGCAGTTTTATCGTCATTATCGGAGTTCAGAATGCCTGTTGCTGTACGAAATGCTTCGTTATCACTCAGAGTACCCTTGTCCTTTAGGGTCAGTTCTCCGTCAAAGACAAAGCTATGGCCGAACACTTCCGTCAGCTTGTCTGTGACATGCGCCAACCCCATGTATGGATTTCCGCTTCTGGCAATCAGCTGCCCATCCAGAAATGTTGCCCGCACGCCATTGAGTTTCTGCGTCAGCCAGAACTCTGTTCCGTTTTCCACGGGGTACTTTTCAATCGGATAGCTCTGCTGGACTTCCCACTCCGGAAGCATGTTTGGGATAACCTCGTTCACAGTTTTCGCGGTGACGCCAAGCCGCAGTGTCTTAGCAATAATCTGCACATACAAATCTCTTGCGGACTTTTCATAGGCTCTTGACAGGAACATGGCCGTATGACGTACCGTTGAATCGTCCATCCCGCGAAGACCGGACAGATAATCCAGGCACTCAACGATATTGGTAAACGGATATTCCACATATTCCCTGGTCTTCCCTCCCATGGATTCGAGCTTTTCGATTTCTTTTCTCAGGCGTTCTTCCGAAATATTATATGTAAGCATGGGATTCAACGCATAGAACAGAAGCGTCTTAAAATCCTCGTCGGCTGCGTTCTCCCGGATGAATTTCTTTTTCTCTTTGATACCGCTGAGCTTTTGAAGCTCATACAGTTTTTCAAATGACCTCACGCCGATCTGCCTCCTTTCATTTATTTCTATTGTAGGCTCTGCTATTATCCGGCTTTCGTGTTGTCGGATTGAGACTGCCCCAGGTTGTACGCCGTTGTTTGTTGAGTTCTTGCTGCTTCTTCTTGGATAGTTTCTCAAAAGGTACAAATTTCTCCATCATCCAAAAACCTCTATCTGATATTGTCGCAATAATCCTTGACGTACACCGACTAATCTATCAGTTCAATGGAGTAAGAAGTAACTTTATCGGAACCGTATTCCTGCAGAAGAGCTTCAAACGCACGCTCCCGCCGCTTAGATGTGGCGAGGTTGACATTAAACATACTCTGTACGTCTCTCATTGCTTTCGCGTGAGCATCGTTTATATCCTCAGACCAGCATTTACTAAGCGCCAATGTTTTCTGATTTCTATTACGTTCTTCCTGCGCCTTTTCTAGTTTGCTTCTCCACCTTCTGTATTTCAAAAGGCTATGATAGCTACGAAAGAACACTGCCTCCACTCCATCGAATAAGAGACCTTTTTCAGTGCTGCAATTCCTGATATATTTTACATAGTCATTTTCCAGTCTCCATTTATCTGGAGCGGATTTATAAAAGGCTATAAATTGATCAAACGAAAGCCTTACCGAATCTTTCTCTCCATATTCAGACAGAGATGAAAGGAAATCCACTGTATAGTCAAGAGCAATACAGCCAATAACACATAAGAGTAATAGCGTCAGAAAAAACATTCCTTATTTCCTCCAATAGAAGTGGTGCCAGAGATGGGACTCGAACCCACAGGCGCAAAGCAGCGGTACTTGAGGCCGCCGTGTATACCAATTCCACCACTCTGGCATGTCATCCTCTAAGGGATGATATTAAACTGCTCTGCTTGTAAGAATCTTTTAATACAGCTTCCGCAATCATAGCTTACGTTATAACTATTCTTGCAGCAATCTCCATCTCTCACAAATTTGCATAGCACGTTCTCGCAAGTATCACCGCCGCAAAACTCTATCAGTTCGTCGGCATTCATAGTGGCTATTTTCCTTTTGATTTCCTTGAAATTAGTCATCGAATTAACCTTTCATACATAGTATCGTCTACCTTTAACCTTGATGTACCGTCCTTTCTTGTTAAAATAACAGGTCTTGCCTACGGACATTGACTTGTAGTAGTTATCGGTATATTCCAAGGTCACAGATGCTCCACAATCCTCGCTAATTATGCCACAGGATAGGATAATCGGAGTATCTTTGACATACTTCTGGACACAGTTGGAGCAGTACATCGCTGATTCCAGATTAGTGCAAACAATGTCGTGTACGCCCAGAGAAGCACCGCATTCCTCGCAAAACAACTCAGCACACCGATATGGCATATAGTCGGGACTCGGTTGCCACTTTCGACCACTCCTTTTTAATTTATCCTCTTCGGATTTCCACATAAAATCTGCCTTTCATGTTCTCCAACATTCCTGTTCTTTGTCCCACCACTCAATCATTCTCGGCCTGTCAATACTGTAGGTTACTCTCAACAGGTAATTGCGACCACCACTACGATACGCCTGAAACGCCTCATTCTCATCAGTGGTTGTGATAACGCTGGTGAACGAAGAACCGGAGCCGAGTATTTCAGGTACTTCGTTGCCAGTCTCATAATAGACTCTATTCATCGTTACAATCCTCCTCATCAGTCCCGGCCTTTGATACGTTATAGCCCAGTTTGAAAACTGACAAAGTTCAGAGGTTTCCCTGTTGTCTTGTCAATACCATGGCCTACAACCTGGACTTGGTAATCCCTCCATTTGTCTCCCTTCTTATGCCATTCAGAGTCATTTTCGTATTCTCCGGCCTCTTCGGTAACGACGAACTGAATGGTTCCTTTGAAGTTCTTGACGAAAGCTGTCGTCCACGGACGGTTGATATGGTAATCAAATTCCGGATTGTATTTCAGGACTTCATCAAGAAGGAACACCGCTACCATTCCGGCATCGGCACAGAACTTACCAATGGGTTCCTTGGTATCCGAATTAAACAGAGTACAGTCCCAGTCACCATACATGGTATTTCTTGCCATGTAGTGCGAGATTCCAAGTTCTTCCATGCTATAACCATAATCACACCGATCCCAATCATCCTCATCGGTATCCTTTTCATCATGCTTAACGATATAGCATGGGTCTGTAATGATAATATCTCCGTCAAACTCGACTGGTTCTGAATCAAGATACCGTTCCGGGTTACCAGGATTAGAAATAAAATGGCACATACTGTAGATATCATGATCGTGTGCAAAACCAAAGACATCCATATGCGGTTTCGCACTTGTGATCATTTCTGACAGCAAGTCATGTGCGGATGCCCTGTAATTGCAGCGCCAGCTATCTACAATACTGTAAAGCTTCTGTTTCACATCATCCGTGTAACACGGAAGTTCCGAAACAAGCGACTTGAGTTCGCTCACTGATTTTTCAATTGCTTTTTCTTGCTCCGCCTTCATTGTCAAAACCCATTCTTTATTCATAGCTTCTCCTCCACGATTCCTTTAGCCAGCGCCGACAACATGCAGTTCTCGGTCAATCATTTCACGAATCTCATGACCCTGTAAGTCCGTAAGGCCTTTTACCGCAGAAATAATTCGCTGTATTACCTCTTCTTCGCTCTTGGGGTCGCTTTCACTCCGCTCCCAAGGCATAGACGGCGGATAATAGAAATATGTGTTCCCATCTCCATCATTGCAGAACGTCAAAGAATCCGTATCATCGCAGAAGCACAACAGGTCTCCAACATTATCGAATAAACCGTTGCCTATATAGTCGTGAATGTCAAAGTTGCTGTAATCATTTCTAAGAATCATCGTTTTCAGTTCCAAATCATCCGGATGTACTTCAGAGATACATCTTACTACCTTCTTATTATCAAGATGTGGTTCGATATCATTCGTGCATAAACCAATTCCATCAATCATCCAATATGACAGACTCATAGCAATACCTCCGATTTTTATATGGTGCCGCAGAGAGGATTCGAACCTCCGACAGACGGATTAAAAGTCCGCTACTCTACCAGGCTGAGTTACTGCGGCATATGTTAGCCGGATTCATTTAAGAATCCGGCTTGTATATCAGGGTTCGATATCTACGATGGAAGCACCATTACCAGTCACCTTGGGAAGCTGGCCATTCCACTGCTCATACTTGATCTTCTCAATCAGAGTGGGCGTCAGAGAACTTGCGACCATCTTATTAGCATCTGCTTCAGCCTCGGCCTTAATGCGCATAGCCTCAGCCTCTGCTTCCGCATTGATCCGCATTGCCTCTGCCTTTGCGTTTTCCTCAATGATCCTCTGCTCAGCGGCAACTTCCGCAACCTGCTTGTCCTTTTCAGCCTGAATCTTGGCGGTCTGTGCTTCGATATTAGCAAGTTCCATTTCCTGCTGCGCTGTTACCTTCTTCTGAATAGCGGCAGCGGTCTCCTCATCTACGGAAATGTCTGTGAAGTTCACGGTGTCAATAATGATTCCGTATGGCTCGAACTTCTGCCTCAGATATACATCCAACTCGGCATTGATTGCAGTACGCTTATCACCAAAGATATCCGTTACGGGGTAATTGGCAGAAACCTCCTGCGTCCAGGCAACAATCTTAGGCTTGATAAATGTATCCTTAATAACTTCGCCGGACTTCCCCTTAAACATCACAAACGTATTAGCAACGCGGTCTTCATCGAACCGATAGGAAAATTCCAGGTTAACGCGAACCGTTTTGCCATCGGAAGTCGGAATACTGAAGCTCTCGTCGTCCTTGGAATCGCCCTTGCTATCAGAGGTCAGGTAGGATTGTTCAATTCCAATAGAATATGTAGTGACCTTTTTGGTTGGCGCTACCAAATGCCAGCCCTGCGTAAGAACCTCTCCGTCCACGCCGCCGTTCATGTTATAGACAACGCCGACATAACCGGCAGGTACCTTTTCTATGCAGGCAATGCCGCAAATCAGGCCAACTACCAAAATTATTGCGAGCACAATAGCTCCGATTTTTCCAAACATATTTTTCATCCTTTCGATTTTCAGTCTTTTCTTTTGATTTCCTTTGCTGCATCGTCATAGAGTCTGAACCAGAACTTCCCGATTCCCCGAAACGCAAAAGCAAGCAGGAACCAGATCAGGACAAGCAAACAGATCACGAGCAGCCAAAACACGACGTTCACACACCGTACACCTCCCTTGGAAAAATTTGTGGCTGAGTCGGTCAGATTTGAACTGACGGATGTGGGAGCCAAAATCCCATGCCTTACCGCTTGGCGACGACTCAATATGAATGGCGCTCCGCACTGGACTCGAACCGACGACCTTCGACTTACAAAGACGCTGCTCTTCCAACTGAGCTATACCGGCATTGGTACCCAGAACGGGACTTGAACCCGCACGCTTTTCAGCACTGGAACCTAAATCCAGCACGTCTGCCAATTCCGTCATCTGGGCATTTGGAATTCCGCCCGGCTTAACGCACCGGCGATGAGGTATGAAACCAGCGTTTTATAAAGCACACATGTGGCCTCTGGCGGAACCATTCGGACTCGAACCGAAACAGGACTTACGCCCTTACTTGGAGTTTAGCAAACTCCTGCCTTACCAATTAGGCTTATGGCTCCATGGGAAATGCCCCGCAAGTGCGGGGCATTGGGTACCTTTACAGAATGTGGATGCCGATCTGTTCCAGCAGCTTCGCCAGCACATCTGCGCTGGACTTGTCATCGTCCGGGTATGAATAATGGCCGTAATCCTTGCAGTACCGACTGAGAAGTTCCGCGTACTTATTTTCCGCTTCTTCGGCGATTTTTCTTGCCGCGTCTAATTCCTCCGTTCTGCGTCTCTTTTCCTGTTCTTTGATTACGACGGCTGCTTCGGCTTCATTTAAGGCAGCCTCCGTATCGAATAACTTATCAAGCGCTTCACTGTAATACTTCATGTGTAATTCCTTCCTTTATTACTTTCAAGTAATGTGTATTTAACAAACAGATAGATAAGAAGCATCTCTTTCTGCTTATTACAAAGTTTTTACCCACCATATTCTTAGATGGTAAAAATGCAGACGGGACGGCACTTAAACTCGCTGTAGGCATTATTGTAAGTGAGATAGCCAAAGGGACCGATGGACATTACATACTTGTAATTTCTCAGGCAAGAAAACGGGGTCGCAAGCCATTCATCTCTTCCCAACTTTGGAATCTTGTAATAGTATTTCCGGTACAGATCTGCAGTCAAGAGTCCGACGTACTCTGTACAGCTGCCATAGTCATTCTGACCGCTTTCCGCACGTAAGTTCATGGTATACGGAAGCAACTCTACACCCTCCGCTTCCAGCGCAGGCAGGAATTCCTCGATCAGCCTAGTGCGAATTCCTGAGTCCTGATAGTTATTGACGCCATCTGAATGGAACGAATGGCTGAATAATGAGTTTTTCAGAATTGCCAGAATTCCGCCTTGCTCAAAGCCCAGCTTTATGAATTGCATGTTTCCAACAGCGAAAACACCGCCGTCTGGAATATCCAACAAGTGGAGACTCGGATTTGCAGGCTCATACACGTCTTCCTCGGCTTCACCGTCGAGAAGGTCAAACATATCTGTCATGTTGCTTTCTCCTATCATTCAAAATTTTAGTGTGGTGGTTCCCCTGGGCATCGAACCCAGATCCTCCCGGTTATGAGCCGGGCGCTCTGCCTGTTGAGCTAAAGAACCATAGACAGAACCCAGTAACTCCATGTTACTGGGTTCTGACGAAAGGGGGTGATACGCCTTTAAGTATTTATTTTTCGATTCCGCCCAAACGAATAAGAGAAACCCTGACAGTGTGTCTCTCGGCGTAGACCAAACAAAAGCGGAATGGCGGAACTTCAAAACAAATACTATCGGCGATGGCCCGAGCGACAGGATTCGAACCTGCGACCTCTTGATCCCAAATCAAGCGCGATACCAACCTTCGCTACGCCCGGATATGGGCAGTTTCCTGCCCTACCAACAATCCACAGACGAAGTGTCGCTAGTGAGTGGGACAAGACAATTCGTCTGTGCCGAAGCGACGCTTTTATTTCGGATTGGATCTCAGCTTTTAATTAACCCCGTTAATTAAAAGTGAGATCCAATCCTGGGAATAAAAGCGAAGACGGCAATTCAATACTCTTGCCTACGGCGAGGAGCAAGGTACGGATATGTATCCAGTGGAAATTCCCATACCTTCATTTTCATTGTTGGCTATAGATATCTCGCAAGAGATATTTATACGATGCTAAACATTATATCGATTGACACTGCTGAAATTGGAACGTTTAAAAACCACTGACTTTATCTCGTCAACGCTAATCTCTGTTTCGGTCGGCTCCCAGTCCTCGTCTCTCTTGCCGTAGTCCAAAAGGACGGCTTTATTCAGAAGCCCCGGATCGATGGACAATGTACCATTCTCGTTGATAACGTCTTTCAAGTTAAACCAGATTTTAAGTTCCAGTCTCTTGCTATACTCGGCAGCTCTGTTGCAAATCAATTCCGCATCGTAAATTCTACCTTCGTCCGGTGCATTGAAATTCAGCCGCAAATTATAGCATCTAAATGCTATATCATCATTCAGGATAGCTTCGACATCAAAATATTCATATTCCTCACACGCTATATTCAGATCCCGCATAGATTCCTGAACACTATATCCTTGATTGAGTTCAAACACGATTGCCCGGAGAAAATCGTAGGTAATATCCGCAAACGAAGAAATCCGGATAATCGTTTCGATTGCTTCGTGGAATTTGGGATTCAGGTTGTCCTGCATATACCCACGGATTTCGTCAGGAGAGGGATTTCCGACCTCAAAATGATAATGGAATCTGCCGGGACGGTTCAGGAGGCACTCGTTTAAGAGTTTTACGTCATTGCATGTAATCACGAACAATTTCTTTCCATTACTCATGCCATCGAACATCGGTAGCAGCGCATCCTGCGGGTCGTGCTCGCTCTCCGTATGACTGAAAATTTTTTCGAACTCGTCAAAAATGACGAGGCACTCTTGTTGAATTGAAGAAATGAAGTCCTGAATACCAGCAATACGATTGGAAACAATGATAACGGGTAGTCCGTACTTGGTGATTGCTTCCTTAGCAAGGATTCTGACAAACAGGGATTTCCCGCACCCTTTATTGCCACTCAGAATCACGCCAAGATTACGATTTACCGCTCCGAATGTTTTCAAAACCTTCTCAACCTTGTATATGGTATCTCCGTATATCTTCTGTTCATTCGGTGCAAGGTCTTCGCGTCGTGATAACCAGTACCCAATTCGCTCTCCAAAGCATACATCATATGTACCGGCTGGTAGTCTTTTGTACGTTCGGACGTCGTCCCCGTAGATTCTTGCGTCATTTCCGCACATAATAACATTCATTGTGCTTCCTCCCAAAAAAGTAATCTTGTTGTTGAAATAAGAAAATCTTGTAAAGTATTTCTTCCTGGCGATGTGATCGCGAGGCGCCTAACAATTGGTTCCGTTTAGCTGCATTATTGAATACTTCGCCCTTTCTATGCGGTGTTATTCAGTTTTGTTCGCATTCATATTCAGTTTCGGCCGCCATAGATTATCGTTGATTCCTCAACTGACCAGCTCCGCACTTACATACGGTACCATCCTAGGCCAGGATGCCTGCCGGATCGTTCATATTCCGATCAAATTGTTACTCCTGCCGACGGCGAAGAGCATATCTTATTCAGATATAATGTCATTTTCTTATTTCTTGTATTTGTAATTTGCAGACTCATGCACCGTGTACTTTGGCATCGAAATCTGTACCCTTACGCTGGCGCAGGCGCCACCTTCTCGGGAAAGGCAATCCCTTTTCAAGCATGATTTAATTCTCACTTCCGTGGCGGAGAGGGTGGGATTCGAACCCACGAAGGAAGGCTCCTTATCGGTTTTCAAGACCGACTCCATAAGCCACTCGGACACCCCTCCGTGTTGCCGCACAGAAATGTGCGGCGGCGATATTTCCATGATTAACACAATCTGCGTGGAGATGCGCAGCCGACTGGAGCTGCAGGCTGAAGGGCACCGCTGTCGCTATTGGATTGATACTTAATTGATGCGTGAAGTGCGATCGTTTTTTTTTCGTTGATTCCAGGGGGCTTTTGTTGTTTACTTAGCCGCCCTCGAATGCAGATTTCTGATATTAGATCTATAGTCGACGTAGATGTCATGTAGCTCGCCGCGGGCGCGCCTCCATATTCCGATCAAGTTGGTACTCTTGCCAACGGCGAAGAGCATATTTCAATAAGAAATATTATTTCATTGTGATAGCCCAGATCATCTCAGGGCTTTTTTAATCATGGATTCAACTCTGACTCCAAACTTTTGGTTTACGTGTGCTACGATTCGGTCGATTGTTTCTCCCTCTACCATTTTGTAATAGCTGCGTAGTCCCTCCATTACCTGAACGTCTGAAGCATCCCATTGAATGTTGTTCTTAGCATCCATGACGAAGTTTTCCAACATTCTCTGGAAGTGTTTCTTATTCTGGTAACCAACCGTGACGTTATTATCCTTGTTAAGCATCACACCCAGCATCCAATTCCGTCCAGCAGAAGATCCGTACCTCGTTTTGGACTCATTGATACGAAATGGAGCATTGAAACTCGCCAGCACCTCCTGAATCATTCCTTCAATTTCCCGGAACTGAAATGTATACTTGGACGAAATATGGAAATCATCCGCATATCTCGTGTACACATACCGCTGACCGTTGTAATCGCGGAGCTTATTTGCAAGTGTAAAATCAACAGGAATCATCATAATGTTGGTGATAGACGGAGATATCGGTGTGCCTTGCGGCAACCCGCCGTCCAGGAAGGCCAAAGATAGGGCTGTTTCCAGCGCAGTTTTCCCTTCACTGGTTTTTACAACCTCGGAAAACGGGAACACCATGGAAAACATGGACATAGCAAACTCCAGAGTAGTACTCCCAAAGAAGTTGCTGAGATCGTACTTCCCGAACCATCTGCTCTCATTCTGCTGGTGACGTTTTACACAGTCGATTGTACATCTGTTTTTGATATACGCGAACGCTGACGTATGGTAAAGTGCGTGACAATCATCCTCGAAAATCACTTTTAGCTCACGCAAAGCATTCATCAACTCATCATTTGGAGCATCAATTTTACGCAGTCCGTGACTTTTCTTCGGGATATAGAATTCCTTGTATAAAGCGTGCCTTGGCGCTTCTCGCAATTCCTTTGTCTTCTCGTTGAATGCTACAAGTTTTCGAATGATTGTCTGGACGTTGGCACGCCCCGTGAATCGCTCACTGACCTCTTCCACGCAGTATGTCCTTGTGTCAGAGACACTTCCGCTAATTTCTCTTGGCGCACTGTCTGCGCCGAACCAGAATTCTTCCAAGGACATCTGATGATATCTTGGAGACTGTTTGACTGTAATATAGTACATATAAAATACCTCTTCTGATGTAATCTCGTATGGAAGCTGGTGCTGCTTTTGGATCGATCTCCTCGTCAAGCACATGTAATTTGGTCGCCTTCTTGGTGCGAACAGTGGCACTGATCTGCCGGGTATTACCCTCATCCCAGTTGGTTTTCTGAGTTCTTGCCTATGTTCTTCTGGGGGTGAGTCGTCAGCTGAAAGGCACGCGTGTACTTCAGCCTGGCCGGCTGCTCTCGTGAATGCTTCCTCGCTTCCGATCAAGTTGGTACTCTTGCCAACGGCGAAGAGCTATCTTTTGTAAAAGATACATTTCATTACATCATAAAGCCCCGAATTCCTTCGGGGCGCAGGATCAGAACGAGTCTAAGATAAAGTGGAATCCGTCTATCATAATCATCTTCTTAAGACCGAGACCCTTTGTGAAGTTGATAAAGTTATCTACACCAAGGGCGCACACGAGCCGAACCGTCGTCGCTACGCCGAGGGTGACACCGCAAGCGGATACCGGAGTTTCCTGAGATGCTTCTTCGTGAGAAAACTGCATGGTGGCCAGGAAATTCTTCTTCATCTTGGGGTCACTCCAATCCGCTGCATAGTGTTGGGCAGATTCCAGGAGGGTTCGGAAATCAAACATAGCCTTGACAAATGGAGAGTCAAAATGCTTTTCAACAATGGTACGGCGCAGTTCGATATTGTCCACACACAGGAAGATATAGCCAGAAAGGATTTTTCCCTGCCACCCTTCCGGCTTCAGCTCCAGTTCCTGATCAATATCCGGGTTGATATCCACCAAGATATCTCGCAGAGCCTCCACTTTTTTCTTGTGAATGTCCTGCTGCCGGAACATCTGATTTACAATGTTGTGAGGTTCCACGTCATCGAAGTCCCAGAGAGTCATCTTTGTAACGCCGCACCTGGCAAGGTTTTCTGCCAGTGTGGAGCCGACGCTGCCGCAACCAATGATGTGGATTCTGGAATCATCCTTTTCCGGCTGGAAAAAGTCATAGCTTTTCGATAAATCCATATATGTATTTCCTTTCTCTTACGCAGTTTCTTTGGAGTTGCCCCAAGCGATAGACAGAAGATCGTCCAAAGTGAAGTCGGTTTCTGGAACAGATTCTTCTTCCGTCTCCTCCTCTTCCAGTTCTTCCTCTTCTGCTTCTTCCTCCTCATATTCTTCGTCGAATACGCCGCCGTCATCGTCAGCCCAATTAAGGAATTCTTCTTTCAGGTCATCGATATCATCGGAACTCCTGCCCTCCCAATCGCCCCATCTGTCACGAATGTAAAAATCGTAACCGTCAGGAAGACTATTGAGCCAATCTTTTACATCCTTCCAACCCTGGTCGTTTTCTGTAAGTTCATCATTTATGACGTCGTCATAGGACTCTTCAGAGTATGCATCGTCAAACTCATATCCGAATTCACTTGCGAAGTCTACCAACTGTTGAAAGTCCAAAACGTCATCGATGAATTCCTGTCTTGTCAAATTACCTCACCCCTTCAAGAATTCAACGTTTAGTCATCGTAACCGTAATACTCATCCCGATAGCCGAACGGGCCGTAGGGATCATCGTCATCACAGTGATTGCTTCCCCATTCCGGACTTGCCGACTTGGCTGCACAGGTATTTTTGAGAGAACCTGCGGTCGTTTTCTTCCGTCCGTTCCCTACCCTGTGCTTCTTCCCGTTCTTTTTTTTTGCGCTGTCCGCGTTATCCTTGCTACCATAAAGAATGGTTTTGGTAGCAGATTCCGCAGGTTCCTTCTGGGACGTTACCGAAGGAGCGGTCGTTACTGGTGTATGGGTCGGTTCATTGGGTTTATAGGTTCCGGTATACCCATACGCTCCATAGCCATTCTGGTTTCCATAATATCCCGGATAGCTGCTGGCCTGATACGCAGGCTTCCGCTCCGTAATCATCTTCTTTGCATCAGAAAGGAATTTCTCAATTCCGTTTTCGTCCGGAATTACCGTAACGGTCACGTCAGAGGTTTCAAAGAGGACGTTCTTCGCCATATCGTAGATCTTGATGTGGCGCTCATTGCGCTTATTCCAGATCATGAAAATGTAGAACATGGTATCATCCAGCTGACGAAGAATCTGCTCGTAGAACGTAGTGTCCACGCACGACGGACTCACACTCATATTGACGTGAGAATGCCCCTGCATCCTGATGTTATTGAAAATCTCATCCGGGTGTGACATGAGCCACATCTGGTACTGCTCCTGATCCGGATTCACGGTTGCCCCTGTTACCTCCTGTGGATAGACAAGGATATCCTCAATGATGTAGGCGTCCTTCTCCGGGTCGTCTACTACCCGTTTTGCTACACCGTGCCAGCCGACCTCCTTGTCACACTCCCGGATCAGAGTCTGCATTTTGTACCATGCGATTTCCGTAAAGAACAGCTCTGCCTTCCGCTGGATCGTGCCGAAGGTTTTCGTGAAATTGATTTTGCCATCCGAGATCGCTCCCGTGAGAGCCTTCTCGAATTCCGCCTTAATTCCCTCAATGTCTTCGGGGGTTAGACGAATTAACTTACTCATTGGTTCCCTCCCCGGCTGTTTCCGCCGCCGTTTCCTGTGCTTTCTTCTGCTCATTCTGCTCCTTCAGCCACTGGATTGCCCCCTCGGGGTCTACGACTTTGCCGTCCGGCAATTCGATACATCTGATGTTAACCCCTCTGCCGTTGCTAAAAATTCTGCTCACGAACTCGCCGATTACGGTAGAATCCGCAAAGTTCAGACTCACGCAGGAGCTAATACACTGTTCGATTGCTCCAACATAATCATGCTCCCGAAGCCTCCCGGTGATTGCACGCTCATGATTTCCAAGGCAGCTGTACCTGTCAATGTGGGGATTCGGCGTACAATCTCCGAATTCTGTGCCGTATATTGCGTGGGAATTGGCTCTAACCGATCCTGTCAGGTCAAACGTATAGCTGGCGCAGAACTTCATGCGAATCTTCTGATCCAAAAACAGCGCCTTCGAGAACATGGCGATGTCCTCATTGGAGAATCTGTCGCTTGCCCGATACAGCATACTATTCTTGTTGTTGATATACCTCTTTGCGCCCTCCTCATCGAAGTAGGTCAGATACCCCTTACAATTAAAAGTCAGGCGGCTACGATCAACGGATACAAGGGAAAGGTTCTTATTGTGGATGAAATAACCCACAATTTCAGATGTTCCGTCCCCTTCCGCGATTTTTGCACGGATTCCCATCAGCTTGATATTCGAGTCGTAGCACTGACGCATAAGGGTGTCAATTTCCTCTTCATGGTCTCTTACACATGACATGTACCTGTCGATCGAAATTTGAACGCTCTGCGCTTCCTGCTCCAGAAATCTATTCTCAAAATCGCCCAACTGGTTCTTAATCATCAAAGAACGGAAATCGTACTTCTCCGCAATCGCTGCGATGGCTGCAAGATAATTGTCCGGTGTTCTTTCCTTAAAAGATTCCAGAACTGCCTTTTCCTGCTCGGATACGCCAGTTTCCGGGGGAAAGTACCAAGGCAGCATTACCGGAATTGCAAGCTGAAGGAAATGGAACTTTCGCAGATCAATATTATCTGTGAAAATCACGGTTGTCTTGGTTTCCGTATTGATGAAGCAGAGAATTCGGAATACTTTCTTGTAGTACTCCGTTAACTTCTCCACTCTCGTAAACTTGCCTCCTGAGAACCCGATAAAGTATTTCTCCGCGACATCCATGACAGCGGTATTTCCTTCATTATCATAGTTGCAGGTGTTGAGCAAGTAGATGCTATTGGCTGCAAACGAGCAGCCTTTAGACACGTTGGTAACATGACGCAAAACGATGTCCCGATGGTTCCGATCTACCTCTCCTTTGGTAAGAGATGTCTCCCTGTAGACAAACCGAATGGTATCCGTTTGCGACATTCTGGAAAATACCAGCGCACGCAGAGTAGATGTCATCGAGTAGTCCCCTCTGAAATCAGAACCACCGATTCTGTCAAAAACAAAGTCGGGAGCGCTCCCTAGAAACGGACTATCGACAATTGCATTTCTAAACATTTTTCGGATTTCTCCTTTCCTTAATTACAAAAATAATGGTGCCGGAAACGGGAGTCGAACCCGCAACGACTTTCGTCCACGGATTTTAAGTCCGGTGCCTTTACCTGTTTAGCCATTCCGGCATATGTACCGTTTTACCACGTCCAATTCGTCGCTGTACCAATTTAATAATTTAATTGGACGCAACTCCAACGGAAAAGGATGCGTGAAATTTCGTTTGTCAGTTAGATCCCGCATTTCCCCCAGCTGACAATCCCATGCATCGCCTCCACCAGCTCTCGTTCCCGCATGGGTAGGTTTTATATCCCGCCTCATTTCGTTCGTTTGAAGCGGTTTGTGCCAGGATAACCAAGCACACAGTGCAAGATGATGGACTCGAACCATCAACAGAGCTGCGCACACTCTACCGCCTATTTCCGCGGCGCGTCTAACCGCTTCCGCCAATCTTGCAAATTCCCGGTTAACTCCTTGGGCAAAACAGGGGGTCCCTGCTTTGCCCAAGCGGAATTATGTAATCAGGCGTTATCGGCTTTGACGACGTTCAGGAGCCAGCACTCTTCCCCGAGGCCGAAGTTCTTGAAGGTCTTGTCCAGATCACCGGGCTGCAGGGGGCAGCCGTCCAGGTGCATGGTGCCGCGGGTGTAATCGATACCATTGTCCTTCAGAACGGAACGCAGGGTAACGGTGGAGTCGACGATGACGGTGTTGCGCTTAACATTGGAACCAACAGTAACCTTAATCATAAATTTTCTCCTTTAATTCATTTGATTTTGGAATTCCATAAAACAGGCGTTACCGCCTGAATTATTCTCGTGAAAGCCCGACTCGATTTCAGGGGCGGGACGGAAAGCCCCGGCGCAATAAATGCGCCAGGGGGGGGCGAGGTTCGTCGCTTCTTACTGCGCGACGCTGATGTTGTCCATGATGGACTGCTTTTCAGCGGCGATAGCGCCGATGACAGCCGGCAGATTGGTCTCCAGCTTTGCCAGGTTCATCAGAGCAGCGCCGTACTTGTCGGCCACATACTCCTTCATGTCCTTCACATCGGCGGGAGCCATCAGGGTCATGGTAGCCAGCTTTTCAGTCTGGGTTTCCTCACCGAATTCCACGCCGACATTGCCGATCTTACCAGCGCTGCCGCGGACGACACCGACTGCGAAGATAGGCTCCTTGCCGTCCTCACCGCCCAGCAGAACCAGCGCCTTGGGCTGATACTTCTTGACGGTTTCCAGCTCCTCCAGCTTCAGGGCAGAAGTAATGACGATTGCCTTACCTGCGATAGTAACCTTTGCCATAATTATGTACTCCTTCAATTCTAAAACGTACTCTTTTCGATGCGGTATGGCATCCGCACTATCGGCTTCCTCTGTCGGGAAGAGCCTCCAGCCGATACAATTTGCCAGATGTTGGACTCGAACCAACTCCATCGTTCCAATTTTCAAGCTGCGCAGTATTCATTTATTTTTCACTGTGTGCTCACAACTTCGTGAGCCTACTCAGCCATATGTGTGCGCACTGACAATTCGTCGGATGGAACCCTCGTTCCGGCATAAAAAGGCGGCCTGTTACAGCCGCCGTAATTTACGATTCCTGCATGTCTGTAATTTCCGCATACGGGTACAGACAGAATTCCTCATTACCGCTCTCGTCGGCAATGTACATGGGGCGATACACCTCGATGCCATGCTTTTCATACAGCATAGAACAGATACAGTCCTTCAGATCTTCCAGAATTTCCTGGGTTTCTTTAGAGTGAACGTCGAATGCCTCTCCGAGAATCGTTACCAGGAAATCGTAGGCAGCATCATCCATTTCCAGCTCGCGGGTTTCAATCAGATCCTCCTCGTCATCTAATTCCTGCTGGCTCTGACGTTCTTCTACGAAATTCTCGGCGTTGGAGATATACTCCTCACACAGCCGATTGATGCTTTCTTTCGTATCGAAGGTATTGATCATTTCCTCGGTTGCGATTTCCTCATCGCCCAGGTACACGTAAGCGGTGAGCAAACCTCCCTGCTCGCCAATCTGGATCTCTGTATCAAACTCATTGTTGCGCGCGACCAGCTTCATTCTGATGCGAAGCTCATCTGTGTGGTCTATGTAATACTGCCACACATCCTCCGGTTTCAAAAAGATGTCTATCATGATTTCCTCCTACAAATCCTCTTTAAGTTCTCACCGGCGCGAAATACCGGCAATGAAAGCTGATGGACACTTCCATCCACGAAATGGCACGCACGAGTAGCGGTTTCAAAAGTTCCAAATCCCGTCAGAATTACCCTCCCGCCATTCCCCATCTCTTTCTCAATCTGGGAAAAAATAGAATTGAAAACCGCCTTTGCGTCCTTCTTTGTGACACCAGTTTCCTCTGCCACGATCCCGATGAGTTCTTTCTTGGTCATTTGATTGTCACCAAGACAATTTCCCGAATGGCTTTCAAAAACCACGCAGGAGCATAGAAAATCATTGCCGATGCTTTTCCCACAAGGCAATGCCCACTCAGAATCATGGAAGCAAGCTGCTGCGAAGACTTCTGCTTGCTGGTGATAATATTCACCGCGAGCCACGCAATGAGTAGAATGGTAATTACTGCTTTCATAATCACTCCTAGCTTCATCAGAACACCGGATAGGAGATAAGTTCGCACTTCCGGCTGCGCTTCAATTTTTCCACCGTTTTCCTGCAAATGAACGGCGAATCGAAGCACTTGGTCACGGTAATGCCGGTTTCCCGAATTCGGTAGACTACTTTGAACATAGGCGTCCCTCAGCAAAAGGCGATGAACATTACGAGGAAAATCGCAACCACTGCCAAAGCCATAAGGAAGCTGGTGATAGCACGAACAATTTCCTGATCGCGTCTGCGTTTCCTCATCAGAACAGCTTCCTCCCCTCTTGGATAAACCGCTTATCGAGCAGAAGGCCGCACTTCGGGCATTTAACAACTCTAAGCGTATCCAGCCCAAGCACCTTACACCATTCCCCGTTCTCATAAACATAACCGGGGACTCTGATAGTCCGAGTTTCCTCCTTAGAAAAGAGGAATTCGCACCCACAATCCGGGCATTTCGCTCTCCCGTCGAATTCCGGGCCGCTGATTATTTTCATAAAGATTCCTCGCTTTCAGTCTTCAGTCTTAATTTCTTCCATGGTGGCGATATCAATATCCCCGCCATGGGAAGCTTTCAGTTCCAGAACATCGTCCCATGTTTTACATCCCTGATAGATACTGGGGTCTAGCCTTTGATATTCCCAACCGGAAAGACCTTCTTTTAGCCATTCCCGCAAGCACTTTTCAGCGTTCTCCTTCTTGCGGAAATACTTAACCTCTACGGAACAATCTGCCCACTCATCATACGCTCTTTCTACTTTCCACACTGCCATTCCTCCTTAATGATTTCTGCCAAGGCCAACAAGTATCCTATCCGTTATCGAATGGCTGTTTCATGCACTTTGAATTCCTTGAGCAGAGATTCCACGACGGAGGCGATTTCCGCATCAAGTCCTTCATCGGATGCATCCCGTTCGTAGTATTCCTGGAACATATCCTCGCTCCACAAGAAATCTCCGCCGTCTGCCTCAATTCGGTAGCGTCCAATCCCATCACTTTGACCGACTCCGAGCATTCTCGTGATAATTGTTTCCCGTTCGAGATAGCTGGACATTGAATCACACCATCCGGGGCCGTCACGACGGGTTATGGGATTATTGACAATATGAACAACCGCTCCGACATAAAAGCGCGGAATAGGAGTTTTCATAATTTCCACCTCCTGTTAAGCGATAACCGCCATCCCCTGGTGGTTTCTGCTCTCCGCGCCCCAGCGGACGGTAACGCGCATGGATGCGGGATTTCCGGTGATGATGGTTCCGTCGGAAACATTGGCAATGTATTTCCCGTCCGTATGGCGGAACTTCACGGAGATACCGCCTCCGGATCTCTTAACCAAGCCCACAATCAGGGATTGGAACTTTTCATAACTCATTGTTGATACCTCCGTTATAATTTCAAATAAATTCCAGATTTCTGAACATAAGTCCATAATAAAACGCTCAGAAGAAATTCTTCTGAGCGCTCTGGTCACGGATTTATGCGGGGTTTACGCGACTGCGGAGAATGCGATTCCCGCAGGGTTCCTTCTTTTTGGTTTCCTTGTTCTCGATTTCCCCATCGCAAACCATAACGTTGGTGCCTGGGATTTCCCGCAGGACAGCACCACAGCGTCGGCAGGTCTGGTCTTTGTGGGTGGGAGCGGGAGGGAAAATGCCGCGGGATGCGGCGAATTCCTGGAAAGATGTGTAGATCATATTATATTCCTCCTTGCTTTTACCAGAATAGTTTTTGCTTTCAATTCCACGTCTACCAAATAGGCGCAGAAGTCAAAACAAATTTCACGCATGGGGTTGGGCTGCCCCATGCGTGAACAAAATACGTGTCAAATGAAAGGAAATTTCATTACTGGAAATTGTAAAGTATATGGGGAACTACCCGGGAGGAGGGCGCGCCGAAACCATACGAAATTCCTCATTTCCTAGTTTTTTGATTTCCTACGGCGTTCAATTAAATTTTGATTCTGGCTCGTTCGACGGTTTGTTCCTTACCGCCGTTACAGTCCTCCATACACCATCGAACACCGTTCGGATTCCCATCACTGGTGCAGCACTCTTATTCTGGCTGCTCAGCCCAGAAGCCTTGGCCGCTTCCGCTCTTTGCCCCATACGATAAGCACGCATGGTCGCTCTGCTCGTTCTATTCCCGTTCTGATAGGGCGAATTCCGGAACAGTGAATTCCTAATAGAATGGCGATTCCCTATTGTGCCCTTGTGAGATAGGAACGTCGGAATAACTCGTTTTCTTCAGGATTCCCAAGATTCGTTCCGCGTTCGTATTCGGGATGATCTTCCGATTCATGAACGCTAAACAGGCAAATGCCAAGATTACACGGGCGTCGTAAAATGCACTTGCCCCGTGGAAAAACCTCTTTTCCGTGCCCGAAATTCGGGCAAAGAACTCAAAACAAATTCCCTCCCCGTTTGGGGGAGGGAATTTGTGGATAGGAAATTCCCCACTATGGCGGAATTTCATTAGGCTGCATTACTGCTTGACGGCCTTGAATTCCAGTTCGTAGGTCTTACCCATCACGATACGATGGCAGATTTCCATCAGGTAGCCGCGCATATACTTGTGATTGGCACAGGTGACGGTCAGCGCCTTGCGGGACTTGCGGGAATAGACGCTCAGCAGGAATGCCACGTCATGGCTGTTGGGCTTATATTCCTCGCCAACCATGGCCTGTACGACGGTGGTCAGGGTCTTCAGGATGTTGGTCTTGCTGGTGGGGGTCTTGCCCATGTCGATCTGCTTGGAGATATCGCTCATAGCATAGGAGTCGTTGATGGCCTTGGGGTCGATTCCCAGATCAACGGCCTTCTGAGCGGTCATCAGGAAATTGAACTTCTCGACGAGATAGTTCCACTGCTTGTCGTGGCCGATGCCGCCCTCGATGTACTTGTGCAACTTGAGCAGGTCGATCTGCCGATCCTTCTCGATAACCTCACGGGTGGCGATGGCATCTTCCTTGTCCTTCTTCACGTCCTTGACGGCGATAACCGTGTAGGACAGTCTCTTGATAGCAGCCATCATGGGGTCTTCCGTGGCGGCGCATTCGTCGAAGCAAATGCCACGGGCAATGCCGGCATATTCGCCGACAGTCTCTTCCATCTCGGTGTTCAGCTTGGTTGCATCGTTGAACCGACCGTCCAGCATAGCATCGTTGAACTGCTTCACCTGTTCTCTCAGCTTGGCATCGAGTTCGGCCATCTTGGCAACTTTCTCTTCCTTAGTCATAACGATCTTCCCTTCAAAAATATATTTATGTGCTAATAAGCCCATATGAAAGCACACCGACAAACATTCCGTTCGACGGTGTGCTTGATATATAGGTTTATTCGCATGAAGCGAATGTAATCGAACAATTCACACTACTAGAATCATCTGCTTGCTTGGACAATCCGGACTGTTCCTTGGAACAGTATCCGAACGGTAAAATCCGCCCTTGGGTGGATCATGCCATGATTGTCGTCCGGTTGCGTTTGATTCGTTCGGGCATACCCCAATTTTTGTCGTAGTCAGGGGATGACACGGCTTTCGTTACTCAAGCCGAGCTTAGGATCAATAGCTAAACCTCCGGGGATTTTCACAATCTCGTACCATGAGCCTAACTCTCATGCACCGGCGACGGCTGAAATTTATTCAGCTAACCTTTGATATTGCGTAAGGTCGCACTCCTGTTTATGTCGGACAGGAATAACCCTCAAGCCCGCATATTTCCAGCGGTTGCTCATGCACATAGCATTTCAGCTATGAGGCGCAGGCACGCTCTTTGATAGCATGACACAAGCCATCCGGCCTCGTTTACGGTCGCCGGTCGCCGTCCGTTATTTATCCTTGCGGAGCACAAGTGCCCTGATTTTTATAGTTGTCTGGGAACAGTACCGCAACTTGGACATCCTACACCGCAAAGGGGGTCGGAAGCCGTCCGGGGTGGCTGTGAGCCGTCCGGGGACATCCTACACCGCAAAGGGGGTCGGAAGCCGTCCGGGGTGGCTGTGAGCCGT
>ERZ772876.577-NODE-577-length-47138-cov-11.252002_pt1 | contig 47138 bp, 46 predicted proteins | sample MGYA00580584_ERZ772876 | MGnify/ENA primary metagenome ERZ772876 (study PRJEB29015, sample SAMEA2737728) | human gut metagenome | biome: human gut; feature: human-associated habitat; material: faeces | place: China | collected 2012 ... | reverse complement strand
GGGGACGGAACATTGGGGAACGGAACATTGGGGGACGGAACATTGGGGAACGGAACATTGGGGACGTAGAGAATTTGTTCTATAGTTTTGTCGAAATTTGCGATATAAAGAACAAAATAAGGAAATTTTAAAGTAGCATTAGATTATAAAAAAATCTAGTGTTATTTTTTAGGGATTTTTTTATAATATGGCTTAATTTCATCTGTTCTATATACTAAATAATCTATACTAGTATTATAAAAATCAGCAAGTTTTGATAGTATTTCTAATGGAATACTACGTCTATTAAGTTCATAATAAGAATAGGCAATTTGAGAAATATTTAAAATTTTACTAATATCTTTTTGAGTTAAATCCCTATCTTCTCTTAAATCTTTAATACGAGTTTTCATAATATATTCAATCCTTTTATAAATATATATATTGCAAAAATAACAATACCAAATAAATTATAAAATAAAACAAATTGTTATATTATTATTTTAAAACATATTGTTTTAAAATAATAAAAAAGAACAAAAGAAAAGGGAAATGTTATTTAAGATTAATTTATACATTTTAACCTTGAGAGGAAAGGATTTTAAATATGAAAACAAGAGAAAAAGGAATAACATTAATAGCACTTGTAATTACAATAATAGTTTTGTTATTACTAGCTGGTGTAGCAATAGCAACATTGACAGGGAAAGATGGAATATTTATCCGAGCAAAGCAAGCAAAATTAAATTATTCAATAAGTAGTGCAAAAGAAAAGTTAGAAATAGGAGGGGACTATGCAACAATTACAGCTGATGGAGTAGTATATCCAGAAGAAGATTTTGCAATTGATGCTATTAGATATGAAGTATTTGATAATAATGAGAATACTTACGATGATTTTGAAACCACTCCATACTCAGCTAAAGTGAAAATAGACAAAAGCTTATATGGAAAGATTTTAAATGTTAAATATAATATTGGCTATAATGGAAGCCAAGGATATAGTAAGACATTAACAATGTATTGTTATGATGAAAAAGATAAATTAATAGGAAGTGTACAATCAAGTAATGAAACTACAGTTACAGTATATAACTATGATTTTGAAATTCCAGAAAATTGTACATATATCAGACTTTTTACAGATATAAATTTTAGAATTTATGAAATTAAAGTAAAAGAAAATGAAGAATATAATCCGGATGATACAACATATAGAAATTTAATTCCAACAGTAAATGGAAAAACTACAATAAAAAACGGAGTGATTGTTTCAGCTAGTGACTGTTGGGATGATATTACGAGTGGACACGTGGCTTGTGCAATCAATGAAAATGATAATAATAACTGGACAAGTGCTTCAGGAAACTATAATCCACATTGGTATATAGTTCAGTTTTTAAAACCAAAAGTAGTAAATAAATATGAATTAAAAGGAATGCATTCATGGGGAGTTGTACCAAGTTTTTGTTTACAAGCTAGTAATGATAAGAAAAATTGGGTGAATTTGGAAGATGAAAAACATGAGGGGGTTTATGGATATTATCCTCAGACATATAGTATACAAGTAGATAATAATATTGCATATAAATACTATAGAATATACATACCTAAAGGTGGATGGACATATGGTAGTTCAGGAGGAGGCCTAATATATGATTTAAAAATGTACGGGTATTAATTAAAAAGAAAGCAAATATAATTTTAATTATAGTAAATTATAAGTGCACAAACAACGATAAAAAGCCACTTTGATGGCTTTTTGTCGAATTTTGCGATGAAAAGTTCTTTACAAAATTGAAAAAAGAGAGTATTATAAAGTTAGTTTAAATCAAAATTATTTTAATCTAAATAATTTTTTCGAAAAAATTAAATCCAAAAAAATAATTTAATACAAGGCTGGTGAGGTATATGAATGGTTAACTTCAGCAAAAGATACATTAATATTGTTTCACTAATTATAACAATTGTTATTTATTTCTCATGGAATTGTCTATTTTTTAACAGACAACAAAATAATATAAAATTCACTTCTATCTTAAATTTATTAAAAAGAAATAATGTACAAGTAGAGATAGGTTCAAACAATATTACACAAGAAACAAAAGAAAATATACAAATTCAAAAAAATGAAAGCAATTTGTACATAGAAAACATTCAAAACATTAATATCCAAAATAATGATATTAAAGATAACGGAATAATTACCCCTAATAATACAAAAGAAAAAACAAGGTGGAAAGTAATAATTCCAGCTATATCTTTAGAAGCTGCTATATCTGAAGGCACAGGAAAAGAAGTAATGGATGAATTTGTTGGTCATTTTGAAGAAACAGCAAAAATAAATGGAAATATAGGGCTTGCGGCACATAATAGAGGATATAAAGTAAACTATTTTTCTAACTTAAAAAAAGTAAAAGAAGATGATGAAATAATCTATCAATATCAAGATTATAAAAAAACATATGTAGTTACTAAAAATGTAGTTATAAAAGATATAGACTGGAGTTATTTACAAAACACAAAAGAAAATAAAATAACATTAATTACATGTATAGAAAACGAACCAAATTACAGAAGATGTGTACAAGGAATAGAAAAAAAGTAATAAAAAGGTAACAAAAAATAATAAAAAAACTAAAAAATTAAAAAAATAAAGATAAGGAGTGATAAGCATAATACAAACTAAAAATTTTGCAAAAATTACAGAAATGACAAAAGAAAAGAACAATAATAAAAAAACAAGAAATATAAAAAAATCAAAAGCCAAAAATATTATAAAGGCAACATTACTTGCAGGTATTATTTTTCTAATAAATATTGTTATAGCAATAAACAGTGTAAAAGCAACACAACTGAATGCAGCAAATATTTTTTCAGAAGGTGAATGTGGAAGTTTGCTAATATACAAAGGAATTGTTGTAAAAGCATATTATGCACAATATATAGAAAATGGAGTGAGTTATCCAGCTTATTGTCTTGATAAAACAAAAGCTGGAGTAAATACAGGATTTTCTTATTCAGTAACAATTGACAATGCTATTACAGATGTAGGACTTTGGAGAGTAGTTACAAATGGATATCCATATAAAACATTGCAAGAATTAGGATGTAATACAAAAGAAGAAGCATTTACAGCAACAAAACAAGCAGTATATTGCTATATTCATGGAAACAATCCAGATGATTATAGACCAATTGGAGAGGCTGGACAACGTACATTAAATGCTTTAAAACAAATTGTAACAAATGCAAAAAATTCAACAGAAACACAAATTTCAAATAATGTAAATATATTAGCAGAAACAGATAAATTTGAAATAGACGACAAAAACAAAGAATATGTATCAAAAGTGTATTCTATAAAAGCACAAGGGACAATTAAAAATTATAAAATAGTTTTAGAAAAAATCAATACAGAACTTTTAGAAAATATAAAAGTTACAGATTTACAAAACAATGAAAAAGTAGAATTCCAATCTACAGAGAAATTCAAAATTATGATACCAATAAAAGATTTAAAACAAGAAACAAAGTTTAAGATAAAAGCAACAACAGAAATTAAAAGTAAACCGGTATTATACGGAAAAGCACCAAATAGCACAAATCAAGATTATGCATTAGCTGCTGCTACATATGAAGATGCTAAAGGAGAAAAAATCGATTCTTGCTACAAAAATGAAACAGAATTAAAAATTATAAAACAAGATGAAAAAACAAAAGAAAGACTTGAAGGAGTTGAATTCCAAATATTAGACTCAAATAAAAAGATAATATATACTAACTTAAAAACAGATAATAAAGGAGAAATATATATTTCAAATTTAATTCCAGGAACATATTATCTTAAAGAAACAAATACTAAAGATGCTTATATAATTCAAGAAAATTTAATAGAATTTACAGTTAAATTAAATCAAAAGTTAACAATCACAGTAAATAATTCTTTAGAAGAAAAACCAGAAATTAACATAGAAGAAAAAGAAATGGAAGCAACAGTTATTAAAAAGCTTCCTAAAACAGGAATGTAAAATTTAAATCTATAAAATGTAAATATTTCTATAAATTAGCACTCTATAAATCGCTTTAAAAAAGATAAATATATCTTAATTAAAGCGATTTTAATTTTATAAACTATTGAAAAAAACAATCAAAACAATTATAATAAATTTGTAATAAATATAAAATTAGAAACACAGAAGAAAGGATGCAAAAATGAGTAAAAAATTAAGAATAATCATAGCAATAATTGTAATTATTATATTAGGAGTTGCAGGATTTTTTATAGCAAAGAAAATAGAGCAAGAGAACAGAAAATATAACATAGAAAATATATCCGAATATAATTATTTTGTAATTAAAGAAGATAATAAATATGGAATAATGGACAAAGAAGGAAAAACAATAATAGAGCCAAATTATGATAATATAAAGATACCAAATCCTACAAAAGCAGTATTCTTTTGTTATCAAGATGATGAAATTATAGCAATAAATGATAAAAATGAAAAAATATTTACAGAATACGAAAATGTTACACCATTAAGATTAAAAAATATTTCAAGTGATTTAATGTACGAAAAAAGTGTCTTAAAATATAAAGAAAACGAAAAATATGGATTAATAGATTTTAACGGAGAAAAGATAACAAAAGCTATATATGATGAAATAGATACTTTACAGTTTAAAGAAGGAGAGTTACTTGTTAAAAGTAAAGAAAAATATGGAGTAATTAATATAAAAGGACATATATTAGTAAAGATAAAGTATGACAAGGTAGAAGTAGATAAATATTATTCATCAAATGGTAATTATAAAGAAGCAGGCTATATTGTATGCAATACAACTAATGAAGGATACAGATATGGGTATGTAAATACAAATGGAAAAGAAATAATTGAAACAAAATACAATGATTTATATAGAGTAACAGACATTCAAAGTAAAGATATTTATATAATTGCAGCAGATAATGGTAAATATGGAATGTTCAAAAATAATAAACAAGTAATAAAGAATGATTATCAATCATTAATATATAATAGTGAAAATAATTTGGTAACAGCATTAAAAGGAAAAAAATACGGAGTTATAACATTAGAAGAAAAAGTTATTGTACCATTCCAATATAATCAGATAGATGCAACAGGAAAGTATATTTATGCAACAGAAAGTGATGAAAAAATAGTTGTATTTGATGATGAAGGTAAAGAAAGTAATATAGGCGAAAATACAGCAATTATAGATGTTCAAGATACAAATTATCAAATTTACATTAAATCAACAAATGATGCAACAACATATAGTATTTATGAAGATTCAAAGAAAAAAACAAATAAATCATATACATACATAGAATATTTATATAATGATTATTTTATTGCATGCAATAGCAATAACAAAATAGGAATTATAGATTCTGATGAAAATATAAAAGTAGACTTTAAATATGATTCAATGAGAAAGATTGAAAATACAACAATAGTAGAATTTATAGATGATAGTACAAAAAATAGTTATTTCTATTCAAAGGATACTAAACAAGTAGCACAAATGAAAAATGCAGTAGTTGAAAATGAAAACAATTATATAAAAATTTATAATAATCAAGATAGAATTTATTTATCAGCAGATGGACAAGCGCTAGAATATACAGATATAAAACCTAATAATGAACTATATGCTAAAAAACAAAATGGTAAATGGGGATTTGTAAATAGCAAAGGAAATAAAATTATAAATTATGAATATGATTTTGTAACAGAATTAAACCAATATGGATTTGCAGGAATACAGAAAGATGGAAAATGGGGAATTATTAATAAAGAAGGAGAAGTAATTGTTAATCCAATTTATGAATTAACAAAAGAAAAAGAACCAAACTTTATAGGCAAATATTATGAAGCAACTTATGGAAATGGAGAAATTTATTATAGTGATATGAAATAATATAAGATAAAAAAGTTATCTTTAGAATAACAGATATTCTAAGATAGCTTTTTTTTATAAAAATAATAAAGTGTAACATAAATAAGTTTAAATGAATAAAAAAAGGTAAATACTATTTTTGAGTAGGTGATAATATTGAAAAAATTAGGATTAGCATTATCTGGTGGAGGAATAAGAGGAATTGCACATGCAGGAGTTTTAAAAGCTCTTGAAGAAAATAAAATGCCAATAGAAGTAATAGGTGGAACAAGCTCTGGAAGTATTATATCAACATTATATGCAATGGGATATTCACCATATTATATTTACATATTATTTAAAAGATACGCAAAAGAACTTATAAGTAATAATTCAAAATCAATGGTAACTAGTATAAGCAATTTTATGATGAATAAAAAAGTACATTTTTCTGGGTTCTATTCAGGAGAAGATATTGAAAAAGGATTTAATGAAGTAGCATTAAGAAAAGGAATAAAAGAGATAAAAGATATAAAAATGCCAATAGTCATCCCAACAGTAGATATAAATGATTCCAAGGAATATATTTTTACAAATGGAATACCTGAAAAAGAACAAGACAATAAAAAGTATATAACAGATATAAGTATAGGAAAAGCAATTAGAGCTAGTAGCAGTTTTCCTGTAGTATTTAATCCATGTATATATAAAGGACATAGATTTTTAGACGGAGGAATTTTAGATAATATTCCAGCTACAGAAGTCAAAGCACGAGGAGCAGAAAAAGTTATTTCTGTAAATTTTAAAGCAGATGAGGTAACAGAAGAAAGTACTGTAATGGATATTGCAATGCGTTCTATTGATATAATGGGCAATAAAATATCAGAAGAAAGCTTACAGGACAGTGATATGGTTTTAACAATAGAAACAGATAAAACAGGATTACTAGAATATGAAAAATTAGACAAATGTTATCAATACGGATATAGACAAACTATACAAAATATAGATAAGATTATAAATTTAATTAACAATTAGTATTAGGTAGAGAATATAATATAGAAAATAAAATAATATAAAAATAAAAAACAAAAGTAATAATTTTTATTAACTATATTATACAAGGAGGAGCAAAATGGATATAAAATATTTTGATAATAGTGCTACAACAAGGGTAAAAGAAGAAGTATTAAACGAAATGTTGCCATTTTTAAGTATAGAATATGGAAACCCATCATCAATGTATGGAATTGGAAGAAGTGCAAAAAGAGCAATAGAAGAAGCAAGAAAAAGAGTAGCTTCATTAATTAATTGTAAAGCAGAAGAAATATATTTTACAAGTTGTGGATCAGAAAGTGATAATACAGCATTAAAAGGAATTGCTGATAAATATAATAAAAAAGGCAAATATATTATAACATCAAAAATAGAACATCCAGCTATATTGCATACAGCACAAAATTTAGAGAGACATGGGTATAATGTAACATATGTAGATGTTGATAAAAATGGAATTATAAATTTAGAAAAATTGCAAAATGCAATTAATTCAGAAACAATATTAATTAGCATTATGTTTGCTAATAATGAAATTGGAACAATAGAACCAATAGAAAAAATATCAGAAATAGCACATAAACATGGAATAATTTTTCATACAGATGCAGTTCAGGCAGTGGGAAATATACCAATTGATGTTCAAAAATTAGGAATTGATATGTTATCACTTTCTGGACATAAGCTGTATGCACCAAAAGGGATAGGGGCATTATATGTAAAAAAAGGTATAGAATTTGAAAGATTTATAGATGGAGGACATCAAGAAAAAAATAAAAGAGCAGGAACTGAAAATGTAGCACAGATAGTTGGATTAGGAAAAGCTTGTCAAATAGCTGAAAGAAACTTAAAACAATATGAAGAAAAGTTGAGAAATTTACGAGATTATTGCTTACAACAAATGAAAGATAAAAACTTCGAATTTCACATAAATGGAACAATGGAACAAAGATTACCAGGAAATTTAAATGTATGTTTTGAAAATATAGATTCTAACGAATTAATACTAAAATTAGATGCAGTAGGAATATGTGTATCAGGAGGCTCAGCATGTTCATCAGGAGAAAGTAAACCTTCACATGTGTTAACAGCAATAGGAATCCCAAGTGATTTAGCAAAAGGGGCATTAAGGCTAACCTTTGGAGATTTTAACACAAAAGATGATGTGGATTATTTTATTGAAAATTTAGAAAAAATAATAAAAAGATAAGAGAAAAAGAGGAAAAGAGAAGGAAAGAGGGACGTTGGTTGAAATTCCCCTTTTACAGGGATATAGGGACACTCCTTTAGCATATTATAAAATAAAAAAGAGTATATTGGAAAATCTGCATAAATTACATATTAATTCTATATACTCTTTTTAATTTTAAATATTTTAGGGAAAAAACAACTTAAAAAATTAAAGGAGTGCCCCTATATCCCTGTAAAAGGGGAATTTCAACCAACGTCCCTCTTTCCCTCTCTTTTCCTCTTTCTCTCTTTTTCTTAATTATTATTTTTCTATTGCAGAGATAGCACACTTAATTCCATCAACAGCAGCAGACATAATGCCACCAGCATAACCGGCACCTTCACCACAAGGATAAATACCGTTTACATTAGCAGATAAATATTCATTACGCAAAATTCTTACAGGAGAAGAACTTCGAGTTTCTAAACCTGTTAAAATACTATCAGGATGAGCAAAGCCTTTTAATTTTGTATCAAAATATTGAATTCCTTCTTTTAAAGTGGAAGAAACAAAATCAGGCATAATCTGGTTCAAATTGGATAAAGTAACACCAGGTTTATAAGTAGGCTCAACCATACCAATTTTTGAAGATTTTTTATTAAGTAAAAAGTCCTCGAAACGTTGAATAGGAGCATAATAATTTGACCCGCCAAGTTCAAAAGCTTTTTCTTCTAAATCTTTTTGAAATGCAATTCCTGCCAAAGGTGAATCATCCTTAAAATCAGAAGGAACTACATTTACCAAAACAGCAGAATTTGCATTTTTTCCGTTTCTTGCAAAATAACTCATACCATTTGTAACAATAGTTTTTTCATCACTAGAAGAAGGCATTACAACACCACCAGGGCACATGCAAAAAGTATAGCAAGATCTTCCAGAAGGAGAGTGATAAGCAAGTTTATATTCTGCAGGTGGAAGCTTTAATTTTGTAATAGTTCCATATTGAGCTTTATTTATTTCTGATTGTAAGTGCTCAATTCTAACACCAACAGAAAAATTTTTTGGCTCCATTAAAAGTCCTTTTTGATAAACTTTTTCAAATGTATCACGTGAACTATGTCCAATAGCAAGTATTAGGCAATCAGCAATAAGTGTATCAAATTCATCAGTTATTAAATTTTTAACATGAATCTTAGATAGTTTTCCATTTTCAACATCAAAATCAATAAATTTTGTATTAAACAAAAATTTTCCACCATTTTCAATAATAAAATTTCTCATATTTCTAATAATTTTAACTAAATTATCAGTTCCAATATGTGGTTTAGTCAAATATAAAATTTGATTTGGAGCACCAAAACTAACAAAAGTTTCCAAAACTTTTTTGCAATATGGAGAATTTATTCCAGAAGTCAATTTTCCATCAGAGAAAGTTCCAGCACCACCTTCACCAAATTGAACATTAGAAAAAGGATTTAAAATACCATTATTTTTGAAACTATCAATAGATTTTTTTCTCTCCTCAACAGTACCCCCTTGCTCAATAATAACAGGTTTATATCCATTTTGTATAAAAGTTAAAGCGGCAAAAAGCCCGGCAGGACCAGCTCCAATGATAACAGGAGGTAAAGTAGAATTTCTCTTTATATTTATTGACGGAAAACTAACTTCATCAATTTTAATTATATTTTTATTTTTTAAATAATGATTTTCATTTTTTAATTTTAAATCAATAGAATAAGAATAATGAACATCGTCTTTTTTTCGTGCATCTACAGATTTTTTTGCAATATTCCAAGATAGAATGTCATTAGAATTAATCCTATATTTCTTTAAAATAAAATTAAATAAGTTTTCTTCTGAAATATCATCATAAATTTTTATATTATTAATTCTTATCATAATTATATAGACCTTTCCAAGTAAATTTTTAAGTAAAATATATTTCATTAAAAGCTTAAATTGAATATTTAATGTAAAATTCTAATTTAATATTTAATTTATTATATAATGTATTTTTATTAAAGTAAAGTTGTATTTTGTAATATAAAAGTAGTAAATAACATTAGTTAATATAAAATTTCAAAAAATTCTAATGTTCTAATACAGCCCATAAAGGAATACAATTAAACAAAAGTATTCGTTTGGGGGTTGCTTTATGAAAGGTATATCAATAGATGAACGTGCAATTGAACTTGCACAGTATATTATAGATTCAAAAGATACAGTAAGAGGAGCTGCAAAAAAATTTCGGGATAAGTAAGAGTACAGTACACAAAGATGTATCAGAAAGGCTAAAGAAAATAAATCCAAGTCTTGCAAGACAAGTAAGAATAATTCTTGACGAAAATAAGGCAGAAAGACACATAAGAGGAGGGATGGCAACAAAACTAAAATATAGTCATTTGGAAAAGTAAAATAACAAAAATATTGCAATTTTACATAATATATGATAAAATACTAAAGTAAAAAAATCATAAGCCCTATAGAAAGAGAGGATAACAAAATGGAACACGCAACACACGAAGTAAAGGTAGACGCAATCTATAAAGTCGCAAAATTAAAAAAAGAAGTTGCATATAGCGACTTTGATTTTCAAATTCGGCGATTATATGAAGCTACAAAGTGTTATCAACCATGGCAAATTATTCTTTGCTACGTAGATGAAAACGGAGAAAAGATTAAAATGAGACTTGAAGATGCAGGAAAATATGACAAAATGAAAACAGTACGTGCTGTAGCAGCTGTTGGTCAGTGTATTGTTGCAAACATAGAACAAGCTAATAGCTCAGCAACTAGAGAACTGTATTGTTTAGGCCATTATACGCCAACGGCTCTGCTTGAAGGTAGAGGAAATATTTTTTCCAAGGATTCATCTCATTTGATTCTTTGCAGAAGAACTTCGGATTTAATGATTGAATTATTAAAGTAATCTTTAGAAAAGGGCAGAAAGAGCTGACATTTAAATTGTCAGCTCTTTTAAACATTATAAAGTAAATAATTAAGTAAGACAGCTAACAAATTAATTGATAAAAGCAAGAGCAAGCAAAAAGCACAAAATAAAAAAATTAACATAAAATATAATAGCCCAAAATATGAGGTGATTTATAATGAAAGAAATAAAAAAAGGAGATATTGTTGTACGAAAATCTCATGGTAAAGACATTTTATTTTGTGTAAGAAGAATAATAAAAACAGAAAAAAGAAAAATTGCGATTTTATATGGTGTTGTAGAAAGAATAGAAGCAGATAGTAAAATAGATGACTTAGAACTTGTTGATAAAAAAACAACAAAAGAAATTATAAATAGAATTGACAATAAAATAAATAAAAAAATAGAAAATAGACAAAATAATCAATATAAAATAGGAGTTCTAACAAATAAAGAAACAAGAAGAGAAAAGATAATTACAGGAAAGATTCTACATTTAGATGGAGATAAAAAGTATTCGCAAAAATCATATTATTATTATAAAAAACTAGGATTAAATGCAATTGTTAGGAATATACCAGAATATAAACAACCTAAAGTTGTATATTCATTGCTAACAATATATAAACCGGATATACTAGTTATTACACGGACATGATGGAATGATAAAAAGAGGCTCTAATCATGATGACATATATAATTATAGAAATTCAAGACATTTTTTAAATACAGTAAAAGAAGCAAGAAGATATGATTATGAAAATGGAAAGAATTTAGTTATTTTTGCAGGTGCATGTCAAAGTTACTTTGAAGCATTGATTCAAGCAGGAGCAAATTTTGCTTCATCACCAGCAAGAATATTAATTGATTTTTTAGATCCATTAATAGTAGCAGAAAAAATAGCAACTACAGAAAATTATAAATATATAACTATAGATGATATTGCAGGAGAGCTAAGAGATGGAAAACAAGGAATAAGTGGAATTGGGGCAAATGGAAAACTAAAATATGAATAATAAATTACATTGTAATATAAATGTAATATAAATGTAATAAAACAAAATAAAAACACTAAAACATGCAGTATAACAGCTAAAAACACGAATTAACACAAACAGATATTTTTTGACAAAAAGCACAAAAAATGCTATAATCAGCTCATCTTAAGGGAGTAGGTGATAGCATGATTTGTAAAACTGATATATCAAATCTAAAAACTGACATCTTAGAGAAAGTGGGTCAAAAGATAATAGTAAAAGGTTCTTTAGGAAGAAGTAAAACCTTTGAGAAAGAAGCTACAATAGAAAAAGCATATCCAAATATATTTGTTGTAAAATATGAGGAAAATGATAGAAATGTAACGTATAGTTATACAGATATCTTAACAAGAACTGTTGAGGTAGATGTATTTGATGGAGAAAATTATAGTCCATTAATACCACCACAAGTAGAAACAAAAAGAAGAAAGAATGAAGTTTTAGTTTAAAAGGCATATACACAAGTGTATGTCTTTTTTTGTTGTAGAATAAAGAAAAATAGTTGCAAAATCCTGAAAATAGTATATAATATAGATTGAAAGGTGGAGAAAAATGAACTTAGAAAATTTAGAAGAAAACATAGGATATCATTTTAAAAACAAAGAATTATTAAAAAATGCACTTACACATACATCATACGCATATGAACATCATGTAGCAAGTAATGAAAAATTAGAATTTTTAGGAGATAGCATATTAGAATTTGTTTCAAGTGAATTCATGTACAACAAGTACACAAACTTAAAAGAAGGAGAAATGACTAAAGTTAGAGCAACGGTAGTGTGTGAAGAAAGCTTATACAAAATTGCAAAATTGCATAATTTTAGTGATTTCTTACTTTTAGGAAAATCAGAAGTAATGACAGGAGGAAATAAAAGACCAGCAATATTAGCAGATAGTGTAGAGGCAGTAATTGCAGCAATATTTATTGATGGGGGATTAGAAGAAGCAAAAAGATTTATAATAAAAAATCTTGATAAAGAAATAGATATTGCAACAAAAAATGTAGGGAAAAAAGACTATAAAACAGTATTACAAGAAGAATTACAAAAGAACGGAGATGTAAAAATAGAATATACAATAATAAAAGAAACAGGACCAGACCATGACAAAAGATTTGAAGCAGAAGTAAGCTTAAATGGAAAAGTATTAGCAACAGGAAAAGGAAAAAGTAAAAAAGAAGCAGAGATGCAAGCTGCAAAAAAAGCAATGGCTCAAAGATAGTATAAGCTAAATATATTTAAATTAAAATCTGTTCCAAAGGGACTAAATGACCATTTATAAACGTCTTTTATAGACAATTAATGGACAAGGAAGGATAGAATATGAAAAAAGAATATGTTATTCCAATATTTGTACCACATTTAGGATGCCCAAATGATTGTGTTTTTTGCAATCAAAAATCAATAAGTGGACAAAAAAAGAACATAACAAAAGAAGATGCTAAAAAAACAATTGAATATTATCTTGAAAATATAAAAGATAAAGATGGTAAAAAGGAAATTGCTTTTTTTGGAGGTAGTTTTACAGGGATTGAAGTTGAAAAACAAGAGGAATTATTACAAGTAGCATATGAATATATAAAACAAGGAGAAGTAGATAGCATTAGAATATCAACAAGACCGGATTATATAAATAAGGAAATTTTAAAAAGACTAAAAAAATACAAAGTAAAAACAATCGAATTAGGTGTACAATCGGCAAATGACTATATTCTAAAAAAGGCTAATAGAGGTCATAATTTTAACGATGTAAAAAAAGCATCTAAATTAATTAGATGGTATGGATTCAACTTAGGACATCAAATGATGGTAGGATTACCGGAAAGTACAAGAATAGATGAAATAAATACAGCTAAAGCTTTAGTTAAATTAAAACCTAAAATGGTTAGAATATATCCAGTATTAGTAATAAAAGGAACAAAGTTAGAACAAGATTATATAGAAAAAAATTATGAACCACTATCTGTTGTACAAGCAGTAGAAACTTGCAAAGAATTAGTAAAAATATTTGTAAAACATCATATAGATGTAATAAGAGTTGGACTACAAAACACAGATGAAATATCAGAACCAGGAACGGAGAACAGTGAGGTAGTTGCAGGTCCATATCATCCAGCATTTAGACAGTTGGTAGAATCTAGTTTATGGTATGATGCAATTGTTAATAAAATAAAAAAATTAAATGTAAAAGTAAAAGAAGTAGAAATTACAGTAAATCCAATTGATGCAAATAATGTAATAGGGCATAAAAAAGAAAACATTTTAAAATTAAAAGATTTATATGAAGTAGATTTAATTGTAAAACAAGATAAAAATATTAAACAAGGAAAATGTGATATTAAAGTAACAAAAGAATATAACGATTTTTTAGAAGAAAAAACAGATAAAACCATAAAAATTTAAAATAATTACAAAAATAATAATAAAAGTAAAATGAATAAAACCATCTGTATTAACAAATAATAGTAATACAGGTGGTTTTATGAATATTAAAAGTAAAAATATAAAAAAAACAATAATAGAAACATTAGAAACAATTTTAGGAGCATTTTTTATGGCTACAGCAACATCACTTTTTCTATTACCAAATCAGTTATCATCAGGAGGATTTGCAGGAATTGCAACAATAGCATACTATTTTTTAAATATCCCAATGGGAACAACAATTCTGGCATTAAATATTCCTCTTTTTATATTTGCAGGATATAAATTAGGGAAAGATTTTTTTATAAAATCAATAATAGGAACTACAAGTTTTTCAATATTTATAGATATATTAGATAAATTAGAACCATTTACACATGATAGATTTTTAGCATGCATATATGGTGGAATAATAATAGGAATTGGCACAGCAATTATACTTAAGGCAAATGCATCAACAGGAGGATCAGACTTAGTAAGTATGTTAACAAGAAAATATAAACCAGATATTAGAACTAGTAATGTAATAATAATAGTAGATGCAATTATAGTTGGTCTAAATATGATATTTTTCAAAGAAATAGAAATAGGTTTATATTCTGCTATAGCAATATATCTTATGGGAAAAATGATTGATATAATTTTTGAAGGAATTTATTTTACAAAGCTATTAATCATAATTTCAGATAAAAATGAGCAAATTGCAGAAGAAATAGGAGAACAAGTAGGAAAAGGAACTACAGGACTATATGGAAAAGGAATGTACACAGATGAAAGCAAATTAGTACTAATTTGTGCAGCATCAAGAGGCGATGTGGCAAAAGTAAAAAATGTATCAAAGAAAGTAGATTCTAAATGTTTTATAATAATAGCAAATGCAAGAGAAGTTTTAGGATTAGGTTTTTAATAAAAAATATAAAAAGATAATAAAAGATATACAAAGGATATTTAATAATTGAAACAAAAAAGAACGTCCATATTTTGAACATTCTTTTTAATGAGATAAATCATCATCATTAGTTTCAATATTTTCTTTTTTATTAGGATTATAATGACCTATAATATTGTTTTTTGTTTGATTATGTAATACTTCATAGTTCAAAAATGAACGATAGAAATTAGTTATCAGTATAGATAGATTAGAAATATCTATGGCATCAGAAATATTATTTAAATAATTATCTAATAAAGGTGAAACCATTTTTTTAAAAGCATCTAATGAATCAATATTTTTAAAAAAGTCTTTTTTAAAAATATATTTATTACAATCAGCAGCATCATTTAAGTATTTTATAGAAGTGATTACTGTATCTGCTGAAGTTTGATCAAGTGTCTTTTCAGGAAATTTTTCCATATGTGTAATATCATTTTTTTCTTTTTTAGGAGCAAATGACAAAGGAAAAGTACCATAAGGATCTTGATCATCATATCTAGAGTTCAAAATAGACACTGATTTGTCAATATTAGTTCCAACTTTTTCTTTTAATTCATCAGGACAAATTATAAGAATATCTCCTGCCCCATATGATATAATTTGAATATCATCAGGCGAAAAATTAAAAGATGTTTTATTATAATTTAAGTCCTTACAAAAACTCTTCAAAAATAAAGAATTAGTATGATCTTTTCTAAAGTCAGTAGTATCATATCCATATGCAGAATTTGATAATTTGATTCCAGGGATAGATATATAAAAAGCATATAGAGGCTTTTTAGCTGAAGATATTTCATTTGCTAAATATAATTTAAAGTAAGATTTATTTAAGAAACCAGATGACTTATCATGTGTTAAATCTTGAGTTAAAATATTTAACTTTTTGCTCAATTGTTTTATAGCATCATCAGACAATATATCTAAATTAACATTTTCTCTATCTGTTAGTAACATATGAATTAATTTTGCTGTATCTGGATCAATAATACTATTTAAATTATTAGTAGCATTTTTACTTTCTGAGATATTGCCATTTTGACCAGCAACTGGTGAGGCAATATCATTACTTGTTGTATGTTCATTAAGTTTTTCTTTTAATAAAGAAGATATTGCAGGTAATAAGAAAGAAGAAATATCTTTAATTTGTTCTGCAGTAAAATCTAAATTACTAGAAGGCCTTAAAGTTTGCAAAAAATTATATGTTATAACATTAATATGATTATTTATTTTAGCCCAGTTTTGCTTTTGTTCATTAGAAGTATTATTAGGAGCTTTTAAAGCTAAAAAACTATCTTCTATTATTTGAGTAGGTGAATCATGTTCAGTTCTATAAGCTTTTCTTTTTGAAACTTCATGAATTGCCAAATCCAATATTTCTTTTAGACTTCCATTAGAGCTATCTTCAGAAGCAAGTTCAATTGACAAACCATAAATGGATTCAGAATGCTCTTTTAAACTTTTGCTTATTTCTTCAGTAAAAGGTGTACAATCATCTACAGTACAATTAGGAAGGACAAAACAAAATTCATCTCCACCTAACCTAAGCGTAAGAGCATTAGCTGGAAGAATACCTTGAATTAAGTTCAAAGAATCTTGCATTGCTTTTGTTCCAACATCATGACCATATTTATTATTGATAATATTTAATTTATTAAAATCTCCAAAAATACAAGAATAAGGTCTTTTTTCTTTTTCATAATAACGGATAATTATATCCCAACTATATTGCTTACTAAAAGCATTATTTAGGTCAGGTTTTATGAAAATAGAAGCCTTATCTATCTGGCTATTTAGTTCTGATAATAAAACTGAACGTTCTTCCATAAAAATAATTACTCCTTGATTTATAAATTATTTATATAATAGCACAAAAAAATAGTGAAATCAATAAAAAACAAATTGAATTATAACATAAATTTATGTTATAATAAACAAAAATATTATGTAACGGGAGAAAAAATACATGAAGCAAGAAAAAATTTTATTAAAAGATGTGAATTCATTTGAATTAGAAGATATTTTTGAATGTGGACAATGTTTTAGATGGACAAAAATGGAAGACGGAAGTTACACAGGAATAATAAAAGATGGGGTAATAAATATAAAAAAGAACAATGAAGAAATAGAAATTAATGGAAAATGCAACAGAGATTTAAAAACAGTAGTAACTGAATATTTTGACCTAGAAAGAGATTATAAAGAAATAAAAAAAGAACTAATAAAAATTGATGAATATATGAAAAAGAGTATAGAACATGGAAAAGGAATAAGAATATTAAACCAAGACTTGTGGGAAACAACAATATCATTTATAATATCAGCAAATAACAATATTCCAAGAATAAAAGGAATAATAGAAAGACTTTCTCAAAAATATGGAGAACCAATAGAATTTCAAGGAAAAACATATTACACATTTCCAACACCAGAACAATTAAAGGATGTAACAGTAGAAGAATTTAGAAAATTAGGATTAGGTTTTAGAGATATTAGGCTATATGAAACAACACATATGATACTAGAAAATAAAGTAAATTTAGAAGAGTTAAAACAAAATAAAAACACAGAAGAAGTAAGGAATCAACTGCTAACATTATCAGGAGTGGGACCCAAAGTTGCAGATTGCATTCTACTATTTTCTGACTTAAAAAGATTTGATGTATTCCCGATTGATGTATGGGTAAGAAGAGTAATGAATGAATTATACATAAAAAAAGATGATGAAACAAAAGTAAGTAAAAAAGAAATAGAAAAAATAGCAGAAGAAAAATTTGGAGATTTAAAAGGAATAGCACAACAATATTTGTTTTATTGGAGACGTGAAAGCTAATAGATACAAAAACGAGAAAAAAGAAGAGAAAGAGGGAAAGAGGGACGTTCCTTAATTTTCCCATTTTGCAGGGATAAAGGGACACTCTTTATTACGATTTAATACAAACATAGAATAAATAAGATTTTATTAAAAATTTCTTTTAGAGAATAAGGAAAAATATTGAATAAGGAGTGTCCCTTTATCCCTGTAAAATGGGAAAATCAAGGAACGTCCCTCTTTCCCCCTCTTTCCTCTTCTTTTAATTTTTAGGAGGATTTATGGGATTAAGAATTGTATATGGAAAATCAGGAAGTGGAAAAAGTGAATTTTGCTTTTCTGAAATAGCTAATTTAATAGAAAAAGAAAAGAAAATATATATTATAACACCAGAACAATTTTCATTTACAGCAGAAAAAAAATTAATGGAAAAAATGGATAAATTAGAAAAAAATGTAGCAATAAATGCAGAAGTAATAACGCTAAGCAGAATGGCTTTTAGAGTACTGCAAGAAGTAGGTGGTAGTAAAAAAACAAAACTTACAAAGTGTGGAAAAGCCATGTTAATTTATTCAATTTTGAATAATAAGAAAAAAGAATTAAAATTTTTAAGTAAATCTGACGAAAATATAGATATATCAATGGCGGCAATTACAGAATTAAAAAAACATGGAGTTACAACAGAAAAAATACAAGAAGAGATAGAAAAGTTACAAGATGACTATCTAAAAGCAAAGCTAAAAGACATGCAATTAATTTACCAAAACTTTGAAGAAAAATTAACAGGAAATTATATAGAAGAAACAGATTTATTAACAATGCTTGCACAAAATGTGGAAAACACAGATATAATAAGAGATAGTGTGATTTATATAGATGAATTTTCTGGATTTACAGCACAAGAATATGAAGTAATAAAACAACTAATAAAAATAGCAAAACAAGTCACAATAACAATATGTACAGATGAATTAAATCCAAGTGCATACCCAGATAATGATATTTTTTATTCTAATAAAATAACAGTTTCAAAGATACTTAATTTAGTAAAAGAAAATGATTTGAAATTAGAAAAAAGCATATATTTAAAAGAAACACCAAGATTTAAAACTAAAGAATTACAACATTTAGAAAAAAACATATATCAAAATAAAATACAAAAATATAAGAATAAGCCACTAAATTTACAGCTATTTTTAGCACAAAATCCATATTCCGAAATTGAAAACATAGCAAAAGAAATAACAAAATTAGTAAGAGATGAAAAAATAAATTATAAAAATATTTCTATAATAACAAAAAATATAGATACATATTCAAGTTTAGTAAAAGCAATATTTGCAGAATATAAAATACCAGTTTTTATAGACGAAAAAAAAGACTTAAATCAAAATAGAATTGTGCAATACATATTATCAATTTTAGAAATATATAGTAGCAATTATTCAAAAGAAGCGGTATTTAATTATTTAAAAACAGGATTTGTAGACCTAGATTTAAACGATTTATTTGAATTGGAAAACTATTGCACAAAATGGGGAATAAAGCAAAAAAAGTGGAAAAATAATTTTACATATGGAATTACAGAACAAACAAAAGAAAAAATAGAATATCTAAATAAATTAAGAGAACAAATAATAGAGCCATTAGTAGAGTTAAGAACAAAATTTGGAACAGTAAAACAAACAACAAAAGCAATTTATGATTTTATGCAGGAACAACAAATTGAACAAAAAATTAGCAATAAAATGAAAAAACTAGAAGAAAAAGGAATGTTAGAACTAGCACAAGAATATAAAACAAGTTATCAAATAATTTTGGATATATTTGATGAAATGGTTCTTATATTTGGAGAAGATAAAATTGGAATTGAACAATATCGTCAGATTTTAAAAACAGGATTAAAAAATAGTGAATTAGGAAAAATTCCAGGAACACAAGACCAAGTAATAATAGGAGATGTAGATAGATCAAGAACACATAAAGTTGATATAATATTTATTATTGGACTAAATGATGGAAGTTTTCCAAGTGTAAACAAAGCAGAAGGATATTTTGGAGATAAAGATAGACAAACACTAAAAAATGACGGAATTGAACTAGCAAATGGAACATTGGAAAATTTATATGAAGAAAATTTTAACATATACAAAGTTTTTACAACAGCAGAACAAAAACTTTACTTATCATATGTATCAACAGATTCAGAAGGAAAAGCACTAAGACCATCAACAATGATATATAAAATAAAAAAGATATTCCCACAAATTCAAGAAGAAAGTGACATGATAAACAAAAAATATGAAATATCAAGTCCGATAATTACATATCAAGAACTATTAGAAAATATAGCTAATCTAAAAGAAAAAAATGAAATAGATCCAATATGGTATGTAGCATATCAATATTATAAAAATCAAGAAAAATGGAATACTAAGCTACAAAAAGACTTAGAAGCAATAGATTATACTAATATACCGAAAAATGTAGAAAAAGAAAAAGTCGAAAAACTATATGGGAACACATTAAAAACAAGTGTATCTAAATTAGAGACATTTGCAAAATGCCCATTTTCTTATTATTTGCAATATGGATTAAAATTAAAAGAAAGAGAAGAATTAAAAGTACAAAACTTTGACACAGGTTCATTCATGCACGAAGTAATTGACCAATTTTTCGAAAAAGTAAAAAATGAAAAAATAAAATTGCCAGCATTATTAGAAACACCTGAAAAAATAGAAAAACTAGTTGATAATGTAGTAGAAGAAAAACTAGAAATGGGAAAAAGATATAATTTTGTAGCAACAGCAAAATACAAAGTATTAGTAAAAAGATTAAAAAGAATAGTATCAAAAGCATTAAAATTTATAATAGAAGGATTAGTTTATAGTGAATTTAATATAGAAGGAACAGAAATAGAATTCGGAAAAAATTGTAAATATCAACCAATTACAATACAATTAGATGATGGAAGAAAAATAGAGATAACAGGAAAAATAGATAGAGTAGACACAGCAATAGATGAAAACGAAAAGTATTTGCGTATAGTAGACTACAAATCATCAACAAAAAACATAGACTTAAACGAAGTATATGCAGGTACACAGTTGCAATTATTAACATATATGGATGCAGTATGTAAAGAAAAAGATTGCATTCCAGCAGGAGTTCTATATTTTAGCCTATTAGAACAAATAATAACATCAGACAAAAAAATAACAGAAGAAGAAATAGAAGAAAAATTAAGAAAAGAATTTAAGATGAAAGGCTTAATTTTATCAGATGTAAAAGTAATTCAAATGCAAGACAAAACACTAAAAACAGGAACATCCAAAATAATACCAGCAACATTAAACAAAGATGGAGAGATAGTAGAAAGCAAGACAAATGGAGTAAACATAGAAGAATTTAAAATTTTGCAATCATATATAACAAGAACAATTAAACAAATTGCAAAAGAAATACTAAGAGGAAATATAGAACTAAAACCATATAATAAAAAAGGTCAAAAACCATGTGAATATTGTTCATACAAAGCAATATGTCAATTTAATCCAAGAATGTGTGGAAATAGATATAATTATATAGACAAAAAATCAAAAGATGATATAATGAACAAAATGAAAAATACAAAAGATTAAAATTAAGGACAATAACTAAAAATCACAATTGCAGCCAGATTTGTATAATTGGAAAGGGATTTTTTAATGAAAAATTTAAGCAATCAAAATATTGTACACATAGAAAAAGATGGAGTACAATATATACAATTTAAAAAGTTATTAGAATATAAAGACATAATTACACATGCGTATTCAATTGGAGTTGATGTAAACTTTAGAACAGCAAGAATAAATAAGCAGGCATTACCAGAAAACGAATATAAAAAAGCAATACAAGATTATAAAAATTTGTGTGATAATATAGGACTAGATTATAAAAACGTAGTAAAAACCAATCAACAACATACAGATGAAGTTAAAATTGTAACAGAAAAAGAAAATAAAGATTTTATGGATATAAACCTAGAAAAATATTCAAAAACAGATGGATTAATAACAAACAAATCAAACTTCGTTTTAAGTACAACAAATGCAGACTGTATTTTATTACTATTCTTTGACCCAATTACAAAAACAATAGCAAATGTTCACTCTGGATGGAAAGGAACACTACAAAGAATTTCAGTAAAAACTATAGAAAAAATGAAAAAAGAATTTAATTGTATGCCAGAAAATATTATTTGTTGTATTTGCCCAAGTATTAGAAAATGCCATTTTGAAGTTGACAAAGATGTAAAAGAACAATTTGAAAATGAATTTAAAGATATAAATATTTCAAATTCAATAGAAATAATGGATAAGCAGCTAAACAAGGAAAAATGGAATATAGACACAGTTTTAATAAATAAAATTTTGTTAAAAAAAGAAGGCCTAATAGAAGAAAATATAATAGACTCAGGAATTTGCAGTATGTGTAATTCTGACATAATACATTCATTTAGAGTAGAAAAAGAAAATTATGGACTAGAAACAGCACTAATTTGTTTAAAATAATATTATTAATAAAAAACGAAAAACAAAAAGGAGGAATATTTTACAATGATATTTCCAAAAAAATTACAAAAAGGTGATACAATAGGTGTTGTGGCGCCATCAAATCCAATAATAGGAGAAAACATACAAGAAATAGAAAAAGCAAAAGAAATTATAGAAAAATTAGGATTCAAAGTAAAATATTCAAAAAATTTATTTTCAAACACAAATGGATATAGCAGTACAGCAAAAGAAAAGGCACAAGACATAAATGACATGTTTGCAGATAAAGATGTAAAAATGATATGGTGTGCAAAAGGTGGAGAAAATAGCAACTCAACATTTGAATATTTAGACTATAACTTAATAAAAGAAAACCCAAAAATAATATGTGGTTATAGTGATATAACATCAATAACAAACATGATTACAGAAAAAACAGAACTAATAACATTTAGTGGAACAAACTTTAAAACAATAGCAACAGATGAAACAGATTTTAGCCTAAAAGAGATAATAAAAATATTTGTAGATGGAAACACAGAATTAGGAAATCCAGAAGATTACACTATATTACAAGAAGGAGAAGCAAAAGGTAGATTAATAGGAGGAAATTTATCACTAATAAGAGGTATGGTCGCAGGAAAATATTCAATAGATTTTAAAAATAAAATATTATTTTTAGAAGAATTAGGAATAGAAACAGGGCCAGCACTTGTAAGTAACTACTTGTACTACATGAAACAAAACAGAATATTTGAACAAATAAAAGGATTATGGATAGGAAGTTATGAACACGAAAGTGGGATAAGTTTAGAAAAAATAGTTTTTGACGTAATTGGACACGATTATAAAATACCAATAATAAAATCAAATAATTTTGGACATATAGAAAACAAAATTGTAATACCAATAGGAGCAGAAGCTGAAATGACATTTAAAAATAATGTGAAAAAAATAGAAGTATTTAGATAAAAAATAAGAACTGTCCCTGTGGGACAAAAATGACCCACAAGAACCGTCCCTCTGGGACAAAAGGAGCAAAAAATGTATGAAACATGGGAAGAACTAGAAAAATCAATTATAAATTGTAACAAATGTAAATTATGCAAGACTAGACAGAATATTGTATTTGGAGTAGGAAATAGGAATGCAGATATAATGTTTATAGGCGAAGGACCAGGAGCAGATGAAGATAGGCTTGGAGAGCCTTTTGTTGGCAGAGCTGGGCAACTAATGAATTTAGCATTTGGAATAGTAGGTATAAAAAGAGAAGAAGTATATATTGCAAATATTGTCAAATGCAGACCACCAGCAAATAGAAACCCAGAAGATGATGAAGCAAATGTATGCCTAGATTATTTAAGAAATCAAGTTATACTAGTAAAACCTAAAATAATTGTGTTACTAGGAAATGTAGCATTAAAAAATATATTAGGAAAAGAATACGGAATTACAGCATCAAGAGGAAAATGGATTGAGAAAAAAGGAATAATGTATATGCCAACATGGCATCCAGCAGCATTACTAAGAGATGAAACAAAAAAAGTTGACTTTATAAAGGATTTAATGTTGGTGGTGGAAGAAATAAAAGCTGAACAACGAAAATGAAATGTTTTTCAAAATATTATTTTGTTCGCTTGTATTTATAATAAAAATATTGTATAGTTATAAACATAGAAAATGAGAATAAGCAGTGTGCGTGCTACCACTTTACATACACAGTTTTACTGTGAGAATGGAGGTGGTGCTATATGGTTGAACAAATTTTGATAATGATAATACACTTACTTTGTTACGGATTAGTAGGAATAACTATCATAGCATTTGCCTTGATTATTGCAATAGTAGTAATTTTGAGCAAACAATAAAAAAGCACCACATATGCTCTGCCAAGCTTTGTGGTGTTTATCATAATTATATATGGTAGCATACATTTCTGTGGCTCTCATTTTCTATATTTATTATATAGATTTTTTTTGATTTTGTCAAATGATATTTTTTTTCTTTGTTATTAGAAAAATCATTGAGTTCAATTTTAAAAAATATAATAAAATAAATAGAAAAGGAATGAAACTAAATGAATAAAATTATAGAAAAAACAAATTACTGTTTAAATTGCAAAATTAAACCATGTTCAACAAAAGGGTGTCCATTAGAAAACAACATACCAGAATTTATAAAAGCTACAAAAGAAGAAAATTACAGAGAAGCGTATAAAATTTTGTCAAAAACAACAGTATTACCCGGAATATGTGGAAAAATCTGCCCACACATGAAACAATGTCAAGGAAGTTGCGTAAGAGGAATAAAAGGCGAACCAGTAAGTATTGGAGAAATAGAAAACTACATATTTGAAAAAGCACAAGAAGAAAAAATAGAACTAGAAGAAGTAATAGAAAAAACAGAACAATTAAAAAATAAAAAAATAGCTATTGTTGGAGGAGGACCAGCTGGATTAACATGTGCAGCATTTCTAGCAAAGAATGGAGCAAATGTTACAATCTATGAAAAATATAATTATCTTGGAGGTCTACTAGTACATGGAATACCTGACTTTAGACTTGATAAAAAAAGAGTAGAAGATACAGCAAATAAAATATTAAAACTAGGTATAGAAATTAAATATGAACAAGAATTAGGAAAGAATATAAAATTAAGTGAATTAGAACAAGAATATGATGCAATATTTTTAGGCATAGGAGCAAACAAATCTAGCAAAATGGGAGTAAAAGGAGAAAACTTAAAAGGCGTATATGGTGGAAATGAACTACTAGAGCACAGAAATTTTCCAGAGCTAACAGGAAAAACAGTATGTGTAATAGGTGGAGGAAATGTTGCAATAGATTGTAGTAGGACTTTAAAGAAACTAGGAGCAGAAAATGTAAATGTAATATATAGAAGAGCAGAAGAGCAAATGCCAGCAGAGAAAAAAGAAATAGAAGAGGCAAAACAAGAAGGAATACAATTTTTATTTCAAAACAATATTGTAGAAATAAAAGGAAAACAAAAAGTAGAAAAATTAGAATTAATAAAAACAGAATTAATTCAAAAAGACGGAGAAAGCAGACCAGTACCAGTAAATGTAGAAAATAGCAATTATGAAATAAAAACAGATTATGTAGTGATGGCATTAGGAGGAATGGTATCAGATGAAGTATTTGAGTTAGGATTAACACTAAATAAATGGGGAAACATTTATATTAATGAAAATTATCAAACATCAAATCCAAAAATATTTGCAGGTGGAGATTTAGCAGGATGCAAAGGGACTGTTGCATGGGCAGCTCGCTCTGGAAGAGACGCAGCAGAAAAAATAAAAGAATTTTTAAATAATGTATAAATGTTGTGCTTAAGTGAAAAAAACAATTTTTAATATTATATTTTTTGATAGTTAAAATTATTTATAGTTTAAAAAATTTATAGCTTTTTTGAAATTAATTTGATATAATTCTAAAAAACAAAGAGAGGGAGTAGATTAATGATAAAAGAAAAAAAACAAAAAGGAACTAAGAAAGCAGAAGCAAATAAAAAAAATAAAGAAATAAATTTTACAATAATAGCAATTATCTTAATAATTCTTTTTTGTGTAAGTATTACACCTGTGACATTTCAAAATGACACATATTATACAATAAAAATAGGGGAATATATAGCAAACCATGGAATTGACATGATGGATCACTTTTCATGGCACGAAAACTTAAGCTATACATATCCACATTGGCTATATGACTTTTTAACATACATAATATATTCAATAGCAAATTTTAAAGGAATTTATGTAGTAACTTGCTTATTATCTGCAATACTAGGAATTTCAATTTTTACTGTAAATTCAAAACTAAATAAAAATGAAGGGATTTCGTTTGTAATAACAATAGGAGCATTATATATAATAAAACCATATATAGCCGCAAGAGCACAACTAGTAACATTTATATTATTTATTTGGACAATCTATTTTATAGAAAAATTTTTAGAAAAAAAGAAAAAAGGATATACAATAGGATTAATTGTAATATCAATATTAATAGCAAATTTACATGTAGCAGTATGGCCATTTTTCTTTGTACTATTCTTACCATATATTGGAGAATATGTAATAGCGGTTATTGCAGACACAATTTTATATAATAAAATAAAAATATTTAATATAAAAAACAAAATAAAAATATTAACAAAAAAACAAAAAAATGCAGAAAAGATAGAACAATTAAAGAAAAAATTAGAAGAAATACAAACAAGAACCTCTAAAATAAAAATAAAAAGAGAAGAAGAAAATAAAAATCCATATAAATTAAAAATAAAAAGAAACGAAAATGTGAGATGGTTAATTCTAATAATGATAATATGTGCACTTACAGGGCTATTAACTCCAATTGGAAATACACCATACACATATTTGTATAAGACAATGCAAGGAAATACAACACAAAATATAAGTGAACATTTGCCAATGACATTAACAGATAATACAGAAATTATTTGTACATTAATCGTATTTTTAGCAATTTTAATTTTTACAAAAACAAAAATAAGGCTATCAGACTTATTTATGATTTCTGGACTTTGCTATTTAATGTTAATGACAAGAAGACAACAATCAATATTTGTTTTGATAGGATCTGTAATATTAACTAGATTAATAATAAATATGATAAAATGTTATAAAGAAGAGGAATTAATAGAAATCGAAAAAGTAACAAAGAATACATTAGTTGCAATAACATTAAGTATTTTAATGATTTTAGTTAGTTATATAGAAATTAAACCAAAATTAGATGACACATATGTAGATGAACAATCATATCCTGTAGCAGCATGTGATTATATTATAGAAAATATAGATTTAGAAAATAGCAAGTTTTATAATGAATACAATTATGGTAGTTATATGTTATTTAGAGGAATACCAGTATTTATAGATTCAAGAGCAGACTTATATGCACCAGAATTTAGTGGAAATGAAGATGAAGATATCTTTACAGATTTTATTAACACATCAAGTATATCAAAATTTTATGAGGATACATTTAAAAAATATGGAATAACACATATTATTTGTTATAAAAAATCAAAAATGAATATGATTATGACAAAAACAAATGATTCAAAATATAAGCAATTATATTCAGATGATTATTTTGTAGTATATGAAAGAGCAAACATATAGATTAATATAAATAGTAATTTATAAGACATATATTAAAAAATAAAAAAAGAAGGAGAATAAAATTGATTCATATAAAAGTAGAAAAATTAGAGGCAGGAAAAAGAATAGACACATATATACCATCTAAAAGTGAATATTCAAGAGCAATGATACAAAAAATGATGGATAACGGAAATATACTTGTAAATGGGAAAAAAGTTAAAGTTTCTTACAAAGTACAAGCTGATGACGAAATAACAATAAAAGAGCAAGCAGCAAAGGAAATATCATTAGAAGCACAAGATATTCCAATAGAAGTTTTATATGAAGACAATGATATTATTGTTGTAAACAAACCTAAAGGAATGGTAGTACATCCAGCAAATGGAAACCCAGATGGAACACTAGTAAATGCAATAATGTCAATATGCAAAGACTCATTATCTGGAATAGGTGGAGAGATTAGACCAGGGATTGTACATAGATTAGATAAAGACACATCAGGGGCATTAATTGTTGCTAAAAATGATAAATCACATATAAAAATGAGTGAGCAAATAAAAAATCACGAGGTTGAAAAAACATATATTGCACTAGTAAAAGGATTTGTAAAAGAAAATGAAGCAACAATAGATATGCCAATAGGAAGAAGCCTAAAAGATAGAAAAAAAATGGCAGTTAGAAAAGAAGGAAAAAATGCAGTAACACATTTTAAAGTAATAGAAAGATTTCCAAATTATACACTATTAGAAGTAAAAATAGAAACAGGAAGAACGCACCAAATAAGAGTACACTTAAGTGAAATAGGATATCCAATAGTAGGAGACGAAGTATACTCAAATGGAAAAAATGAATGGAATATACATGGACAATGTTTACATGCAAAATCACTAAAATTCAAACATCCCATAACAGAAAAAGAAATGTGTATAGAAGCACCAATACCAGAATATTTCCAAAATATAATAAAAGAATTAGAAGAAAAAAATAAGAAATAAATAAAAAGTTTTATGAGTAACTAAAAACTCAAATATTTCAATGTAAGGAACAAGATAACAATGGATAATGAACAAATACGTTTGCAAAAATTTTTAGCAGAAGCTGGAATTGCATCAAGAAGAAAATGTGAACAACTTATTCTAGATGGAAAAATAAGTGTTAATGGACAAACAGTACAAGAATTAGGAACAAAAATAGTACCAAATGTGGATAAAATAACATATTGTGGAAAACCAGTAGAAAATCAAGAAAATAAAGTATACATTTTACTTAATAAACCAATTGGATATGTAACAACAGCAAAAGATCAATTTAACAGAGATACAGTGCTAAATTTAGTAAAAGTAAAAGAAAGAATAGTTCCAGTAGGAAGATTAGATATGTATACATCAGGAGCATTGATATTAACAAATGACGGAGAATTTGTATATAAAGTAACACATCCAAAACATGAAATAACAAAAACATATACAGTAACAGTCAAAGGAATTATTCAAAATGAAGAAGTTGAAAAATTAAAACAAGGTGTACAAATAGAAGATTACACAACAAGACCTGCAAAAGTTAAAATATTAAAAACAGACTTAGAAAAAGATATATCAAGATTAGAGATAACAATACATGAAGGAAAGAATAGGCAAGTTAGAAAAATGTGCGAATCAGTTGGAAGAAAAGTTTTAGCATTACACAGAAGTAAAATAGGGAATATTGGGGTAAAAGACTTAAAGCTTGGAACATGGAGATATATGAAAAAACAAGAAATAGAATCACTTTGTGGTCAATAGAGATACATTTTTCATATTATAATATATTTCCTACTGAATAATAACATATAATAGCACAATTTACATAAAAATGTCAAATTCGTTTGACATTTTTTGAATTTAGTAGTATAATTTTAAAGTTAGAAAAGAGAAAAATAAAAGAGAAGGGGTAACAATTATGAATAACCAAAAAATAAGAAATATAGCAATTATTGCACACGTAGACCACGGAAAAACAACATTAGTAGATGCATTACTAAGACAAAGTCATATATTCAGAGAAAACGAACAAGTACAAGAAAGAGTAATGGACTCAAACGATCAAGAAAAAGAAAGAGGAATAACAATCCTTTCTAAAAACACATCAGTAATGCATGGAGATATAAAAATAAACATAGTAGACACACCAGGACATGCTGACTTCGGTGGAGAAGTAGAAAGAGTTTTAAAAACAGTTGATGGTGTTTTACTATTAGTTGATGCTTTTGAAGGAGCAATGCCTCAAACAAGAGAAGTTCTAAAAAAATCATTAGCATTAGGACTAAAACCAATAGTAGTAATAAACAAAATAGACAGACCAGGAGCACAACCAGAAAAAGTTGTAGACCAAGTAATTGAATTATTCATAGAATTAAATGCGACAGATGAACAATTAGACTTCCCAGTAGTATATGCATCAGCAAAAAACGGAATAGCAAAAATGGACTTAGCAGATGAAACAACAGACTTATCATGTTTATTTGAAACAATAATAAATACAATAGAACCACCAAAATGTGAATTAGAAGGACCAGCACAAATGTTAGTATCTAACATAGATTATGACGACTATGTTGGAAGAATTGGTATAGGAAGACTAGAAAGAGGAACAATGAAAGTTGGAATGCCAGTTAGTATCTGTGGAAAAGAAGACAAAATAACACAAGGAAGAATTGCTAAATTATATACACATGTTGGACTAAAGAAAGTTGAAGTAGAAGAAGTTGGAGCAGGAGATATCATAGAATTTGCAGGATTACCAGAAATCAACATAGGAGATACAGTATGTGATTTTGAACATCCAGAAAAAATCCCATTTGTTGATATAGACGAACCAACAGTAACAATGACATTTAGTGTAAACAATGGACCATTTGCTGGAAAAGAAGGACAATTTGTAACATCAAGACATATAAGAGATAGATTATACAAAGAACTAGAAAGAAACGTATCATTAAGAGTAAAAGATGGAGCAACACCTGATTCTTTTGAAGTATCTGGAAGAGGAGAGTTACATTTATCAGTATTAATCGAAACAATGAGAAGAGAAGGATTTGAATTATTAGTTTCAAGACCAAAAGTTATCTTCAAAGAAATTAATGGAGTTAAATGTGAACCAATTGAATTACTAGTTGTAAATGTACCAGATGACTGTGTAGGAAATGTTATTGAAAAATTAGGAAGAAGAAAAGCCGAAATGGTTAACATGGAACCTGCAGAAGCTGGACATACAAAAATAGAATTTAGAATTCCAGCTAGAGGAATAATTGGATATAGAACAGAATTCCTTACAGATACAAAAGGTGAAGGAACAATGAACCATATATTTGATAGTTATGAACCATATAAAGGAGATATCCAAGCACGTGTAAGAGGAACAATAGTTGCATTTGAACCAGGTAAATCAGTAACATATGGATTATATAATGCACAAGACAAAGGAGATTTATTCATAGGACCTGGTGTTGACGTTTATGAAGGAATGATTGTTGGTTTAAACTCAAGAGGAGAAGACTTAGCAATAAATGTATGTAAAGAAAAACATTTAACAAACACAAGAGCTTCAGGTTCAGATGATGCCTTAAGATTAGTTCCACCAATTCAAATGTCTTTAGAAAAAGCAATTGAATTCATACAAGATGACGAATTAGTTGAAATTACACCAAAATCAATTCGTTTAAGAAAAAAAATATTAGACTCAAAAGAAAGAGAAAGAGCAAATAGAAGTAAATAAGAAAGGGATTGGAATGAGAAGTAATAAAATAGTTACAAGTGGAAATTTTACACCAGGGCTATCTGCACAAAATACACAACATTATATAATCCAAAAAGAAAGATATGAACAAAGAAAAAATCAACAAACTGATGGAGATTATCGAAGATATATTATATCATTAATTTAAAAAAACATTGAACAAGGAAAGACAATGGACGAAGCAATTGAAATAGCACTAAAAGATGATGTGGCTAAAAAATTTGAATATCTTACAAAAAATGGATTAGATATAAAACAATGTTTTAAAAATTGGGCAGAAGCTTATATTAAAAATCGTAAAAAACCATATAGAAATTTTGAAATAGAAAGATAAAAATAAGTGTTTTGCAATATATAATATATAATATTTGCAAGACACTTCATTTTTATGGAGAGGAAAATGAACAAAGAAAAATTACAAGAAATAAAACAAAAAGCATTAGAAAGTCATATACCAATAATAATGGATGATACATTAGAAGTAATAGAAAAAGAACTAAAAAACAATCCACCACACAAAATATTAGAAATAGGAACAGCAGTTGGATATTCAGCAATGTGCTTCTCAGAATTTTTAGCAGATAATGGAAAAATAGACACGATAGAAAGAGATGAAAAAAGAATAGAAGAAGCCAAAAAAAATATTAAAAATGTTGGAGTAGAAGATAAAATAAATATATATGGAGGAGATGCAGTAGAAATCTTACCAACATTAAATGGAAAATATGACATGGTATTTATTGATGCAGCAAAAGGAAAATATCCATTCTTTTTAAAAGAAGCATTAAGAATGCTAGACAAAAATGGAATAATATTTGCAGACAATATTCTATATAAAGGATATGTTATGAGTGATTATAATAAACATAAACAACGTACAGCAGTAAGAAATTTAAGAGAATACATAAAAGAAGTATCAGAAAATCCAAACCTAGAAACAGAAATATTAGAAGTTGGAGATGGATTAGCTATAAGCAGAATAAAGCAAAATAATTTGAGTAAATAAAAAGAAAACAGTCACACCAAAATAAAACTGGTGTGACTGAAATTGTTTAGAAAGGTCGACCACGTTGTATGATTTTATAAGGCTTTTCCAAACCTATAAAATCAAAGAGCTGATTTTCAACAAATGCATAACCATCCATATGAATTTTTGAACGATCAAATTCAATTTCTGTATTAGAGTAACGCTGCTTCTTGTATGCATCGTGCCCTGCAAGTGAATGACTTTCTGCATGAATATGCATTTTGAAAGTTCTAATCTGGATTTCAAAACATCTACCGGTCTTTGAATCCTGAAAAACAACATGCAAAGACTGGTAGCCAGAAGCCTTTGGATGCAAAATATAGTCTTTTACCCATAATTGATAATTTGATGGAAGAAAAGATTTTTCAGGAATTGTAACATCAGGAAAATTTTGTTTTTCAAATCCTTCTGTCTGAAAAACCGAAGTAGCTTTACAAGGAATAAATCCTTCTGAAATATTAAATTCTATAACAGTTTTCATCAGAGAATAGCAAGTTTCAATATTGTTATCAAAAACAATGAAACGGAAAGCTAATTCATCTTTAAAATCAGCTAAATCGCGATCTTGTAACAGGTAAAGATTTATCTTTTTTTCAGAACCTATTACAGATTTCCTCCTTCCATCTAAATAAAATTTTAGATTAGGGTAAGTCTTTTTTGCACAAGAATACAAAGAATCATAATGATTACGAATCATAGCCAAGAATTTGTTATCTAATAAAATATTTTGTATTTCATCAATTTTATTAGCATGTAACAAATCAATTAAATCCTTGCTATTCCGTAAGGCATTAGAATATTTTGTCAGTAGTTCTTCAAGAGATGAAGAATTATACAAAAAAGGTGTTATAATAATTTTATTTTGTAGTTTAGCCATGTATATTGTCCTTTCTTAATAAATTTTTTTCTACAAGTTACATGATAGTATTATAGCACAAAATTAAAGTAAGTTCAAATTATTGACATAAATGGGAAAAGTATATATAATAATATACATAATTAGAAAGAAAAAAGAGGAATAAATAAAATGAAAAAAATAGAATTATTAGCACCAGCAGGCTCATTTGAAAAGGCAAAAACAGCATTTCAATATGGAGCAGATGCAGTATATTGTGGAACATCATCATTATCATTAAGGACAAGAGCAGATATGGACAATGATGACCTAATAAAAACAATAAAATACGCACATAGTATAGGAAAAAGAGTACATGTTACACTAAACATATTTGCATGGGATGACAAATATGAAGAAATAATAGAAATGGCAAAAATATTAGAAGAAGTAAAACCAGATGCCATAATAGCAGCAGATGGTGGAGTAATAGAAACACTAAAACAATATGCACCAAGTGTACCAATACATGTAAGCACACAAGCAAATATTGTAAGTCTAAGAGACTGTAACTTTTGGTATAAAAACGGAGCTAAAAGAGTAATAATGGCTAGAGAGATGAACAAAGAACAACTAAAATATATTATGGAGAATAAGCCAAAAGACCTAGAAGTAGAAATGTTTGGACATGGAGCAATATGTTTTGCATTTTCAGGAAGATGCTTCTTAAGTGACTTTTTAGCAGGAAGAAGTGCAAACTTAGGAGACTGTGCACAAAGCTGTAGATGGTCATATAAACTATATGCAGAAGAAAGAAATAACCCAGGTCAATACATGCCAGTAGAAGAAAGTGAATATGGTACAAGCATATTTTCATCAAAAGATTTATGCCTAATAAGAGAAATACCAGAAATTATAGATATGGGAGTAGACAGCCTGAAAATAGAGGGAAGATTAAAAACAGAATATTACATAGCAACAGTAATAAATGCTTATAGAAATGCAATAGATGATTATGAAAAAAACCCTCAAAATTACAACCCAGAAAAATATTTAAATGAACTAGAAAAAGTAAAAACAAGAGAATTAACAACATTCTATTTTAATGACAGAAACAACAAAGACATACAAGATTTTAGTGGAAAACAATATAACGAAGGATATGAATTTGGTGGAAAAATAGTTGGAAAAGAAGATGGCAAATATATAATTGAAATAAAGAATAAACTAAATGTAGGAGATAGCTTAGAAATAATAATACCAAACCAAATTAATCCGAAAACATTCCAAATAAATAAACTATGGGATTTTGAGACAAAAGAAGAAATAGACGCAGTTAGCCCAGGGGTAAAAGGACAAAAAGTATTGATGGAAATTCCATTTGAATGTGAAAATAATTTAATAATGAGGAGAAAAAAATGATAGTAGCAATAGATGGACCTGCTGGAAGCGGAAAAGGAACAATAACAAAAAATGTAGAAAGAAAATTAGGATTTTTAAATTTAGACACAGGAGCAACATACAGATGTGTAGCATTAGAAACACTAAGAAATAATTTAAGACTTGACCAAGAAACAGAAATTATAAAAATAGCAAAGAACATAAAAATAGCGATAGACAATAAAAGAGATAAAGACATTATATATCTAAATGGAGAAGATGTTAGTACAAAAATCAGAGAAAAAGAAGTAACAGCAATTGTGTCTCAGGTATCTTCTATTATATCAGTAAGAGAAGAAATGGTAAAAGTACAAAGAAATTTGGCAAAAGGAAAAAATGTAATAGTAGAAGGAAGAGACATTGGAACAGTAGTATTTCCAAATGCTGATTTAAAAATATATTTAGATGCAAGTGAAGAAATAAGAGCTCAAAGAAGATATAAAGAAAACCAAGAAAAAGGAATAGACATGACATATGAAGAAGTATTAGAAAATGTAAGAATGAGAGATTATAATGATATGCATAAAAAAGTTGGAGCACTTAAAAAAGCAGAAGATGCAATAATTATAGATAGCACAAATTTAACAATTGAAGAAGTTACTGATAAAGTTATAGAGGAGATAGAAAAATCAAAATGAAAAAACAGATTATAATAGCTTCTAATAACAAAGGAAAAATAAAAGAAGCACAAGAAATTTTAAAAGATTATGAAATAATATCTATGAGCGATGCAGGAATAAACATAGATGTTGAAGAAGATCAAGATACATTTGAAGGAAATGCAAAGAAGAAAGCTGAAACAATTGCAAAAAAATTAGAAGGAAGAATGTGTATAGCAGATGATTCTGGAATTGAAATAGAATATTTGGATGGCTTCCCAGGGGTAAGAACGAAAAGATGGTTTGAAGGTACAGACAGAGAAAGAAATGAAGCAATAATAGAAAAACTAAAAGGAGTACCACATGAAAAAAGAAAGATAAAATTTATAACAGCACTTACACTTGCAGATTGTAAAAAAACAAATACAGTTATAGGCAGTATGGAAGGCTATGTTGCAGAATGTCCAAGAGGAGAAAATGGATTTGGATTTGATGAAATTTTCGAATTAGAAAATGGAAAAACTTTAGCAGAACTTTCATCAGAAGAAAAAAATGAAATAAGTTCAAGAAGAAAAGCGTTAGAAGCATTAAGAGAGTATATGGAAACTATAAAATAGAAAAAGTATTAGAATAAAATAAAAGTAAAAATCTCATGAATAAATCATGGGATTTTTTGTATTTGTTATGCAAATACTTAAATTCACTTTTTACGTAAACAAAACATAATATATAACAAAATAAACATCGATTTATAAAAATAAAAAATGTAAATTTCTTATTTCTATAATGAGAGAAACAAAGTGAAATGAAAGGAGAAGAAAAATGTCAAATTACATAATAGAAGGAGGAAAAAAGCTAGAAGGCATAGTAAAAATATCAGGCTCGAAGAATTCAGCACTTCCTATAATAGCAGCAACAATATTAAATGCTGGAAAAACAACATTATATAATGTCCCAAACATACAAGACACACAAATGATGTTTAAAATATTAGAAACATTAGGAGCAAAAGTGGAAAAGAAAAATGGAAAAATAAAAATAGACACATCAAAAATAGATAAATTTGAAATTCCACCAGATTTAATGCACAAAATGCGTTCATCAGTAATATTAGCAGGAGCATTGCTTGGAAGATACAGAAAAGCTATATTTTCATATCCAGGAGGCTGTGATATTGGCTCAAGACCAATAGATTTACACTTAAAAAGTTTTGAAAAATTAGGAATAAAAGTAACGCAAAACTATGGAAGTATAGAATGCATGGCAGAAAAAATCAAAGGAGAAAAAATAGATTTAGACTTTCCAAGTGTCGGAGCAACAGAAAATGCGATTTTAGCAAGTATATTAGCAGAAGGAACAACAACAATTACAAATGCAGCAAGAGAACCAGAAATAATAGATTTACAAGAATTCTTAAATAAAATGGGAGCAAGAATACTAGGAGCAGGAACAGACAATATACAAATAGAAGGAGTAAAAAAACTAAAAGATGTAAGTTACAACATAATGCCTGATAGAATAGAAACCGGTTCATTTTTATGTTTTGCAGCAGCAACAAAGGGAAATATAATATTAGAAGGAACTAACAGCTTACATATAACACCAATAATAAACAAATTAACAGAAACTGAATGCAAAATAGATATAGAAAAAAGTACAATAAAAATACAATCTCCAAAGAGACTAAAAGCAGTAGATATAAAGACATTACCATATCCAGGATTTCCAACAGATATGCAATCAATATTTGCAGCAATGCTATGCACAGCAAAGGGGACTTCTGTAATAATAGAAAATATATTTGAAAACAGATTTAAATATACGCAAGAATTAAATAAAATGGGAGCAAAAATAATAACAGAAGGGAAAAGTGCAATTATAAGGGGAACGAAAAGATTATATGGAGCAAATGTAATAGCCACAGATTTAAGAGGAGGTGCAGCACTAGTTCTAGCAGGACTAACAGCCAAGGGAAAAACAAGAATAGAAAATATTGAATATATATTAAGAGGATACGAAAATTTAGAAAACAAACTTCAAAAATTAGGAGCAACAATAAATAAAATAGAACAATAAATTAAAAATTTGTTACCAAATTGTAAGAGATGCAAGAAATATAAGCTAAGTGTACTTACATATATAATTGGTAATAAATTTTTTAATTTTATGAAATATTTGAAAAAACTATGGAAAAACAAAAAAAAATCTGTTAAAATACAAAAAGATATTGGAGGTGAAAGAAATTGAACCAAAAGCAAAGAGAAAATATAGACAACATGTTTTATTTAACAAATAAAGAAAACATAAAAAAAACAGAACAAATAGAAAAAAAGAAGAAAAAAGAAAGAGAAAAAAGAATAAAACAAAACAAAGAAATAAAAAACAAAAACAATCAATTTGATGATGAGACAGAAATTGTATTAGGAATGATAAACAAAAATCATCAAAAAACAAAGCATCAAAAAGAAGTAAAAATGACTAAAAAACAAAGACAAATATTAAAAAAGAAAAAGAGAATAAAAAGAGTTTTAAAATGTATTGTACTATTAATTCTTATAATAGGCGGAATAATATTTGCTTTGGTATCACCAATCTTTCAAATACAAACAATAAATGTAAATAATAATAATAAAATTACAAACGAAACTATTATTAGCTTATCAGAACTTTATACTGGACAAAATATATTTCAATTCAACAAAAGAAGAACAATAAATAATATAAAAGAAAATCCATACATAGAAAGCGTAGAAATAAAAAGAAAAATTCCAAATGAAGTTCAAATATCAATACAAGAAAGAGAAAAGGATTTTAATGTGGAATTTTTAAATGGATATGCATATATAAACAAGCAAGGATACATTTTAGAAATATCAGAACAAAAAATAGAAGCACCTATAATTCAAGGAATAGCAACACCAGAAGAACAAATTGTACCAGGAAACAGATTAGAATCAGAAGATTTAGAAAAATTAGAAGTAGTAATACAAATAATGAATATTGCTCAAAATTATGATTTGAATACAAAAATAACTAATATAGATATTTCAAATAAAAATGAATATACAATGTATATAGCAGAAGAGAAAAAGACAGTATATCTAGGAAATAAAACAAATTTAAGCAATAAAATGTTATATGTACAAGCAATTTTAGAAAAAAATCAAGGCAAAGAAGGATATATCTATGTAGATGGAGATTTAAATAATAGCTTTAAACCTAGATTTAGGGAAAGTGTTGAAGTATAAAAAAGGAATGATGAATATGACAAATAAAAAAGGAATATGTCTTACATTAGGAATAATGTGTTTTGCACTAACAGCGGGAATTTGCATACAAATAAAAACTGTAAAAAGTACGAATTCTGCTGTAAGTCAAAGCTATACAGAAAATAATTTGAGAGCAGAAGTATTAAAATACAAAGAAAAATATGACAATAAAATAAAAGAAATTGAAAAAATAGATGAAGAATTAGAAAAAGCAATATCAACAGCAACAGCTAATAACTCAGAATTAGAAGAAGCAAAAAATCAAATAGTAGAAGGAAATAAAATATTAGGATTAACAGAAGTAAAAGGACCAGGAGTAATTATAAATGTTGCAGATAGTGAATTGGACTCAAGCTTGTCAGCAGACCCAAGTAGATTGTTAGTACATGATAAAGATATTTTATGCATAGTGAATGAATTAAAAAATGCAGGAGCAGAAGCAATTGCTATAAATGGACAAAGAGTTATATCAACCACCGCTATAATTTGTGGAGGAAATATAATAAATATTAATGGTGAAAGGATAGGTTCACCATTCACAATTCAAGCAATAGGATTACCAGAAACATTAGCAAATTTAGATAGACCAGGTGGATATTTAAAAGACTTGAGAGAAAGAAAAATACAAGTAGATTTGAAGAAATCAAATAATATAACAATACCAAAATACTCAGGAGTACTAAACTTAAAATATATAAAAAACAACAATTAACGATATGATGTTGAAAGGAGGATGTTAGTTTATCTAACAAGCTGGATATGAAAAAAGGTAAGATAACAGTAGTTATAACAATTGCAATTGCATGTTTTGCACTGATGACAATAATGTTTATGCAGTTCAAAGTGGTTAATGAAACAGACATAACTTCAATAGAAACCATGAGAGAAGAAGAACTTAGAACAGAGCTTGCAAATTGGAAAGAAAAATATAATGAAGCAGAAGAACAATATGAAGAAAAAAATGCTAAAATAGAAGAATATAAGCAAAATGAACAATCAACAGAAGAATCTTCAAAACTTGTAGAACAGGAATTAGAACAAGTAAAACAATACTTGGGAAAAACTGATGTACAAGGGCAAGGAATTACAGTAACATTGTATGACAAGAGTAGTGAAAACTATTCTATAACAGCAGAAGATTTGTTAGTAATTGTTGATTATTTAAAATCAGCAGGAGCAGAAGCAATATCAATTAATGGAGAAAGAATTATAAATACTTCAGATATTGTATATGTAAATAATTCTATAATATATGTAAATCAACAAAGAATATTAGCACCATATGTTATAAATGCAATAGGAAATTCAGCATATCTAGAAAGTACACTAATTGGAAATGGTGGATATGTTGATGAACTAAGAAAATTAGGATTTACAGTAGAAATAGAAAAAAGCGATAAAGTTAAAGTACCAAAATATAACAAAGAAATTACATATAAATATATGCAATAAAATAAAAAAGGAATGGTGAAAGATGATATTTTTAGTAATTATAGTAGCATGCATTTTAGGAGCAATTGTAGGACTAAATGCTCCAATCATATCATATACATATTCTAGCTATTTGGCTATTGCAATAGTTGCAGCGTTGGACTCAGTCTTTGGAGGAATAGCATCAGTAATAAATAAAAAATTTGATATGAAAATTTTTATTTCAGGATTTTTTGGGAATGCGATATTAGCAATACTACTAACAGTACTAGGACAAAAACTAAATGTAGATATATATTTAGCTGCTATAGTGGTATTTGTGTGGAGAATGTTTATGAATCTAGGAATAATAAGAAGATACTATGTTGAAAAATGGACAGAAAACATAAAGAATATAAGAAATAAAAATAATAAAGAAAATATAGAAAGTAAAGAAGATTCAAAATAGAATTCTTAATTTAAGGAGCATATAGCTCCTTTTATAGTATGTGAATAGTAAATTTTGTATTCAAAAAGTTTTCAAAACTTAAAATAACTATTGATTTTTTTTATTAAGTGGTGTATAAAATACCAGTAAATATTACAAAAAACGATATGTTACAAAAACGTTACAAAAATGTTACAAAAATATAACAAATTCTATTGACATTTTTTTTAAAATGTAATATAAATACAACTAGTAATTATTCTAATAAATGGAGGAATTAACTTGGCAATAGGTGATATTATAGTTGGTGTACATATTGGAACAACAAAAGTCGCAGTAGTTGTAGGAGAAGTAAACAACTTTGAACAAATAGAAACAATATGCAGTACATCATATAAATGTAGTGGATTGAAAAAAGGGAAAATAATAAATGAAGAAGAAATTAGTCTAAGCTTAGCAAAAACGATACAAGACGCAGAAGATGAAACGAACTTAAAAATTAATTCTGCATATGTAACAATTCCAGGTAAGTATGTAACAATTGTACAAAATAGCATAACTAAGGAAGTAAAAGACAAATATGCAGGAGTATCTATAAGAGATGTGCAAAATGCAATTATGCAAGTAAAAGACATTGAAATACCAGATGGAAAAACATTAATAGATATAGTACCAGACAAAATTGTACTAGAAAATGGAACTGTTGTTGCTGACCCAGTAGGAAGTTTAAGCTCAAGCTTTACAATTAGTGCACAAGTCATTTTGGCAGAAAAAGATTATATTAGACAATTAACAAATATATTTAAGAAAGCAGGACTAGAAATTGATGGAATAGTTCCAGAGACGCTAGCAGAAAGAAATCTAATATTAGATAAGAATGAATTACATGACAATATAGCAATTATTGATGTCGGAGCAGAAAATACAGATATAGGAGTATTCGAAGGATCAACATTTGTATATACAAATTCAATTCCATTAGGAGGAGATAATATAACAAATGATATAGCATTAGTTTTAAATATCTCAGAGGAGGAAGCAGATAAATTAAAGAGGCAATATGGACTAGCATTAAAATCATTTATTGACAATGATAATGATATTATCTTAAATACATGCAAAGATAATAATAAAAATAAAATAATAAAAAGTTCAGAATTAATAGAAATTATTGAAGCAAGAATTGAAGAAATGTTCTTAATAATAAATAAAGAATTAACAAATCAAGGAATAAAACCAAAAATAAATAATGTTGTGCTAACAGGACAAGGAATAGTAAATATTAGTAAAAGCGATGTTGCAGGAAAAATTAATTTAAATATTCCTGTAAAAATATCAACAGGAAGATTAATAGGAGCAACAAAACCAACATATAGAACAAGTTATGCATTAGTTAGATACATTGCAGCAAGACCATTTGCAAAAACAGTATCAAGTAGTATAGATACAAAATCTAATGAAAACATATTAAAAAACATATGGGAAAGAATAAAAGAATTCTTTTATAGCTAAATCGTTATTAATTTTAAAATAAATGAATAAAAAGGAACAGAAATAGAAATCTGAGTCCAAAAAACTGTTATAAATGTGGGACAGTTTTATAGAAAGGGAGGAAAAACTAAATGATGGAATATGAAGATAACAACATAACAATGATGGATGGAACAGCAACAATCAAAGTAATCGGTGTTGGGGGCGCTGGAAATAATGCTGTAAACAGAATGATTGAGTCTGGAATAAAAGGAGTAGATTTTATAGCTGTTAATACAGACAGACAAGCACTACAACAATCTAAAGCAAATACAAAAATTCAAATTGGAGAAAAAATAACAAGAGGATTAGGAGCTGGAGCAAATCCTGATATTGGAGCACAATCAGCAGAAGAAAGTAAATCAGAAGTTGCCGAAATACTAAGAGGAGCAGATATGGTATTTGTTACTGCCGGAATGGGTGGAGGAACAGGTACAGGTGCTGCACCAATAGTTGCATCAATAGCAAAAGAAATGGGAATATTAACAATAGGTGTTGTAACAAAACCATTTACATTTGAAGGAAAGAAAAGATTATCTCAAGCAGAACGTGGAATTGAAAGTTTAAAAGGAAAAGTAGACACTTTAGTTGTTATACCAAATGATAAACTATTACAAATTATTGACCGTAAAACATCTATAATAGAAGCGTTTAAAATGGCAGATGATGTATTAAGACAAGGTGTACAAGGGATATCAGACTTAATAGCTGTACCAGGATTAGTAAACTTAGACTTCGCTGATGTAAAAACAATAATGTTAAATCAAGGAATGGCTCATATGGGTGTTGGTAGAGCTTCAGGAGAAAACAGAGCAGAAGATGCTGCTAAAGAAGCAATACAAAGTCCATTGCTAGAAACATCTATTGAAGGTGCAAAAGGTGTAATTATCAATATAACAGGTGGAGAAGATTTAGGATTACACGAAGTTAACACAGCAGCTGAATTAGTTCAACGCAGTGTAGACCCAGAAGCTAATATTATATTTGGTACAGTAACAGATCCAAGCATGCAAGACGAAATCCAAATAACAGTTATTGCTACAGGATTTGAAAAACCTGAAAACAATATATCAAGTATTGGAGTAGATAACATAGTATCAAAAGCTTGGGAAAAGAAAATAAATTCAATTCCATCAAGCTCAGAGACAAGTTCATCTACAAATGACTTAGATATTCCATCATTTTTAAGAAAAAATAAAAATAAAAATATGTAATATAAAAATATAATTACAACAAAATAAAATAAGTAGTTATAAAGATAAAAAGAAAATATTATATAAATTTAAAAGAAATAATCGAAAATTATCGATTATTTCTTTTTTTCTACATTATAAAAAGACAGACTTTGTATTTTTATTATAGTAAAATACAAAAAGTAGGTGAGCTATATGACAATATATATTGATGTGATTATATTAGAAAACCTGATTATGAATTATATTATTTTATATGCAACAGGAATTATAGTAAAAGCAAAAATAAATTATATTAGAATATTTTTTGCGAGTCTAATTGGAGCAATATATGCAGCAACAGAATATTGTTCAAATATTACAATTTATTCAAATGTCATTTTAAAACTAATTTTATCTATAATCATAATATATATAGCCTTTTATCCACAGAATATAAAGAAAATGTGTAAGCAATTATTAATTTTTTATGTAACAACATTTACTTTTGGAGGAGTAGCAACATATTTAATATATATACTAAAACCACAAAATATTATTATAAAAAACGGAATATATGTAGGAAACTATATATTAAAAGTAATATTTCTTGCTGCAATATTAGGAAGTGTTATAATTATTGTTTCATTTAAAATAATAAAAAACAAAATAAACAAAAATGATATGTTTTGCAAAATAAAATTAAAATTAAATGGAAAAGAAATTGTGTTAAATACTATGGTGGATACAGGAAATATGCTAAAAGAACCAATATCCGGATTACCAGTTATAGTAGTTGAACATACAAAACTATATAATGTAATTCCAAAAGAAATATTAAATAATATAGAGGCAATATTAGGAGGTGACTTTAATAAAATACCAGAAAATATAAAAAAAGAATATATGTCAAAATTAAAACTGATACCATTTGCATCATTAGGAAAACAAAATGGAATGTTATTAGGAATAAAAGCAGAAAAAATAGAAATATTAGAAGAACCAACAAACCAAAAGAAAGAAGCGATAGTAGGAATATACAACAAATCATTAACTAAAAGAGGAGAATATGATGCTTTGATGGGTATAGAATTGTATTAATCAATAAGAATGGAGGGGAAATTTTAATATGAATATTTTAGAAATGTTAAAAAAAGGTATGGATAATATAAATACACTTTGTGCAAAGTATTTAAATGAAGAAAATGAGATAGAATATTTACCAATATTTTATATAGCAGGGAGTCAAACACTTCCGCCACCATTAGAGCCAAAAGAAGAAGAAGAATTAATAAAAAAATTAACAGAAGAAGATAATCTACAAACAAGACAAATTTTAGTTGAAAGAAATTTAAGACTTGTAGTATACATAGCTAAAAAATTTGAAAATACAGGAATAGGAATAGAAGATTTAATATCAATAGGAACAATAGGTTTGATGAAAGGAGTAAATACATTTAATTCAGATAAAAATATAAAACTTGCAACTTATGCATCAAGATGTATAGAAAATGAAATATTAATGTATTTAAGAAAAAATAATAAAATAAAAGGAGAAATTTCTATAGACGAACCACTTAACAAAGATTGTGATGGAAATGAATTGTTATTATCAGATATATTAGGAACTGATTCTGACATTATCTCCAGAGACATAGAGGATGAAGTAGATAAAACTTTGTTAAGAGCATCTATATTAAAATTAAATGATAGAGAAAAAAATATAATGGAAATGAGGTTTGGATTTAAAACAGGAAAAGAAAAGACACAAAAGGAGGTTGCAGATGAATTACGGAATTTCTCAAAGTTATATATCAAGATTAGAAAAAAAGATTATAAATAAAATGAAAAAAGATATTATCAGTAAGACAGGATAAATAAAAAAGTATAATAGACCACTTTTTTGGAAATAATAGCAACAAGTTATTATATTATGCTATTCAGTAATTGGCTAATAGTAGTAATAAAACAACGTAGTATTTCTAAAAGGGGGTTTTTTCTTGTTAAATAAAGTAGAAATATGTGGTGTTAATACATCAAAACTGCCTCTACTAACAAAAAAAGAAAAAGAAGAACTATTTATTAAAATAAAAAATGGAGATGAAGATGCAAGACAAAAATTTATTAATGGAAACTTAAGATTAGTTTTAAGTGTTATTCAAAGATTCTATGGTAGAGGAGAAAATGCGGATGATTTATTTCAAGTAGGTTGTATAGGACTTATCAAAGCGATAGATAATTTTGACTTGAGTCAAAATGTTCAATTTTCTACTTATGCTGTACCAATGATAATAGGAGAAGTTAAAAGATATTTAAGAGATAATAATAGTATTAGAGTAAGCAGGTCAGTAAGAGATTTAGCATATAAATCAATGCAATTCAAGGAAAAATTTACAAAGGAACATGGGAAAGAACCAACAATAGAACAGATAGCAAAAGAACTAGGAGTGACAAAAGAAGAAATTGCGCTAAGTTTCGATGCAATTCAAGATCCAGTGTCTTTACAAGAACCAGTGTACAATGATGGAACAGAAAACATATATATAATGGATCAGGTAAAAGATAGTAAGAACACAGATGAAGTCTGGACTGAAAAGATGACGATAATGCAGATTATGAAAAAATTAAATGATAAAGAAAAAATGATTATAACAAAAAGATTTTTTGATGGAAGAACACAAATGGAGGTTGCAGATGAAATTGGAATTTCTCAAGCTCAAGTATCAAGGTTAGAAAAAAATGCAATTGATCATATTAGAAGATTATACAAATAAAATGGTATAAAAATTAGATTTAAGCTATAATTTTAACTTAAATCTAATTTTTTAGTTTTATAAGCCAAGAATCTTTAAATATAATAGAGATATAACTAAAAAATAAGAAATAAAACTATATAAAATGAATATATTAGAAAGAGGGGTGAAAAAATGCAAGATAAAGGATTAGATTTTAAACATAAAGAAGTAGTTAATATTACTGATGGAAAAAGATTAGGATATGTGCAAGATGTGTGTGCAGATTTAGAAACAGGAATAATAACATCTATAATAGTGCCAGGAAGTAATAAAATCATAAATTTATTTTCGTCAAATAATGATATAGTAATTCCTTGGAAAAATATAAAATGTATAGGAGATGATTTAATATTAGTAGAAATTTAATATTATATATAAAACAAAAAATAATATATACACATACATAATATAATTATTTTATAAGAATAATCAAAGATATAAAATGAGAATATGACAACATTTTTTAGAAAGAAGTTGTTGCATTGGCAATGAAAATTTTGTAAAATTAAAAAATATGAAAAAAGTTAAAAAAATATGAAAAAAGTTAAAAAATATATTGACTTCAATAATATAATATGTTACTATAAATAAGCACTGAGGCGAAATTAAAAATACTTTAAATAAAATAAAAAATAATTTTAAAAAAAATTAAAAAAGTATTGACAAGAAACGACAAAATGTGCTAATATAAATAAGTACTTTGCAAGAGAAAAAATATAAAAGTTAACAAATGAATTAGTAATAAAAATAAGACAAAAAAGAACTACTAAAATTACTAATTTTTATTTTGACAAAAAAATAAAAAAACTTTTAAAAAATGCTTGACAAAGTAAAATACTTTATAGTATAATACAAATCGTTCCACACAGAAAAGGAACAAAAAGTACATTGAAAA
>ERZ772876.514-NODE-514-length-50369-cov-10.624121_pt1 | contig 50369 bp, 39 predicted proteins | sample MGYA00580584_ERZ772876 | MGnify/ENA primary metagenome ERZ772876 (study PRJEB29015, sample SAMEA2737728) | human gut metagenome | biome: human gut; feature: human-associated habitat; material: faeces | place: China | collected 2012 ... | reverse complement strand
GCTCCGTCTGCAAATCGTTGCAGACGGAGCGCTCGCTTTATTTCTGCGGAAATCCGGAACGCCGTCGCATACATCCGGCATCCGACTCCATAAACCAGAAATAGTTATTTTAACGTCTTTTTATATTATTTTATATCGTTTTCAAACAAATTCTCATTATTTTTGTTCGAAAACGACCTGAAATGAACACGAAAACCGTTCAAGCAAGACTTGCGAAGCGCCTTCTCTGCATCGTCTGCGCCGTCGCGGGAGGATGCGGCGACAGCACTACGCTCCATTACGATCCACAACCGCCCGACGCCCCTGCGCCGACATTGAGCGTCACGCCCGATACGCTGGTCTTCGATGCAGAGGGAGGAACTCTCGTTCTGAACCTCGCGACGACAACCGCCGAATGGAAAATCGAATCGCCGAGCGAATGGCTGACGATAAAAGTGGAATCTTCCGACGGCAGTCCGCACGGCTCGCTCGGAGGAGGTGCCGGTAACTTTTCCATCCGTATCTCCGCGACATCCAATGAAACGGATGCACGGCGCACCGCTTCGATCCGCGTGAGCGGCAACGACGCCGGCACCGTCACGATACCGGTCGAACAGAAGGCTTTCGGGGAGTCCCACACCCCTTCGCTGAGTGTCGAACCCTCCTCGCTGACATTCAAAGCCGACGGAGAGTCGTTCGACCTGGTCGTCACGACCGATGCCGCCGCGTGGACGGCGACCTGCAAAGCCGCGTGGATAACGATCACGAGCGACAACGACGCGACGCTCCGGGCGACAGCCATGCCCAACCGAACGGCTTCGCCGCGTTCGGCGACGATTCTGTTCACAGGAGAAGACGCCGATCCTTTCGAAGTCTCCGTGACACAGGCGGCACACTCCGAATCGTCTTCACCGCTCTCCACCCTCGAACGCGACGTACGCCCTTCGCTCGCCGTCGCGAGCGCGACCTTCTATGCCGACGACCGACTGCCGAATACGCTGCGGCTGCTGCAACTGAATCTTTACGGCGACCTTGCGCAGCATGAAATCGACAACTTGATGCTGACGCTGTGCGTCGGCGCCGATACGCAACGGACGGGTGCGATCGAGGGTCGGTATGCGATCGCCGGAGAAGGGAATACGTCGCCCGATTTACCGGAACTCGGCGAAGGAGCGGTCATAGCCGGCACCCTGATCCAGCCTTCCGGCGGCGATCCGCTCTTCGAAGGAAGCTGGTACCGAATGTTGACCAATGAAGCGAACCAGGTACGGCTGACCGAAATGGCTCCCTGTACGGAGGGAGAAATCGTCGTCGAACGCAACGGAAAGAGATATTCGATCGTCTACCGCTTCGTCGACGACAACGAGGCCCGGCCGCATACGATCGCAGGCAGCTATGCCGGTACCGTCGAATTTACCAATCTCGTCCGCGACGTCGGATCATCGCCTCTTTGAGCCCTCTCCCTTACGAATTCACCCCTGCCGCGACATGCTGCGGCAGGGGTGAATCCCGTTTCGGAATACGAACGCGCTACTCGAACGAGAAGACGTAGGGACAATAGGTCAGGACACCCTGCTGCGAAAGCGCGTTGCGGACGTGGCGGTACTCGTCGTAGAGATCGAAAAGCTCCGTGTGTTCGACGTGTGCCTCGACCTGCGCGTTGAGGGCAGCCAGAATGGCGGCCAGCCCCTGCGGCGCTTCGCGCACCTCCTCGATGAAGTACTCCTCGCCCAGGCCGGCCTTGTCGACCGCAACGGCAATGGCGCTCTTCAAGCCGCCGTAAGAGTCGATCAACCCGATTTCGAGCGCATCGACGCCGCTCCATACGCGCCCGCCCGCAATATCGAGCACCTCCTCGACGGGCAGATTGCGTCCTTCGGCGACCAGGTTCGTAAAGGTCTCGTAGACCCGATCCACGCTTTTGAGCATCATGGCGCGCTCAGTCGGAGTCAGTCCGCGGAAGATGCTCAAATCGGCCGAGCGGTTGCTCTTGACCGCATCGACGGTGACGCCCAATTTCCGCTCCATGGCGTCGCCCGCATCGAGCAACATGCCGAATACGCCGATCGAACCCGTCAGCGTGAGCCGGTCGGCTACGATGGCATCCGCCGGAGCGGAGATGTAGTATCCGCCGCTGGCTGCATAGGCGCCCATCGAAACGATCACCGGTTTTTCGGCTTTGAGCAGTTCCATTTCGCGCCAGATCACGTCCGAGGCCAGAGCACTGCCGCCGGGCGAATTCACCCGCACGACGACCGCCTTCACCCCATCGTCCAGCCGCAGCTGCCGGATCTTCTCCGCCAGCGTATTGCCGTAAACAGCGTCGTAGCCCTCGCCGTCGACGATCTGGCCGTCGGCATAGAGCACCGCCACGCGATCCGCTCCCATGTGCCGCATGTCGGGTCCTACCTGTGCAGCATACCGGCCGAGCGATACGAAACGATACTGACCGTCACCGTCCGCCTCGACACCCGCCTCGGCGAAGAGATCGTTCATCTCGTCCTCGTATTTCAACCCGTCGACCATTCCCTTCGCCAACGCATCTTCGGGCTGGATCGCCGACAGCTCGTCGGCGTATTCGTCGAGCATCTCGATCGTCAGGCCGCGCGACTCGGCCACGTCGCCCGCAATGACGCTCCACATCGAGTGCACCAGCTGCCCCAACTGTTCCCGATTGGCATCGGACAGCTTCGTGAGGATGTAGGGTTCCACGGCACTCTTGTACTTGCAGGCCGTAGGACGGAACACCTCGACTTTGAGATCGAGCTTGTCGAGCAGCCCCTTGAAAAATAGCGTGTTGACGGCCATTCCGTGCCAGTCGAGCAATCCTTCGGGTTGAAGATAGACGCCGTCGGCCGCCGTGGCGAGGTAATAGCCTCCCTGCCCGTAGGCTTCGTTGTAGGCCAGCACGAATTTGCCGCTCTCCTGCTTGAAGTCGAGGATCGCCGCACGCAACTCCTCCAACACGGCCATCGAGACCGTACCCTGCCCGTTGGGCCGGATATAGATTCCCTTGATGCGGGGATCGCTCTTGGCGGCATCGATCGCACGCAGCGCCTCGAACAGGGTCACGTGGGGCGTGGCAGTCATCGTACGGAAATCGACGCCGGCGAAAGGATCGGCGGGAGGCGCCTCGACGATGTTCTCCGAAAGGTCGATCCGCAGAATCGAATTGTCGTCGATGCCGGTCGTCGCCGACAGCGCACCGACGATCCCCATGACGAAGAGGCTCCACAACACGGCAATGAGGATATTGCCCACGACGAAGGCCAGCAGGCCGGCCAGAAAGGTCTTCGAAAAATTCATATTCAAACTGTTTTACAAATAATTATCGAGTTTTATGTTTTGTTTTCAACAGTCGTTTTCCCGCCGCCGGCAAGCACCGCTTCCGCCGGTCGAAAACGCCTCGGACGTTCCGCATCGGGATGTCCCGCAGGCAAATATACGCAAAAGCTACCGGAATATTTCGTATCCCGGCCGAAACAATCCGTTTTGCGGCGCTTCGCACTACAACGTTTCGCGTTCCTTCGCCGGAAGAGAATCGCGTACCAGCCGGTAGGAGTTCTCCACCAGCCGACAGACGAGTGCGTCGGATACGTCGCTGCCGAAATAGACGTCGCTCCACATCCGCTTATTCATGTGCCATGCCGGACGCACGCCCTCGTACCGCGCACGCAGTTCCGCGGCCTCCTCGGGCGTCGACTTGACGCAGCAGCGGTCGAAGAGCACGATATTGACGTAACAGAACCACTTGCTCCCGACATAAAAACAGAGCACGTCGCGGCTGTAAGCGTCGTTCAATGCGGTAAACGGCATCTTCTCGGTCACACCCGGCAGCGACAGGCAATACTCCCTGAACTCCTCGATATTCATCGCGTCTTCGGTTTTCGATTTCACTTCCGTCAAATTTACGAAATTTTTCAAACGGCCGCACATACCCGCATCCCTAAAAATATCGTCCCCTCCGGCTTCGCCGAAAAAACTCCCGCTCGGCAATGTTCAAATAAATTTGACATTGCCCTCGCTTATCCGTATCTTTGCAGCGCTTGTCCGGTTCGCACGGCATTCGGTTCGGCCGGAAACGCAGTCATCGGATTCACTAAAAACAGAACTTAATTTATGTGCGGTATCGTCGGATATATCGGGAGCAAGGAGGCTTATCCCGTACTGATCAAAGGACTTCACAGGCTGGAATATCGGGGTTACGACTCTTCGGGCGTAGCCATGATTTCGGACGAAGGAAAACTCAACATCTATAAGGCCAAAGGAAAGGTCGCGGCGCTGGAACATTTCGCCGAGTCGAAAGACCGCAGCGGCACGGTCGGCATCGCTCACACGCGCTGGGCGACGCACGGCGAACCCAACGACACGAACGCCCATCCCCACGCTTCGCAGTCGGGCGATCTGGCCATCGTACACAACGGGACGATCGAGAACTATACGGTGGTCAAGAAGGCGCTCGAACAGCACGGCTACGCGTTCCGCAGCGAGACCGATACGGAGGTGGTCGTCCAGCTGATCGACTACATCCGTACCGACACGGGCTGCATGCTCTTCGAAGCGGTGCGCGAGGCGTGCCACCAGATCGTCGGCGCTTATGCCATCGCGGTGATCGACCGCCGCAATCCCAACCAGATCGTCGTGGCGCGCAAGAGCAGCCCGCTGGTGATCGGCGTAGGCGACGGCGAGTATTTCATCGCGTCGGATGCAACGCCGATCGTCGAATACACGAACCGCGTGGTCTATCTCAACGACGACGAGATCGCCGTCATCAACCGGGGCGAGTCGCTCCACGTCTTCAACATGGACAACAAGGAGTCGAAGGTCAACATCCAGAAACTCCGGATGAGCATCTCGGAACTGGAAAAGGGGGGCTATCCCCACTTCATGCTCAAAGAGATCTTCGAGCAGCCCCGCACGTTGCGCGACTGCATCCGCGGCCGCGTGAGCGCCGACGGCAAGCACGTCGTGCTGTCGGGCGTACTCGACAACAAGGAGCGCTTCCTCGACGCCCACCGCATCCTCATCGTGGCGTGCGGCACGTCGTGGCACGCCGCGCTGATCGGCAAGCATCTCTTCGAGGACATGTGCCGCATACCGGTCGAGGTGGAGTACGCCAGCGAATTCCGCTACCGCAATCCGGTCGTGAGCGACAAGGACGTGCTGATTGCCATGTCGCAGTCGGGCGAGACGGCCGACACGCTCGCCGCACTGGAACTAGCCAAGGAGCAGGGTGCCTTCGTCTTCGGTATCTGCAACGTCATCGGTTCGTCGATTCCGCGCGCCACCGATTCGGGGTGTTACATCCACGTCGGACCCGAAATCGGCGTCGCCTCGACCAAGGCCTTCACCGGACAGGTGACCGTGCTGGCGATGATGGCGCTGATGCTCGGCCGCATGAAGGGCACGATCGCCGATGAGGCGTTCGAACGGGTCACGCGCGACCTGCACCGGTTGCCGGAGCTGTTGCAGGAGGTGCTCGAACTCGACACGCGGGTGAAAGACCTCTCCAAAATATTCACCTACGCCAAGAATTTCCTCTATCTGGGGCGCGGCTACAATTACCCGGCCGCGCTCGAAGGGGCGCTCAAACTCAAAGAGATTTCGTATATCCATGCCGAAGGGTGTCCCGCCGCCGAGATGAAGCACGGTACGATCGCCCTGATCGACGACGACATGCCCACGGTGGTGATCGCTCCGCGCGACAAGATCTACGACAAGACGGTGAGCAACATCCAGCAGATCAAGGCACGCAACGGCCGCATCATCGCCCTCGTCACGCGCGGCGACGAGGTGGCGGCGAAGATCGCCGACTACGTGATCGAGATTCCGGAGGTATGCGAATGCCTCTCGCCGATCCTTACGTCGGTGCCGTTGCAGCTGCTGGCCTACTACGTGGCCGTCAACAAGGGCCGCAACGTCGACCAGCCGCGCAATCTGGCCAAGTCGGTGACTGTGGAGTGAGCGGCCCAAACGAACGGTTCGGCTGCCGGCGGGGAAATTCTCCCGCCGGCAGCCGTTTTTTGTAGTGGCAATGTTGCATTTCGGCGGAAAAACCGTTAATTTCGGGCGACAAACCTAAAACCTTAAAATTATGTATCGCATGTTGACGATCTTCATGTTCTGCCTCGCAGCGACATGGAGTGTATCCGCGCAGACCGCTCCCGTACCCGACAAGTATGAAATCGAAACCGCGGCCGACTGCGCCCGCTACAACGACGACGTACTGCGCTGCGCCGAGTGGCTGCGCACGACGCCTTACGACCCGACCAAATCCGGCGAATGGCTGCGCGTCGCCGGCTTTCTCACCCGATGGTCGGCCGGAACGGACGAAGTGATGTACGAGATCAGCGAAGAGACGGCGCCGGTTCTGGGCGCCGACCTGGGCGTGGAGAAGATGAGTCTGCTCTTCTCGGCCTACCTGGCCGGCGGTGCGGAATATGCGCTCGGCGGAGGCAACGGAAGGGATGCTGCGGCCGTAGCGCGAGCCGGCGGCGATGCCGTGATCGCGGTGTATCGTGCCAATCGCGGTACGTTGGGTAAGATCCGCGAGGTTGAAACGATGATTAAAAGGCGGCAGAAGGGGCGGTAACGACTGTTGCCGACCTGTTGCACGCATCCGTCCGGGAGTATTCTTCCGGCGGTGGCGTTCCGTGCGGCCCGCCACGGGTAACGGAAACGGCCGGAGTCCTGCGACCGGTCGTTCCCGTTCGATCCCACCGCAGTTTTCCGAATTGCCCGAACGACCGTTCGAACTACTCGAAACGGTTCAGTTCATATTTGAATCAGACGTTCTTATTTCATTGTAAGTCAACCGGTAGTCGCGTTGGGTCGAAAAATAGGTGAATAGGGCATAATTCGACTGCCGACAGTTGGTATCCGGAAAAAAAACATAACTTTGCCAGCATAAACACCGACAGGAAGGTGTCCGTTCGTTCTTAGATAGTAAGGAAGTTTCCAGACGAGAGTTGCGGTCGTTCACAACATCTGATGAATTTTATCACACGTTATGTCTGCACGCCGGCGGCGTGCGCATGATCGACGCGGGACAGTTTACCGGATCGCGGGAAGGCCGAATCTGTGCCGCCCTCGTATTTCTGGCAATTAATTTTCCGCACGGCACAGCGGGACAAAATGCACGATGATGAAAACCTGTTCTCGGGATCTGTTGCAGCAGATGACCGAAACCTACAAGACTCGCATTGCCGGAACCGACGATTTTCGCAGCACGTTGGATGCGCTTTTTTTCACCGCGTTGCGCGCTGCGCGTGAATCGGATACGCTGCGCCAGTTCGACTGTTTCAAGGAGGCCGAACGCTATTTGCTGCGCATCGCGGCGTCGAGTTATCTGAGCGGGTTGACGGCGGGTATGGCCGTGGGCGGGAAGAACTGCGACGCGGAGAAATCCTCCGACGCGCCGGCTCGTCGCGAAAAGGACGGACAGCGTTCGGCTTGAGCACTGTCCGTGTAGAAGTTTGTTTCACCCGAGAGTCTGCCGCACGAAGGCGAAGTTTGCTTTTTCGATGAACGCTGTTTCGGGTTCGTTTTGACCGAAAGAGCCGACGGATAACCGGCTCTCTTTCGTTTTCAGGTCCACTTGCCGAACGGGGCGCCCGGCAGTCGTCGGAATTTCGAGTCCGTCGTTTTGCGGTGGAGAAAGAAGGTATCACTTGAAATTCGGACCCCATCCCCTCCGCCGATTTTCCGTATACGAAAAGAAAAATGGAGACACCAAAAAAGAGCGACGATTCGTCGCTCTTTTCGAATTTCTGTTCGGAATGAGGCTCAGCCCTTATTCGGGAAGAGTCGGTCGCGCAGTGAAAAACTCTCGTACTCTTTCCGCAGCGAAGCGATCAGTTCGCGCACGCTCTGGATCTTCTCCGTCCGCCAAGCGTTCGCACCGCAGAAGGCGTAGCCGTTCTCCAACCTGCCGCGAAAGGCGTTGTAGAGCGCCAGCATGATGCAATAGGGCGAGCGCGAAACGTCGCAGGTCTTGATACAGTTGAACGGACAGGATTTCGGCCGTTTCAGCCCCGCCTTCACTTTTTCCAGAAACGACGAGTGGATCGCACGCCCCGGCATACCGACCGGCGACTGGATGATCTCGATATCCTCCTTGCGTGCATGCACGTAGCTCTCCTTGAACGCCGGATCGGCGTCGCACTCTTCGGTGGCCACGAAGCGGGTGCCCATCTGCACCCCCTCGGCCCCCAGTTGCAGAATGTTGTAGATGTCCTCGCCCGTGTAGACGCCGCCGCCGGCGATGACCGGGATATGGCAGTCGTGCGCCGCCTCGAAGGCGTGCACCTCCTCCACGATCGGGGGCAGGATCTCTTCGAGCGAGTAGTGCTCGTCCTCGATCTGATCGGCCTTGTAGCCGAGGTGGCCGCCGGCCTTCGGCCCTTCGACGACGATCGCGTCGGGAATGTAGCCGTAGTTGGCCAGCCACTTTTCGCACAGGAGTTTCGCGGCACGGGCTGACGAGACGATCGGCGCCAGTTTCGTGCGGCAGCCCTCGGTGAGGAACGACGGCAGGTTCAACGGCAGCCCGGCACCCGAGAAGATGATGTCGGCCTTCTCCTGAATGGCGGTTTTCACCATGTCGGCGAAGTTGGACATGGCGACCATGACGTTGACGCCGATAATGCCGCGCGTCTTTTCGCGGGCCTTGCGCAACTCTTCGCGCAACCCCCAGATGCTCGCTATGTTGTAGTCGGGCGAATAGTCGCGGTAAATGACACCGAGTCCGGCCGAGGAGATAACGCCCACGCCGCCTTCGTTGGCGACGGCCGAGGCCAGTCCCGAAAGCGAGATGCCGACGCCCATTCCGCCCTGAACGATGGGCGTGCGAGCCAGCAGATCGCCGATTTTGAGTGATTTCATCATTGTTGATATATCGGTTAAAGTTTGGTAGACCGAAACGGGGAATCGTCCCGTTGCGGGCTGTTTGTCATGCGGGCTGGCAACGCCTGTGCGCCGCGCGCGAAACCGACATGACGTTCGGTTTCACCGGACACCGTCGCCCCATGCCCAAAATTATTTCCGGCAAAGGTAATAAAAAGTTAGATGAAATTTCCGAAAAAATGTCCTTTTTCTCTGTTGCAGCGCCGGCGATTCCTCATTTTCGTCGTCGGACGACGTCTGCTTCCGGGACCGTATGCGGCTTCCGCATGGCCGGCGGAAGCCGTCGGGTAATCCGGACGGCGGGGTCACATCAGCTCCTCGATGCGGGCCACGGGCGACACGTCGAGCGAGGAGAAGTCGCCGTGGAGGTAGTGGTAATAACCCGCCACGGCGATCATCGCGGCGTTGTCGGTCGTGAAGCGGAACTCCGGCACGAAGGTGCGCCAGCCCCGTCGGCGGCCCTCTTCGACTACGCCGTTGCGCAGGCCCGAATTGGCCGAGACGCCGCCGGCGACGGCGATGTCGCGGATGTCGTACTCCTTGGCCGCGCGGACGAGCTGTTTGAGCAGGATCTCGACGATCGTATGTTGCAGCGAGGCGCAGAGGTCGGCCTTGTGACGGTCGATGAAATCGGGGTCGTCGGCCACGGCGTCGCGCAGCGTATAGAGAAACGACGTTTTCAGTCCCGAAAACGAGAAATCGAATCCGTCGACGTGGGGGTGCGCGAAGCGGAAGGCTTCGGGGTCGCCCTCCCTGGCCAGCCGGTCGATCACCGGCCCGCCCGGATAACCGAGTCCCATCACTTTGGCACACTTGTCGAACGCTTCTCCTGCGGCGTCGTCGATCGTCGTGCCGACGATCTCCATCTCCAGCGACGAGTCCACCCGCACGATCTGCGTATGTCCGCCGCTGACGAGCAGGCAGAGGAACGGGAAGTCGGGGTGGGGCAGCGTCCGGTCGGGCAGGTCGAGGAAGTGCGAGAGGATATGTCCCTGCAAGTGGTTCACCTCGACCATCGGGATGTCGTGCGCCAGGGCGAGCCCTTTGGCGAACGACACGCCCACGAGCAGCGAACCGAGCAGTCCCGGCCCGCGCGTGAAGGCGATGGCGTCCAGCTCGTCGGGTGCGACGCCGGCCTCTTTGAGGGCCGTGTCGACCACGGGGACGATGTTCTGCTGGTGGGCGCGCGAAGCCAGTTCGGGAATCACGCCGCCGTATTTCATGTGCACGGCCTGCGAGGCGATGACGTTCGACAGCAGCGTCGTGTTGCGGATGACGGCCGCCGACGTATCGTCGCACGAAGACTCGATGCCGAGGATGGTTATATCCATAGTTATATTCGGTGTTTTTTCGTTTTTTTGACGAATTATCGTTAAATTTGCCAGTTAAACGGGCGTTTTGCCATGCGCAAAGTTACGAAAATATTGGGGAAAGTGTTATCGGCGGCGGTTTTGTTGCTGATCGTACTTCCGCTTGCATTGTCTTTGCTGCTGAGCATCAACGCCGTGCAGAACTTCGTCGTGGGCAGGGCCGCGCAGTTCGCGTCGCACAAACTCGAAACGGTCGTCCGTATCGATCGGGTGGATATCGGGATTTTCGACCGGATCACGCTCGAAGGACTTTATGTCGAGGATTACGGCGGCGATACGTTGCTCTACGTCGGTAAACTGCACGCCTTCATCACCCAGTTCGGCATTTTCAGCAACGGGTTCACGTTGCGTCACGGCCGGCTGACCGACGGGAAGTTCTATCTTCGGGAGATGCCCGACGGCGTGATGAACGTCAAGCAGATCGTGTCGCGTATGGGGCGGAAGGAGAAGAAGAAAGAGAGCGATTTCCGTCTTTCGATTTCCGCGCTCACGGTCGAGAACCTCGAATTCCGTCTTGAAAAACTTCAACATCGCAATCCGGTTTACGGGATCGATTTTTCGGATATGGACATCCGCGACATCGACGCCGTGATCGACAATTTCACCATCGACGGCGGCGCTGTCGGCGCCGAGATCGGCCGGTTTTCCGCACGCGAGAAGAGCGGGTTCGAGATCGACGATTTCGGCGGGAAATTCTTTCTGGCCAACGGTTGTATCGGCATGGAAAACGCGCGGCTGGTAACGCCGCATTCGAACGTCTCGATCCCTGCGGTCTCGATCGTGGGCGATTCGTGGGCCGAATACAAGGAGTATGTCGATCGGGTGAGCATGACGGTCGAGGTGCGCAATTCGATGCTTTCGAGCGACGACGTAGCCTACTTCTCGCCCAAGTTGCGCGACTGGCGGCTGACGTTGCGCAACATCAACCTGCTCTTCGACGGCGTGGTTTCCGATTTCAACGCCGATCTGAAAAGCCTTTCGTTCGGACGCAGCAGCCGCGTGCATGCGCGCGGACGGGTGACGGGATTGCCGAAGATCGACGATACGCACTTCTCGCTGACGTTCGATGACGTGACTACCGAGGCGGCCGATCTCGGCCAAATCGCCGCCAATGTCGCTCGTAAGGAGTTGTCGGCCAAGATGTCCGCGATGATGAATCGTGCCGGTGCGTTGCGGCTGACCGGCGAGGTGGAGGGAACGCTCGCTTCGTTCGATTCGAAATTCGCCCTGTCGGCACCCATCGGTTCGGCAGAGGCCGAGTTGGCGATGCAGCCCGCCGACCGCCGTCGTCTGCGTCCGGTGAAGGGGCGTATCGCGGTGACCGGATTCCGCGTCGGGGAGCTGTTGGAGCAGCCGAATCTGGGAAGCGTCAGCTGCGAGGCGGGGTTGAACGGCGTCGTGGGAAAGGGGCTGATCGACGCGCGCGTCGACGGCAGCGTTTCGCAGCTGGAATTCAACGGCTATGACTACGATTCGCTGTGTTTCGGCGGCCGCCTGACCGAAAAGACCTTCAACGGGCACGTCCGGGCCGACGATCCGGCGCTCCGGTTCGATTTTCAGGGCGAGGTGGGATTCAATCCCGAACGGCCGCACTACGATTTCGACCTGGATCTGATCCACGCCGACCTTGCCCGTATGCATCTCAACCGCCGCGACAGCGTCTCGGTGCTTTCGGCGCTGGTCGAGGCGCGCGCTTCGGGACGGACGCTGGACGACCTGAACGGCAAGGTGACCGTGGGCGACGTGGTCTACCGCTATAATGCCGATACGCTCCGCACGACGCGGCTTACGCTGGACGGACAGAACAGTGCCGGCAGCAAATACCTGTCGTTGCAGTCGGAATTCGCCGACGCGACCTTCCGCAGCCGGACCGATTACAAGACCGTCTTCGAATATCTGCGGTCGAGCCTCGAAAAATACATCCCGCTGCTCTATGACGAGCGGAAGGCACGCAAACGGGCCGCCGGCGCCGTGAGCGTCGTGGACGACTATTCGGTGCTGTCGGTCGACGTGAAGCACTTCACGCCGGTGGCCGACGCGGTGGCCGACGGCCTGCAAATCGCCGACGGATCGCAGTTGCGGCTGTTGTTCAATCCCGCCAACGACAAACTGTCGCTCAAAGCGACTTCGGAGTACATCGAACGCGAGCGGATGCTCGCCACGCGGCTGAATCTCAATGCGACGAACCGCGGCGATTCGCTGTCGGTCTATCTGCGTTCGGAGGATTTCTACGTCGGGACGTTTCACATGCCGCAGCTGTCGGTCATGGGCGGTGCGCGCAGCGACCGCCTGCGGCTGTCGGCGGGATTCAACGATACGACGGCCCGCGTCTCGGCTCTGCTGGGGCTCGAAGCGCTCGTCGGGCAGTCGCCCCAGCGAGGCCGGTCGGTCGACGTGCGGCTGCTGCCGTCGCACATCAGTCGCAAGGGGACGACGTGGCAGATCTTCGCCCGCAACATTCAGATCGATACGGCGCGCATAGCGGTCGACCGGTTCCTGGTGATGAACAGGGATCAGGAGTTGCTGGTCGACGGCGTGGCTTCGCGCCACCGGCGCGATTCGGTGCTGCTGCGGTTGAAGAATTTCGATCTCGCGCCGTTCACCCAGATCGTCGAAAACATGGGTTATGTCATCGAGGGGCGCACGAACGGTCAGGCGGTGGTGAAATCCGCGCTCGGAGGTACCGAGATCACGGCCGACATTCGAATGGACAGCGTCGAAGTGAACGATTTCCCGGCGCCGCCGATGCGTTTCACCTCGATGTGGGATTTCAAGAACGACCGCGCGCGGCTGACGGTGACCGATCGGGAGAAGCGCGATACGCTCATACGCGGATTCTACGCCCCTGCGACGGTGCGTTACTATGCCGAAGCGCGGTTTCCGGGGATACGCATGAACCTGCTCGATCCGATGCTCAAAGGGGTGATCTCCGATACGCGGGGAGTGGCCGAGGCCGCGCTTACGCTTACCGGTCAGCGGCGTGCGGCGCAGTTGTCGGGTGCGATCCGGATACGGGATTTCCATACGAAGGTCGATTATACGCAGGTGGGTTACGATGTGTCCGAAGCGCTGCTCACGGTGGAGAACAACCGGCTTCGGATGCAGCAGGTGCAGGTGGCCGATCAGTTGGGCAATCGGGGGATCATGGATTTCGACCTCAATCTGCAACATTTGTCGAATATCTCCTATTCGCTGACGATGCAGCCCCGGCGGATGCTGGTGCTCAACACCACCGAGAACGACAACGACCTCTTCTACGGCAGGGTCTTCGCTACGGGGCGCGCGACCGTCGCGGGCGACAAGGGGAGCGTGCGCATGGATATCGTGGCGACGACGGACGACGATTCGGCCTTCTTCCTGCCGCTTTCGAGCAAGTCGAACGTCGCGCGCGCCGACTTCATCACCTTCGAGACGCCGCAGCAGAAGGCCGATACGCTGAACATCCTCGAACGCAAGAAGCTGATGTTCGAACGCAAGCACAAGCCCCAGGCCATCGAGGGCAATTCGATGGATATCGACATGACGCTCAACGTGCGGCCCAACGCCGACTTCCAGCTGGTGATCGATCCCACGGTGGGCGACATCATCAAGGGGCGCGGCGAGGGAACGCTCAATCTGCATATCAATCCCCGTTCGAACGTCTTCGAGATGTACGGCGATTATACGATCACCGAAGGAAGCTATCTCTTCACGCTCCAGAACATCATCAACAAGCGTTTCATCATCGAGAACGGGTCGACGATCCAGTGGACGGGCGAGCCGCTCGACGCGCGGCTCAATATCAACGCCGTCTACAAACTCAAAACCTCGCTGCAACCGCTCATCGGTACGAGCGTCTCGTCGGGCGGCGGCGACATGAATCTCAACCGTGCGGTACCCGTCGAGTGCATCATCAATCTGAGCGACCGGCTGACCCATCCGACCGTCACCTTCGACGTGAAGGTGCCTACGGCCGACGCCGAATACCAGACGATCATCGCCAACACGCTCAACACGCAGTCGGCCATCGCCGAACAGTTCATGTTCCTGCTCGTTACCAACAGTTTCCATTCCGACACGTCGGGCGGCGGAAACAACCTCGGCGCTGCGGCTTCGGCCGCGACCGGTTTCGAACTGTTGTCGAACCAGTTGTCGAACTGGCTTTCGACCGACGACTACAACATCGTCTTCCGCTACCGTCCCAAGTCGGAGCTGTCGGGCGACGAGGTCGATTTCGGGTTCTCGAAAAGCTTGATAAACAACCGTCTGTTCGTCGAGGTGGAGGGCAATTACATGCTCGACAACTCGCAGGCAGTCAATAAACAGATGTCCAACTTCATGGGCGAGGCCTACGTCACGTGGCTGATCGACCGTGCCGGAACGCTCAAATTGAAGGGGTTCACGCAGACCATCGACCGTTTCGACGAGAACCAGGGTTTGCAGGAGACCGGCATCGGCATCTATTACAAGGAGGATTTCAATAACCTGAAAGACCTCAAAGAGCGGTTGAAAAACAAGTTCCGCAGCCGCCGCAAGCGGCAGCAGCTGCTCGAACGCCGGCGTGCGGCCGATTCGGTACGCAGAGCGTCGCCGGCCGATACGGTCTCTTCCGCCTCGGTGAAAAAAGACAAGAACTTAAATAAATAATTTTGCGTACGTTATGATTACATTTTTGCAGGCCGCCGAAGTCGCGGCCACCGAAGAGGCCCGGATGGGTTTGTGGGAGTTGTTTACCAAGGGAGGCTGGCTGATGTGGCCGCTGCTGATTCTGGGCGGCGTTACGATCTTCATCTTCGTGGAGCGATTTCTGGCGATCCGCAAGGCCTCGACGCTGGACATGAACTTCATGAACCGCATCCGCGATTTCATCCTCGACGGCAAGATCGCAGCCGCGGTGGATCTCTGCCGCAAGACCGACACGCCGATCGCCCGCATGATCGAGAAGGGCATCGAACGGCTGGGGCGTCCGATGAGCGACGTGCAGTCGGCCATCGAGAATGTGGCCAATCTCGAAGTGTCGAAACTCGAAAACGGACTGCCCTCGCTGGCGACGATCGCCGGCGGCGCGCCGATGATCGGTTTTCTGGGTACGGTGCTCGGTATGGTGCAGACCTTCATGGACATGTCGGCGGCGGGCGGTACGGTCGACATGTCGCTGCTGGCGGGCGGTATGTACGTGGCGATGGTGACGACGGTCGCCGGTCTGATCGTCGGCATTCCCGCCTATTTCGGCTACAACTACCTCGTGGCACGGATCGAGAAGCTGGTCTTCCAGATGGAGGCCAACTCGATCGCTTTCATGGATATTCTGAATCAACCCGTTCAAAAATAGTATGTTATGGCTATTAAACACGGTTCGAAGGTAGACAAGTCCTACTCGTCGGCGTCGATGACCGACCTGATGTTCCTGCTGCTGCTGTTCCTGCTGATCGCCACGACGCTCATTAATCCCAACGCGTTGAAGCTGATGCTTCCAAAGAGCGCCAACCAGCTTAAAGACAAGGCGATCACCACGGTTTCGATCCAGCAGGCCGGCAGCGGGTACAACTATTATGTGGAGTTGGAGAAGGTCAGCGGGATCGACGGCGTGGAGCAGGCGCTGCGCGTGCGGCTCGACGGGAAGGAGGATCCGACCGTTTCGCTGCATTGCGACAAGACCGTTGCTGTGGACGAGGTGGTCAAGGTGATGAACATCGCCAAAGACCGCAACTACAAGTTGATTCTGGCCACGCAACCCTGAACGGTACGCCATGCAGTACTACAACCCCGATAACAACTCTTCGCGCCGGTGGGCGTGGCTGGCGGCCGGCCTCTACGGCGCGCTGCTGGCCGCGGCGTTTCTGTTCGTATCGGTCGATGCGAGCCTGCCGATACGGCAGGCCGATGCGATTCTGGTCGAGTTCGAGGAGCCGAAGGTCCCCGATCCGCCCGTTCCGCCCCGCCCGGCCGTCGTCGAGCCGGAGCATACGCAGATCGACGACGAGGAGTCGTTCGATCAGGCCAAAGGTTCCGACGAGGCGACGCGAACGGTCAATCCCAAGGCACTCTTCAAGATGGCCAAGGACGGCCCCGACGAGCCCGAAGATACGGGCAATCCCAAAGTGCCGGAGGGGAAGGCGAACACGGCTTCCGGAACCGGTTCGGGGCTCGATGCGGTGAGCGGGAACCTCGACAAGGGGCTCGAAGGGCGCGGGCTGGTGGGGGCGCTCCCCAAACCCGACTACAAGGCCAACGTGACGGGCAAGGTGATTATCGACGTGACGGTCGACGCCGCGGGGCGCGTGACGAGCGCCGAGTTTCACGCGCAGGGATCGACGACGAACAACGCCACGCTGGTGGAGGCTGCCAAACGTGCGGCGATGAAGGCCCGCTTTACCGAGAGCGCCAGCTTCGTGCAGGGCGGTATGATAACCTATGTATTCAAAATGAATTGACGATGCGAAATGTCTCTTCCCGACCGCCGGTCGCCGTATACGGCCGGACACCGTTCCCGTTCGGCGGCAAAGCGCTGTTTCTGCTGACGCTCTGCCTGTTTTTGTCGGCGGGTGCGGCGGCACAGCGCCGCGCCGCACGTATCAAGGCCGATTCGATCGCCGCGACCTACGCCGGCCGCGTGCAGGGCGGCGCTCATCTCCATTTCTACGAGACAACGCACGATTTCGGCGACATCCCCCGCAAGGGCGGTAATCTGGTGCGTGAGTTCGAATTCGTGAACGACGGGACGGAACCGCTGGTGCTGCTGCGCGTGCTGACTTCGTGTACCTGCACGAAAGCCTCCTTCTCGAAACGGCCCGTAGCACCGGGCGAGCGCGGCGTCGTCAAGGTGATCTACGAGCCGCACAAGAAGGAGCCCGGGGCTTTCAGCAAGGTGATTCAAATCTTTTCCACCTCGATCGAGGGGCGCAATGTCCTTACGGTGCGGGGAAATTCGATCGACGTAAAGAAATTATGACACTGTTTTTCCGAAACTGCAAGGTGCTGCCGATGACGGCGGCAGCCGGCGAACCGAACTGTTTCGACGGGTACGTCGGCGTCGAGGGACGTCGCATCGCACTGGTGACGGCCGATGCGGCTGCGGCCGAAGCGTGGCGTGCGGCGCACGCCGGCGCGCGCGAGATCGACGGCCGGGGCGGAATCCTGATGCCCGGACTAGTGAATACCCATTGCCACATGGCCATGACGCTCCAACGAAGCTATGCCGACGATATGGCCCTCATGGAGTGGCTCAACGACCATATCTGGCCTTTCGAAGCGCGCCAGACCGACGACGACATCCGCGTGGGCGCACTGCTCGGCGCGGCCGAAATGCTGCTGGGCGGCGTGACGTCGGTCGTGGACATGTACTGGTCGGAGGCGGCGGTTTTCGATGCGGTCGATCGCGCGGGGATGCGGGCGCTGCTCTGTGCGAGCTACCTCGATACGCGGCTCGAAGCCTTCGAAAGCGACCTGCCCGCGCTCGTCGAGAAATGCGAGGGATCGTCGCGCATCCGTGCGGGACTGGCGCCTCATGCCGCCTACACCTGTTCGGCGGAGAATCTGCGGCGCGGGATGGAGGCCTGCCGTCGTTACGGCATCCCGATGACGACGCACATCGCCGAGACGCTCGACGAGGTGCGCATGATCCGCGAGCGTTACGGCGCGACGCCCGTGGAGTATCTCGATTCGCTGGGAGTGCTCGACGGGGGGCTGATCGCCGCACACTGCGTGCACCTGACCGACGGGGATCGCCGCATCCTGCGCGAGCGGGGCGTGCACGTGGCGCATTGCCCGACGAGCAACATGAAGATCGCGAGCGGCGTCGCGCCGATCGAACGGCTGCGTACCGAAGGGGTGAACTGTACGGTGGGCACCGACGGCCCCAGTTCGAACAACGATCTGGACATGTGGGAGGAGATGCGCAACGCTTCGTTCCTGCAAAAGGTGACGACGATGGATCCCTGTGCCGTGCCGGCCTACGAACTGCTCCGCATGGCGACGGTCTGCGGTGCGGCCGCCATCGGCCATGCCGGCGAGTTGGGCGTGGTGAAGGAGGGTGCGCTGGCCGATCTGGTATTGCTCTCGACGCAGAGGCCTTATTATCATCCGCAGCACGACGTCGTAGCCAACGTGGCCTATTGTGCCAAGGCGGCCGATGTCGATACGGTGGTGGTCGACGGCGAAGTGGTGGTCGACGGCGGCCGGCTGTCGACGGTCGATCTGCCGTCGCTCTATGCCCGGGCCGGGGCTGCCGTGCGGCGGATCGCCGGCGAGTTGTAGGGTATGTAAATCGGGAAGGGGCCGGATTTCGCAGAAATCCGGCCCCTCTTTTTCGCTCCGTCAGCGGGCGCTGCCCTGTCGGGCGACGGCCTCGGCTCGGCGGCGGATCTCTTCGGGGTCGCCGAGATAGTAGTCGCGTACGAGACGCAGCGCGTCGTCGAATTCGAAGACGTAGGGTACGGCCGTCGGCAGGTTGAGCGCGGCGATCCGGTCGTCGGGGATTCCTTTGAGATGCTTGATGACGCCTCGCAGCGAATTGCCGTGTGCGACGACCAGCAGGCTGTCGTACCGCATCAGCGACGGGAAGACGACGCAGTGCCAGTAGGGCAGGATGCGTGCGATCGTCTGTTCGAGCGATTCGGTGCGCGGCAGTTCGGCGTCGGGAACGCAGGCGTAGCGCACGTCGAAACGCGGGTTGCGCGGGTCGTCCTCGGGCAGCGGGTCGGGGGCCACGTCGTAGCTCCGTCGCCAGACGTGTACCTGCTCCTCGCCGTATTTTTCGGCTGTTTCGCTTTTGTTGAGCCCTTGCAGCATTCCGTAGTGTTTTTCGTTGAGCCGCCATGACTTTTCGACCGGAATCCACGCTTCGTCCAGCTTGTCCAGCACGCAGTCGAGTGTCTTGACCGCCCGTTTGAGGTAGGAGGTATAGGCTTTTCCGAAGGTGAAGCCTTCGTCGCGGAGCAGCTCTCCGGCCCGCACGGCTTCGGCGACACCCTCTTGCGTGAGGTCGACGTCCGTCCAGCCGGTAAACCGGTTCTCCTTGTTCCAGGTGCTCTGCCCGTGGCGGAGCAGTACGATTCGTTTCATGGGTGTGGGTTTATGCGATGGTGATTGAAGGATCGAGATAGACGTCTTGGATGGCATGGAGCAGTTCGATGCCCTCGTTCATCGGCCTTTGGAACGCCTTGCGGCCGCTGATGAGGCCCATGCCGCCGGCCCGCTTGTTGATGACGGCCGTTGCGACGGCGTCGGCCAGGTCGGAGGCGCCGTGCGATTCGCCGCCGGAATTTATCAGGCCGACACGTCCCATGTAGCTGTTGGCCACCTGATAGCGGCACAGGTCGATCGGATGGTCGGACGCGAGTTCGGTGTACATCTTGTCGTCGGTCTTGCCGAAGCCGATGGCCCGGAACCCGCCGTTGCAGGTCGGGAGCTTCTGCTTGACGATATCGGCGCCGATCGTCGCGCCCAAGTGGTCGGCCTGTCCCGTCAGGTCGGCGGCGTTGTGGTAGTCGACACCGTCCTTCTTGAAGGCGTTGTTGCGCAGATAGCACCACAGGATGGTCGCCATGCCCAGGTCGTGGGCACGTTCGAAGGCGGCCGCGATCTCCGTGAGCTGACGGCGGCTTTCGGCCGATCCGAAATAGATCGTGGCGCCCACGGCGACGGCACCCATTTCCCACGCCTGTTCGACCGAACCGAACAATACCTGATCGTAACTGTTGGGGTAGGTCAACAGTTCGTTGTGGTTGATTTTTACGACGAACGGAATCTTGTGGGCATAGCGGCGGGCGACGGCTCCCAGCACGCCCAGCGTCGAGGCTACGCCGTTGCAGCCGCCTTCGATCGCCAGCCGGACGATATTTTCGGGATCGAAGTAGATCGGATTGGGGGCGAACGACGCGCCGGCGGTGTGTTCGATGCCCTGGTCGACGGGCAGGATCGAAACGTAGCCCGTGCCGCCCAGCCGGCCGTGTCCCAGCAGACGTTGCAGGCTGTTCAACGTCGGGATATTGCGGTCGGAGGCTGCCCATACCTCCTCGACGGTATGCGGGGAGGGAAGGTGCAACGTACTTTTGTCAATGGTTTTGCAGGTGTGGGAGAGCAGGTATTCGGCCTTGTCGCCCAACAATTCGACGGTCTTGTTCATGATTTCGTGCGATTAAAATGAATGTCCGTAATCCTGTTGCATAAATCGTTCCCCGATCGTTTCCCGCAAGGAGAAGATTCGTTCCTGCCGTGCCTGTCGGTCGGAGGCGGGGTTCGATCCGCAGCAAAGAAACGAAAAAAAGGGGAAGATCGATATACCTATTTATGATGAAAACGAAGCGGTGTCGGAGAGCGGGGGCGACGACGGGGCGGTCGCCGCTCTCCGTATTTTGGCGGTTCGGCGCCGGCGGCAGAGACTGCACGAGCCGGAGCGAGTAGCAGTCCGCCGTGTGGGGCGGCGGCGAACTGCCGGCATCCTCGGGCGATGCCGACGGGGGGGGGATCGTTAAAAAGCCAGCGGGACGGCCCACAGGCCGTCCCGCTGGTATCCGTCGGGCGGAGCTGCCGTCAGAGTTTGATGTCGTAGATCTGGATGACACCTGCCAGACGTTCGTCGCGGTCGGTGACCAGCAGCGAAGTGATCTTGTGGCGGGTCATCATCTTCTCCGCCTCGATGAGTTTCTCTTCGGGGTGGATGCGCTTGGGGTCGCGCGTCAGGATGTCGGCGGCACGCAGGTTGATGAAATCGGCTCCCGAACGCTCCATGGCGCGGCGGATGTCGCCGTCGGTGACGATGCCTTCGATGCGGTCGCCTTCGCAGACGACGATCAGTCCCAGTCCGCAACGGCTGATCGTGTGGATCATATCCTTGGCCGTGCAGTCGGGGCCGACGACGGGCAGGTTGTCGCTGCGCATGACGTCGCCGACCGTAGTCAGCAGCCGGCGTCCCAGACTGCCGCCCGGGTGGAGCCGTGCGAAGTCGTTGCTCGAAAAGTTGCGCATCTTCATCAGGGCGACGGCCATCGCGTCGCCCATGGCGATCTGCGCCGTGGTCGAGGTCGTGGGCGCGAGGTGCAGGATGCAGGCCTCGTGGTCGACCGAGACGTCGAGGTGGATGTCCGAGTGGATGGCGAGCGTGGAGGCCGGATTGCCCGTCATCGAGATCAGCCGGTTGCCGTTGTTGTGGATGAAGGGGACGATTTTGAGTACTTCGTCCGTTTCGCCCGAGTAGGAGATCGCCAGCACGATGTCCTCTTTCGAGATCATACCCAGATCGCCGTGGAACGCTTCGCCCGGATGGAGGTAGAAGCTCGGCGTGCCCGTCGATGCGAAGGTGGCGGCCATCTTGCGGCCGATCAGCCCCGACTTGCCCATGCCGGTGATGATGAGTTTGCCGCGGCTTTGGAGGATCGTCTCGATGGCCTCGACGAAGTGCTCGTCGAGCGACCGTTCCATTTTTTCGAGCGCGTCGGCTTCGGTACGGATCGCCTCGCGGGCTACCGTCAGGATTTCGTTTTGTTTGGACTGCTCCATTAGAGTAGGGATTTGACGACCCCTTCGAGGTCGTTGAGGTTTAACATGTTGGGTCCGTCGCTCAGCGCGTGGTCGGGATCGGGGTGTACTTCGAAGAAGTAGCCGTTGGCACCGAATGCCTTGGCTGCGAGCGCCATTGCCGGCACGAATTCGCGGTTGCCGCCCGTTTTGCCGCCTGCGGCGCCCGGACGCTGCACCGAGTGCGTGCAGTCCATGACCACCGTCGGCGCGATGCGCAGCATGTCGGGGATGTTGCGGAAGTCGACCACCAGATTGTTGTAGCCGAACGAATTGCCGCGTTCGGTGAGCCACACGTCGGCCGCACCGGCGTCGCAAGCCTTTTCATAGGGGTAGCGCATGTCTTCGCCCGAGAGGAACTGCGCCTTCTTGATGTTGACCGTGCGCCCCGTCTTCGCTGCGGCGACCAGAAGGTCGGTCTGGCGGCAGAGGAAGGCCGGAATCTGAATCACGTCGACCACCTCGCCTACGGGCGCCGCCTGCCATGATTCGTGGATGTCCGTGAGCAGCCGCAGACCCCATTTCGACCGCACGTCGGCGAGCATCTGCAATCCCTTCTCCATGCCGACGCCCCGATAGGAGCGGATCGACGTGCGATTGGCCTTGTCGAACGACGCTTTGAAGATGATCTGCACGCCCAGTCTGCGGTTGATCTCCGTCAGTCGGGCCGCCACCGTATCGAGAAGTTCGGCCGATTCGATCACGCACGGCCCCGCGATGAATGTGGTATTCATAAGTCGAGAATTAGCGGTTGAAAGCCGAGGATTGAAATCCGGGTCGGGTTTTGCATGGCTGCGGGCAACCGTCGTTCGGCCGAAGCCCCCTCCCTGATTTCCGATCCTTAGTTTTTCATTTTTAATTTTAAGAATTCTTCCGCCTTCGCCAAATCCTCCGGCGTGTCGATGCCGATCGTCTCGACGTCGGAGATACCTGCACGGATGCGGAACCCGTTTTCCAGCCACCGCAACTGTTCGAGCGATTCGGCCCGTTCGAGTGCCGACTGGGGCAGGGCGGTCACCTTGTACAACGTCTCGCGGCGGAAGGCGTACATGCCGATATGTTTGTAGAAGGTATGGCGTGCGAGCCACTCCTCGCGCGGCACGCCCCGCAGGTAGGGGATCACCGAGCGCGAGAAATAGAGTGCCTGGTCCGCGCTGCCGAGCACGACTTTCGGCGAATTGGGATTTTCCAGTGCGTCGAGTCCGTCGGCCTCGGTGAAGGGTTTGACGAGCGTGGCGATGTCGGTCGACGGATCGTCGAAGCAGCGGGCGATCGCCTGCAACTGCGAGGGGGCGATGAAGGGTTCGTCGCCCTGTACGTTGACGATGACGTCGGGGTCGCCGCCCAGTTTGTCGACGGCTTCCCGACAGCGGTCGGTGCCGCTGCGGTGATCGGGCGAGGTCATGACGGCACGGCCGCCGAAGGCCTCCACCGCGTCGTAGATGCGCGGATCGTCGGTGGCGACGGCTGCGTCGGCGAACACCTGCGTCACCTGCTTCCAGACGTGCCGGATGACCGGTTCGCCGCCGAGCCGTGCCAGCGGTTTGCCCGGAAACCGTGTCGAAGCGTAACGGGCCGGAATGACGGCCAGAAATTTCAGAGAGTCCATATCCGTTAAAAAAGGAAAGGAGCCGAAAGAGCGGGATTCCAGTCCCCTCTTCCGGCTCCCTTCCGATCCGTTATTGTTGCGCCTGCGGTTCGAGCGCCAGTTGCAGTACGTCGTCGTTGGTGCGGACGTAGTGGAACGTCAGCCCCCTGATGTAGTCGGGCTTGATCTCCTCGATGTCCTTGCGGTTCTCCTCCGACAGCAGCAGCGTCGTGATGCCGGCGCGCTTGGCGGCCAGTATCTTTTCCTTGATGCCGCCCACGGGGGTTACGCGGCCGCGCAGCGTCGTTTCGCCCGTCATGGCGATGCGGTCGCGGACCTTGCGGCCCGTGTAGGTCGAGACGATCGACGTGACCATCGTGATGCCGGCCGACGGGCCGTCTTTCGGAATGGCGCCTTCGGGCACGTGGATGTTGAGGTCGTACTTCTCGAATTTCTCGGGATCGATACCCAGTTCCGTACAATGTGCCTTGACCCATTCGAAGGCGATCGTGGCCGACTCCTTCATCACGTCGCCCAGATTGCCCGTGAGGCTCAGGCGGCCCTTGCCGGGCGTGAGCACCGACTCGATGTAGAGGATGTCGCCGCCCACTTCCGTCCAGGCGAGGCCCGTCACCACGCCGACGATGCCGCCCACCTCGTACTCCTCGTTGAGGAATTTGGGTTTGCCGAGGATCTTTTCGACCTCTTTCGCGCCGAGTTCGGGTGCGAAAGCCTCCTCCGAGGCGATCTGCTTGGCCCGCGAACGCGCCAGCTTGGCGATGTGCTTGTCGAGCGACCGCACGCCCGATTCTCGGGTGTAGCCGGCGATGATCTGTTCGACGATCTGCGGCGTGAGGATCAGCTCCTGCTCCTTGATGCCGTGCGCCTCGCGCTGTTTGGGCAGCAGGTGGTGCAGGGCGATCTGGATCTTGTCTTCGAGGATGTAGCCCGGGATGTTGATCATCTCCATGCGGTCGCGCAGCGCCGGATTGATATTGCCGACGTTGTTGGCCGTGGCGATGAAGAGCACCTTCGAGAGGTCGTACTCCGTATCGAGGTAGTTGTCGTGGAACGTGGTGTTCTGTTCGGGATCGAGTACTTCGAGCAGTGCGCTCGACGGATCGCCGTGGTTCGACACGCTGATCTTGTCCACCTCGTCGAGGATGATGACCGGGTTCGACGAGCCGCACCGCTTGATCGTCTGTACGATCCGACCCGGCATCGCCCCGATGTAGGTGCGGCGGTGGCCGCGGATCTCCGCTTCGTCGTGCAGGCCGCCCAGTGCGATGCGGCCGAACTTACGCCCCAGCGCCGCTGCGACCGATTTGCCCAGCGAGGTCTTGCCTACGCCCGGAGGGCCGTAGAGACAGAGGATCGGCGATTTGAGGTCGCCCTTCAACTTGATGACCGCCAGGTGTTCCAGCAACCGCTCCTTGACCTCTTCGAGGCCGAAATGGTCGTGGTCGAGCTGCTCGCGCGCCTGTTTGAGGTCGAGATTGTCCTTCGTACAGTCGTTCCACGGCAGTTCGAGCAACAGTTGCAGGTAGGTTACCTGCACCGAATATTCGGCTACGGCGGGGTTGAGCCGTTCGAGTTTCTGCAACTCCTTCTCGAAGAGTTCGGCCACCTCCTTGGGCCAGTTCTTCTGCTTGGCCTTTTCGCGCATCTCGTCCAGTTCAGCGTCGGCGCCGTCGCCCAGTTCGTCCTGGATGGTGCGCATCTGCTGCTGGAGGTAGTAGTCGCGCTGCTGCTTGTCGATCTCCTGCTTGACCTTCTCCTGGATCTCGTTCTTCAACTCGATGAGCTGTTGGTCGCGGATCAGTATTTCGAGCAGTTTGCGCGCGCGCGCCAGCAGCCCCGGCGCTTCGAGCAGCGACTGCCGGTCTTCGTCCGACAGTTCGAGGTTGGTGCAGATGAAGTTGATGATACCTCGCCGCGAGTCGATGTTCTTGATGGCGAAAATCGCCTCCTTGGGCATGTTGGGCGAGATGTTGATGATATTGAGCGCCACGTCGCGGATCGAATCCACAAGTGCGTTGAACTCGACGTTCTTCTCGTCGGGCGTCGAATCCTTCAACGGGGTCACCCTGGCTTGCAGATAGGGGTCGGACGAGACGTATTCGCCGATCTCGACCTTCTCCAAACCGTTGAGAATGACCGTGAGGTTGCCGTTGGGCATCTCCAATATCTTCATGATGCGGGCGGCCGTACCGATGCGGTACATGTCCTCCGCCTTGGGCTCTTCCACGTCGCCGTCGCGTTGCAGGACGGCGGCCAGCATCCCGTTGCGGGCGTTGGTGTCGCGCACGAGCGTCATGCTCCGCGAGCGGCCCACCGTGACGGGGGTGATGGCGCCCGGAAACAGCACCGAGCTGCGCAGCGTCAGCACGGGAAGTATTTCGGGGACGGCGACCTCTTCGACCGTGTCGTCCTCGCCGGTGACGATGGGGATGACGCGGTGGTTGCCGTCGAGCGCTTCGGGCAGCGATTCCAGTTCTTTCAGTTCGATTTTATCTCTTTTACTCATATGGTCTTTCAATCAAGTTGCAAAGATAACGCTTTTTTTTGTATAATATTTTATATAAGTCTTTGGCTTGTTAAGAAGTTATCAACACTATTTATGCCGCAGCGCTGCGGTGCAGCGGACGACCGGTGCCTGTCGGTGTCTGCGGTATGCACTATCGGACGATGGCTGAGGGGGTTGTATGAAAAAGGAACCGGAGGTCCGTCGGGACATGTCTGTCATTTTGGCAGCCGGCTGCCAACGAGGGGAGAGCGTGTCAGTCGGTCGCCGCTTCGGCAGGTGCGGGCGGGATGTGCGGCGAAAAAAGATACGGCAGCGGACAATCCGCTGCCGTAGATCGTCGGAAGGTCCGGCTGAGGCTCAGTCGATCGCAAAGGTCGATACGATGACCTGTTTCTCGTCGATGTTGTTCGGGTTGGAGATCGTGATACCGTATTCGCCGGCGGGAGTTTCGTCGAGGGTGATCAGGTAGGAGCTCTCTCCGAATTTGCGGCCTGTGAACGAAAGGCGTTCCAGCTTGTTGGATTTCACGCTGCCGAAACTGCTGACCGAGGCCATTTCGGCCATGCGCTTGTCTTTCTTGGCTTCGAAGCGGAAGACGTTGATGATCGACATGGGATCGGTGGCGTTGTCGACGGCGCGCACGATGAAGCTGGCCGGTTGGCCCACCGTCAGGCGCACGCCGGCTTTCGGCCCTTCGATGATGAGTTTCGTCTTGGCCTTGCCGATACCGAAGATGACGGCGCTCGCATTGGCTCGCGTGCGCATCTGGACGGATTGCTTTTCGAGTTTGGCGACCGTGCCGTCGGGTCGCACGGTCACGATCTCTCCGATGAATTCGGGTTCGGGCGTCGTTTCGGGAATCGTTTGGGCCTGTGCTGCACCGGCGAGCAGAAGCAGTGCGGCGCCGAGGAGGGTTTTGAGTTGCATAGAGTTTGGGTTAAATGGTTTGCGGAGGACAAATTTAGGACAAATCACCCCCCCCCTCCAAATTTTGCGGGCGGAAAATGGACGGCGGGGTTCTCTTTTTTCATCGGCGGACGAAAAATCGGACCGAAGAGCGGGAACGCGGTGAAAAAAGCGTACTTTTACCGGAAAAATTATAACTTTGCACCTTGCCTGACAAACGTTTTCGAATCTGCGGAGGCCGGTAGAGCCGGTGTTTGCGGAAGCGGAAAGCGGGCGAAGAAGTTCAACGTAATAAAATTTATCCGATATGCAGATTGCCGACAAATACGCTCCGCAGGAGATCGAGCAGAAATGGTACGACTACTGGGAGCGGCACGGACTGTTCCACTCCGAACCCGATGCGCGCGAACCCTATACGGTCGTCATTCCGCCGCCCAACGTGACGGGGATGCTCCACATGGGCCACATGCTCAACAATACGTTGCAGGACGTGCTGATCCGCCGCGCCCGCATGCAGGGAAAAAATGCCTGCTGGGTGCCGGGTATGGACCACGCCTCGATCGCTACCGAGGCGAAGGTGGTGGCCAAGCTCAAGGAGCGCGGCATCGAGAAGTCGTCGCTCACGCGCGAGAAGTTCCTCGAATACGCGTGGGAGTGGAAGGAGCAGTACGGCGGCGTGATTCTGCGGCAACTGCGCAAGTTGGGGGCTTCGTGCGACTGGGACCGCACCTGTTTCACGATGGACGACATCCGCACCGAGGGGGTCATCAAGGTCTTCTGCGACCTCTACCGCAAGGGGCGCATCTACCGCGGCGTGCGCATGGTCAACTGGGATCCCGCGGCCAGGACCGCGCTGTCGGACGAAGAGGTGGTCTTCAAGGAGTCGCACGGCAAGCTCTACTACCTGCGCTATGCGGTCGAGGGGACGGACAAATACCTCGTCGTGGCTACGACGCGCCCCGAGACCATTCTGGGCGATACGGCGCTGTGCGTCAATCCCGACGACGAGCGCTACGAGTGGCTGCCGCAGGACGCCCGCGTGGTGGTGCCGCTCGTCGGGCGCTCGATTCCGGTGATCCGCGACACGTATGTAGACATCGCCTTCGGCACGGGTGCCTTGAAGGTGACGCCGGCGCACGACGTGAACGACTACATGCTGGGCGAGAAATACGGGTTGGAGACGATCGACATCTTCAACGACGACGGGACGATCAACGGCAAGGTGGGTATCTACGAGGGGATGGATCGCTTCGAGCTGCGCCGCGTGATCGAGGGCGACCTGCAACGTGCCGGTCTGCTCGAAAAGACCGAGGAGTATACGAACAACGTGGGCTACTCCGAGCGCACGGGCGTGGCTATCGAGCCGAAGCTTTCGATGCAGTGGTTCCTTTCGATGGAGGAGCTGGCGAAGCCCGCCACGCGCGCCGTCATGGAGGACGAAATCCGTTTCGTCCCCGAAAAATACAAGAATATCTACCGTCACTGGATGGAGAACATCAAGGACTGGTGCATCTCGCGCCAGTTGTGGTGGGGGCAGCGCATTCCCGCCTACTACCTGCCCAAAGGCGGTTACGTGGTGGCCGAAACGGCCGAGGAGGCGCTGGCGCTGGCCCGCGAGAAGACGGGCGACGCCGCGTTGCAGCTCAGCGACCTGCGGCAGGACGAAGACGTGCTCGACACGTGGTTCTCGTCGTGGCTGTGGCCGATTTCGGTCTTCGACGGCATCCGCAACCCCGACAACGAGGAGATTCGCTACTACTACCCGACGGCCGATCTGGTGACGGGCCCCGACATCATCTTCTTCTGGGTGGCGCGCATGATCATGGCCGGTTACGAATATCGCGGCGAGAAGCCCTTCGGCAACGTCTATTTCACCGGCATCGTGCGCGACAAGATCGGACGCAAGATGTCCAAGCAGCTGGGCAACTCGCCCGATCCGCTCGACCTGATCGCGCAGTACGGCGCCGACGGTATGCGCGTGGCGATGCTGCTTTCGTCGTCGGCCGGCAACGACGTGATGTTCGACGAGGCGCTGTGCGAGCAGGGCCGCAATTTCGGCAACAAGATTTGGAACGCCTACCGGCTCGTCAACGGCTGGACGGTGGACGGGACGCTCGCCCAGAGCGACAACGACCGCCTGGCGGGCGAATGGTTCCGCCAGACGTTGCGCCGCGCCGTGGCGGAGCTGGACGGGAATTTCGGCAGCTACCGCATTTCGGAGGCCTTCATGTTGCTCTACAAACTCTTCTGGGACGATTTCAGCGGGTGGTATCTCGAAATGATAAAGCCTGCTTACGGGGCGCCGATCGACCCGCGGACGGTCGACGAAGCCAAAGGGTTCTTCGATGCGCTGCTGCGCCTGCTGCACCCCTTCATGCCCTTCGTCACCGAGGAGATATGGCAAGATCTGGCGCCGCGTGCGGCGGGCGAATCGATCATGGTCGCACGCCAGCCGCAGGCCGACGAACAGGCCGACGAGGCGCTGCTGGCCCGGTTCGAACTGGTCAAGGAGACCATCACGGCCGTGCGCAATATCCGCAAGCAGAAGAATCTGCCGCAGCGCGAGGCGCTGACGCTCGAAGTGATCGCCGACGCGAACTATCCGGCCGACTATGCACCCGTGCTGACGAAGATGGCCAACTTGTCGGCGATCGAACGGGTGGCGGAGAAGGATGCCGCGGCCGCGGCCTTCATCGTGAAGACCACGCAGTATTTCGTGCCGCTGGGCGATCGGATCGACCGCGAAGCCGAGATCGCCAAGTTAGGCGAAGAGCTGACTTATTACGAGGGTTTCCTGCAAAGCGTCGAGCGCAAGCTTTCGAACGAGCGTTTCGTGCAGTCGGCTCCCGCGGCGGTGGTCGACAAGGAGCGCGCCAAGAAGGCCGACGCCGAAGCGAAGATCGCCGCGATCCGCGAACAGCTGGCGGCGTTGAACTGACCGCCGCGATGATTGCAGTGCAGGGCGTGTCGACGAGGCGCTCGACGGGTTCGTGTGTGCTTCGGGGATCGACTCTTCGGACGGCACGCTGATCTGCAACACCGGTTGCCTCTATCTGAGATGGGGCGACAAGGAGAGCGCCCGCACGTGGTGGAGGCGGTTGCTCGACTCGTCCGACGAGGCCGAGCGGCGGCGGGCCGAGGAGTTGCTCTGCGAAGTGGACGGGAAGGCCGCCGTACAATAAGATTTTTATTTTGGATATTACGATCTATACCGACGGTTCGGCACTGGGAAACCCCGGTCCGGGAGGTTACGGGGCGGTGCTGCTGAGCGGACCGTTCCGCAAGGAGATGTCGGCCGGTTTCCAGCTGACGACCAACAACCGTATGGAGTTGATGGCCGTGTGCGTCGCGCTCGAAGCGCTGAAATTCGCGGGGAGCGACGTGGTGGTCTACTCCGATTCGAAATACGTCGTCGACGCCGTCACGAAGGGCTGGGTCTTCGGCTGGGAGAAGAAGGGGTTCGCCGGAAAGAAGAATCCCGATCTGTGGCGGCGATTTCTCGGCGTATACCGCCGTCACCGCGTGCGTTTCGTTTGGGTGAAAGGGCATGCCGAGACAGTGGAGAACAACCGCTGCGACCAGATGGCCGTGGCGGCGGCCAACGGGCGCGATCTGCTGGTCGATACGGGCTACGAGGAGGCGCGGCAGGAGGGGTGAGCGCCGCCGCAGCCGTGAACCGTCGCCCGACGAGAGATCGTCGGGCGACGGTTTTTTTGAGCAAAACGTTCGGCGTCGCCGGAAAATCGTTAATTTAGCGGAACCGAATTTCAACCATCTGTCAACGCCTATGTACCGGTCTTTCGGAATTTTCGGACTCTCCGCCGCACTGCTCGTGGCGGCGGCCTCCTGTTCACGCATGCAATCTTTCGAGCTGAGCGGCCGTATCGACGGCCTGAAAGTCGGCGATACGCTCCGTTTCGAACGTGTCCTGCTTCCGGAGTGGAACTACGAACCGGCCTTCGACGTCGTGGTCGGGGAGGCGGGTGCGTTCGCCTATCGGGGCGAGCAGGCGCACGACGGTTACTACTTGATGACCTATCATCCGAAGAGCGGCAGGGCCGCCGATGCGGATCGTCGGGGCAAGTCGATGATCGTGACAGGCGGCGACCGGATCACGCTGACCGGTACGGCGGAGGCGATCTATTACTGTACTCTCGGCGGCGGTATCTACGACGATCCCGCGCTTTCCGAACTGTTGTACGTCGCGGATTCGCTCGGTCGGATTCGGAGCGGTTACAGCGAAAATGCGCGTGCAGCTTTCGCACGCGGCGACCAAGCGGAGGGCCGGAGGTGGAACGAACTCTTCAATCGGTTTTATGCCGACGATCCGGGCGCCGCACGCAAACGCGCATTGAACGAGAATTATCGGAAAGGGCACCCGCAGGGGACGCTTTATCTGCTCGTCGACCGGATTCCCACGGTGGCCTACCGGCCGTTGGCCGAGTCGCGCGCATTCTACGAGTCGCTGTCAGAGGAGTTGAAGTCGAGCTACTTCGGCGGTGTGTACGCCGACTTCCTGCAACGGATGGAGAGCCTCGCCGTCGGGCAGCCGGCGCCCGATTTCTCGCTCGTGACGACCCGGGGCGAAACGATCGCCAAGGCCGATTTCGCGGGCGAGTACCTGTTGTTCTACCATTGGGGATTGTGTCCCGGTTCGATCCGGATCGACGGGCAGGTGCGCGATCTCTATGCGGCCTACAAGGATCGGGGGCTGCGTATGGTGGGGCTGACCGAGTCGGTCGATACGATCCGGCGCGTGTACGAGGGGCTGCCCGACGACGAGAGTGCGGCCGGGATGCGCTCGGCGCTGGCCGGAATGCTGGCGCACGGGTGGCCCGAGATCGAGGTCGAGACCGACCGGCCGGAGAACGGGCGGATGTTGGAGCGGTATGCGATCGAGGGGTGGCCTGCCTTCGTGCTCATCGCACCCGACGGGACGATCGCGGCCCGCGGATATACGGAGGCGTTTTTCAGCGCGAAGGAGATTCTGGCGGGTGCTTTGGGCGGGACGCATCCCGAGTGATCGGCCGTTGCCGTCCTCGACGGTATCGCCCCGCCGCAACGTTCTGCGGCGGGGCGATGCCTTTTTCGGAGAGTGCCGGCTTACTGCTGTATCTTGACCAGCTGCTCGCGGTAGGCGTTCAGGATGCGCGACTTGGAGATGAAGCCCAGGTAGTGGTTCTGTTTGTCGACGACGGGCAGCATCCACGTCTGGTTCTCCTCGAACTTGGGCAGCACGGACTGGATCTGTTCGTGTTCGAGAATGCGGTCGGGCGGCTGGATCATATAGCGGCCGATCGGCGTACCCCATTTCTCGCGCTTGAACATGTCTTCGCGCAGGTCGTCCAGCTGCACGACGCCGATCAAGCGGCCGAAATCATCGATCACGGGGAAGATGTTGCGCCGCGCATGGGAGATGACGTGGACGATGTCGCCCAGCGTGAAGGTCTCTCGGATGCGGTAGAAGTCGGTCTCCATGAGCTCTTCGAGTTTCAGGAAGACGAAGACCGACTGGTCCTTGTCGTGTGTCAGCAGATCGCCGCTCAGGCGCAGTTGCTTGGTGTAGATCGAGTCGGGGTCGAGGTAATAGTCGACGGCGAACGAGATGCAGGCGACGATCATCAGCGGGATGAAGAGTCCGTAGCCGCTCGACAGCTCGGCGATCAGGAAGATCGATGTCAGCGGCGCCTTCATCACGCCCGACATGACCCCCGCCATGCCCACCAGCGTGAACGAGGCGATCGAGAGGTGCCAGCCGAACAGCGCGTTGAAGAGCAGCGCCACGATGGCGCCCGAAAAGGCGCCGACGAAAAGCGACGGCGCGAAGGTTCCGCCCACGCCGCCCGCGGCGTTGGTCGAGGACATGGCCACCACCTTGAAGAACATGATCGCAGCGACGTAGAGGATCACCACCCAGTCGATGTCGCTGAAACGGTAGAAGAGCGAGGTGTTGAACAGCGATCGGGTATCGCCGTGCATGAGCGAGGTGAAGCCCTCGTAGCCCTCGCCGTAGAGCGGCGGGAAGACGAAGAGCAGGACGCCCAGCGTGATGCCGGCGTAGAGCCATTTGCGGCCTTGCGACGGAAGTCGTTTGTAGAAGGCGCCGATGCGTGAGTTGACCGTGGTAAAATAATAGGACATCCCTCCGCACAATACGCCCAGCAGGATGAACATCGGGATCTGCCGCAGTTCGAAGGCGTCGGCCGCCGTGAGCGTGACGGCGATGATCGGATCGAAGCCGCGGAAGACGAAGGCGATCGTGGTGGCCGTGATCGAGGCGATGAGCAGCGGGATGACCGACGAGGCGGTGATGTCGAGCATCAGGATTTCCAGCACGAAGACCACGCCCGTGATCGGGGCCTTGAAGATCGCGGCGATCGCCGCCCCGGCGCCGCAGCAGAGCATCAGCGTCGTATTGCGGTAGTTGAGGCGTGCGAGTCTTCCCACGTTCGAGCCGATGGCGGCGCCCGTCAGTACGATCGGCGCCTCGGGGCCGACCGAACCGCCGAAGCCGATCGTGGTGGCGCCGCCCACGATCGAAGTCCAGCAGTTGTGGGGCGGGATGCGCGAATCGCGGCGCGACATGGCGTACAACACGCGCGTGACCCCTTCCGAGATGTTGTCGCGCACGATGTATTTGACGAAGAGCGTCGCCAGGACGATGCCTATCGCAGGGTAGATCAGCAGCAGGAAATGTGCGCTCCCGACGGGAAACCAGTTGACCAGGCAGCTCTTGATCGCATAGAGCAGGATTTCGAAGACATAGGTGCCCAGCCCGGCCAGCAGTCCGACGATCATGGCCAGCAGCATCATGATCTGGCGGTTGCTCAACCGGCGCGTCAGGCGGTAGAAGAGGGCGAAGATGCGCTCGTATCGGAAATCCCTGAGTTTCATGGTCGGCTTCCCGAAGGCGTTATCCGAGTTTCTCTCGGTAGAGCGCCGCCTGCGAGGCGATCAGGTTGCGGTCCTCGAAGTAGTTGATTTTCATGGCTTCGTGCACGTCGTGAAGCGTCCGTGCGGCCTCCTCGCGGGCAGTCTCGGAACCTTTGTGCAGCACGTCGTAGACCCATTCGATGCGCTCCTCGTAGTAGCGGCGGCGTTCGCGGATCGGGTCGAGCGTCTCGTTGAGCACGGCGATCAGAAATTTCTTGACCTTCACGTCGCCCAGACCGCCGCGGCGGTAGTGCGCCTTCAACTCGTCGAGCGACGGGTAGTCGGGGAGGTAGGCGGCGAAATGCTCGGGGCGGCAGAAGGCGTCGAGGTAGGTGAAGACAGTGTTGCCCTCGACCTTGCCCGGGTCCTCCACGCGCAGGTGGTCGGGATCGGTGTACATGCCCATCACCTTCTTGCGTACCTCCTCGGCCGAATCGCTCAGGTAGATGCAGTTGCCCAGCGACTTGGACATCTTGGCCTTGCCGTCGGTGCCGGGCAGGCGCATGCAGGCGGCGTTCTGGGGCAGCAGGATTTCCGGCTCGACGAGCGTGGGGCCGTAGACCGCGTTGAACTTGTGGACGATCTCGCGCGTCTGTTCGAGCATCGGCTCCTGATCCTCGCCGGCGGGGACGGTCGTGGCGCGGAAAGCGGTGATGTCCGACGCCTGCGAAATGGGGTAGGTGAAGAACCCGACGGGAATGCCCTGCCGTTGCAGGTCGTTCTCCGCGTTGTTCTCCGAGAAGCCGCGCAACTGGATTTCGGCCTTCACGGTCGGGTTGCGTTGCAGACGGGCCACGGTGACGAGGTTCATGTAGTAGAACGCCAGTTCGCACAGTTCGGGGATCTGCGACTGGATGAAGAGCGTCGACCGTTCGGGGTCGAGGCCGCAGGCCAGGTAGTCGAGCGCCACCTCGATGATGTTCTGGCGCACCTTTTCGGGGTTGTCGGCGTTGTCGGTGAGCGCCTGCGCGTCGGCGATCATGATGAAGATCTTCTCGAACTCTCCGGAGTTCTGCAACTCCACGCGGCGGCGCAGCGAACCTACATAGTGGCCGAGGTGCAGTTTGCCGGTCGGCCGGTCTCCGGTCAGGATGATTTTTCCCATAACAGCGTATGTCGTTTTTGTATTTCTGGTTTTTGCCGGGTCGACCGACCCGATCGCGGGATGAATTTTTTCGGATTTTGAAATTCGGAGCATACGTCCCGACCAAGCCGTTTCCGGCGCCGGACGGCCGATGCCCCGATCGTTTGGGCAAAGGTAGGGATTCTATACGGAAAAGACAAACCTCTTTCCGCTTTTTCTTCGCAGGTTTTCCGGCTGCATCGGCTTGCGGGACGGAGCGTCCCGCCGCCGTACCGCTTCTCGGCCTCAGGCAGGCTTCGGCCGACGGATTTTCGGGGCGGTGAAGGCCGCGGATTCCGGGAGATTGGCTATCTTTGTGCGGAGTGTCCGCCGTCGGGCGGAAGTAATTTATAGAATATGGACGGGAAGATTGTAATCAGGGAATACGAACCGGCCGACAAGGAGGCCGTGATGGAGCTGCTTCGGTTGAATACGCCCCGATATTTCGCGCCGGAGGAGGCGGCCGATTTGGACGCCTATCTGGAACGCGAGCGGGAACTCTATTATGTCCTGCTTCACGAGGAGAGGATCGTTGGTTGCGGCGGAATCAATTTTGCGGACGGCGGGACGGTCGGGAAAATCAGCTGGGACATGGTGCATCCGCAGTATCGGGGAAAATCGCTGGGAACGCGGTTGCTGCGGCATCGGATCGAAAAACTCGAAGCGATGCGCAGCGTCCGCCGAATCACCGTCAGAACGTCGCAGCTGGCCTTCGGGTTTTACGAAAAGCGGGGGTTCGAGCTCAAAGGGATCGAAAAGGACTATTGGGCCGAAGGATTCGACCTGTATCGCATGGAATATGTCCGTCGGGAATAAATCGCGGCGGAGACAAGCGCTGCAGCCCGTAGGATACGGAGTTCTCCGCCGGAACGGGTGCGGTGCGCAAGGGTTTCGTCGCTGCCGGTTCGGAGCGGAAGATGCGGGAAAAGAGCGGGTTCTTCGCCGGGTGTCTTGACGGATATAAGTTTTTTTTATATATTTGCGCGACAGAATAAGTCCCTTCGTCTATGACCATCATTCAATTGGAATACCTGCTGGCAGTAGCCAATTGCGGGAGTTTTTCGTTGGCCGCCGAACACTGTTTCGTGACGCAGCCGTCGCTGAGTATGCAGATCAAATCGCTCGAAGAGGAGCTGGGCGTCGTCCTGCTCGACCGTTCGAAGAAACCCGTGATCGCCACCGAGGCGGGCGAGGTGGTGCTGGAACGGGCCCGCGAGACGCTGCGGGCCTACGACAATATCCGCGAATCGGTCGCCGAGTTGAAGGGCGAAATAGCGGGGCGGCTGCGTCTGGGCGTCATCCCGACCGTCGCGCCCTACCTGCTGCACAAGTTCCTGCCGGGATTCGTGCACGACTATCCCCATGTGGAGTTGGAGGTCAAGGAGTTGATGACGCGCGACATCGTCGATGCGATGAAGCACGACCGCATCGACGCCGCGCTGGTGGCCGGCGGCACCTGCGGCGACGGAATTCAGGAGCAGGAGCTTTTCGACGACCGTTTCTTCATCTACGTTTCGCCCGACAACCCCCTCTACGAACGTTCGAACGTTCGCATCGAAGACATCGACCTGCGCGATCTGATCCTGCTCTCGGACGGCAACTGCATGCGCGACCAGGTCATCGAACTGTGTCAGGCCAAGCGGGGCGTGCCGTCGCACTACTATTTCGAGTCGGGTTCGCTCGATACGCTCATGCGTATCGTCGACTGCACGCAGTGCGTGACGATCATCCCCGAAATGGCCGTCGAATATGTGCCCAAGGAGCACCGCGACCGCGTCAAGACATTGGCCAAAGGCGCCACGTCGCGCAAGATCGCCATCGCCGTGCGGCGCACGTTCGTCAAATCTTCGATCATCAAGGCGCTCGCCGAATCGATCCGCACCTACCGCAAATAGGCGTTGCGCGGGGAAGGCGCTCGTTATGCAGGAGGGGGCTTTCCTTCTGCGGTACGGTCCGTGCGCCGGGGCAATCCGCTCATTCCGTCGCCGTTTTTCGTCGATTTCCGATTTATTTACTATCTTTGCACGGATATAGCGGGCTATTACGGAATATTGGAATATGGAAAAATTGATTGAGACGATAGTCGGTGCGATTCAGGATAAAAAAGGTAAGGATATTGTATCGTTGGACCTTTCGGGATTCGACGGCGCCATCTGTTCGCATTTCGTCGTTTGCAACGCCGATTCGACCATGCAGGTCGCGGCGATCGCCGACGGCGTGGAGGAGGCCGTCGAGGAGAAGCTCGGCGAAAAGGTATGGCGCGTCGAAGGCAAGCAGACGGGTCTCTGGGTGGCGATGGACTACATGGACGTCGTGGTACATATCTTCACGACCGAGTTGCGTTCCTTCTACAAATTGGAGGAGCTGTGGGCCGATGCGCCGCTCAAACGTTATGATTACGAGGAGTAAAGAGATTTTATGACAGCAAAGAAGAAAAAGGACGGCGGCCAGCGCAACCCGATCATGCCGCGTCCCTCCTATATGTGGATTTACGTGCTGGTGGCGGCCTTCATCATCGGCTATTCGCTTTACGGTGCGGAGAATACGGAGCCTGTCCGCAGCGACTGGAATACGGTCGAAGGGATGGTTCGCAGCGGCGACGTGGAGAGGATCGAGGTGGTGAACCGCGACGTGGCCGAGGTGTTCCTGAAAAAGGATGCGGTCGAGAAGTACCGTACCGATTCGACGCAGCCCCAGTTCAAACGGCTGCCCGACGAGGGGGTGCAGCTGGTATTCAACATCGGTTCGGTGGATGCCTTCCGCGAGGATCTGAAAGCCGCCGAGCAGCAGTCGGGACAGAGCGTTCCGGTGCGTTACGAGAACAAGGAGAACGGCTGGATGAACCTGCTCGTCAATTTTCTGCCGTGGGTGCTCATCATCGGCGTGTGGTTCTTCATTATGCGCGGCATGTCGCGCGGCGGAGGCGCTGCGGGCGGCGGGCTGATGAACGTCGGCAAGGCCAAGGCGCAGGTATACGACAAGGATGCGCCCAAGCGTGTGACGTTCAAGGATGTGGCCGGATTGGAGGAGGCCAAGGTCGAGGTGATGGAGATCGTCGATTTCCTGCGCAAGCCGGAAAAATACCGCGATCTGGGTGCCAAGATTCCGAAGGGGGCGCTGCTCGTCGGCCCTCCGGGAACGGGCAAGACGCTGCTGGCGAAGGCCGTGGCCGGCGAGGCCAACGTGCCGTTCCTTTCGATTTCGGGTTCGGACTTCGTGGAGATGTTCGTCGGCGTGGGTGCTTCGCGCGTGCGCGATCTGTTCGAGCAGGCCAAGCAGAAGGCGCCCTGCATCGTCTTCATCGACGAGATCGACGCGATCGGTCGCGCCCGCGGCAAGAACGCCGGATTTTCGGGCAATGACGAACGGGAGAACACGCTCAACCAGCTGCTTACCGAGATGGACGGCTTCCAGACCAATTCGGGCGTGATCGTGCTGGCGGCCACCAACCGCGTCGATATTCTGGACAAGGCGCTCATGCGTGCCGGCCGTTTCGACCGCCAGATCGACGTCGGCCTGCCCGACGTGCACGAACGGGCCGAGATTTTCGCCGTTCACATGCGCAACCTGAAACTGGACAAGGAGATCGACCGCGATTTTCTGGCACGTCAGACGCCCGGTTTTTCGGGTGCCGACATCGCCAACGTCTGCAACGAAGCAGCGCTCATCGCCGCCCGGCACGACAAGAAGAGCATCGGGCGCGACGATTTCATGTCGGCGATCGACCGTATCGTCGGCGGACTCGAAAAACGGAACATGCCGATGACGGCCTCCGAACGTCGCGCCACGGCGATCCACGAGGCGGGTCACGCGACGGTGATGTGGTCGCTCGCGGAGTGCGATCCGGTGCTGAAAGTGACCGTCGTGCCGCGCGGCAAGAGTCTCGGTGCCACGTGGTCGGTGCCCGACGAGGAGCGGGTGCACGTTACCAACGAAGCGCTCGAAGAGCAGTTGGCGGGTCTGTTGGGCGGCCGGATCGCCGAGGAGGTCAACTACGGGACGCTCGGCGCGGGTGCATTGAGCGATCTGGAACGGGCGACGAAAACCGCCTACGCGATGGTGGCTTACTACGGTATGAGCAAGAAGATCGGCCCGATCAGCTACTACGATTCGACGGGTACGCGCGATACCTTCACCAAACCTTTCAGCGAGGAGACCGCCCGCGACATCGATTGCGAGGTGCGCCGCATGTTGGAGGATGCCTATGCCTGTGCACGGAAGATCATCGAGCAGAAGAACGACCGGATCAATGCGATGGCCGACCTGCTGCTCGAAAAGGAGACGATCTATGCCGAAGATATCGAACGGATTCTGGGTCCTTCGGCGCAGTCGGCCAAGCGTGCCGCCGCTGCCGGGACGAAACCGGAGGAGGGTGCCGGAGGCAAGGCCGCGGCCGATGAATTAACCGAAGCTTAAAGAACGGATGAAAATGAAGAACCTGATGGTGCGGACGCTCAGCGGTCTTGTGCTGGTCGCCGTCTTCGTCGGCGCTGTTTTGGGATCGCAATGGAGCTTCGGCGCGTTGCTGTTGCTGATTCTCGTGGGCGGTCAGACGGAGTTTTACAAATTGGCCCGCGAGACAGGGCTTTCGCCCCAGCGATGGATGGGACTGGCGGTCGGCGTGCTGCTGTTCGCATTGAATTTCATCGTTTTCCGGCAATTCAGCCGGTCGGTGACGGACGAGGCCGGCGGAGCCGTGCTGTACCTGTTGCTCTACATCGGGCTGTTGCTGCCGACGCTCTTCGTCTGCGAACTGTTCCGTCGCAGCGCCACGCCGCTGGCCAATCTGGGGGCGACGCTGCTGGGCGTGCTGTACGTCGCCGTGCCGCTGTCGCTGCTGCTCTACGTTCCGGTGCTCGCCGGCGACGGCGTGTGGCGTCCCGAAACGGTGCTGTGCTATATCTTCATCATCTGGGCCAACGACGTCTTCGCCTATCTGGTGGGGATGACCTTCGGGCGGCACCGCCTGTGCGAACGCCTCTCGCCCAAGAAGTCGTGGGAGGGATTCTTCGGCGGCCTCGCGGGCGCCGTGGCGACGGGACTCGCCGCCGCGTATGCGCTCGATGCGAATTATTGGGTCTGGGGCGGCCTGGCGCTCGTCGCCTCGCTCTCCGGCGTAGCGGGCGATCTGGTGGAGTCGATGTTCAAGCGGGAGGCTGGGGTCAAGGATTCGGGGCAGGTGATCCCCGGTCACGGCGGTGTGCTGGACCGCTTCGACGCGCTGCTGCTTTCGGCGCCCTATGTCTTCCTTTACCTGCTGCTGGTCGGCAGGTTCGTATAACGACTAATCTTTACTGACAATGAAAATCAATAAGGAAGGTTATAAAATCATCGGTATCACCGGCCTGATCTGCCTGCTGCTCGGTACGGGGATCTATCGCCTGCTGAGCAGCCACGACAACGGTACGCTCGTGTGGGTGCTGGTCGTACTGATGCTGCTTTTCTGGTTTTTCATCGTGGCGTTCTTCCGCGAGCCGCGCCGCGTGAAAATACATGACGCCGATCTGGTCTTCTCCCCCTGCGACGGCCGTGTGGTCGTGACCGAACCGGTACACGAGAGCGAGTATCTCGATCGGGAGATGATGCAGATCTCGATCTTCATGTCGATCACCAACGTCCACATGAACTGGCTTCCGGTGGGCGGCGTGGTCGAGTATTTCAAGTATCATCCGGGCCGGTTCCTCGTGGCGTGGCACCCCAAGTCCTCGACCGAGAACGAGCGGACGACGACCGTCGTGCGCCTGGACGACGGCCGTCACGTGCTGTTCCGTCAGATCGCCGGACTCATCGCACGGCGTATCGTCTCCTACATGAAGGTCGGCGAGCGGGTCAAGCAGAACGACGTGTGCGGGTTCATCAAGTTCGGTTCGCGCATCGACGTGCTGCTGCCCAAAGACAGCGAAGTGTTGGTCGAGATCGGCGATCCCGTCGTCGGCTCGCAGACGCCGATCGCGCGGCTGAAACCGCAGACGAAATAGAACGCCGCATCCGTCGCCGCCGGCCTGTTTCGCTCCCTCGACCGTGTAACGGCGCGGGAGGGATACGGAGAACTCGAAGCGCCGGACGGTCGGAGCCGGATGATTCCGCAAGACGAGACAAACTTAACGAACGAACATGTTGCTTACGCCTCCCACACTCGCACGCTACACCGTCGGCCTGTTGATTGCCGTTGCGGTGGCGTTCCTGATGTGGTATTTCCGTTCGATCGTCGTCTATATTCTGGTGTCGGCGCTGCTGGCGATCATCTTCAAACCGCTGGTCGGCCGTCTGGCGCGGCTGCGGATACGGGGCTGGCACCTTCCCCGCTGGGCGGCGGCGCTGGCGACGCTGATCCTGATCTGGGTGCTCTTCGTCGTGGCGTGTACGCTCTTCGTCCCGCTGGTCTTCGACAAACTCTACCAGTTCGCTACGCTCGACTTCGGTTCGGTGCTCCGTTCCGTCGAGGAGCCGATCGCCCGTATGCAGGAGTATCTCCACGATCTGTTCGCCCTGCCCGACGAACGTTTTTCGCTGACCGATTCGCTGATCCAGTGGTTCAAGAGCATCTTCGATTACGATACGATCAATACGGCCTTTTCGTCGATCGTCAGTCTGACGCTCTCGGCCGTGATCGCCTTCTTTTCGGTCTCGTTCATCACCTTTTTCTTCCTCAAAGACGACGAGTTGTTCCTGTCGATGCTCAAAGCACCCTTCCCTGAGCGTGTACACGGCAATATCGAGCGGGCGATGTCCTCCGTCTCGCAGTTGCTGATGCGCTACTTTACGGGAATCCTGAGCGAAAGCTGCATCCTGATGATCGTGATTTCGGTCACGATGATCTTCTTCGGTATGCGGACGCAGGACGCCTTCTTCATCGGGCTCATCATGGGCGTGATGAACGTCGTGCCCTACGCCGGCCCGCTCATCGGCGGCGTGATGTCGGTCTTCATGGGCGTGGTGACGCCGATCGAGGGGATGACCACAGGGCACACGATGTTCGTTATCGCCGGATCGCTGCTCATCATCAAGGGGTTCGACGACTTCGTGCTGCAACCCACGCTCTATTCGGAACGGGTGAAGGCGCATCCGCTCGAAATATTCATCGTTATCCTGATCGCCGGATCATTGGCGGGAATCGTGGGAATGCTGCTGGCGATCCCGTCGTACACCGTGCTGCGCGTCTTCGCCAAGGAGTTCTTCTCGCAGTTCCGGCTGGTACAGAAACTCACGGAGAAAATCTGAATCGTATGATAATCGAAGGGATCGTCGTCCACGGGAACAGTCTCGGAGGCCGCATGGGCTTCCCTACGGCCAATATCGAGGCGGACGCGGCGCTGGATGCGCGCGACGGAGTCTATGCCTCGCGCGTGGAGGTGGACGGACGCATGTACGACGCCATGTCGAATCTGGGCTACAAGCCGACCGTCGACGGCCGGCGCCGTCTGTTGGAGACCAATATCTTCGGCTTCGAGGGCGACCTCTACGGTCGTCGGCTGCGGGTAGAGCTGCTGCGCTTCATCCGTCCGGAACGGCGGTTCGGTTCGGTGGAGGAGCTGTTCCGCCAGATCGGGGACGACCGCCGCGAGGTCTGCGGCGGCGGGGGAGAACCGCTTGATCCGCGATGAGGTATGGACGCCGGTTCCGTTGAATCTCTCTTCGCCGGATACCCCGATGTCCGGTTGCGGCTCGTGTCGCGCAGTGCGCATACGAGCCAGGTCGTGACGGGGTTTCTGATGTTGGCACGCCGGCGGCGGATCGCACTGACGATCGAAGACGCCGGCCACCGGCGGGAGGAGTATCCACATCCGCATCTGGTCGAGGCGTTCGTCGGCGGCCGTCGGATCGCGTTCGACATGCTCGACGGCTACAATTTCGACGTCGTGGCCGCGGCGGCTTACATCCGCGGGGTAGACCTCTATTTCAAACGCAGCTGTTCGACGTTCCGCAACGGAGTCTTTCCGGCGGAGGTTCGCGCCAAGATCCGCCCGCTGGGCTTCAACTACCATGTGACCTGTCCGGAGAATCCGATCAATCCGGTTCCCGTCGAAATCAAATCGTTGCGGAAACGGCTGATCGCCCTGTTGCGTCCGCGTCCTGCGGAGGAGGGAGAGTATTTTACGGTGGAAAAGTTCGAATGCGGAGCGGGACGCAGGGTTGCGGCGAAGAGATTGAAGATCCTTTTTCTCACGCGGCTGTGGGAGGGCGAGCAGAACCGGGCGATCAATGCGATGCGAATCGCTATCGTGCGGGCGCTCGGTGAACGTTATCCCCGGAACTTTACGGGCGGGGTGACGGATACGCCCCTGGCACGTGCCCTTTGTCCCGAACTGATCGTCGCGGAGAAGTACACCGATCGCGCCCGTTACCTGCGCCTGATGCGCCGCAGCGACATCTGCATCGGCTCTACGGGTTTGTGGGACTCGATCGGCTGGAAGACGGGCGAATACGTGGCTGCGGCCCGTGCCGTCGTCAACGAACGTTTCGTCTACGAGGTGCCGGGCGGTTTCCGCGAGGGTGTGAACTACCTGGGTTATGCTTCGGCCGAGGAGTGCGTGGCGCAGGTCGATTTGCTGATGCGCTGTCCCGACGCCGTGCAGCGCATGAAGGAGGCCAATGCGGCCTATTACCGTGAGTGGCTGCGTCCCGACGCGTTGGTGGGGCAGGCTTTGCGGCAGGCCGAGATGCTCTGAACGGGCGGCGGGACGGTGCGGACGGAAGTCTGCGCGACTCGTTGGGGATGCGTGCGAAAATCCGTATCTAAGGCGAAGCCAAAAATACTCCATCTCTGCATAATCAGACATGAATGTTTGCTTCTGCTCTCGACTTTCCGTACTTTGGCTTCGCCGAAGATACTCCCGCTCGGCAATGTTCAAATAAATTTGACATTGCCCTCGCTTATTCCTATCTTTGACTGCGTCTTAGATACTCCGTCTCGGCATAATCAAACATAAATGTTTGCTTCTGCTCTCGACTTTCCGTATCTTTGCACCGCTGAATCAAACTAAAAACGAGAATACGATGTATTTGGATGAATCGATTCCCTACAAGGTCGCCGACCTGTCGTTGGCCGAATGGGGGCGTAAGGAGATCGAGGTCTCGGAGCACGAAATGCCCGGCCTGATGGCGGTGCGCCGCAAATACGGCCCGCAGAAACCGCTTCGCGGGGTGCGGGTGATGGGGTCGCTGCACATGACGATCCAGACGGCGGTGCTCATCGAGACGCTCGTCGAATTGGGTGCTGACGTGCGCTGGTGCTCGTGCAACATCTTCTCGACGCAGGATCACGCTGCGGCAGCCATCGCCGAAGCCGGCGTGCCGGTCTTCGCGTGGAAGGGCGAGACGCTGGAAGAATATTGGTGGTGCACGGCCATGGCGCTCTCGTTCCCGGGCGGCAAGGGGCCCAACCTGATCGTCGACGACGGCGGCGATGCAACTTTGTTGATCCACAAGGGCTACAAGGCCGAGAACGACGCCTCGACGCTCGATTACGCCCCCTCGTCGCACGAGGAGGCCGTGATCCTCGGAACGCTGCGTTCGATCCTTGCCGAAGATGCTTCGAAGTGGCACCGTACGGTGGCCGAATGGCGCGGCGTAAGCGAGGAGACGACCACGGGCGTACACCGGCTCTACCAGATGGAGGCGGCGGGCGAACTGCTCGTGCCTGCGATCAACGTCAACGACTCGTGTACCAAATCGAAGTTCGACAACCTCTACGGCTGCCGCGAATCGCTGGCCGACGGCATCAAGCGGGCCACGGACGTGATGATCGCCGGCAAGGTGGCGGTCGTCTGCGGCTACGGCGACGTGGGCAAGGGCTGCGCCCGCTCGATGAAGGCCTACGGCGCGCGGGTGATCGTCACCGAGATCGATCCGATCTGTGCGTTGCAGGCCGCGATGGAGGGCTTCGAGGTGAAGACCGTCGAGAGCGCGCTGGCCGAGGGCAATATCTTCGTCACCTGCACGGGCAACTGCGACATCATCACCCTCGAACACATGGAACGGATGCGCGACCAGGCGATCGTCTGCAACATCGGCCATTTCGACAACGAGATCCAGATGGCGCGGCTCGACGCTTCGTCTGCGGTGAAGACGACGATCAAGCCGCAGGTCGATAAATACACCTTCCCCGACGGCCATTCGATCTTCGTGCTGGCCGAAGGACGGCTGGTGAACCTCGGCTGTGCGACGGGGCATCCTTCGTTCGTGATGTCCAACTCGTTCACCAATCAGTGTCTTGCGCAGATCGAGCTGTGGCAGAAGGAGATGCCGGTAGGTGTTTACCGCCTGCCGAAACACTTGGACGAGGAGGTCGCACGGCTGCATCTCGACAATCTGGGCGTCGAACTGACCCGTCTTTCGCAGCGGCAGGCCGACTATATCGGCGTCGACGTCGACGGCCCCTACAAGGCGGAGCATTACCGGTATTGACGTTCCGCGACGGACGTCACCCCGTCGGGAGGAAAAGCCGGGCTTTTCTTCCCGATTTTCGTATCTTTGGCCTCGCTTCGGATACTCCGTTTCGGTAAAATGCAACCGAAATTTGCTTTCGCTCCCGGCTTTATTCCTATCTTTGTATCCCCGAAATTTAGACGACGATGCGTTTTACCAATCGACAAATTCTGAAAATAACCTTCCCCGTGCTGCTGAGTCTGATGATGGAGCAGCTCATCGGGCTGACCGACACGATCTACCTGGGCCATGTGGGCGAGGTCGAGTTGGGTGCGTCGGCCATTGCGGGCATCTTCTACCTGACGATCTTCATGGTGGGGTTCGGGTTCAGCATCGGTGCGCAAGTGCTTATCGCGCGCCGCAACGGCGAAGGCAATCTCGCAGGAATCGGGCCGATCTTCATGCAGGGAATGTGGTTTCTGCTGGGCATGGCCGTTCTCTTTTTCGGGGTGTCGCGGGCCTTGGCGCCGTGGCTGCTGGGACATCTGATCGAGTCGCGGGCGATCTGCGCCGCCGCCGAGTCGTATCTCGGCTACCGTACGTTCGGGTTCTTCTTTTCGTTCGCCGCGGCGATGTTCCGCGCCTTCTACGTCGGGACGACCAATACCCGTATCCTGACGGCCAATTCGGTGGTCATGGTCCTGACGAACGTGGTGCTGAACTACCTGCTGATTTTCGGAGGGTGGGGGATTCCGCCGCTCGGAATCGCAGGCGCGGCCATCGCTTCGGTCATTTCGGAGGCCGTGTCGCTCGTCTTTTTCGTCGTCTACACCTATCGTCGTGTCGCGTGGCGGGCCTACGGCCTGTTCCGGTTCAGGGGAATCGAGTGGAAGATTCTCCGGCAGGTGTTCGGGGTTTCGGTCTGGATCATGTTGCAGGAGGCGATCGCCTTTATCAGTTGGTTCATCTTTTTCGTGGCGATCGAAAACCTGGGCGAGCGGCCGCTCGCCGTTACGAATATGGTGCGCAGCATCTCGTCGGTGGTCTTCCTCTTCATCAACGCCTTCGCTTCGACGGCCAGCTCGCTGGTCGGCAACCTGATCGGCGCCGGCGAGGCAGATCGGGTATGGGGGCTGTGCCGACGTATGGTGCGCCTCTGCTTCGCCTTCGTGCTGCCGGTATCGCTGCTCTTCGCGCTCTTGCCCCGCGTGGTGCTGGGCGCCTATACGGGCAATGCGGAGTTGATTGCCGCCGCCGTGCCGTCGCTTTGGGTCATGCTCACGACGATCGTGCCGTGCGTGCCGGCCTTCATCTATCAGTTCAGCGTTTCGGGCACGGGCAATACGCGCACGGCGCTGGGAATTACGCTGGTCTGCGTCACGGCCTATACGCTCTATACGCTATGGCTCGTCTATGTCCTCCGGGCCGACGTGGCGCTTTGCTGGACGGCCGACCACGTCTATTATCTGATCTCGCTGGCGCTCTCCTATGCCTACATCCGCAGCGGACGGTGGCGGAGGTTGAAGATCTGAATTTTGCGAGGCGGAGTCTGTTGTGCGCTGCGCGCAACGAAGATTATTCATTCCATTGATCGAAGAGCGGCAGTCCGCAGCCGCCTGGTGCGGAGGGCTGCACCTCGTCTCGGCGGCTCGGAAAGCATCTTCCGCCGGCCGCGAGCTGACCGATAGACGGGCAGCAGAACAATCGGTGAGATAGGTATTCCAACGCCCTGCGACATCTCGGCGCCGCACGGGCCGGCGCCTCTGCCCGCAGAGGCCCGCACGACGGTGTCCTCCGCGAACTCCGACCGGCAGGTGCGCAATGGTTGATCCTCACGTCGGAATTCCCGAAGGCTTCCTCTTCTGGATGATAAATCCGAATTTTTAATTCTTGGTTTTCCATTTTTAAATGCAAATCGTATCTTTGTTCCAATGAAACTGACGATTCTTGGTTCGGGAACCTCCCAGGGCGTGCCGGTGATCGGATGCCGCTGCGAAGTCTGCACTTCGACCGATAGCCGCGACAAGCGGTTGCGCACCTCGGCGATGATCGAGACCGACGGCGGAGCGCGCTTCGTGATCGATGCCGGCCCCGATTTCCGCTGCCAGATGTTGCGTGCGGGGGTAAGCCGTCTCGATGCGATCCTGCTGACGCACGAGCACAAGGATCATACGGGCGGTATCGACGACGTGCGCGCTTTCAATTTCGTGGATTACCCGCCGGTGATTCATCCCGTGGACATTTATGCGGCGCCTGCTGCGGCCCGTGTCGTGCGCAAGGACTACGACTATGCCTTCGAGGAGGAGAAGTACCGCGGCGCACCCGACATCCGGCTGCACGAGATCGACGTCGCACGGCCGCTCGAAATCGCGGGCGAGCGAATCGTGCCCGTGTCGGGGCACCACTCCGAGCGTTTCGAGGTGACGGGCTACCGCATCGGCCGCATGGCCTACCTGACCGATTTCAAGACGATCGCCGACGCGGAGGTCGGGAAATTGATCGGGGTGGAGCTGCTGGTGGTCAACGCCCTGCGTTTTCGACCGCATCCCTCGCATTTCAATGTCGAGGAGGCGTTGGCACTCATCGCCCGGGTCGCGCCTCGCAGGGCGCTTATCACGCATGTGTCGCACGAGATCGGGCGGCACGCGGCGACGACGGCTCTTCTGCCGCGGGGGGTCGAACTGGCTTACGACGGATTGGAAATCATAATTTGAAGATATGGATTTTTTTAAGGGAAAAACCGTGGTCGTGACCGGTGCTTCGTCGGGAATCGGCCGGGCGCTGGCCGAGTATTTCGCTGCTGCGGGCGCCAATGCGGTGCTCGGGGCGCGGCATGAAGATGCGTTGAGGGAGATTGTCGGCCGGATCGGTGCGGCGGGCGGACACGCCGCCTATGCCGTGTGCGACGTGACGCGCGAGGCCGATTGCAAGCGACTGATCGACACGGCGGTCGATACGTTCGGCGGAGTGGATGTGTTGATCTGCAACGCCGGCATTTCGATGCGCGCCTTGTTCGACGAGGTCGATCTGGCGGTGTTGCACAAGTTGATGGATGTAAATTTCTGGGGTTGCGTCAATTGTACGAAGTATGCGCTTCCCTATATCCAGAAGGCGCGCGGTTCGATCGTGGGCGTGTCGTCGGTTGCCGGGATTCACGGGCTGCCGGGCCGTACCGGTTACTCGGCTTCGAAGTATGCGATGACGGGCTTTTTGGAAACGATCCGTATCGAGAATCGCAAGAAGGGCGTGCACGTGATGATCGCTTGTCCGGGCTTTACGGCTTCGAACGTGCGCTTTTCGGCACTTACGGCCGACGGCTCGCAGCAGGGCGAGACGCCCCGCGAGGAGGGCAAGATGATGACGGCCGAAGAGGTGGCCCGTATCATCGCCCGTGCGGTCGTTCGGCGCAAGCGTTTGTGCCTGATGGAATTTCAGGGACGTGCCACGCATTTCGTCAAGAAATTTTGGCCGTCGCTGCTCGACAGGCTCTTCTATTGGTATATGTCCAAGGAGCCCGATTCGCCTTTCAAGTAGCGCATTGTCCGCTTCGGCCGGCAGTTATCGTCCGGCTGCAACCCGCTGCGGTTGCGGCCGGGCATTGTTTTTGTTCGGGATAGGGCAAAACCCTTCTTTGTATGAAAACAAATGTCTTTGTTCGGGACAGCCGCCATGTCAAATACTGGTGGGTGTCGTTGATTGCCGGCCTGCTTTCGATCCTGGTCGGCGTACTCTGTCTGGTGACGCCCGACGCGACGCTCGTCGCACTGTCGATGCTGTTTATCGCCGTGCTGCTCGTCGACGGAATTATGGATATCGTGCTGGCCGCCTCCAACAGCGATATGCTGCGCGGTTGGGGCTGGATGCTCGTGACGGGAATCATGGAACTTTTGCTGGCGATCATGCTGATGGTCATGCCCATCGGGTCGGTCGTGGGGACGCTGATCTATGTCGTCGGTTTCTGGATTCTGTTCCGCGCTTTCTGGGCGTTGGGCGAAGCTTATGAGTTCCGGCGCTATACCGACGGCAGTTGGCTGATTATTCTGGCCGTGCTGGCGATTATCTTTTCGTTTTTCTTTCTCGTCAGCCCTGCGTGGAACGGCCTGTTCATCGTTTCGATGATCTCTCTGGCCTTCTTCGCCTACGGAATTTATCGTATTACGCACGCGTTTGCCCTCCGCTCTCTGGAAAAAGAGTAGGCCTTCCGTTGCCGTCCGGATATAAAACCGAAGTCCGTCGCTGCACGTTTGCATGCAGCGACGGTTTTGTTTCGGAATCGGCCGATAAACTCTCACCTTTTATATATGGATATTTCCGCCGGAAATGGAAAATCGTAACTACTTGTCGGATAGCGATGTGATGGCAGGATGAAAATTAATATTGAAAAAAGTTTAGGAAATGTTTGGAAATATCCGACGGAATGCCTTATCTTTGCACCCGCAATCAGAAAACGAAACGTATTCTGAAAGGCAACGAGGTTCTCTGAAAAGTTCGTTCGAAAAAAAAATCTTCCGAAAGATTTGGAAGGGATGCGAAAATGAGTTATCTTTGCACCACTTTCCGCTCTGAAAGAGCCTTGAAAACTTTTGAAGTTTTTTTGAAAAAGATTTGGAAAGTCCGAAAAAAAGGTTTTACCTTTGCAACCGCTTTCCGCTTCGAAAAATGAAGCAGAGACGAACGCGAAAAGTTCTAACGATTAAGATAGAACGACGTTCTTTGAAAATATTGAGCAGCTAAGTTTAATCCACTCTATATGAGTGATTTCAAACAATACCTTTGGGATTAGAGCGAAAGATTTAACAAAACATTTTTATACAATGGAGAGTTTGATCCTGGCTCAGGATGAACGCTAGCGGCAGGCTTAACACATGCAAGTCGAGGGGCAGCATAATGGTAGTAATACTATTGATGGCGACCGGCGGACGGGTGCGTAACGCGTATGCAACCTACCCTTTACAGGGGGATAACACTGAGAAATCGGTACTAATACCCCATAATATTCTGGGAGGCATCTTTCGGAGTTGAAAGCTTTGGTGGTAAAGGATGGGCATGCGTTGTATTAGCTAGTTGGTAAGGTAACGGCTTACCAAGGCGACGATACATAGGGGGACTGAGAGGTTAACCCCCCACATTGGTACTGAGACACGGACCAAACTCCTACGGGAGGCAGCAGTGAGG
>ERZ772876.512-NODE-512-length-50492-cov-3.842576_pt1 | contig 50492 bp, 38 predicted proteins | sample MGYA00580584_ERZ772876 | MGnify/ENA primary metagenome ERZ772876 (study PRJEB29015, sample SAMEA2737728) | human gut metagenome | biome: human gut; feature: human-associated habitat; material: faeces | place: China | collected 2012 ... | reverse complement strand
TGGTTTTCTTGCAGTGGGTGGTCAGACAGCAATAGGCAGAGGATTATTTTCAGCGGATGGTCCAATCCGGATTGATGGAAAAGAAGGACTTGAAGATACTTATATTGCAGAAGCAATAAAAAATATGAGAATGAACGGAGGCGGTAAATAATGAATCTGTCACAGGCACCTGAGCAGGGAATTATGTATGCACTTTACAGAAATAAAGTAGTTTATCAGCCATATATCAGAGAGAATCTGATGTTGCAGGAAGATGAAGAAAAGAATCTGTTAGAACTACATTTATTTGATGCGAAAGAAGAGTACAGATATGTGAAAATGAGAAAAGGAACTGTAGAGACAGTTATTTCAGATGCAACTGTAATGTATGAAGATCAATATGTGGAAAGGATAGTTACATTAGATTCCAGAGATGACATGAAAGAAGCTTATAACGACTGTGTAGAGGTTGTTAATTATATTACTTATGATGAAAATGATCTGATGACAATTCAGAATTATCGTCTGAAGGAGGTGCAGTAAATGGATTGGAAAGGTTTTGTTAATCCTTATAATTTCATTGGATTTCCGAAGGAAAAAGCAAAGGCATATACAGATGAGGATGTTCATACCGGAGTGATCGAATATTCGATTACAACAAAAACACCACTTTTTATTCCGAATTCAAGTTCAGAGACGGCATTTTGTGAATCAGATGAAGTGGCAGAACATAAATCTTATGATTTTTTTTCTTATACTGAGCTTGATGGAAAAAAGAGATATGAAAAAGAGTATCATATCCCGGTAATCCCTGGAAGTGAAATGCGTGGTGTTGTCAGAAATGCTTATGAGACATTGACAGATTCTTGTATGGGACTTCTTAATGAAGAGGAATATCCGATCAAAAGAAGTGGGGAGCAGTTTAAACCGGCATTAATCTACAGAAATTCAGCGGGCAATTATTCTCTCCTTGAGGCAAAATCCTTACGAATAGGGGAAAAAGCACCGTCAAAAAAAGTGCCACCGGGATTTTCTGATTATAAAAATGGTGATGTGATTTATTATCAGGAGCCACCTAAAAATGATAAGCACCAGCCTTGTCCGATTGAAGATTATAGTACGAAAAAGAATGGATATAGAAAAAAAGGATATCTGTTAAAGTGGGGAATGGGTGTTGAAAAAGCTCGTTATCATGTCTTTACTGCGAAAGCGAACGAGGCACAACGAGATGTAGTAAGAAAAATTCATTTAAGTAAAGATATTATAGAAAGACAGTTGTATCGAATTATAGACTCTTATCTTTCAGTTCCTGCGATCACAAGCGACAATGAGGCAGCTTATAAAGAATACAGACAGGATCTGGAACAATTTTTGGGTAAAAAAGAGGAAGGATATTTTCCAGTCAATTATTCTCAACCAAGTGAAAACAGTCCACAGATTTTTTATCTGTCTCCGGCAACACTTACAAAAGAGATATCAACGAATTCTATTGGAAAACTGGCAGGAGATTTCAAACCATGCAGGGATGAAATATGCCCGGCATGTGATTTGTTCGGGTATGTAGGGGAAAATAATGAAGTTGCGAAAGGTTCACAGATTCGGTTTTCTGATCTGTATGTTCAGGGAGAAGAAAAAGCAGAGAACTATTATGCGTGCAATAAATTGACTATAGAGGCTTTGGGAGAACCTAAATTGGGAAATATTGATTTCTATTTAAAAAGACCTGCAGGAGCCAGCTTTTGGACGTATGATTATTTGATCAGACCTACAATAAAAGATGGAAAGAAGACAGGAGAACTGGAAATAAGAGATGGTGTACTCAGGGGAAGAAAATTTTATTGGCATCATCGCAAAGTAAACACTTCGAGAAGCGTGGTGACTACAAAGTTAAATAAAACAATCCGTCCGGTAAAAAAAGATATTGTATTTACAGGAAAGCTGTATTTTGAAAGTATCTCCAAAAGACAGATGGATCAGTTAATCTGGTTGCTGAACAGCGGAAATGAAAAACTCGGATTAAAGTTGGGTGGAGCAAAGCCATTAGGATTTGGAAGTATTTCCTGCCAGGTGCAATGTGTTCAGGAAAGAGTTATCCGGCTGAAAAATGGCAACCTGAATTATGAGCTGATGGAACTTCCGGTAGATGGGATCACTTACGAAAGTGCAGGATTCAGTTCAACTGTAAAAAAAGAATTTTATAAGATTGCGGGACTGGAGACAATTCCAGAAAATGTAGAAATTACATATCCTAAGACAATAGAACAAAAAGGACAGCCTTTGACAGAGGGATTTAAGTGGTTTGTAAATAATCATAAAACTCTTTCAGGAGGAGGTATGCGAGGAAGAAATAACGTTAGAATTGAAACAGTACTTCCGTCTATTTTGGATGAGGATGTTTCGATGGAATATAATCTCCCATCTCAAACATCCAGAGGTGGTGCAAAAGGTTTTAATGGAGGTTCAGGAAAAACATCTGGTAATGGAAGGAATCGAGGTAATTCTCAGGGAAATTTCCGAAAGAACAATCAGAGAGGAAGGCATTAACAATGCAGTTATCTGTCAGTATACAACTTGATGAGCCACTTTCACTTCCTATCAACTATAATCATATTGTCCAGTCCATTATTTACCGGGCATTAAGGGTAGTACCGGAATATGCCGATTTCCTTCATACAGATGGATTTATTTTAGATAAACGGCAGTACAAGATGTTTCAGTTCAGCCAACTGACGGGAGACTATGTGATCAGGGATAAGTGGATCATATTTCAATCCTATGTTGAGTTCGAGATTAGAAGTGTAGAACCGATGTTTCTGCGGATTCTGGGAGAGAGTTTTTGGAATAATGGAATTACCTTTGGGGATAAAGTGTACAGAAATTTACAGATGGATCTGTATGATTATACAGTGGAAGAAACAGAACTGATGATCAGAATGAAATCTCCGGTGACGGTCTATTCGACAGACAAAGAGTCAGGAAAGACTTATTATTATAATCCGCTAGAAGAAACTTTCTATGATAAAATTAATGAAACTTTTTATCGAAAGTATGAAGCGTATTACGGTATACCACCGGCATCTCCAATAATTTTGAGCAATGGGAAAAGTTCATGCCCGAAAAGACTTGTTACCAGATATCAGGGCAGTTATATTACAGCATGGTATGGAATTTACAGACTTTGCGGTGAAAGAAAGTATCTTGATTTCCTGTATCAGACAGGTCTGGGAAGTAAAAATTCGCAAGGCTTTGGAATGTTTGAAATTTTGTGAGATGAAGGGAAAAGGAAGGTGCCTGAAACGGAGGCACTTTTCTTTGTGAAAAATAGTAAGAAAACTGATAAATACGAAAAAGTCTTAAAAAAGTCCGTCGACCTTAACTCCTTGGAAATACTGGGAATTTCAGCGGTGGAAAATGGAAAAACATCTATTTTAAACCTCAAAACACCACTTTTTAGAGGAAATGTGAAAAAAAGTCCGTCGACCTCAGGAAGAAAAATCGAGATATATAAAAAGGCTTAAAAAGTGTTGAATTTATAAGGAAAATCAGGATATGAAAAAACTGGTGTCGACGGACTTTTCGGCTGAAAATTGATTGATTTTAGGGAAAAAATGAAGTATGATGATAGCAACAGCTGATAAATACGGCTGTCGGACATTACCTATGAGGAATTGACACAATCATCATCACGCTGATTGAATCTGCCATATCTTCCGAAGTTTGTCGGACATTACCTATGAGGAATTGACACCTGTGTCAGGATTAAAATTCCTTGGTACATAAGGAAGGAAAAAGTCGGACATTACCTATGAGGAATTGACACTTTCACAGTCTTTGTCTTTAAGTGTTTCTAACATTTATTTGTCGGACATTACCTATGAGGAATTGACACATTCTTGCTGAATACTTTCATTTAATTTATCCTGCAGTACTTCAGTCGGACATTACCTATGAGGAATTGACACATGCTGTAACTCATTTTCTGCAACATTCGTATGATCAAGAACCTGCCGGTCGGACATTACCTATGAGGAATTGACACGATGATGAAACTTATTTTAAAAGACGGTTTCGAGATAATCTAAAGGATTAGTCGGACATTACCTATGAGGAATTGACACAAAACCGCATCAACCATTGAAGGATCTTTTGCATTAAAGTCATTTGGAATGAATCTTAATGCAAAGTCGGACATTACCTATGAGGAATTGACACAAGAGACCAGATTCAGTATAACCTGCAGCACCCAGTTCGTGTCGGACATTACCTATGAGGAATTGACACAGACAATTTCTCTACTATCAGATTATCCTTCTAATCTCAAATCTTCAAGTCGGACATTACCTATGAGGAATTGACACAATCATCATCACGCTGATTGAATCTGCCATATCTTCCGAAGTTTGTCGGACATTACCTATGAGGAATTGACACCTTTAGAAAGACTGAAACTCAATTTTTCTGTCTTTTAATGGTCGGACATTACCTATGAGGAATTGACACGTTACAACGGATGAAATTCCATCAAGAGTTTTCTCTATGAACGTCGGACATTACCTATGAGGAATTGACACCAGTTTCTTCTTTGAGCTCTCTGACGGCACCATCGATTGGTCGGACATTACCTATGAGGAATTGACACGGATTTCTCTTGTGATTAACGAAAAATGGTTTTCCGTTATCAGTCGGACATTACCTATGAGGAATTGACACGCCTCTAATAACCCAGTTGTTGTATCACGAAAAAATATATTTGTCGGACATTACCTATGAGGAATTGACACTATCCACACTATCCACAGCAAAGCCTTCATCGAGAATTTTATCCTGTCGGACATTACCTATGAGGAATTGACACATGCTGTTTTCTCAGAAGTTGTTGCATCATCAGATACATCTTCTGGTCGGACATTACCTATGAGGAATTGACACTGAAAAATCAGCACACTTAGAAACATTCCAAGTTTCTGTCGGACATTACCTATGAGGAATTGACACGTGTACGGTATTAGAACTTTCCAATTTGTTTTATCGTCGGACATTACCTTTCCTACAAGGATTCCTTGTGCCAATACATAAGGCAAAGACATTATTTTTATTTGAAATCAATGAATGCACCGACCTGTTGATTGTAACTACTAACTTTCAACTTTATGACATGGAGAAACGGATATGAGTTTGTGTATTGAGGAAATACTGTCAGACAGTAATCTTGCGGCAGCTAGGGTATCATTTAAGGGAAAAAATGACAGCAGTGGGATGGATGGTGTACGGGTATCTGAATTGGGCGAATACTGGAATGTCAATGGTGATAAGATTAAAAAGACGATTTTGGAAGGCAAATACAGTCCGGGGCTGATCCGGCAGCAGGAAATTGTGAACCAAAAGGGAAAGAGACGGACGATCTCGCTGATGAATACAGTTGATCGTTTTATTTTTCGTGCAGTTTATCAGCAGATGGCAAAGCTGTGGGAAGGAGAATTCTCAGAGCATTCTTATGCATACCAGGACAATAAAGGAACGCAGAAAGCCGTTGAGCAGGCAGTCGCATATATGGAAGCCGGAAATATCTGGAGTGCGGAGCTGGATATTAAAAATTTCTTTGACAATATCAACCATGGTGTTCTGATGAAGCGGATTCGCAGAAAGATTGAGGATGCGAGAGTGCTGGGATTGATTCAGGCATATCTTAGTTGTACGGTGATGGATGATCATATTTGCAGTCAGAAGACGAAAGGGGTTCTACAGGGTGGCCCGTTGAGTCCGTTGCTGAGTAATATTTACCTGGATGATCTTGACAAATATATGGAAGAAAAGGGATATCATTTTTGCAGGTTTGGTGATGATATTAATGTGTACTGTGAAGAACAGGATCAGGCTTTTGAACAGCTTCAGGATGTGAGAAAGCATCTGGCAGAAAGAGAACAACTGGCAGTAAATAAAAGTAAGACCGGGGTTTTTAAGGGAGTCAACCGCAAGTATCTTGGGTATAAGTTTGAAGAGAAAAAGGGAAAGATCCTGGCGAGAAAAGAGCAGAAGGCTTATAGAACAGTTTACCGTGACTGGTATACGACCGGGATTAAAAAGATTGATCAAAATTATCATCTCATCAATGAAGGAGTCCTTACGAAAAGGGATTGTACGCTTCTTTTTGAAGGACCGGAAGGTAAGAAATATATTCCCATCGAGACGACAGATTCTTTATACATTTATTCAAATGTAATATTTTCAGGCAATTTTTTTGAATTTGTAAATGACAGGGCTTTAAATGTAAGCCTGATTAATAAATATGGTGAAAAGATCGGAGGTTTTGTATCTCAGAACAGCCGACGGAATATTAAGACGGAGCTTAAACAGCTGAAATTGTATGAAGATGTGGCGGCAAGACTTGATCTGGCAAGGAAACTGGAAATTGCCGGAATATCGAATTTGCGGGCAAATTTGCGTTATTATCATAGGCGTAAGGGGAGAACTGCATTGAAGGAAGCCATTGAGCGTTTGTCTGGTCTGATTCAGAAGATGAATGAAGCAAAAGATGTCAACCAGCTTATGACGATTGAAGCACAGGCAAGGCAGCATTATTACCGGTGTTTTAACTGGATTTTGGAGGATGAGGATTTTGTTTTTGAGAAACGGACACGAAGACCACCGGAAGATCCTCTGAATGCGATGATCAGTTTTGGAAATACGTTGCTTTATCAGAAAATTGCCAATGAGATCAATCGAACCTCGCTTGATATCCGGATCGGGATCGTTCATGCCGCTGGAAGTCGCCCGGAAAGTCTGAATCTGGATCTTGCGGATCTTTTTAAGCCAATTATTGTAGACCGCACGATTTTCACGTTAATTAACCGGAATATGTTGGATGGGGAAGATTTTGTAGAAGTGGAAAAGAACGGGATTTATTTGAGTGGAAAAGGAAAGAAGCAGTTTATTCAGGAATTTGAACGGAAACTTTATCAGAAGATACAGATTGACGGATGTGACCGGACTTATGATTTTGTTATTAAAAGTGAGATTCAGAAGTTAAAAAAATTTATCGAAACCGGAGAAAAATATAAACCATATAAATATGTATGAAAGGCGAAGATGTTTGTTATTTTGGTATATGATGTAAAGACTAAGCGTAACAATAAAATACTTAAGACATGCAGAAAGTATCTGCGTCATGTGCAAAAATCGGTATTTGAAGGGAATCTGACAGAAGCTAAGTTGAAAAGATTAAAAAATGAACTGAAAAAAATCAGCAATGAAAAAGAAGATAGCATTATCATTTACCGGTTTGAAACTTTAAAATATTCCAGCAAAGAAGTGTTGGGGACGTATGAAGAAGACAGCAATTTTTTATGAGGAGATTGACATTAGATTTGTTTTGTAAAAATCTGTAGCAGAAGTGACTCTATTAGAAATTCCAATCTTTTCCACGCCTGTTAATGGTAAAAATTATCAATAGCTGTTATAATGAAGCAAAATAGCATTCATTTATAAGCTACAAAGAGTGAACTTCAAGAAAGAAGCAAAAGAAGAGAAGTGGAAAAGAGAGTGTGGATATGACATTAAAGGAACTTGGAACCGGGCAGAGTGCGATGATCTGCAAGGTTGGTGGAGAAGGTGCATTAAGGCAGCATTTTCTGGATATGGGAATGATACCGGGAGCGGAGATAACTGTTGTGAAGTTTGCACCTATGGGAGATCCGATGGAATTGCAGATTCATGGCTATGAGCTGACACTCCGACTTGCAGAGGCAGATCAGATTGAGGTGGAGCCGATCAGAAAGCGGAGCAGAAGTCATGAAGGACGACAGAATATTAAAGCTTCAGAGCATCCTGGCTTAGGTGAAGAAGGAAAATATCATTCCAAAGAAGATGAGAACCCATTGCCAAAGGAGACAAGACTGACCTATGCGTTAGTGGGAAACCAGAACTGCGGAAAGACAACATTATTCAACCAGCTGACCGGGGCGAACCAGCATGTTGGAAATTTCCCGGGAGTAACAGTGGATCGAAAGGATGGTTCTATTAAGGGTTATCCGAATACGCAGGTAACGGATTTGCCCGGAATTTATTCGATGTCACCTTACAGTAGTGAAGAAATCGTTTCACGAAATTTTGTGTTGAACGAAAAGCCGAAGGCGATTATTAATATTGTTGATGCGACGAACATTGAGCGGAATCTTTATCTGACAATGCAGCTTTTGGAAATGGATATTCCAATGGTTGTTGCATTAAATATGATGGATGAAGTACTTGGAAACCAGGGATCGATTGATGTTAATCAGATGGAGGCGATGCTGGGAGTTCCGGTGATTCCTATTTCAGCGGCAAAAAATGAGGGCGTTGGAGAACTGGTAAAGCATGCGGTTCATATTGCCAGATATCAGGAGCATCCATTGCGTCAGGATTTTTGTGATATGAATGATCATAACGGAGCAGTGCATCGTTGTATTCATGCGGTGAGTCATCTGATCGAAGATCATGCAGAAAAATCAGGTTTACCGGTTCGGTTTGCAGCAACAAAAGCGATTGAAGGAGATCCGTTGATCTTAAAGCAGTTGCAGTTGGAGCAGAATGAACTGGAAATGTTGGAGCATATTGTAGTTCAAATGGAGAAGGAGCGAGGGCTGGATCGCAGTGCGGCAATCGCTGATATGAGATTTGATTTTATTGAACGGTTATGTGAGCAGACGGTTGTGAAGCCAAAAGAAAGTAAGGAGCGTGTTCGGAGTGAGAAAATTGATCGCATTCTGACTGGAAAATATACGGCGATTCCATGTTTTATCGGGATTATGGTACTTGTATTTTATCTGACATTTAACGTGATCGGAGCGGGATTACAGTCGCTTTTGGAAACGGGAATCGGATACTTGACAGAAATCACAGATCAGGCGATGACATCCGCGGGAGTCAATACGGCGGTTCATTCCCTCGTTATTGACGGGATTTTTAACGGTGTGGGAGGAGTCCTTAGTTTCCTGCCGATCATCGTTACATTGTTTTTCTTCTTATCTTTGCTGGAAGACAGCGGATATATGGCAAGAGTAGCTTTTATTATGGATAAGCTGCTTCGTAAGCTTGGATTGTCGGGAAGAAGTATCGTGCCGATGCTGGTCGGGTTCGGATGTACCGTTCCCGGGGTGATGGCGAGCAGAACGCTTCCGTCGGAAAGAGACAGGAAAATGACGATTTTGCTGACGCCTTTTATGAGCTGTTCTGCAAAGCTGCCGATTTATGCGTTTTTCACAGCGGCATTTTTCCCGAAACACGGGGCACTTGTGATGATTGCACTGTATTTTGGCGGAATTGTGATCGGGATTTTGATGGCACTTTTCATGCGCGGTACGCTGTTTCAGGGAGAAGCGGTTCCCTTTGTCATGGAGCTGCCAAACTATCGGATGCCGGGAGCCAAAAATGTTGGACATTTGCTCTGGGACAAGGCAAAGGATTTTCTGCAGCGGGCCTTTACCGTTATTTTCATGGCAACGCTGGTGATCTGGTTTTTACAGACCTTTGACCTGCATCTGAACATTGCAGCGGATTCGAAAGACAGCATACTTGCGCTGGCTGCCGGAAGTCTTGCATTTTTGTTTGCACCCATGGGCTTTGGAGACTGGCGGATCTCCACGGCGCTGATCACCGGATTTATGGCAAAGGAAAGCGTGGTTTCGACGCTTTCCGTGTTGTTTGGTTCCACCGGGGCGCTGCAGACGGTTCTGACGCCGCTTTCTGCTGCGAGCCTTCTGGTGTTCTGTCTGCTGTATACGCCCTGTGTGGCGGCGATTGCTTCGATTCGTCGGGAGCTTGGCGGAAAATGGGCGGTATTTGTCGTGGTCGGACAGTGCGTGATCGCCTGGATAGCGGCGTTTGTGGTCTATCAGGTTGGCCATTTGTTTATTTGATAATATAATGCCGGGTCTGCGGCGACTAAAATAGGAAATCAGGAGAGGTACATTATGAAAAACCAAAGCATAACCGAAGCGATGCTTCAATTTATCGAGGAGAGCCCGACGGCATTCCATGCGGCGGCAAACGTAGAAGCGCTGCTTTTGGAAAACGGCTTTGAAAAGCTGGAAAATCTGGCGGAGGGAGCTCTCGTGCCGGGTGGAAGCTATTATACGATGCAGAACGGTTCTGCGGTGCTGGCGGTGAAAATCCCCGAAAATCCTGCCAAGGGTTTCCGGATTGCAGCAAGCCACAGCGATTCTCCGTGCTTTAAAATCAAGGAAGTGCCGGAGATGAAGGTGGAAAACACCTATGTGAAGCTGAATGTGGAAAAATACGGCGGCATGATTTTAAGCCCGTGGCTGGATCGCCCGCTTTCCGTTGCCGGTCGTGTGTTTGTGGCCGGAAAAGATGGAAAACCGGAGGTAAAACTCGTCAATCTGAAAAAAGACCTGTTGATAATTCCCAATGTAGCGATTCATTTTAACCGGGAAATCAACAATGGCTTTGCATACAATCCGCAGACAGACATGGCACCGCTGATGGGGCTGGATCAGGAGCTTTCGATCAAAAAGCTGTGCGCAGAAGCGGCAGGCGTGGCGGAAGAGGAGATTCTTGGCAGCGATCTGTATGTGTATAACAGGGATAAAGGGCGCATCATGGGAGCGGACGATTCCCTGATCGGCTCTCCGCGTCTGGACGATCTGCAATGTGCTTATGCAACGCTGCGCGGATTTCTGGCATCGAAGCCGGAAGAATTTATCAGTGTGTATGCGCTGTTTGACAATGAAGAAGTTGGAAGCGGAACGAAGCAGGGCGCAGATTCCACGTTTTTGGAGGAGTTTCTAGAAATTGTTCTGGAAAATATCTATCCGGATAAAAACAGGCTCTGGAAGCGCAGCTTTTATCAGAACAGCTTTCTTTTGTCCGCGGATAACGGACATGCGGTGCATCCGAACCATCCGGAGAAGACCGATCCGACTAACCGTCCGTACTTAAACGGCGGCGTTGTGCTCAAATATAACGGCAGTCAGAAATATACGACAGACGGTTATTCTGCAGCAATTGTCCGCCAGATCTGCAATACCTGGGAGATCCCGCTGCAGACCTTTGCAAACCGTTCGGATATCGCAGGCGGCTCCACGCTCGGAAATATTTCTACTGCCCATGTCTCCATTCCCTCTGCGGATGTGGGACTGGCACAGCTGGCCATGCATTCTGCATTCGAGACAGCGGGGGTGAAGGATACCGAAGCACTGGCACAGCTGGCAGAGCATTTATTTGTGTGAGTTTCCTTTGACACGAGAGGACGAAATCGGAGTGTTGTTACCTGACCCGGGAAAAATTCGCTTCAAACGAAATTAAGACGAAAAATGTTGGATTTATTTCGCTATATAGGATGTAATTGCGTTAGATCATCGTTTGGAGGTGCGTTATGGACTATTTATCTTGTGCGGATGTTGTTTCTGACGAGTCAAATGTGAAAAGAATGATAAATTAATAATCGATTACCGTGATGCCCATTATATTGACGAATAAACTGGGAAAATATAAACTCCTTCGATACGGACTGATCGCAGGAGTTGTTTTGCTGCTGTTTCTCATAGGATTTAATTCTACCTGTAACGTAGTGATAATTGCTATCGATATATATGGAGTCTGGGCTTTTTTCAGAAGAAAAAAAGAAGATGATCTGGCATGGGAAGAGCGCCAGGCAAACGAAGAAAAAGAGCGAAGGGCCACAGAGTGCTATCAGAAAGCAGAGGATATCAAAAAGACAGATCTGGTGCAGGCGCGCGAACTTTACCGCGAGGCAGCAGAGCTGGGGCACCGGAAGGCGCAGTACCAATATGGCTGGTATTGCCTGAGAGGCATCGGTGGTGAAAAAGATCCGCAGCAGGCATTTGAGAACCTGACGAAAGCGGATGAGATGCGGAGAAACGAAAAATATGACCTGGAGCTGGAAAGAGACGTCCATTATGCATTGGGCTTGTGTTACAGCCAGGGCGCAGGTACCGAACGGAATGATTCCGAGGCGGTAACCAGGCTGGAATGGGCGGCAGAACATGGCAGCAGTGGAGCAGCCGTCGTCGCAGGAAATGTGTATAAACGGCATGGACAGAAATCGGATGCGGAAAGAATGTACAGAACTGCAGCCGGGCAGGGCAGCGTTATGTCCATCTATGAAGTGGCGCAGATTTGTATGGGAAAAGAAGGAAATCTGGATGCGTATCGGGAGATGCTGGAGCTGTTTGAAGCAGTGAAGCTGGCGGATGCAAGCCGGGAAGAAGCGTGTGAAGAAGCAATTCAGACTTTGAAGGGGTATATCGCAGAGGAGCAGCAGAAAGAAGCAAAGGCATATTTTGAAAAGGGCGGCAAGGATGCAATTTCTCTGGAACAGGCAAAGGAATTATATCAGGATGCCATAGAGGAGATGAAACAGACACTGGAGTATAAAACAGTGACGGACAAGCTGGAAAAGGCAGCGTTTGGAAGCTATGCACCTGCAGAATTTTTGTGTGGGTATTTCTGGATAAAGGGTATGACAAAGACACAAAATCCATTCATTGCAGCGGAATGGATCCGACGTGCAGTCAATCAGGATTATATCGAAGACAATCTGGTGGAGTACGACTGGATCCTGGCACAGGATGAGGCGCTGGCAGCCCGCATTTTAGAACTGGGCAAGCAGCGTGGCAGTGCATTTGCATTGTATCGTCAGGGAGCGGACGCCATGCAGAAAGGAAATACAGAAGAAGCGATTGCTGCATATCAAAAAGCAGCGGATGCAGGAAATGCGGAAGCCTGCTATCGGCTTGCAATATGGACAGCGCAGCAGGCAAACGGGAACCTGTCCGAGGAAGAATTCAAACAGGTATTGAGCTGGCTGAAACAGGCAGCTCAGCAGGAGCATCCGGAAGCCTGCTATTGTATGGGAGCGCTGATGGAAAAGAACCATCCGGAGGTTGCCTGCAAATATTATGAAATTGCGGCAAATCGGCAATATATTCCTGCAATGCTAAAACTGGCATTATTGTATGATAAAGAGGATACGCTGTTTGAACAGCTGTTCTGGATGGATCGGCTGGTATGGAATGGAGAACACAGTCCGCTGAAGGATTTGCCTCGGATCCATATGCTGTATGCAGAAAAGCTGAAAAAAGAAGCGATCAGTGATCTTCAATCAGAACAGCAGCCAGAAACGTATAAATCTCGCATCGAGGCATGCAGAGAGGCTATTTTGGAAACGGGAAAGGCAATTTTCTGGCAAAAATGTATTTCCAGAGATCCGAAGAAAAACGATAAAGAAGTAAATCAGATGTATGAAGTGCAGAAGGAGCTTTATGTATATCTGGATTCCCTGGAGGATCTGAAACATTACGCGGAAAAGAAAAAGCGGATCGATGCGGAAATAGAAAAGGCAGAAGAAGAGCACGCAAGGGAAGCTGCTTTGTACGCGCAGAAAAAGAAGGAAGACGCTCTGCGGAATGCAGAGATGATGGGAGTCATTTTTGGAGCAGAGATGGAGGCATATTTGCTGGCAAGAGACTTTGCAGAAGAAATCAAAGAGGATCCCTGGCTGTATTGTGCCCTTACAGATGTCGATCCGTGGCTTGTGAATATACTGTAGGACTGCAAATCTGCGCCAGGCTGCACCGGACTTTACAGGAGAAGGAGGATGTCAATGCCCTACGATTTTCGGGATAATCGAACGAATTACGAAAAAGAAAAAGAAGTGCGGGAAAAGCGTCTGTCCGCTTATTCGGAAGACATTCAGAAAAGGACGTTGGAGCAGTCCTGTGAGCTGATCCGGCAGCTGGTGGAAGAGAGACAGCGGCAGGGGATGACCCAGCAGGAGGTGGCGGACATTACAGGAATTTTGCCTTCGAATCTGGCGCGGCTGGAGAGTGGAAAAAGAGTTCCGACACTGGTTGTTTTACAGAAATATGCCTCCGCCTTGGGAAAACATATCGAGTTAAAGCTTTGCGACGGGGCGGAGGAATAGTATGGGGGAAGAAAATCAACCAATCGCCGGTTTACATAGGGATATTGAGGAACTTCCGCACGCGGAGCTATTGACTGTCCTCCACGAAAACCACGACGAGCAGCATCTCTGGGACTGCATTGTTGCATTTGAGGGATATCCGTTTCAGACGATTTCCGGACTGCCGTTTTCCTATCAACTGAAAACCGGACGAAACGGCGAGCTGACGAAGGAGCTCTGGATTGACCGGCGGGAAAACAGCAAGAGCCTGGCGTGGAGCTCGGTGCGGCTGGCATTTGAAAAGACGGAAGGAAGGCCGGTTGTGACACGACCGAAAGCACTGGGAGATATCCGCGGCATATCTTATATTTACGGGATTTTTCTGAAATTTGGGCTAATCGAGGCAGCGCAGAACAATACGAAAAAAGAAGAGATCTGAAAGTCGATTACTGTTCACTCGCGCCATTCGCAAACGGTACGAGTGAACTGCAATGGAAATTTTTTAAAATCCGCAAAAAGTCTTGCATTGCGCACACTCCTATGGTATTATGAATAAGCTGTCCGTAGAATATTACAGGCAGTGGCCGAAAGGCCTCGCGGATGAGAACAAGTACAGATAACCAATCAATATAAGACGAGGTGAAAGGAAATGAAAGCAGGAATCCATCCTAACTACTACCAGGCAACTGTAACCTGTAACTGTGGCAACACATTCGTAACCGGCTCTACCAAGCCCGAACTTCACGTTGAAGTTTGCTCTAAGTGCCATTCTTTCTACACTGGCCAGCAGAAGGCAGCACAGGCTCGCGGACGTATCGATAAGTTCAACCGCAAGTATGGTGTGGCAAGCAAATAAGAAATTGGGTAAGGTTGAGGTTTTTATAAATCTCAACCTTAATTTAATTGTGACAATAGAATGCGCGCTTTGCGAGCATTCTATTCCTTTTTATCGTATAGGAAACTTCGTTTCTATACGATAAAAACGGAATGGTAGAATGTCGCTTACGCGACCCGCCGAGTGCGCGAGAATGTGCCAAGGCACATTCTTATTCATGACAATAGAATGCTCGCAGAGCGTGCATTCTATTGTTTAGTGTGCAGAATTCTTTTTAATAAGGACTACAATTATGGGAAAAAAGAGAAAAAAAAGATGCTATTGCGGAATCGGCGGGCAGGCGGTTCTGGAAGGTGTCATGATGAAAAATCAGGACAGCTATGCGGTTGCAGTGCGCAGACCGGATGGTGAAATTGAGCTGAAAAAAGAAGATTATAAAGGAATCTGGGGCGATAAGAAGATCACGAAGATTCCTTTTTTACGCGGTGTATTTAATTTTATAGACTCGCTGGTGCTTGGCATGAGCACACTGACCTGGTCGGCGCAGTTTTTTGAAGAAGACGAGCCGGAGAAAAATATAGCCGACCAGAAGAAAAAGGCCAAAAAGCCGGAGCAGAAGGAAACGGTTTCGGATGCAGTCACAGAAAACGTGGATGGGAAAGCGGATGCGACGGATACGAAAGAGAAAAAATCCGGCGCGGCAGAAAGCATTGCAGTCGGCGGAACGGTTGCGCTGTCGATTCTGATGGCAGTTGCGATTTTTATCGTGCTGCCGTATTTTCTGAGCATGCTGTTTTCCCACTATGTGCTGAATGAGTCGCTGCTGGCGATTGTGGAAGGCGTGCTGCGTATCGTGATTTTCGTTGCATATGTAGCAGGAATTTCCGCGATGAAGGATATCCGGCGCGTATATATGTATCACGGCGCGGAGCATAAATGTATCAACTGCATCGAGCGCGGCAGAGAGCTGACGGTGAAAAATGTCCGCAAAAGCTCCAGACTGCACAAGCGCTGCGGAACGAGCTTTTTGTTGTTTGTCATGCTGGTGAGCATCGTACTGTTTTTGTTTATCCGGGTACAGAACCCGCTGTTGAGACTTGGATTGCGGATTCTTTTGATTCCTGTGATCGCCGGAATTTCCTATGAGCTGATTCGTCTGGCTGGACGCAGCGACAATTTCCTCGTTCGGATCATTTCTGCGCCTGGCATGTGGCTGCAGAGGCTGACAACCAAAGAGCCGGACGATTCGATGATCGAGGTTGCGATCGCCTCTGTGGAAGCGGTATTTGACTGGAAGGCGTATCTGAAAGAGACGTTCGGATACGACGTGGAGGACTGGGAAAAGCAGGATGCGGCGGCAAAAGCGCAGGAAACAGAGGACGCAGAAGCGGCTGACGGTATGGAGGCAGGTAAAGCAGCTGCGGAAGAAAGTAGGGAGCAGTGATGGAGTACCGTAGCCTTTATGCTCTTGGAAAAGAAAAGCTGGCGGCAGCAGGCATCCCGGAAGCCGATCTCGATGCGCGGCTGTTGCTGGAATATGTCTGCCATACGAGCCGTAACGATCTGCTGGTGCACGGCGACCGCGAGGTTGCAGAGACAGAGCAGCAGGCGTATGAGCAGCTGCTTGCAAAGCGCGCAGAGCATATCCCGCTGCAGCAGCTGACCGGAGAGCAGGAGTTTATGGGACTGACCTTTTCAGTCAATGAACATGTATTGATTCCTCGTCAGGATACGGAAGTTCTGGTGGAAGAAGTGATGAAAAACCTTCATGACGGATTTCGGATTCTGGATCTTTGTACGGGTTCCGGCTGTATTTTACTGAGCCTTTTACACTATTCCAACGATTGCAGCGGCGTCGGCGCCGACCTGTCGGAGGAAGCGTTGGAAGTGGCGCGAAAAAATGCAGAGCAGCTGGGGGAAAGCAGTGCGTTGTTTGTGCAGGGCGATCTGTTTGCGCCGGTCGAGGGAAAGTTTGAGATTATTGTATCCAATCCGCCTTATATCTGCTCCGATGTGATTCCGACGCTGATGGAAGAGGTGCGGGAGCATGAGCCGATGCAGGCGCTGGATGGCGGTGCAGACGGACTGGATTTTTACCGGAAAATCATACAGGGCGCAAAGGAACATCTCTGCGGCGGCGGGCAGTTGTTTTTTGAGATCGGTTACGATCAGGGAGAAGCTGTGCAGCGGCTGATGGAGCAGGCAGGTTACCGGGAAGTGGAGTGCGTGCAGGATTTTGCCGGACTGGACAGAGTTGTATTTGGAACGTTGTGGTAAGTTACAGTTCACTCGTGGCTTCGCGTTCACAGCTTCCATGCTTGCATGAGAATCTGTGAACACGAAGCTATGAATGACACGGGGAACTGTAACTGTTTTGACAGATAGAATGGAGAAAATCAGATGTTTGATAAACTGGAGGATTTGCTGATTCGGTTTGAAGAGATTATGGGCGAATTAAATGAGCCTGATGTCACAGCCAATCAGGAACGCTTCCGTGCCCTGATGAAGGAGCAGAGTGATCTGACTCCGATCGTCGAGGCGTATCGGGAATATAAAAAGTGCAATCAGGATATCGAAGACAGCCTGATGATGCTGGACGAGGAAAATGATCCGGATATGCGCGAAATGTTAAAAGAGGAGTTAAACAGCGCAAAGACCCGTGTTTCGGAGCTGGAGGAGGAGCTGAAAATCCTGCTGCTTCCCAAGGACCCCAACGATGAGAAAAACGTTATCGTGGAAATCCGTGCGGGTGCGGGCGGCGACGAGGCGGCGCTGTTTGCAGCGGAAATTTATCGGATGTATGTGCGCTATGCAGAGCGTCAGCGTTGGCGGGTGGAGACGATGGACGTGGAAGAAATCGGCATCGGCGGCATGAAATATGTCAGCTTCATGATTTCCGGTCAGGGTGCGTATTCGAGGCTCAAATATGAGAGCGGTGTGCATCGTGTGCAGCGTGTGCCGGAGACGGAGAGCGGCGGCAGAATCCACACCTCGACGATTACGGTTGCGATTATGCCGGAGGTGGAGGATTTCGACGTACAGATCGATATGAACGACTGTAAATTTGATGTATTCCGTGCATCCGGAAACGGAGGTCAGTGCGTCAACACGACGGACTCTGCGGTACGTCTGACCCACATCCCGACCGGAATCGTGATTTCCTGCCAGGATGAAAAGAGCCAGCTGAAAAATAAAGACAAGGCGTTGAAGGTGCTGCGTGCAAAGCTATATGATTTGGAACAGCAGAAGCGCCACGACGAGGAAGCTGAGCTGCGCCGCAGTCAGGTAGGAACCGGCGACCGTTCTGAGAAAATCCGTACCTACAACTTCCCTCAGGGACGTGTGACGGATCACAGAATCAAGCTGACACTGTACAAAATCGATGCGATCATGGACGGCGACATCCAGGAGCTGATCGATAACCTGACTGCAGCCGATCAGGCAGCAAAACTTGCAAAGATGAATCAAAATGCGATTGCCTGATCGGCAGGGGATTTAAATAGAGAATAAAAAACCCGCTCCCGCACCTCCGGACGATAAATTCCGGGTGCGGGAGCGGGTTTTTATAGTGATTTGCAGATACGTCGCGGATCTTCTGATTCATGACAATAGAATGCATGCTCGCAGAGCATGCATTCTATTGTTTTATACAGTCTTAACAGTCTTTAACAGCTCGCGGATCTGTTCTACGGACAGCCATTCCGTATTATTGTCGGAGCTGTAGGAGAAGCCTTCGGCTACCTTGTGACCGCTCATGTCAGGCAGCTGTTTGTTGTTCCAGGTCATCTGGGGATATACGATGAAGTGCTTTTCGTATTCGTAGGTCGTAAAGGAATCCTCAGTTGTTACCATGATTTCATGCAGCTTTTCGCCGGGGCGGATACCGATTTCCTTGATTCCGCAGCCGGGAAGCATCGCTTCTGCGAGGTCGGTAATCTTAAAGGAAGGAATTTTGCTGATAAAGGTTTCACCGCCTTTTGCTTCTTCGAGGGCTTTAATCACCAGTTGCACGCCCTGCTCCAGGCTGATCCAGAAACGGGTCATGCGCAGGTCGGTGATCGGAAGCTCTGTCTGCCCGTCTGCGATGAGCTTGCGGAAAAACGGGATAATCGAACCGCGGCTTCCTGCAACGTTGCCGTAGCGAACGATCGAGAAGTTGATGTCCTTATTGCCGACATAGGCGTTCGCTGCGATAAACAGCTTGTCGCTGACGAGCTTTGTACCGCCGTAAAGGTTGACCGGGTTTACCGCTTTGTCGGTGGAAAGTGCAACGACCTTTTTTACATTGGTGTCCAGGGCTGCCTCGATGATGTTCATCGCGCCGTGAATGTTGGTCTTGATCGCTTCGTTCGGGTTATATTCGCAGGCGGGAACCTGTTTTAAGGCTGCTGCATGGATGACATAATCAACACCTTCAAATGCGCGGCGCAGACGCTCCTGATCTCTGACATCGCCGATGAAGAAGCGAAGCTTGTCTGCATATTCCTTGAATTCATTTTCCATCATCCACTGTTTAAATTCGTCTCTGGAATAAATGATCACCTTTTTGGGGTTGTAGTGCTCCATGACATAACGGGTAAAGCATTTGCCGAAAGAGCCAGTACCACCTGTGATCAGAATTGTTTTACCATCTAATAACATATATACATTCCTCCGCTGAATTGGCAGGATAAGCCAATCATTCAATCTTTATCATCATAGCATAGATTGGGCGCAATTGCATCATCTTTTTTGTCAGAGGGTCTGTAAAAATCCGATCAGCCGTCTGGCGATCCGCAGCGCTCCCGCATCAGAGGGATGCAGTCCGTCGGGCATATAGGTTTCTTTGATGATATCGACTTTGGGCTGTAGACCGCTTGTGGAGAAAAGATCGAGAACCGGAAGTCCGTAAAATTCGGCAACCTCACGGATGATGGAAACATATCCGGCGAGGTTTGTTTCCTCCGGCAGACCGTTTTCTTTTAATGCCTCATTTTCGCTGCAGCGGTGCAGCGGCGTCATGAACAGGATATCTGCGTTTGGAAAGCGGTGGATGAGTTTTTCACATAAAACGTGCATTGCGCCGTAAAAGGTGTAAGGATCGCGGGATTCAAATGTGCCGAGCTTTGCATCCCCGTGTCCGAAATCGTTGGTTCCGCCGAACACAACGACAACGTCCGCATCGGAATCCATCGAATCGGCGCGGTTGACAAAGGAAAGGTCAGGTTCCTTTGTCGTCAGGTTTTCGGTTTGACAGGCGATTCTGGTTGCACTGATGCCATAATTTTTTACAACAGCGCCGGAAAGCTTCCCGAATACGGAAACATAACAGTGCTCTGTATCAGAAGCACCGACACCCTCCGTAATACTGTCCCCTAAAAAATAAATCTTTTTGCCTTTTAATTCCATGATAAATTGTCTCCCCTTTTTTTGTGACTGCAGCTTATGCGCTGCTTGCAGCAGGCAGTTAGTATTCTCCGTTATCATAGTCTTTTCGGGGAAGATGTGCAAGGCATTTTGCAAATGGCGTATCCGGCATTCGCAAACGGCTGCAAAGTATGGTATACTTGACTATAGTTCACTCGTGGCTTTGTGAGCATCGTAGATGCGATTTTGCGAATGGCGCGTGTGAACTGTAAAAACAACAATCCCAGTCTAACGATGAGAGGAAAAAACGATGTCGCTGCAGTTTATCACAGGCGCGTCCGGCGCCGGGAAAAGTACCTATATTTATCGGCAAATCATTGCCCGTTCCGAAAAAGAACCGGATGGGCGTTTTTTTATCCTTGTGCCCGACCAGTTTACGATGCAGACACAGAAGGATCTGGTCAGTCTGCACGACCGGAAAGGGATTATGAATATCGACGTTCTGAGTTTCGGACGTCTGACGCACCGTATCTTTGAAGAGATGGGCGGAAACCGGCTGCCGATGCTGGACGATACGGGAAAAAGCCTGATTATCCGACGTGTGGCGGCGGGGAAGAAAGAAAGGCTTCCGGTGCTGGGCGGCAGGCTTGGACAGACAGGCTATATCCATGAGGTAAAATCGGCGATTTCGGAATTTATGCAGTACGGAGTCGGTTTGCAGGAGCTTGACCAGCTGACGGAGTTTTCGAAAAAACGAGGGCAATTATACTATAAATTAAAAGATCTGCGGACGGTTTACGAGGGGTTCCAGAAGTTCATCCGGGAAAAATATCTGACGACGGAGGAATCCCTGGAGGTATTGGCGTCCTATGTGCCGCAGTCGGAGATTTTAAAGGACAGCGTGATCGTATTTGATGGATTCACGGGCTTTACGCCGGTACAGAACCGGGTCATCGCAGAGCTGATGAAGCAGGCAAAAGAAGTGATCGTCACAGTTACCCTCGGAAGCGGGGAAAATCCATGGGAGGAAATCCGGGAGCAGGAGCTTTTTTCCATGAGCAAAAAGACGATACAGACGCTTGCAAAGCTTGCACGGGATGTAGAAATTCCCATCGCGGACGTCGTTGAAATTGCACCGAAATGTTCGCCGCGGTTTTCGGAAAAAGGAATGCTGCAGCATCTGGAAAAATACCTGTTCCGCTATCCGGTGTGCGTGTGGAAGCCTGCGCCTGCAGAAGTGAGCACGCAAAGTGCTTCGGCTGGAATGGCGGCGCAGGAATGTGCAGAGACTGGCGGGCAGGAGCGGTTCGCGGCGCAGAACACTGCGTCTGGCTTGCCGCCCGTGCAGATCCGCCTTCTCGAAGCCTCCACACTGCGGGAGGAGGTGCGCCAGATCTGTATCGCAATCCGGCGGCTCGTGACGCAGCAGAATTACTGTTATCGGGATATCGCGGTCATCTGCGGGGATTACACCTCATATGCAAGCTGCATCGAGCAGGAGTTTGCGGCATTCGGCATTCCGGTCTATCTGGATCAGACGCGGGGCGTCACCCTGAATCCGTTTATCGAGTATATAAAAAGCGCACTGCAGGTACGAGTAAAGAACTATAGTTATGAATCTGTTTTCCACTATCTGCGCAGCGGTCTGGCGGATTTTACGCCGGAGGAAACGGATCGGCTGGAGGTTTATGTCCGGGCGTTGGGCATCCGTGGGCGGAAAAAATGGGAGACGCTGTTTGTGTATCCGACGGAAAATATGCTGGACGCAAAGGCTGAGCTGGCGCAGCTGAATGCGCTGCGGGAGCGGCTGGTTTTGGGGCTTGCGCCGTTGTATGGAAAATACAAAACGACGAAGGAGTACGCACAGGGGTTGTATGAGTTTATCGCCCAGAATAAAATCCAGCAGAAGCTAAAAAGCTTCGAGCAGCGCTTTGCAGAGGCGGGCGATCCGGTGCGGGAGCGGGAGTATGCGCAGATTTATCGACTGGTGATGGATTTGCTCGATCAGATTGTGAGTCTGGTCGGGGAAGAGGAGACGACGGCAGAGGAATTTGCAAAGCTTCTGGAAGCCGGATTCGAAGAGCTGCAGGTTGGCACGATTCCCCAGAATGTGGACCGCGTGGTGGCGGGGGATATGGAGCGGACGCGTTTAAAACAGGTGAAGGCGCTGTTTTTTGCAGGCGTAAATGACGGCAATATTCCGGGCAACGCGGGAAACGGAGGGATTATTTCCGACCTCGACCGGGAATTTTTAACCGGCTCCGGGCAGGAGCTTGCGCCGTCGCCGCGGCAGCAGATGTACATTCAGCGGTTTTATTTGTATTTGAATATGACAAAGCCATCCGAGCTTTTGGTGCTTTCCTGGGCGCGGATGAATCTGGAAGGAAGGGCGCTGCGAAAGAGCTTTCTGGTGGGTCAGGTGCAGCGGCTGTTTCCGACGATTCCGACGGAAAAGCCGGAGCTGGAGCCCATGCTTTTACAGGTGCAGTCTTTTTCGGATGGACGGGAATATCTTGCGAATGGACTTAGAAGCTATGCGGATGGGCTGTTGGATGAGGCAGCGGAGCGTGAGTTTCTGACGCTGTACCGGGTTTACCAGCGGCAGGATGTGTACCGGCTGTGGAGCGGACAGCTGACGGATACGGCATTTTTTTCCTATCAGGAGCCGTCCCTTGGAAAGGCGGTGGCAGCAGCGCTTTACGGGCAGACAATTTCCGGAAGCGTCAGCCGTCTGGAGCAGTTTGCAGCGTGCGCTTATGCCCATTTTCTGCGCTATGGCATGAAGTTAAAGGAGCAGGAAGAGTTCGCGTTTGAAGCGGTGGACATGGGAAATCTCTACCACGGCGTGCTGGAAATTTTTGCGGAAAAACTAAAGGAGATCGGCAAAAGCTGGTTTGATTTTACAGAGGAAGAGGGCGAGCGGCTGGTGGACGAGGCGGTGGATGCGTATGCGGTGACATATCATCACACGGTGCTGTTTGACAGCGCGAGAAACGCCTATATCGTGCAGCGGATCAAGCGGATTTTAAAACGGACGGTAAGCGCCATGCAGTATCAGCTCAAAAAAGGCAGCTTTGTGCCGGAGAAGTTCGAGGTTTCGTTTTCGGTGCTGGAGGAGTTGGATGCGGTCAATATCGCGCTTTCTGAGCAGGAAAAAATGCGGCTGCGCGGCAGGATCGACCGTGTGGATATGAAAGAAGACCGGGAGCATGTTTATGTCAAGGTCGTGGATTATAAGTCCGGCAGCAGGGAGTTTTCGCTGGCAGCGCTGTATTACGGGCTGCAGCTGCAGCTTGTTGTATACATGAATGCTGCGATGGAAATTGCCGGAAAAAAGCATCCGGAGAAAGAAATCGTCCCGGCGGCGATGCTGTATTACCGGGTGCAGGATCCGATGATTGAGATGCCGGAGGGCGAGCCTTCGGCGGAGGAGGTCAATGCGCAGGTGCTGCGCGCTCTGCGGACAACCGGCATTGTGAATGCCAGGGAGGACGTTGTCGAGGGGCTGGATCAGGGCTTTTTAGGGCGTTCGGAGGTGGTGCCGCTGGAACGGAAAAAGGACGGCAGCTTTTCGGCGCGTTCGAGCGTTTTGGAAGAGACGGATTTTCAGGCGGTATCGGCATTTGTGGAGCAGAAAATCCGGCAGGCGGGACGACAGATTTTGGATGGAAAAATCGCATTGGACCCGTATGAGCAGGGCAACAGAAACGCCTGCGAATACTGCGCGTACCAGAAAGTGTGCGGATTTGACAAAAAGATCGACGGGTTTGTAATGCGCGAGCTGGAAAACCTGAAAGAAGACGAAGCGATGGAGCTTATCAGAAAGGAGGTCGCCGATGGGAATGAAGTTCACGGAGGATCAGCAGCGGGTCATTGATCTGAGAAACTGTAATATTTTGGTGTCGGCGGCGGCAGGCTCCGGCAAAACGGCAGTGCTGGTCGAGCGGATTGTAGAGCTGGTCTCCGGTTCAGGATGCGATTCGGCGCTGGCAGTGGATATTGACCGGTTACTGATCGTAACGTTTACGAATGCGGCGGCAGCACAGATGCGGGAGCGAATTACGAAGGCACTGTCCGACCGCGTAGAGGCAGAGCCGGACAACGAGCATATAAAAAAGCAGCTGATGCTGATCCACAATGCGAAGATCATGACCATCCACAGCTTTTGTTTATATCTGATTAAAAATCATTTCAATGATATCGGTCTCGACCCGGATTTCCGGACGGCGGACGAGGGCGAAATGCGCCTGTTGAAGCAGGAGGTTTTGTCAGAGCTTCTGGAAGAGCAGTTCGCGCTGGGACGGCAGGAATTTACCGACTGCGTGGAATATTTTGCCTACGATGGTCGGGAAAAACGGCTGGAAGAGCTGATCGAACGGTTATATACCTTTTCCGGAAGCTATCCTTTTCCGGAAAAATGGCTGCGGCAGCACCGCATGGATTATCATGTGGAGACGTTTGAGGGGCTTGTAAAAACAGAGTGGTTTGCAGGCATGATGCAGGAAATTTCAGCCCTGCTGCAGGAATGCAAAGAGCAGGAAAAAGCTGCGCTGAAGGTGTGCGAGGAGCCGGATGGGCCGTATTTTTACGCTGTAGCGCTGGAACAGGATCAGGAGCTGATCGCAGGGCTGGAACAGGAGCTGGCGAGGGTGGTGCAGACAGCATCAGAACCAGAGCAGTCTGTGGCATCTGCAGAAATGGACTCGTCCGTTGCGAAAGATGCTTTCGAAGCCCTTGCAGCGCGGGTGCAGGGCATTTCCTACGCCCGCATGGCACCAAAAAAGGATGACAGCGTGTCGGCAGAAAAGCGGGAGCTGGTCAAGGCAAAGCGGGAGCGTGTGAAAAGCCTTTTGGGGACGCTTTCCGAAAAATATTTCGTATCCGGTCCGAAGCAGTGGCTTGCAGAATGCAGACAGGCGGACGCAGCGCTGTGCGAGCTGGTGGATCTGGCGCTTTTGTTCGGAGAAAGACTGACGGAGAAAAAGCGGGAAAAGAACCTGCTGGACTTTGAGGACATGGAGCATCTGGCACTGCAGATTCTGTTAAAGGAAGAGGAAAACGGACAGATGGTGCCGTCGGATACGGCGCTGGAATACCGCGAGCAGTTTGCCGAGATTCTGATCGATGAATATCAGGACAGCAACCTCGTGCAGGAATTTCTCTTACGGAGCATTTCCGGCGAGGATGACAGGCGATTTAACCGCTTTATGGTAGGCGACGTCAAGCAGAGTATTTACAAGTTCCGTCTGGCGCGCCCGGAGCTGTTTCTGGAAAAATTTGCAACTTATCAAAAAGAAGACGGAAACTGCGTCCGCGTGGACTTAAAACAGAACTTTCGAAGCCGCCATGAGGTGACGGACTGCGTAAACGACCTGTTTTTGCAGCTGATGCACCGAGAGCTTGGCGGCGTGGAATACGACGCGGATGCGGCGCTGTACCCGGCGGCGCAGTTCCCGGAGGCAGATGGCGAAGCAGCGGACACGCGGGAAAAGGGCGTAGCGCTCGGTAGCGAAGAAAAGCAGGGGAGTGCTGTGCCGGTGAGTACGGCTTGCGAAGCCTCGATCGCCCGCTCCCCTTACGAGCCGGAGCTTTGCATTGCTGCAATATCCGGCGAAAAGGGTGAAGACCCGAAGGAGCTGGAAGCGAAAATGATCGCCGGAAAAATCCGCGAAATCGTTGGAAAGCTCCCGGTGCGGGACAGCGAAAGCGGACAGCTGCGCCCGGCGCGGTATCAGGATATCGTGATTTTGCTGCGGACGACATCCGGCTGGGACGAGACGTTTAAAAAGATACTGGAAGAAAATGCCATTCCGGTCTTTGTGACGTCCAAGACGGGGTATTTTGCGGCGACGGAGGTGCAGACGGTTTTGAATTTCCTGCGTGTGCTGAACAATCCGCTGCAGGAAATCCCACTGTTCGGCGTACTCAAATCGGTGCTGTTTGGATTTGGCGATGCGCAGCTGGCGACGCTGCGCGCACTGGATGAGACGGGAAAACGCTGCCTGTACGATTGCGTGAAGCTGGCGGCGGGAGAAGGAGAAAGTGGTGAAGGCAGCGTAGGATATGGCAGCGGAAGCAATGGTGCCGATGCCTCCCTTCGCGAAAAATGCTGCAGCTTTCTTTCCTTTTTAAACCGCTACCGCGAGTACGCGGTCTATCTGCCGATTCACAAGCTGATGGAGCAGTTTTTGGAGGAAACGGGCTATCTGTATACGGTCAGCGCGCTGCCGGGAGGTGTGCAGCGCAGAATCAACGTGGAAATGCTGCTGACGCGGGCAGAAAGCTTTGAAAAGACGAGTTATTCCGGTTTATTTCATTTTATCCGGTACATGGAACAGCTGGAAAAATATGACATTGATTACGGTGAAACGGGTGCGTCGGACGAAAACGCGGATGTCGTGCGGATCATGAGCATTCACAAGAGCAAGGGGTTGGAATTCCCGGTATGCTTTGTGTCGGGACTGTCGAAACGCTTTAACCGGCAGGACAGCGTAGCTCCGGTGCTGATGGATATGGATTTGGGACTGGCGATCGACTGGGTGGATCCGACAGCACGGATCCGACATACGACGCTGAAAAAAAATGTGCTGGCGCGCAAATTAAATGCCGACAGCATGGGAGAAGAACTGAGAGTTCTATATGTTGCGCTGACGCGTGCGGAGGAAAAGCTGATTCTGACCGGAACCTGTAAAGAGGACAAGATGCCCCGGGAGGATGCTGCACAGGGTGCGTATGGTTATTCGGCACTTCGGCTGCTGGAAGCGTCTTCCTATTATGATCTGGTGCTTCCGGCATGGCAGTCCGTCGGACGCAGGCTTCAGATCTGTACGCAGGAAGAACTGCTGCAGGCAGAGCTTGTGCGTGCGTCCCGGGGATACAACAGCAGGCAGAAGCTTTTGGAGGAAGCCGGAAAAGAGCCGGAGGCGGCAGAGCTTGCGCTGTGCGAGCGCCTGCAGAAGCCCTATGCACATGAAAACCTGGCGGGACTTTTTGTCAAAACAACCGTTTCCGAGCTGAAAAAAGAAGGCATGCAGGAGGAAGCTGCGGAAGGGCTCGAGCTGTTCCCGGAGGAAGAGGTCGTGCCGTATCTGCCACAGTTTGTCAGGGAACAGGAAGAAACCGTGAGCGGGACGACACGGGGAAGTGCGTACCACAGACTGCTGGAGATTTTCCCCTTTGAACGGCAGGAAACCTGGACGGCGGAAAAAATCCGTACGGTCATCGAAGAATACAAAGCAGACCGAAGGCTGTCGGAGGAATATGCTGCTGCGATCAATGTATACAAGATCCGGGCATTTTTACAGACGCCTCTTGCAGCGCGCATGGCAAAGGCTGCCCGAAGCAACAGACTGCACCGGGAGCAGCCCTTTGTGCTGGGGCTTTCGGCAAACCGTTTAAATACAGACTTTCCGGAGGATGAAACCGTGCTGATCCAGGGAATTATCGATGTTTATCTGGAGGAAGAGGACGGCATCGTGCTGGCAGATTATAAGACCGATCTGGTAAAAGACCCGAAGGAGCTGATTTTGCGCTACCGGGTTCAGCTGGACTATTATGAGGAAGCACTTGTGCGGCTGACCGGAAAATGCGTGAAGGAAAAGCTGATCTATTCCTTCGGGCTGGAACAGGAGATTACACTGTAAGATGGAAGAATTTTATTATCAGAAAATGGACAGGCAGAAGCAGGCCGTGTATCACGGCATGCTGCAGGGCGTCCGGCAGCTGGCGGATCAGATTCAGCTGCCGCGTGTGGATGGAAAAGAGCTGTATGACATTTTTTTCCAGATGCGGCTGGATCACCCGGAAATATTCTGGGTGGTCGGGTTTTCATGGAAATATTACCCCGACTCCCCGAACCTGATTTTCGTGCCGGAATATCTGTTTGAAAAAGGAAAAATCAAAGAGCATCAGATAGCGCTGACATCGCGGGTGGAAAAGCTTGCACGGCAGGCGCAGGGACTTTCGGAGTGGGAAAAAGAAAAATATGTACACGATTTTATATGTGAAAATGTACGGTATGACAAGTTAAAGAAGCCGTATTCTCATGAAATCATCGGACCGCTGGGGCAGGGCGTAGGCGTCTGCGAGGGAATTGCAAAGGCGGTCAAGGTGCTCTGCGACGCCCTCGGGCTATGGTGTATGATTGCGATTTGCGGCAACAATCCGGAAAAAGGCATCAAATACCGCCACACCTGGAATATCGTGCGCATCGGCGGGCAGTATTATCATCTGGATGCGACATTTGACAATAGTCTGACCAGAGGGGCGCGGGAGGATGTCGAGTACCGTTACGATTATTTTAACCTCGACGATAAGGCGATGTTCCGCGACCATGAGCCGCTGATCGCGCCGGCGCCGGCGTGCACGGACAATGGACATTTTTATTATAAGGAAAAGAAGCTTTCCTTTACGAAAATGGAGGAGGTCAAAAAGCGCGCGCAGCAGGCGGTAAAAAAAGGAAAAGTCCTGACGTTTCACTGGCGCGGTTCGTATCTGACGAGGGACGTGCTGAGGGAAATCCTGAATGTGCTGGAAGACGCCGGAAAAGAAAAATCGAAGCTGCCCCATATTTACGCGAATGCGGCGCAGGCGGTATTTCGGGTGTGCTATTCCGATATCGACACGCTTACGCCGGAGGTTGTGCTGGAAGATGCGAATGAGGGAGAAAAGACAGAAAAGGGATTGAAAAATCCGGAGTGATTCGTTATAGTAAGAACGTGGTTTTCCACAAATAAATACTTATGAGGAGGATTTACTCATGGATAAGAAGTTTGGCATCAAGCATGTCGTAGCGATGGGTATCGGAACCGCGCTGTTCGTTGTTTTAACCAACGTGCAGATCCCGGTTGGTTTCATCCCGAACACAGCTCTGCAGACCCGAGCAGCGGTACTTGCATTTTTCTCCGCTATTTTTGGCCCCGTTGTAGGCGGTGCCATCGGTCTGATCGGTCATGCACTGGGTGATGCAGTATTTTACGGAAGCGTATGGTGGAGCTGGGTATTCCCGGACGCTGTATTCGGCATCATCGTTGGCCTGTTTGCTGCGAAGTATAAAGTAAAAGAGGGCAGCTTCGGCGGCAAGGAGATCGGTCTGTTCAATATCGTACAGGTTGTTGCAAATGCACTGGCATGGATTCTGGTTGCTCCGGTTCTGGACATCGTAATTTATGCGGAGCCTGTAAATAAGGTATTCACACAGGGCGTGGCTGCTTTTGTTGCAAATGTAATTATCATCGGCATTCTGGGAACTCTGCTGTTAGTTGCCTACTCCAAGGTCGGCGCAAAGTCCGGAAGCCTTTCTAAAGAGGACTGATACATGACTCCGATCATCGAGTTTAAAAACTATACTTTTAAATATCGATCACAGTCAGAGCCTACACTCCGGGACATTGACCTTAGGGTCAATCCCGGAGAGAAGGTTTTAATCGTGGGACCGTCCGGGTCGGGAAAATCGACTCTGGTGCACTGCATCAACGGGATGGTTCCTTTTTCATACCCTGGCGAAAGCAGCGGAACTTTGACTGTGGGCGGTAAAGATCCTGCGAAAACCGGTATTTTTGGAATGTCCAAAATCGTCGGCACGGTGCTGCAGGATACAGACGGCCAGTTTATCGGCCTGACGGTTGCAGAAGATGTTGCTTTTGCACTGGAAAACGACTGCGTAGAGCAGGAAGAGATGTTCCGCGCAGTAGACGAAGTGGCAGAGGTTGTGGATATCAAAGCCCTTCTCGGCAATGCACCGACGGAGCTTTCCGGCGGACAGAAACAGAGAGTTTCCATGGCAGGCGTGCTGGTAGATGATGTGGATATCCTGCTGTTTGATGAGCCGCTGGCAAACCTTGACCCGGCGACCGGCAAGCGGGCTATCGACCTGATCGACCGGATCTGCCGGGAGCGCCACAAGACGGTTATCATTATCGAACACCGGTTAGAGGATGCCCTTTACCGGGATGTGGACAGAATTGTGGTGATCGGGGACGGAAGGGTTGTAGCGGATATGACGCCGGACGAGCTGCTTGCCTCCGATATTCTGATTCAGGAGGGCATCCGTGAGCCGCTGTATGTGACGGCGCTCAAACATGCGGGATGTCAGGTTGCGGCAAAGGATCATCCTCAGCATATCGAGACGATGAATCTGGAGCCTTATCAGGAAAAGGTAAGGGCCTGGTTCGAGAAGGTTTCCCTGCCGGAGACTCAGGCAGAGGAAAAGCCGGCCCTCGAAGTGCTGGATCTGGACTTTTCCTATATTACAGGCAAACCGATCCTGTCGGATATTCATTTCCGTATTAACAAAGGGGAAATGCTCGCAATTGTCGGCAAAAACGGCGCGGGCAAGAGTACGTTGTCAAATCTGATCTGCGGCTTTATCCATCCGGATCACGGTAAGATCCTGTTAAATGGCAGTGATATTGCGGACAAATCCATCAAGGAGCGCGGCGAGGCCATCGGGCTTGTCATGCAGAACCCGAACCAGATGATTTCCAAGCCGATGATTTTTGATGAAGTGGCACTGGGACTGCGGGTCCGGGGCGTGCCGGAGGAAGAGGTAAAGGAACGGGTTTACGATAAGTTAAAGATCTGCGGTCTGTATCCCTTCCGGAACTGGCCGGTTTCTGCGCTGAGCTTTGGTCAGAAAAAGCGTGTGACCATCGCTTCGATCCTCGTCATGAATCCGGAGATCCTGATTCTGGATGAGCCGACGGCAGGACAGGATTACCGTCATTATACGGAAATTATGGAATTTTTAAAGCACTTAAATGAGACCCTTGGCATTACGATTATCATGATCACACATGACATGCATCTGATGCTGGAATATACCGACCGTGCGATCGTTATCGCAGACGGCGAGCTGATTGCGGATGACAAGCCGGCAAAGGTGCTGACCAATGAAGCAGTTGCAGACCGTGCTTATCTGAAAAAGACGTCGCTGTACGATCTGGCGGTGCGCTGTGGCATTGAGGATGCGTCCGGCTTTGCTGAGCGGTTTATTTATTATGAAAGGCAGGTGAGAGCGGATGGCAGGCAGAATTCTGACGTACAGTGAAAAAGATACCTGGATCCATCGGCTTTCCGGCGTTTCTAAAATGATCTTTTTCCTGCTCTGGTCGCTGACCGGTATGCTGACCTATGACACGAGAGTGCTGATGGTTATGCTGATCTGCAGTCTGGTGATCTTTAAGGTTTCTCATACGGAATGGAAGCAGGTCGGGACAGTATTTCAGTTTATTTTGCTGTTTTTGTGTATCAACCTATTTGCGATCTGGCTGTTTTCCCCGAACCAGGGGACGGTGATCTACGGCACAAAAACGGAGCTTTTACACCTGTTTGGCAATCATAATATCACAAAGGAACAGCTGTTTTACCAGTTTAATATCTTGCTGAAGTATCTGACAGTAACGCCGGTGGTACTGATGTTTATCGTGACGACCAACCCGAGCGAGTTTGCGGCAAGCTTAAATCGTATGGGTGTCAGCTACAACGTGGGCTACGCCATTGCCATCGCGCTGCGTTACATCCCGGACGTACAGTCTGATTTTACCAAGATCAAGCATGCGCAGGAGGCGCGGGGCATCGAGATGAGCAGCAAGACATCCCTCTGGACGAGAATCAGGCGGATGAGCACGATTATTTTCCCGCTGCTGTTCTCCAGCATGGATCGTATCGATGTGGTCAGCAATGCCATGGAGCTGCGGGGCTTCGGTAAAAATAAAAAACGTACCTGGTACATGGGAAAGAAGCTGGTGCGAAATGACTATCTGACGATTGGATTTGCGGTAGTATTTATGGCGGTTGCTCTGACGATTACATTTGCGGATGGCAGCCGTTTCTGGAATCCATTCCAGTAAAAAAACGCGGAGCTGTGGGACGCGGGTATCGCGTTTTTAGAAAAAATCCGGGGCGCAGGCAAATTGGATGCTGCGCTCCGGGAAAATGAAATCAGGGGATGCAGCGGATTTTTTCATCGGCTGCGGAAAGGGGAATGTATGATTTACACACTGGAAAATGACAGCCTGAAGGTTCAGGTAAACTCCCACGGCGGCGAGCTGTGGTCGATTCAGACAAAGGACGGGGCCGAATATCTCTGGCAGGGCGATGAGACTTACTGGAAAGACCGCGCATTGAATCTGTTTCCGTATATCGCGCGTCTGACTGAGGGCAAATATACGCTGGATGGCAAGACCTACGAAATGCCGATTCACGGCTTTGTCAATTCCTCCGATCTGGAAGTAGAAGAGCATACGGCGCAGAGACTGGTGCTGAAGCTGACAGACAGCGAGAATACGAGAGAAATGTATCCCTTTGCGTTTGTTTACTGGCTGACCTATGAGCTTGTCGGCAACAAATTAAATGTTACTTTTGCGGTAGAAAATAATGACAAAAAGGTGATGTATTTCGGCGTCGGCGGTCATCCGGGATTTGCCGTTCCGCTGGAAAAAGGCCTTGAATTTGAGGATTACTGCTTACAGTTTGAAGCTCCCGGGAATCCGATCCGCGTTGGTTTTTCTGAGGACTGCTTCGTAAATGGCGAGGACAGCGAGTTTATTTTATCTGACGGCGGTAAGCTGCCCCTTGCACACAACCTGTTCGATCAGGATGCGATCGTGCTGACTGATATGGCGAAGGCAGTGACCCTGTGCAGTGAAAAAGGAACAAGAAGCGTGCGGGTATCCTATCCGCAGATGAATTTCCTGGGGATCTGGCATATGCCGTTTACCGATGCGCCCTATGTTTGCATCGAGCCCTGGTCTGCGCTTCCTTCCCGCAAGGGCAGGATCGAAGACCTTTCCGAGCAGCCCAACCTGGTTCATTTGCCTGCAGGCGAGCGGTATGAAAATACCTGGAGTATTGAGATTTTCTGAATTTTGCAGAACTGTGAAAAGGAATGTGCCTTGGCACATTCTTGCGCCGAGTGCGCGGTTGCTTCGGCAACCATCTACCGCGCCGAGTGCGCATCCTCGCGGAGTGTTTCTTATCGCATGGAAACGAAGTTTTCCGTACGATAAAAAAGAATCCGGCGTCAGACAGCGATAGGACTGTGCGCCGGATTCTTTTTTTATAAATCTGAAATGCTCGCAGAGCGTGCGCTTTATCTCTGTGTCGCCATGGTTTTTAATTGTCCCATGACCTTTTTGACCGGAGGCAGGTAGAGGACGATCAGCGTCAGCACCGCTTCCACGGACAGATAGATGCCGTTGTAAACCAGGGAATAGACCGGTGCGGACATGCCGTAGTCTGCAGCGTAAGCGCCGAAGAAGATCATACCGGATAAAAATGCGAAGAAATAACGACCGAGTACACCTGCGATATAGCCCTTCACCAGACCGTTTTTCGATTTGGAAAACAGGCCGGATAAGCCGAGCGCACCGAATGCGAAGATGTAATCAACGAGCATCTGTGGTATGCTGATGATATACGGATCGCTGACCAGCTGTAAAAAGCCGTAGGCGATGGCGGTCATCAGTCCGGCACGCAGACCGTACCAATAGCCGATCAGGACTAAGAACAGCATGGAAAATAAAGTGATGGAGCCGCCGAAGGGCAGATGGAACAGCTTGATTTCGGAAGTGACAAAGGCAGCAGCTATCGCCATTGCGGAAAATGCCAGCTGACGTGCGGAAAATTTAGGCTGCTTCACAGAATTTCCGATAAAGCAGGCCAGCAGCAAAAGGGCCAGCATGAGGACAACCAGTGCGGTATAACCGGCAGTGGTCAGCTGATAAGTCGTTCCCCATTCATCTGTGATGGGGATTGCAAAAAAATTGGACATAAAAAAACCTCCTTGTGTGCACAGGAGGGGACGAAAAACAGGACAGATAAAAATCTGTCACATGTGCCTCCCTACGCCGGTATTATCCGGTTCAGGTGATGAGGGTCAGAAATCCGGGCGGATATTCAGTCTCAGCAATCGCTCCCCTGGCAATAGTATGAAATTCTGAAATGGAAAAAGAAACGCGTTTTGCGAGCTTTCGCCATTCCACTGCTTATGATAGTCGGGTTGAGGGAGCGTGTCAAGCTTTTTTCAAAGCTACGGAACCTTGGCCCGGGCATTGTGAAAGTTCACCCGCGCCATTTGCAAAAGCGCGTCTTCGACGCTCCCCGCTGCTTCGCAGCTCCTTTTGCTCATAACATGGCGCTCCCTTTGTCCCTTCCTGCAGGCTGATTTTCATGCGAGCATGAAATCAGCCTGCAGGAAGGGACGAGTGAACTGGGAATAAAATTAGGGCTTGTAACCGTTTCGGATTGGGAATATACTAATATACTGAATTGACAAAAAGATAAAAACGACAAAAGGATTGCGAATGAATTGAATAACGATAATTACAAAAAATGGTTCATTGGACTGGCAGGCGGGGTTGTAGTCCTTGCAGGAGTGCTGACCAGTTCGTTTTATGTGTCTTATGCAAAGGTAAAAGGAGAACTGACCCAGACCAGCGCCGAGCTGTTAAACGCACAGAGTCAGGTGGAGGATCTGACAAAGGAACTGGAAGAAAGCAGCAATGCAGAGGAAGAAACCCGGGAAGGCTATGTGACCGTCATGCTGCAGGACGGCGAGAAAGAGGATCTGCCGGAAATTCCATTTTCTGTAGACCTGGAGGACTGGAACTATGTGCTGGTCAATGAAAAAAATCCGCTGCGGCAGGATTTTGAGGTAGATCTGGTCAAGACGGACAATGGGAAGTATGTGGACGGGCGGATTCAGAAAGCCCTTGAGATGATGCTGGCGGACGGCAAAAAGGAAGGGCTGCCCCTGATGGTTTGTTCCGCTTACCGCGATTATCAAAAGCAGGATCAGCTGATGGACAACTCCATCGCAAAATTCGTAAGGGGCGGCATGAGCTATAAGGACGCTTTTTTCAAGACAAAGGAAGAAATCGCCCTCACCGGTGCGAGCGAGCATCACACCGGTCTCGCTGTGGATATTGTAGGCAAAAATCATCAGGGCCTGGATAAATCCCAGGCTTCCACCAAAGAGGCGATCTGGTTAAACGAGCACGCTGCAGAATATGGTTTTATTCTCCGTTTCCCGCAGGACAAGGTGGAGATCACCGGGATTTCCTATGAATCCTGGCATTTCCGCTACGTTGGGGAAGAGGCGGCGAAGTTTATGAAGGAAAATAACCTGTGCCTGGAGGAGTTTGTAGAGCTTGCAAAGGCACAACAGGAGCAGGAGGCGTTAAAAGAAGCGGAGATGGAGTAGGGATACTGCATCAGAAAGAGAGGAGCTGTCATGGCAGACTGGGAAGCAAATGTACGCAGGGTTGTCCCCTACACACCGGGAGAGCAGCCCAAACGAAATGACATCATTAAGTTAAACACCAATGAATGCCCGTATCCGCCTGCGCCGGGTGTGGCAAAAGCGCTGCTGGAGTTTGAAGCGGATAAGCTGCGGCTGTATCCCGATCCGGCGGCCCTTGAGCTGCGGGAAGTGATTGCAGCAGCGGTTTCTATTCCAGAGCACCCGGTTGCAGCAGACCAGGTGTTTGTAGGCGTCGGCTCCGACGATGTGCTGGCGCTGGCATTTCTGACCTTTTTTAACAGCAAAAAGCCGATTCTGTTCCCGGACATCACCTATTCCTTTTATGATGTCTGGGCAGATCTGTATGGCATTCCCTATCGGACGCCTGAACTGGATGAAAGGTTCCGTCTGAAAAAAGAGGACTACCTGACCGAAAACGGCGGCATTATTTTCCCGAACCCCAACGCACCGACGGGTTTGATGGAGAATCTGGATACGATCGAGGAGATCGTGGCAAAAAATCCCGATTCCGTTGTGATTGTGGACGAGGCCTATGTGGATTTCGGGGGTGTGAGCGCCCTGCCTCTTGTGGATAAGTATGAAAATCTGCTCATTGTGCAGACGTTTTCGAAGTCGCGGGCACTTGCGGGTATGAGAATCGGCTTTGCGATCGGTCAAAAGAAGCTGATTTCCTATTTAAATGATGTCAAATTTTCCTTCAACTCCTATACAATGAACCGCCTGACAATTGCCTGCGGAAAGGCATGCGTAGAGGATCGTGGGTATTTTCAGGAGATTACGGGGAAAATCGTGGCGACCCGGGAATGGACGAAGCAGAAGCTGGCAGAGCTGGGCTTTACGTTCCCGGATTCGAAGGCGAACTTTATTTTCGCAACGCATAAAACTGTCCCGGCGCAGGAGTTATTCGAAAACCTGAAAACAGCCGGAATTTATGTGCGATATTTCAAAAAGCCCAGAATCGACAACTATCTGCGGATTACAGTCGGTACGCAGGCAGAGATGGAGCGGCTGGTCGAAGTGCTGGCAGAGCTGGTGAAATAGGGCGCGGCAGAGGGAGCATGGATAACGAATGGAAATGTATGAGGATTTTGCGTTAGTTTATGATCGGTTCATGGATGAAACGCCCTATGAAGAATGGTGTCAGTTTGTAGTCGGACGCCTGAAACAGGGTCAGATCACGGACGGAATCCTGCTGGATCTCGGCTGTGGCACGGGCTCCATGACGGAGCTTCTGGCAAAGCAGGGCTACGACATGATCGGTGTTGATCTGTCAGACAGCATGCTGGACATTGCAATAGAGAAGCGTGCGCAGTCCGGTCATAATATTTTGTATCTGCAGCAGGATATGCGGGAATTTGAGCTTTACGGAACGGTCCGGGCGGTGATCTGTCTGTGCGACTCGTTAAATTATCTACTGGAAGAAGACGACTTACTGACAACTTTTAAACTGGTAAACAACTATCTTGACCCGAATGGGCTTTTTATCTTTGATTTTAATACGGTTTATAAATACGAAACAGTCATCGGGGACAGCACGATTGCGGAAAACCGGGAGGACTGCAGCTTTATCTGGGAAAATTATTATACGGCGGAGGATCAGATCAACGAATATGATCTGACGATTTTTGTGAAACAGCAAAAAGACCTGTTCCGCAAATTTACGGAGACTCATCTGCAGCGTGGCTATACCATGGAAACGATGAAAGGGCTCGTGGAACAGTCCGGGCTGATTTTTGTCGAGGCACTGGATGCAGACACGCATGGCAGCGTAACGGAAACGAGTGAGCGGATCTATGTGATCGCGCGCGAGCACGGGAAGAATCTGGGATAAGAAATGAAAATATTTGCGCAACGCAGAAAAGCTATGCGGTGAAAAGCGCAGCGTGGAACTGGCAGAGCTTACCGCGAGGTAAGCCTGAGGAATGGAGGAGCTATGGGAGATTATATGGTACGCGCGACGGCGGCGAATGCACAGGTGCGCGCGTTTGCAGTGACAACAAAGGAGCTTGTGGAGACAGCGAGACAGGCACACAACACCAGCCCGGTAGTAACGGCGGCGTTGGGACGTCTGCTGACAGCCGGCGTGATGATGGGCAGCATGTTAAAGGGCGACGACGATCTTTTAACCCTGCAGGTTCGCGGCGATGGTCCGGTTCGCGGTCTGACCGTGACGGCAAACGCCAAGGGCGAGGTCAAGGGCTATGCGATGGTGCCGGACGTCATCCTGCCTGCGAATGCGAAGGGCAAGCTCGACGTCGGAGGGGCGGTCGGCAGGGGAACGCTCTCTGTCATCCGTGACCTTGGCTTAAAGGAACCCTATGTGGGACAGACAGCCCTGGTGACCGGAGAGATCGGGGATGACCTGACCTCGTATTTTGCAACCTCCGAGCAGACGCCTTCTTCGGTGGGGCTGGGCGTTTTGATGGAAAAGACGAATACCGTGCGCTGTGCAGGCGGCTTTATCATTCAGCTGATGCCCTTTGCAGAGGAAGAGACGATTTCGAAGCTGGAGCACAACCTGTCGCTGATCAATTCTGTGACGGCGCTGCTCGACCAGGGAATGACACCGGAGCAGCTGTTAGAGCGGGTGCTGGACGGCTTCGATGTGGAGATTACCGACCGGATGCCCTGCAGCTTTACCTGCAACTGCAGCAAGGAACGGGTGGAAAAAGCGCTGATTTCCATCGGCAAAAAAGAACTGCAGGAGATGATCGACGAGGACAAGCCGATCGAGGTAAACTGTCATTTCTGCGGCAAAACCTATAAGTTTGACGTGGATGAGTTGAAAAAAATGGAGAAAAAATCCCGATGAAAGACGGTTTTTTAAAAGCTGCGGCGGCTGCACCGAAAATCCGTGTTGCAGACCCTGCCTGGAACGCACTGGAAATCTGTAAGGCGCTGGATTCCTGTTATGCACAGCGTGCAAAGCTGATCGTTTTGCCGGAGCTGTGTCTGACCGGATATACCTGTCAGGATCTGTTTTTGCAGGAACGCCTGCTGGAAGAAAGCCTGGAAGGGCTGCAGACGGTGCTGGAGCATACGAAAGGGCACGATGCGCTGATCTTTGTGGGGCTTCCCTTTGAAAAAGACGGAAAGCTTTACAATGTGGCAGCAGCAGTGCAGGACGGCAGGATCCTGGGGCTTGTCCCGAAGCAGAATATTCCAAACTATGGGGAATTTTATGAGGTGCGGCATTTTGCGGCAGGCAGCAGGGAAGTGTCCGAGGTGGATGTGCTGGGACAGACCGTACCCTTTGGCGGAAATCTGTTGTTTTCCTGCAGGAATCTGAAAGGGCTTGTCGTGGGCTGTGAGCTGTGCGAGGACGTCTGGGTGATGGACCCGCCCTCGACGGCGCTGGCAAAGGCGGGCGCGACGGTGATCGTCAACCTGTCCGCCTCCAACGAGACGGTCGGAAAGGACACCTACCGTAAGAGCCTGATTGCTGCCACGAGCGCGCGGCTTCTGTGTGGCTATGTCTACGCGAGCGCGGGGGATGGAGAATCTACCCAGGATCTCGTTTTTTCCGGGCATCATATGATTGCAGAGAACGGAAGTGTGCTGGCGGAGGCTGCACGCTTTGAAAACGAGACGATTTTTTCGGAGCTGGATATTCATAAAATCTGCCACGAGCGGCGCAGAATGAGCACATTTGTGCCCGAAAACACAGAAACCTGTGTACGGATTGGTTTTGCCTTGGAAAAAGAAGAAACAAAGCTGACGCGCACGTTTGCCCAGACGCCGTTTGTCCCGTCGGATGAAACCTTGAAAAAAGAGCGCTGTGAGCAGATTCTATCGATTCAGGCGCAGGGACTGAAAAAACGTTACGAGCATACGGGGGCGAAAACGGCGGTGATCGGCGTTTCCGGCGGTCTGGATTCGACTCTTGCGCTTTTGGTGACGGCGCGGGCATTTGATTTGCTCGGGAAAGACAGAAACGATATTTTAGCGGTGACGATGCCGTGCTTTGGTACGACGAACCGCACCTATGAAAATGCCTGCAGGCTGGCGCAGACCCTTGGCGCGAAGTTAATCGAGGTGAACATCCGCGAGGCGGTGCAGGTGCATTTTCGGGATATCGGTCAGGATATGGACAAGCACGATGTAACCTATGAAAACGGGCAGGCACGGGAACGCACTCAGGTATTGATGGATCTCGCCAACCAGAGCAACGGACTTGTCATCGGAACCGGGGATATGTCGGAGCTTGCACTGGGCTGGGCGACCTATAACGGCGATCATATGTCGATGTATGGCGTAAACGTCGGCGTGCCCAAGACGCTGGTGCGCCATCTGGTGGCATATTGTGCGAATACCTGCAGCGAAAGCGAAAAAGTGCTGCAGGAGGTGTTGCTGGATGTCCTCGACACGCCGGTAAGCCCCGAGCTTTTGCCGCCGGAGGACGGAAAGATCAGCCAGAAAACAGAGGATCTGGTCGGCCCCTACGAGCTCCATGATTTCTTTTTATATCAGCTGCTGCGCTGTGGCTTTGGCCCGGCGAAGATCTACCGGCTTGCCTGCAGGGCATTTGAAGGCATTTACAGCAAAGAAACGATCGGCAAGTGGCTAAAGACCTTTTGCCGCCGCTTCTTTGCACAGCAGTTTAAGCGTTCCTGCCTGCCGGACGGACCGAAAGTCGGAAGTGTCGCGGTATCGCCGAGGGGAGACCTTCGGATGCCTTCGGATGCGAGCCGCATGGCATGGCAGAAGGAACTGGATCAGCTGCCGGGATAAGCCTTCCTTTGCGAATGCGCTGGGCTGGTCAGGTTTGGGGATATGTCGCCTTTTGCAGCGCAGCGTCGATCGCTTCCAGCAGAAGCTGTGACGTGTAGCGGTTTTCGTCCGGGTAGGTGATGCCTTCGAGGGATTGTTTTTCACAGATCTGTTTTGCCAGTGTATCCATGCAGGGTTCGACCAGCGGATACATGGCTGTGACAGTCTGACTTAAATTGACGAGACGGATGGAAAGAATATCGGAGCTGTCCACGACGACCTCTACATCCGCGTGGTCGTTTCCGAGCTGAACCGTGGAGGTGTATTTTCCGGGCAGGTACAGGGAGGTTTCTGCGTCATAGTCCGGTTTTGGAACTGCCTTTTTGGGCAGAAAGGTCTGCAGCAGCAAAAAAAGCAGTCCAACGCCTAAAACGAGCAGGATTCCGGTATAGATCAGTTCTTTTAAATGAAGTACGATAATTTTTGTTTTGGAACGCATTGCGATACCCCCGGATACTTTGTTATTCCAGTGTACGCAGGTTTTTTTGAGATTATGTCTGTATGGAGGATTTATGAAGATCAGATTTACAAAAATGCAGGGCTGTGGGAATGATTACGTTTATGTCAATGGATTTACGGAGCATATACCGCAGGAAAAGAAGCCGGAATTTGTCCGCTTTGCCAGCGACCGTCATTTCGGGGTCGGCGGCGATGGCGTTATTTTTATCAATCCTTCTGACGAAGCAGATTTTGAGATGGAGATGTATAACGCAGACGGCACAAGAGCGGAAATGTGCGGAAACGGCATCCGCTGCGTGGCAAAATATGCCCATGACAAAGGATTGACCGATCGGGCAAGGTTTTCCATTATCAGCGGCGGAAAAGTGAAATATATGGATCTGACGGTGGAAAACGGCGTGACAAAAGCGATCCGTGTGGATATGGGCGAGCCGATCCTGACGGCGGCAGAGGTTCCGGTTGTTTCTAAAAACCGACAGTCCATCGATGAAGAGATCACTGTGGAGAATCAAACATACCGCATGACCTGCGTGTCTATGGGAAATCCCCATGCCGTTGTTTTCGTGGACAGCACGGCAGATTTGCCACTGGAGCAGATCGGACCGCATTTTGAGCATCACGAGAGATTTCCGAGACGCACCAATACCGAGTTTGTGGAAATCGTATCCCCGGAATATGTAAAAATGCGGGTCTGGGAGCGCGGAACCGGTGAAACCCTTGCCTGTGGAACAGGCTGCTGTGCGACGGCGGTTGCCTGCGTTTTAAACGGCAAAACGGGGCGGAAAGTGACCGTAGAGGTGCTGGGCGGTGCGTTGACGATCCAATGGGACGAAAAGACGAACCATATCTTTATGACAGGTCCGGCGGAGTTTGTCTTTGACGGAGAACTGGAATATGAGGTTTAACACGACAGATGATTCTGAAAAAGAAGATACCGAGAGATTTTTATAAGCTGTTCCGCACCCAGAACATGGAGTATTACATGCAGCTTCTGACCGCTTTGTACGAGGCGGATCAGGAAGCCTATGCCCTGACGCAGCTGACGGATTCGGAATGCAGGAGCATTCTGGCGGAAACGATCGCCAGGGTCAACCTGGTCTGGTGGGAGGATGAAACAGAAAAAACGGAGGACGAAGGCTTTCCCGGGCTTTCGCCCTCCGCTGTTTTGGACAGGTTTGTGAAGTGGGGCTGGCTTTCGAAGGATTTTGATGAAAAATTAAACTGCTATATCATTGGCTTTCCGGAGTACAGCAGGCTGTATGTGGAGCTGTTTGACCGTCTTGAAAAAGAGGACGACAGCATGGAGCGGGAAAGTATTCTGTCTGTATACAGCGCCCTTTACACCTATGATTCGGATCCGGAAAAAAATAACAGCATTTTAAAAAGTGCCCTGCGTACATCCAAAAGCCTCGGACAGATGCTGTCCAATATGCAGGACAGCATGCGGCTGTGGTTCGATGAACTTTCCAAACGAAAGGACTTTATCGGAATTCAGGAGGTTCTGGTCAACGAGATCAACAATCGCGAGAGCGTAAAATATGCAATTTTAACAACGACAGACAGTTTTTACCGCTATAAGGAGGCGGTCAAGGAGCTGATTGCGAAGATCCTGGAGGAAAATGAAAACCGCCGGGAGGGGCTGACGGTGCAGAAGCGGATGCTAATGGCTGCACAGGGTAGCGACAGCAGCGCGCCCGAACCGTCAGAAAGCGCAGGAGGCAGCTATGCAGCGTCCATGCAGGCGAAAGCACTGGCATCCAACGCGTCTGCGCCCGCCCTTTTAAGGCTGGAGCGCGGCATCCAATTCTGCGAAGAGGCGGCGCAGCTGGTTCTTTTGGTGGAGCGCGAATTTGATTTAATCGAGAAAAAGTATAACCGCCTGATCGAATTAAAGACCGTCTTTGCACGCCGGGCTCTGGCGAGAATCCACTATCTGCTGCAGGAGGGCGCAGGCGCAGAGGACAGCACACTGGAGCTGATCGGTCTGCTCAACAACAGCGGCAAAAAGAATGCGCTTCTGGAAGATTTCCGGGATAGCCTGTATGTGACGGCACCGTTTTCCATCGTCGGGGACGACAGCCTGTACAACCGCCGTCAGCGGCAGGAAAACGAGTTTGTACCGCTTGCCCTGCAGGAGGAAGCGTCCTCGGAGATCGCAGATTTTGTCCCGAAGCCGCTTTATACGGGAAAACAGCTTCAGGAATTCCGCAGACAGCATACGAAAGACGGAATCTTTCAGGTTTCGGCGGATACGGTGCAGTCAGCAGAGGATCTGGAAAAGCTTCTGTTTATCTGGCAGGAGGCGACCCAGAGCAGACAGGAGGAAGACCGGATTTTGCTGCAGGAGGAAATCCATCAGGAGGACGGCTTTTCCTACACCGGTTTTAGTATAGACGAAACGGAGAATTGATACATGTTTTCATATCTGGAAGAACGCACGCCTGCCGAGGTGGAAGCGATTCGAAGAACCATACAGGAGCTGCTTCGGCAGACCTGCATTTTACAGGTAAAATATGATCCGGTGACGCTGACGGCGCGGGATAATGCGCGCTATCAGGTCTGCTTAAAGCACCGGGAGTTTATTGCAGATTACCTTTCCGTGATCGGCTGCGAGCTCGTGCATGACCCGCAGGATCACCTGTTCCGGATTACGGGCGACGGCGCTGCGATAGAAAAAATGAGCCTGACGACGACAAAACTTTTACTTTTATTGAAGCTGATTTACCGGGATAAAATCATGGGCGAAGGGCTGCACGCGACGGTGACGACGCTGGCGGAAATCCGCGAATACGGAAGAAATACCGGACTGCTCCCCGGAAAATTGAACGCACAGGACTGGCAGGCTGCGTTGAATCTGATGAAAACGCATCAGATGATCGAGCTGCCGGGCGCGATTTTGAATGTGGAAGATCAGACGCCGATCTATATTTACGGGACGGTGAATATTTTCTGCTCTTCTACGGCGATCAATGAGCTGGTACAGCGTTATCGGGACGATGCAGAAGAAAAAACGACGGAAGGAGAAGTGGCAAGTGAAACAGGCGAAGAAGATCTTTACCCGGATGTGTCTGAATAACTGGGGCGGAATCAACCATAAAATTCTGGAATTTCATGAATATGTGAACCTGTTTTCCGGCAAAAGCGGCTCGGGAAAATCGACGGTCATGGATGCGATCCAGGTCGTTTTGTACGGCAGCTTTTCTCCAAGTTTTCTAAATAAGGCGGCGGACGACGCCAAAAACAGACGAAGCGTTTTAAGTTATCTGCGCGGCGAACAAAAGGACGGCACGGCGAACCGTGAAGGGCAGGATTTCTGTTCCCAGATCGTGCTGGAGCTGCAAGACACCGGGACAAAACAGTATGTCTGCATGGGAATTGCTTTTGAAGTGCGTAAAAATGACTCTGAAATACGGAAATTTGTTTATTTCAGCCACCTGGGAAAAATGCCGGAGGGCGGATATCTGACAGAAGAAGGATATCCGTATTCCAATCAGGAAATCCGGACGCTGACAGAGGCACGGATGAAGGAGTCTGCAAACGGCAGCCGGGCAGAATTAAACCGCATCTATCCGTCCCGCGAGGCGTATATCAGCACGCTGTATGACCAGATTCTCGGTTATATCGACGGCAACCGCTTTATGACGATGGAAAAAAGCGCAATCGCATTGAAAATGACCAACGGAACGGGGCAGTTTATCCGGGACTACATGTTCCCGAAAAGCGAGGGCGACACGATCGAGACGATCAGCGAACAGCTCGGCGCGTACCGGGACATCAAGGAAAAGATCGACGTGCTGGAAGACAAGATCGGAATGCTTAAAAAAGTGCGGGAAGCCGGACAAAAACTGACGATGACGCGTGCAGATATCGTGAAGCAGCAGGCAATGATCCGCTGTATCGATATTGAGGATCTGAAAATCCGGATCGATGCACTTTTGCAGGATCAGGAGCGGACGCAGGAGCGTTTAAGAGAGCTTCGGCAAAAGGAAGAAGAGCTGGAAAGCCTGTCTACGCAGCTGGAAAACGAGCTGATCGTCGTCAGCGCAGATTTAAAGAGCAGCGATCTGGGAAGCCGTCAGGAGCATCTGGAAGAGCTGGAAAAAAGAAGCCGGATGCTGGCGGACAACGCAGCGCAGTGGCGTAAAATCCTGCAGGGTTTAAAACGCTGGGAGAGCGATGAAATCGTTGCGGATTATATCAGCAACCGCCTCTTGAATAAAATCGGCGCATTCTGTACGGGACCGGTTACACAAAAGCAGTGTCTGGAGCTGCGCAGCCGTCTGGAAGAGGAACGTCAGAATATCGAAGAAGAGTATGAAACATATCATGAGCAGGAGCGTCAGCTGTCCAAAGAGCTGAAAGAAAAGCAAAAGCTTCTGGACGATATGAAAAATAACCGCAAGTCCTATCCGGAAATATTGACGAAAGCGCGCACCGCACTGGAGCAGAAGCTCACCGCGCTGTATGGAAGAACGGTAAAGGTGTGGATTTTTGCAGATCTGTTCGACGTGGAAGAGGAAGAGTGGAAAAATGCGGTTGAGGGACGTCTTGGACGCCTGAAGCTGAGCCTGATCACCGAGCCGAATGTTGCGGCGGATGCGGCGGCAGCCTTCCGGGAGATGCGTCAGTTTGAAGAAGTCGATCTGATCAATTCCGAAGCGGTCACAAAAAGCGATCCGACGGCGGAGGAAGGTTCTTTATACGAGACGGTGCGCGCAGGCGAACCGTTTGCAGACAGCTGTCTGAAACGTTATCTGGGGCGGATCATGAAGTGCCGCACGGTCGAAGAACTGCGAACTGTCAAAGACGGCGTGACGCCGGACTGCTATTCCTACAGCAATTTTATTTTCCGGCATCTGAAAAAGCGCGATTACACGGTCGGCGCGTGCATCGGAAGCAAGGTTTCCCGTGCGCGGCAGCAGGACTATGAAGCGGACGCGCAGCGCCTGAAAAAAGAACTGGACGAAGCAAAGCGCATGGCGGACGGCTTAAAGGCTGTCCGGGAAATGGAGAGCCTGAAAGAAGATCCGGCGTATCTGGAGAGCCTTTCCAGGGCAGCGCAGGAGCTGGAAGCCGTGCTTTTGGAAAAGCAGGAGGCGGAAGCGACGATTGAGAGCCTGCGAGAGGGCGCGTACAAAGAGCTGGAGGAAAAGGAAGCAGAGCTTCGCAAAAAGCGCAGTGAGCTGAAAAAGAAGATGACCGGTATGCAGAATGAAATTGCACAGCAGACCGGTAATCAGGAGCGCATCCGCACGGAGCTGCAGTCCAAAAACGCAGCATTAAAGGAGGCGTCTGTCGGTTATACACAGCAGCCGGAGATCACCGCAATGGTGCAGGAGGCGCTGTCCAAACGATCCTCCGGCGCGGTCAGAGCCCAGAAAAATGCGGAGATAGAAGTACTTTGTGAAAAGGAGCAGGAGCAGACAGAAGAGCTGTCCCGGGCAAGAAACGCCTATATCCTGCAGTATCCGTCCAGCGGCTTTTCCGGTTCGGAAAAGTCCAATGAGGGCTATGAGCAGCTGCTTGCCCAGTATGAGACGGATTTTGAACCACAGTACCGGACAGAGTTTGAAAAACAGTGCGATTTCATTTACCGCAGCCTGCGGGAAAATGTGATCGCAACGATTCATGGTGACATTAAGGCGGCAAAGCGGCATGCTGCGGAGATCAACCGCCTGTTGAAAAAGACGAACTTCTCGGACAGCATTTACCAGATTAAAATCGAGCCTGCCTACAATGAAAACGGGCAGTTTTACGACATGCTCATGGCGCCGGAGTTAGACAGCAAGAACCTGGATAACGACGGCTTTGAGGGGCAGATGTCGCTTGGAGAAGACAGCTTTTATCAGAAATACGAAGCGAAAATCAAACTGCTGACCGATAAGTTCATGCCGGTGAGGGACGATGATGAACGCGTGCTGGAGCAGCACCGTCGGGAAATGGAGCAGTATGCGGATTACCGCAATTATCTGTCCTTTTCCATGTACGAGCAGGTTACGGATGCAGACGGAAACGTGATCCGAGAGAATTTCGTAGATGATATGGCAGGGCGCGATTCCGGCGGCGAGGGACAGAACCCGAAATACGTCGCGCTGCTCGCCGGTTTTGCGATGTTGTACATGCAGCAGACCAACCGCGACAGCCGGATCAAGCTGGTGCTTCTGGACGAAGCCTTTTCCAAGATGGATCAGGAGCGAAGCGCCGTCTGCTTAAAATATGCGCGTCAGATGGATCTGCAGCTGATCGTCTGCGTGCCCGACGAACGCTTACAGTCCCTGATCCGCAACGTGGACTGCGTCTACGGATTCAGACGCCATAAAAACCAGATTTCGATGATGCATATCGATAAAGGAAATTACCTGGAAATGCTGGAAGGCGCAGAGACAGAGAAAACCGGAGCCGGAACAGCGGCGGAGCGAGGTTGGCAGTCGGATTCCAGCAGCGTTGAAATTACAGAATAGAGCATAAGAATGCCCCGGGCAGCGGTGACACGATCGCCTGCCCGGGGCATTTTTGCGCGCGGCCGCGGCTCGCCCGTTTCGGGACTATTTGTGTGCGGCCGCGGCTCGCCCGCGTCGAAGCCTTTTCGTGCGCAGCCCAGGCTTCACTTCATTTTAAATCACTCCACCGCGCTGAAAAAGATCCACGTTCCGGGAGCAACTTCATGTTTCTGCCCGGCAATCGTGATGACTGCATCAACCGGCGTTTCAATTTCGTATCTCCATTGATCGCCCTGCAGTTTCCAGTCGGAACGGATCAGACCATGGCGGGAGCGATAGGAGCAGGAAAGCCAGCCGAGGCGTTTGTCGGGAAGCGGGGAGACAGAAATTTTTTCGTAGCCGGGACAGTCGTCCAGCGGGCGGATTCCGGCAGCGTTTCCGTATACCCAGTCAGCGACTGCACCGTAAGCGTAATGGTTGTAGGAATTCATGTCGCGGGTCCAGAAATCACCGTTTTCCATAATGCCGTCCCAGTGCTCCCAGATAGTTGTAGCTCCCTTGGTGACCGGATAGAGCCAGGAAGGATAGTTTTCCCGCAGCAGAAGCGACCAGGCGAGGGAGGCATAGCCGTAATCGGAAAGCACATGGAGCAGATAAGGCGTGCCGACAAATCCGGTCTTTAACTGGATGCCGCAGTCTGTTACGAGCTTTGCAAGCTGGTCTGCCGCAGCCTGACAGTCTTTTGCCAGATGGAAATGTGCGGCGAGGATACATTCGGTCTGCGTGTGGTAAACCGGCCAGGTTTGCTGGAAAGCGGTGACGATATCGGCATAAAGCGCTTCATATTCGGAAACATCTTCGCCAAGCACTTTACCGGCTGCAATGACCAGTTCTGTGGAATGTGCATAAAAAGCCGAAGCGATCAGGTCTTCGTCAGAAGAGCCCCTGTAGCTGCCGGACGGCGCGTCCAGACCGAGCCAGTCTCCGTAATGTTCGCCTCCGGTCCAGAGATTCTTTGTTGTTGTGGAAGAAGTGATGTAGCCAACCCACTTTTTCATGCTGTCAAACTGACTGCGCAGAATGTCTGCGTCGCCGAATGCCTGATAAAGCTCCCACGGGCAGACGCAGGCTGCGTCGCCCCAGGCTGCGCTGGTCTTTTGATTTTCCAGGATGGCGGGGATAACATGGTCTACGTGACCGTCCGGATACTGGTCAGCGGCAAGGTCTGCGAGCCATTTACGGTAAAAGGTTTCCGTATCGAAATTGTAGCAGGCGGTACGGATGAAGACCTGCGCATCTCCGGTCCAACCGAGACGTTCATCGCGCTGCGGGCAGTCGGTCGGAACATCGACAAAGTTGCCTTTCTGTCCCCAGATGATGTTGTCGAACAGTTTATTTAACAGCGGATTTGAACTGGAAAGAAAACCGGTGCGCTGCAGGTCGGAGCAAACGACAACTGCGGTAAAATTGTCCGGACGTACTGCTTTTGCCCCGCCGGGAAACTGATCGACACGGATATAGCGGAAGCCGAAGAACGTCAGCTTCGGATGCCAGGTCTGGAAGCCGTCTTTGCAGAAATAGAAAAACTTCGCTTTGGCGGCGCGGTAGTTTTCTGTGTAAAAGTTTCCGTATTTGTCAAGAACTTCCGCATGGGAAAGTTCAACGCAGTCGCCTGCATGGGCATCTAAAGAAACTTCGACATAACCGGTGATTTCCTGCCCGAAATCGACGACGGTTTCGCCGGCAGGCGTGGTGAAAATTCGAGCGGGCAGGATGCGTTCCTGTTCGGTGATTTTTTCGCCCTGCTGGGCAATCAGCGTGTCGGACGGCCCGTCAAACTCGGCGATTGCGATCGGGGCAGAGGACGGATCGAACGCTGCGTCATAGGTTTCGCCATCATAAATTTCGCTGAAACGGACATTGCTTTCATACGCCGACCAGTCTGCACCGGTCGGAAGAAGCTGCGTGCTGCCGTCCGTATAGGTGATCGTCAAAAGTGCGATCAGTCCGGCGGGAATCTGCGCTTTTTCCTGACGGTGCGCTTCATCGGGCCAGGCGAGCGGACTGCGATACCACCCTTTTCCGACGATGATGGAAAGTTCATTTTCCGAAGAAAGGAGATCGGTGATATCATAAGTCTGTACCTGCAGGCGGTGGCGATAGGACGTCCAGCCGGGCGCAAGGACGAAATCGCCGATGCGTTTTCCATTTAAGGACGCTTCATAAACGCCCATCGCAGTGACAGAAAGTGTTGCGCGTGCAACAGAAGATAAATTCTGATCGGGAGAAAACTGTTTGGAATAGACCGGGCAGACGTCCCCTGTTGTCTGTGCCGGGCGAATCCATTTTGCATTTAGAACCATAAACATACCCTCCTTGTTTTTGTTCGTCTTGACTTTTATGATAACAGATAGTAGCCTAAAGAAAAGCACCTGATTTTGACTGAAAATGGGGGTGAACTTGTCTTTATGTTCCGTGGGGAGATTACAGAATTTCAGCTATATCAGAACAGGAAAGCGGAAAAACTCATTATGATGCCGTTTTGTCAGGAAGATCTAGCGATGCACGGCCATAATTTTTTTGAGCTGGCATATATTACTGGTGGGACGGCGGAGCATACGCTGGAAACAGAGGTCAAAACGATTTCTGCAGGCGATTATTTTATCGTGGATTATGGCTGCCTCCACGGTTTTCAGAACTGTAAAAATCTGACGCTGATCAATTGTCTGTTTCTGCCGGAGACGGTGGATGAAACGCTGCAGGGCTGCCGGAGCTTTTCCCAGCTGCTGCAGGGCTGCCTGTTAAAATATTACCGGATGTCTCTGGGGAAGGCGAAGCTTGCAAGGGTGTTTCACGACCGGAATGGACAGGTCGGACGGCTGATGCAGGAAATGCTTCTGGAATATCAGGAGCAAAAAGTCGGCTGTTATCCGCTGCTTCGGCTAAAGCTTTTGGAAATCCTGCTTTTGACGCTGCGGGGCATGATCGAACTGGAAATAGACCGCCCTTACAGCACGTCGGTGCAGGAGGTGCTGGAATACGTAAACGGCAACTATCAGGACAGTCTGACGCTCGGGACTTTCTGCGAACAAAAGCACTACAGCGTTGCTTACATCAGCAGGCGTTTCAAGCAGGAAACCGGAGTGACGTTGCGGGAATATGTCCAGAAAATCCGCATCGAAAAAAGCTGCGAGCTGCTGGAGGACAGCGATCTAAGGGTGGTGGAAATCGCCCGCAGAGTCGGTTATGAGGATATTAAATTTTTTAACCAGATTTTTAAGCGGCGGATGCAGGTATCCCCGCGGGAGTACCGCAAAATCTGCATGAACCGCGCCGCAGACGGATAATTCACGCACAGGAGGAAAGATTGATAAATAAAATTTTTCAATCGTGAGATTTGTGTCTGCGCGCACTGACACAAACTCGACATGCGCAAAAAGCGTGCGCAGAAATGAGCGGAAAGAATGGATATTGAAAATC